>Ga0265327_10001555_pt1 | contig 28194 bp, 29 predicted proteins | sample 41621metaG_FD_202089 | JGI IMG/M metagenome (GOLD analysis project Ga0265327, IMG submission 202089) | Rhizosphere microbial communities from Carex aquatilis grown in University of Washington, Seatle, WA, United States - 4-16-21 metaG | ecosystem: Host-associated > Plants > Roots > Rhizosphere...
AACATTTCAGGATGAGTTCAGGCTCTTTTGAAAAAGTATAATGTGGAATATGATGAAAGGCATGTATGGGATTAAGAAATAGGGCTGCGATTACATCAGGCCCTGCCTGATGTTGCAGATATACCGTCCCCTTTGGGCTTGAAGAAGACGATTAATAAATTTAAAATATGAAATTTAAAAAAATCCTATTTTTCTTATCATTCCTTTTTGCTGTAATCATCTTAAATGCACAGCCATTTGCCAATGATATCACAAATTTTAAAAACAAAGATTCTCTTGCCTTCCCTCCAAAGAATGCTATCTTGTTTGTGGGCAGTTCTTCTTTTACAAAATGGACGGATGTGCAGGAATATTTTCCAGGCTATACCATCATCAACCGTGGGTTTGGGGGCTCCACATTACTAGATGTGATCCGTTATGAAAAAGATATCATCTTTCCTTATCACCCCAAACAGATAGTTTTTTATTGTGGTGAAAATGATGTGGCATCTGCTGATACAATATCTCCACAAATTGTATTAGGCAGGGTTAAGCAATTGATTACCGATATACGAACGGCGATGCCCAAAGTGAATATTGTTTTTATCTCCTTAAAACCTGCACCATCCAGATGGAAAATGAAAGACAGGATGATGGCAAGCAACACATTGATAAAAAAATATCTGAAAAAGAAAAAACGTACTTCATTTGTAAACGTTTGGGATGCTATGCTGGCAGCTGATGGTAATCCAATTCCAGATATCTTTATTCAGGATAAATTACACATGAATGCAAAAGGTTATGCCATCTGGCAAAAATTAATAGCACCATATTTACTGAAATAAAAAAACGATTATTACATGAAATTATTACAAAGGGTTTTGGTTGGCTTAGTATTATTGGTGGCAGTAACTGCAACTGCACAAACTGCCAATGATGCAAAAATGAAATCCTTCATTGATGCATTAATGAAGAAAATGACATTGGAGGAGAAAATTGGGCAATTAAATCTTCCCGGCTCCGGCGATATTGTTACTGGCCAGGCTGGTAATTCAGATATTGGTAAAAAGATAAAAGAAGGCAAGGTTGGTGGTTTGTTCAATATCAAATCGGTAGAAAAAATTAAAGCCGTACAAAAAGTGGCGGTGGAAGAAAGCCGCTTGAAGATACCGATGCTTTTTGGAATGGATGTGATTCATGGTTACGAAACCGTGTTTCCTATACCCTTAGGTTTGTCTTGTACCTGGGACATGAATTTGATTGAACGCAGTGCAAGAATTGCCGCTACAGAAGCAAGTGCCGATGGTATTAACTGGACATTTTCTCCAATGGTGGATATTGCCCGTGACCCACGCTGGGGCCGCATTGCAGAAGGCAGTGGCGAAGATGCTTACCTTGGCAGCCAGATTGCAAAAGCAATGGTGAAAGGTTACCAGGGCAATGATTATTCTAAAGGGAAGACCATACTGAGTTGCGTAAAGCATTACGCCATGTATGGCGCAGCAGAAGCAGGAAGGGATTATAATACCACCGACATGAGCCGTGTAAGAATGTTCAACGAATACCTGCCGCCTTACAAAGCCGCGGTAGAAGCAGGGGCAGCAAGCATGATGGCTTCTTTTAATGAAGTAGATGGTATTCCTGCAACTGCCAATAAATTTTTAATGACTGATGTATTAAGAAAACAGTGGGGCTTTAAGGGATTTGTGGTAACAGATTATACCGGCATCAACGAAATGATTGAACATGGTTTGGGCGATTTGCAAACAGTATCTGCAAAAGCGCTGAATGCAGGCATTGATATGGATATGGTTGGCGAAGGTTTTCTAACTACGCTAACTAAATCTTTAAAAGAAGGAAAAGTAACGCAGGCGCAAATTGATTTGGCCTGCAGAAGAATACTGGAAGCAAAATATAAATTAGGTTTGTTTGAAGATCCTTATCGCTACTGCAATGAACAAAGAGCAAAAACAGAAGTGTTTACACAAAGCAACCGCAACGAAGCAAGAGCGATTGCTGCACAAAGTTTTGTGTTGTTGAAAAATGCGAATAATGTTTTACCATTAAAAAAATCGGGCACTATTGCATTGATTGGCCCATTGGCTGATAGTAAAGAAAATATGCCGGGTACCTGGAGTGTAGCTGCTAAGTTTTCCAATTCTATTTCAGTATTAAATGGATTGAAAGACGTGGTGGGTGATAAGGCTAAAATTTTATATGCCAAAGGAGCTAACATTGATGCAGACCCGGCATTTGAAGAAAGAGCAACTATGTTTGGCAAATCATTGGGAAGAGATAACCGCCCTGCAGACATAATCATGAAAGAAGCGCTGGACATCGCCAATCAATCCGATGTAATTGTTGCAGCATTGGGTGAGTCTGCAGAAATGAGTGGCGAAAGCAGCAGCAGGAGTGATATACAAATTCCGGAAGTACAAAAAGATTTGCTGAAAGCATTATTGAAAACCGGTAAACCAGTTATACTGGTTTTATTTACAGGAAGGCCGCTTGTTATTAAATGGGAAAATGAAAATGTACCTGCCATATTGAATGTATGGTTTGGCGGCAGCGAAGCGGGCCATGCTATTGCTGATGTATTGTTTGGTGATGTCAACCCCTCAGGGAAATTGAGTACTACTTTTCCGCAAAATGTAGGGCAAGTTCCTATTTATTACAATCATAAAAATACCGGGCGCCCATTGGCAGATGGTAAATGGTTCCAGAAATTCAGGAGTAATTATTTAGATGTAAGCAACGATCCGGTTTATCCTTTCGGCTTTGGGTTAAGTTATACCAATTTCAATTATAGTGATGTAACGGTAAGCAGCGCTTCATTAAAAGGTAATCAAACTTTAAATGCCAGTGTAACGGTAACCAACACCGGAAAATATGACGGCAAAGAAACGGTGCAGTTGTATATTCGTGATATGGTAGGCAGCATTACCAGGCCGGTGAAAGAATTAAAGGGCTTTCAAAAAATTGAATTAAAAGCCGGGGAATCAAAAACAGTGTCGTTTAAAATAACTCCCGAAGATTTGAAGTTTTATAATTCCGATATCAAATACGATTGGGAAGCAGGTGATTTTCAAATTTTGATTGGCGGTAATTCCCGTGATGTAAAAATGGCTAAGATTAACTGGGTTAAATAATAGATATGACAACATATTTATTCAAGTACCTGAGCCTGTTGCTGTTTGTAATGGTACAGGTTCTTTTTTGTACTGCACAAAAAACAATTGATCAAAAAGTAGATTCTGTTTTGAAGCTGATGACACTTGATGAAAAGATTGGACAGATGAATCAATACAACGGTGATTTTGATGCCACAGGCCCAATAACGCAAGATGGCGATAAGCAAAATCAAATTCGCGCTGGTAAATTAGGTTCGGTATTGAACGTAACCGGAGTAGCACACACCAGGACATTGCAAGAAATTGCAATGCAGTCGAGAATGAAAATTCCTTTATTATTTGGGCAAGATATTATTCACGGTTACCGAACCATCTTTCCCTTACCCTTAGCCGAAGCTGCAAGCTGGGATTTGCCAGCCATTGGAAAAAGTGCCAGGATTGCAGCAACAGAAGCATCCGCTGCAGGTATTCACTGGACTTTTGCGCCAATGGTAGATATTGCCCGTGACCCTCGCTGGGGCAGGGTAATGGAAGGTGCTGGCGAAGATACTTATTTGGGCAGTCGCATTGCAACAGCAAGAGTGAAAGGTTTCCAGGGAAGTGGTTTGGGCAATACCGATGCTGTGATGGCTTGCGCCAAACATTTTGCAGCTTATGGCGCAGCTGTTGGCGGCAGGGATTATAATTCAGTTGATATGAGCCTGCGTCAGTTGAATGAAGTTTACTTGCCGCCATTTAAAGCGGCCGTAGATGCAGGTGCTGCTACCATAATGAATTCCTTCAATGATTTAAATGGTACACCGGCAACCGGCAATAAATATTTACAAAGAGATATTTTAAAAGGCCAATGGAAATTTAAAGGTTTTGTTGTGAGCGATTGGGGAAGCGTGGGAGAGATGATTAACCATGGTTATGCAAAAGATAATTACGAAGCAGCCATGCTTGCCGCCAATGCAGGAAGCGATATGGATATGGAAAGCAGGAGTTATATTAGAAACCTTGCTAAGTTGGTAAATGATGGTAAGGTAGAACTCTCAGTGATAGACGAAGCTGTAAAAAGAATTTTAAAAAAGAAATTTGAAATGGGCTTGTTTAAAGACCCTTACAGATTTTGCGATGAAGCAAGAGAAAAACAGCAATGGGATAATACAGATAACATAAATTTTTCAAGAGAAATTGCAAAGAAAAGTATCGTGCTGTTGAAGAACGAAAAGCAATTACTTCCGCTATCTCGCCAGCAAAAAAACATTGCATTGGTTGGCCCGTTTGTAAAAGCTGTAAGAGATAATTTAGGCTTTTGGAGTTATACCTGGCCCGATGATACGGCAAGAATTGTTACGCTTTGGCAGGGAATACAAAACAAAGTGGGCAGCAATGCGAATTTGTTATATGCCAAAGGTTGTAACATCAATGATAGTTTAAAAAATGGTTTTGATGAAGCAGTTGCTGTAGCAAAACAATCCGATATTGTAATACTGAGTGTTGGCGAAGCAAGCAATATGACCGGTGAAGCAAAAAGCAGGAGTAACCTGCATTTACCTGGCGTACAGGAAGAATTGATAAAAACTATTGCTCAAACGGGCAAACCTATTATTGTTTTAATAAGTGCCGGAAGACCATTGGTTTTTAACTGGACAGCCGATAATGTTCCTGCTATCGTGTACACCTGGTGGTTGGGTACACAAGCGGGTAATGCCATTGCCGATGTATTGTTTGGAGATTATAACCCTGCAGGAAAATTACCTATCAGTTTTCCGAGAACCGAAGGGCAGATTCCTGTTTATTATAACCATTACAATACCGGCCGCCCTGCAAAGAACGACAAGGATGTAAATTATGTTTCTGCTTATACCGATTTGCTGAACAGCCCAAAATATTGTTTTGGTTATGGTTTGAGTTATACCAAATTTGATTACAGTGCAATCAGTTTAAACAAGACAACCCTAAACGCTGCCGATAAATTGGAAGCATCTGTTACCGTTTCCAACACTGGTGATTATGATGGCGAAGAAGTAGTGCAATTATATGTGAGAGATATGGTTGGTTCGGTAGTAAGGCCAATAAAAGAACTGAAAGGTTTTCAAAAAATATGGTTGAAGAAAGGGGAGAGCAGGGAAGTGAAATTTACAATTACTGTAAATGACCTTAAGTTTTTTGACGATGCTTTAAAGTATGATTGGGAAGCAGGAGAATTTGAAATTATGATAGGAGGAAATTCGCAGGATGTGAAGAGGGGGAAGGTGGTTTGGAATAAATAAGTTACTACTTGTGAATTTTTTCAAGATCAATTTTATTTGATAAGGTCAATAAAATTTCTTCCAAAGTGCCGTATCGTATATTTTTCCTTGATTATCCCTTGTTTTTCTGTAAATATATTTAATGCCCTTTTTTTGACGATAAAAAGTAGTTGTAATATTTTTGCCTGAAGATAGATCTTGTTCTACTCCTTGAATTAGCCGTAAAGAATCATTTATCCATTGATAGTATTCTTTATGGTTTATACTCGTTATTCCACCTTGATAGTAACTCTGAATTAATTTTTTACTTGAGTCAAATCGTATGTTGAACAAATGAATGTCTGGCCTGTAAGTTAAAGTATTTTTGTTATCGCATAAAAAGACATAAGATATTGCTTGTCCATGCATATTCCCAAAGCCATAAACTATAAGGTCATTGATGCGGTCTCCATTCAAATCTGTCACTGAAAAACCTGAAATATAGTCTTGCCATGCAATACTATCTGCCTGAATCCAGCTTTTATTAGTTTGTTTAAAAATAAATAAATCAGAATCAGTAATTGTAATAACGCCAATTTTCTGGTTATTAAGTTGGGTGATAAAGACCATATATTTGGAGCTATTATCATGGATGATTGTATCTGAAGAATTGGAAAGTGAATAAAGTGAATCTATAAGTATTTGTTTTAAGTCTTTCTTGAACGTATCTTTCAAATTTGCCTGAATGTAATCAGGTGTTTTCTTTTTGCTGTTATTTAAGCAAAAAGTTAGCAATAAAATTAAAAAAAATATGAAATATAATATTCTCAAAGTGTTATCAATTAATCGAGTTCTTCCTTAGGCTCCCACAATTGAATTTTATTTCCTTCAAGGTCTAAAATATGAACAAATTTACCGTAGTCAGAATCTTCAATATTGTCTACAATTGTTACGCCTTCACTTTTTAGTTGCTCTACAAGCGCATTTAAATTTTCTACTCTGTAATTTATCATAAAGTCTTTTGCCGAAGGCTCAAAGTATGTTGTGCTTTCTTTAAAAGGATTCCACTGGGTAAGACCTTTTTTAGTTGGATCGTCACTGTCTCGCCATTCAAAGCTTGTACCGTAAGGAGTTGTATCAAACCCAAGATGTGTTTTATACCATTGGTTGGTTGCGTTGGGGTCTTTACTTTTAAAGAAAATACCGCCTATCCCTGTTACTTTTTTCATGGTTATGTTTTTGGTGGTGATTATTTTTCAAGAATGTTTTTCAAAGTTAATAAACTACTATCGATGTCTCTCACTACATATTTTTTCATCATTGGTATCATTATGTTAACAGGATATTTCAATGTACCGGCATTGCTCCAGGTCACTTTGGTTGCTGTATCAGATAAAGATTCCATCTCCATAATTATTCTGGCGCTGGTTACCATTGGTTTTACAAAACGAATTTCCATTTCAATGCTGCGCCCTTCTACGATGTTCATAATTTCCTTTTCACCTTCACCTGCACTTTTATTACCACTCCAGGCATAAATATACCCAACTGTTCCGTCTGTTCCTTTAAATGTTTTATTCCTATCAGGGCCAGCCATTGCATGCTTGTTGAACTCATCCTGGTTTTTAAGCAGTTTTAAAAAGTCGAATACTTTTTGCCTGGGCGCATTGATAATGACTTCACGTTTTACGAAATGTTCCTTCTTCATTAAAAGCGCAATGATTAATAGCAAGGTGACAATGCCTGCTAGTATAAGGAGAATTGTAATTAAGATATTCATTTTATTATTTTAAAATTGTAGTTATTTTTATTGCTAACAATACAATAAATCTAGCTATAATGTCCTTCAAAATATTTAGCGTTTTTGTCTTCAGCGTCAATAGTTTTTTTGTTCACTAATTTGAATATCTTTGCATCTGCTCCTTTAATTTATTTCAGGCCATAAAAACCATTTGTGTTGTTGTCAGAACTACAAAAGATATGATTAAGATACGTTGTCTAAAAATGGTTGTCAGTAAGCAAAGAAAAAAGATAAAAGTATTTTTCATTCAGAGAAGTTATTTCGTAAGCTAACGTACAACGTTCAGGGCTTGCTCCTGTAGTGAATTTTACAACATTCAGAACAGAAGCCCAATTAAAAATGTGAAGTTGAAGTTAACAACTAAAAGCCAAATTGAAAAACGTCTGCCCGAACAAAAGTTGATAACAAAAGATGAGGATTTATTCGTGTGCCAGTATAGCAGCAAGATGTTATAGGCATCCTTGTCAGTTTTGGCATTAGAAGTCGAGTTTACCACTTTTGAAATATAGCTTCATATTATTTCTTAATTTTTGTCTTGGCAATATTTCTTGTCCGTCTGCTGAACCGCTGCTGGCAAAATAGCTACTACTTTTAAATTCAATATATCCATAAATAATTTGCTTCTTTGTCGAGTCAGGAATTTCCGATAAAATTATTTTTGTGTCTTTGCAAGGAACTTCAAGTCTAAATATTAAGCTATCGTTTTCTTTGTATGCGTAAGATGGGAAGTCGTCAGAACTTAGCATATGATATAGTGTCGCATTATTTTTATAAATGTCGATGCCGAAACCGATACCACCGAAAAGGCCAAAAGCTCCGTCAATTGTTAATGTGTCACCTTTCCAAAGATAGAATGATTTAAAAGGGGCCTTTCCTTCCTGCTTTACAGAACTAAATATTAAACTGTCGTTTTGAAATGACTCTATAAAACCTGAATTAAGATAAACCTGCATTTTGTCCCCAAACATTTCATATTCTTTAGAAGTTTCAATATGTTTTTCAACTTCCTTTTTAATGCTTGGGTCAATTGTTAAACCTCTTATGGTGTCTGAATCTTTAGTTTGCCCACAAGCAGTAAGTGTAAAACAAAAAAGGGCAAGTGCAATTATGTTTGTTGTCATACGGAATGTATCTGAAGGTTGCCTATAACAGGTAAATATACAAAAGTCGGCATTAGTTAAAAATACTCCGCCTTCTATTTGATCTAATGCAATTTATTACACACAAAACAATATTAGATACGCAAGCTTTTAAAACCCACTTTTTTACATTTCTATGTAAAATCTAAAAACTAATTCTCTCTAATCTACGCTAAAATAAAAGCTCAATAGCGGTATGCTGCACAAGAGTGCCACGTCAATGAAGATGAACAAGGAAATACAGCTGGTTACAAAACGCCCATAAACGAGGAACACTTTTATCATCCACCAGCAGCATGTTGTTATGACAGAACCAACGCCACACAAACCTATTTTAATCACATTTTAATTTACTTTTAAGGCTTTTGTGGGTATATGAACATAGGTTTGGTTAAAAGACTGCTGTAAAGCTGTTTATATAGCTTAATACACTGTTAAAGCAAGTTTATAACGGCAGTAAATACTTAACTTACAGCTTACTTTTATTCTTAATTTTAAATAATTATTGTACCTTAAAAACGCAGCATAAATAACTTTGCATTATGGAAGAGATAAAGATATTATTGATAGAAGATGAAAAGAAAATTGCAGATACACTTTGCAAAGGGTTGAATGAACTGGACTATCATGTGGAAACGGCTTATGATGGCAAGATAGGATTGCGGTTATTTGAATCGGCAAACTTTAATTTGATCATTACCGATATTAACCTGCCAGGCATGAATGGTTATGAATTATCTAAAGCTATTCGCAGCCGTAACCAACATATTCCAATCATAATGCTTACAGCTTTAAGCACTACCGATGATAAAGTGGAAGGCTTTGATGCGGGTGCCGATGATTACCTGGTAAAGCCTTTTGAATTTAAAGAATTGCTGGTTCGTATAAGGGCATTGTTGAAACGCACTATGAACCAGCAGGTACCTGCTGGCAATGTACTAACCGTTGGCGACCTTCACTTGAATGTAGATAGCAAGGAAGTATCTCGTGATGGTACCGACATTACTTTAACGGCAAAAGAATTTCAGTTACTGGAATATTTTATGCGTAACAGAAATCGTGTAATTTCACGTGCAGATATCGCCGAAAAAGTGTGGGACCTTGATTTTGATACCAAGACAAATGTTATTGATGTATACGTAAACTTTCTCCGTAAAAAAATAGATAAAGATTTTGAGCCAAAACTTATCCATACACAGGTTGGTATGGGGTATATAATGAAAGAGAAATAACCGTTATGAGCCTTAGATACCGCATCGCTTTTTTGTTTGTCTTTATTGTTTCAGTTATACTTACCATTGTAAGCCTTTCGGTATATTTTCTGAGCGTAAGAGAAAGGGAGGCGGCGTTTAGAACAAGGTTAAAAAGCAGCGCATTATACAGGGCAAGGGTATATTCTGATGTGAGCAGTTCCGGTTTTTCTGTATTACGCAGGCTGGATACTACCGGCGTAAGTACTTTTTATAGTAAAAGCATTTCTATTGTTGGATACCAAGGCGACTATAAATATGTTTATTCCGACAGCACGGCCGATTCATTGGTACTATCCAAAGAAATTATTGCACGTGCAAAGGCCGACAATATTTATTATTTTAATTACAAAAATAAAAAAGCAGTTGCCATTCATCATGCTGACAATGCTACAGATTTTACTGTGGCGGTTGCAGCATTGGATCTTGATGGCGAGGAGTACCTAACTCAGTTAGAAAAAATATTATTGACTGCGTTATTGTCGGCAGTGGTATTATCTTTTTTAGCTGGCTTGTTTTTTGCCAACAGGTTGATTTATCCTATCAGGCGCATTACCGGCGAAGTAAACCTTATCACATCCAACAACCTTAGCGACAGGGTAAAAATAGATAACAATAAAGACGAGTTAACTACACTTGCAGAAACTTTTAATAACCTGCTCAACCGTTTGCAGGCTTCATTTGCAACACAACGCAGGTTTATTTCCAATGCATCGCATGAATTGTCTACTCCACTCACTTCGATATCGAGCCAGTTGGAAGTAACTATGCAAAAGGACAGGTCGCAAGAAGAATACAAATTGGTAATGCAAAGTATTTATGAAGATGTAAAAGAATTGCAATTGCTTACACGCAGCTTATTGGATATTGCCAAAACCGGCCCCGAAGATAGTATTGATCTTACCACAGTAAGGCTTGATGAGATTTTGTTTAAAGTAATTTCGGATGTACAAAAACAAAATAAAACATTCAAAGTGCTTTTAAACTTTGATGAATTTCCGGAAGATGAAAATTTACTTACTGTATTTGGAAATGCTAACCTGCTTTACATAGCCTTTAAAAATATTGTAGAGAATGGTTGCAAATATTCTGATAATAATACATCAACAGTTACTGCAGTGTTTAATAAAATGGATATTATTATAAAAACAAACAACACTGGCGATGTAATAAGCAGCGCCGATTTAGAAAACATTTTTCAGCCTTTCTTTCGTGCCGATTCGGCTCAGCCAAAACAAGGCTTTGGCCTGGGGCTTACCCTTGCAAAAAGCATACTTTCCCTGCACAAAGGAGTTATTACTGTAGCGTCTTCCGCCCAAGCGGGTACTACTTTTACTATAGTGGTACCCAACATTTTATCGTGAATTAATACATTTTAAACAGGGTTTTAATGCCGTTTTAATGACACGGTTCTAAATTGTATTCATATTCAAGCAAATAAAAAAACTAAAATAAAACAAATATTGAATTAATACACGGATGCGGTTTTTTCATTTTTTGTGGTTTGGCACATACTAGAGGGTGTAAGCGGCGCCCTCTTTTTATTTTTAATACTCTTAGCAATAAAATATTTACAGATTCGTACCCTGTGGAGCTATTGTTTCAAAATAAGGCACTTCATCGTCATTTACTTTCTCTTTTTGTTGCCAGTAAGCTAATGTAACAATATGCCCGTCGGGTGTTTTTAACAACCTTCCAAAAATAGCATTGATAGTATTGAAAGTATAATCAGTTACACCGACAGTAAATCTTTCGGGTAATGTAATCACAGGTTCGGGAGTTGCTGTGGTATCTTCTGTTTTTACAGCAGCAGCAACTTTGGGTGGGGGGGAAGGAATGGCTACAACAGTAAACCCATTGTACTCTAAAATATTTTTAATGAACGGCAATCTTTCTGGCGTAACGTTCCTTTCTACGATACCGCATTTAACACCGTCCAATTCTTCAAACTCGTGATTTTTATTTAGTGCCATGGTTTTTAGTACTTTGAAATTTTTATTTCGAATGATGAACAATTAAGGCGCTAAGAGTCAAAAAATCACTAAGAAATTTGTGTTTCTTTCAGCCTTCTGTCTCTGTGTTTATAATAACCCCACAACATAATCATACACCCAGCTCCATAATCCTGTGACGATAATACCTGCGCCGCAAATAATCAATCCAAATTTTACTGCAGGTTGTATGGGTATTTTTTCAACGACAGTTTCACCTTTGTCCATAAATACCGAACGTACAACTCGTAAATAATAATATAGGGAAACAATCATATTTAATGCTGCAATTGTTATAAAAGCAAAATTGGCTTTTGCTGCACCCGCAGTAATTAAAAATAATTTGCCAAAGAAACCGGCTGTTGGCGGAATACCGGCCAATGAAAATAATGCCAGTGCCAATACCCAGCTTAAAAATTTATTGTTTTGATACAGCCCATTATAATCACCGATATTTTCTTTACCGGAATAAATTGCAATGGTTTCTGCAACACCAAAAGCCGCAAGATTACTGAACACATAAATCAATACAAAATACATAACAGATGAAAGCCCTTTAACACTATCATTGCTGCTGATGCCTACCAAAATAAAACCTACTTGTGCAATGGATGAAAATGCCAAAAAGCGTTTAATATTTTGCTGTCTTAATGCAAATAAATTACCAATAATCATAGTGATAATTGCTAATACCGTAATGATTGTGTACCAAACTCCATGCATGGGTTGAAATACTTTGTACAGTGTAGATACCAGGACAAATGCAATGGCACCTTTAGATATTACGGAGAGAAAAGAAGTGGTTGCAAATGGCGAACCTTCATAAACATCAGCCGTCCATAAATGAAAGGGCACAATGGATAATTTAAATGCAAAGGCGCTAAATAAAAATACCAATACCATTATTTGTATTGGGCTGCCATTAAGCAATGCAGGCAATGCTGCAAAACTTATGGTGCCTGTAATTCCGTATAAAATTGAAATTCCAAATAATAAAATGCCTGATGAAAATGCAGAAGATAAAATCATCTTCATTGCTGCTTCAGAAGAAATCTTTTTTTGCAGATCGAAATTGGCCATGGCTGCAACAGGAATGGTTGCCAACTCCAATGACAAATAAAACATTAAAAAATTACTGCTGGATAATAATAAAAACATACCGAGCAATGCCGAAAGCATTAAGATAAAAAACTCTGTAAGGTTTTCTGATTTTCTTAACCATCCTGAAAATAATAAAGAGATCAAATAAACACCCAGGCTTAAAATACTTTTTTGAAAAGCGATGACAGGGCTGGTTTGGTACATATTATCGAACGCAGTGTAATCATCATTCATAAAAAAGCCGGCCACAAAATTGATAAGCAATAAAAGCTGGATAATGCTGAGTAAGGTATCATTCTTTATGCCTTTGCCCAGTTTAATAAAAAGCAACAGGAAGATGATTGCCACCAGCATCAAATCATTTTTCATTATGGTAATAAAATCCATCATTCAGTTTTTTTGTATGCCAAAGTTGTACTTCAGCTGTTTTCGTACCTTGAAGTTGCACTTCGACTTTAGTATGCCGAAATTCAATTTCGCCTTACCATATCAGCGTAATAAATCATTCATCCAAAACGGCGCAAGCCCTATGGCTAAGATTCCAACTATTAAAATAATTGCCGCTAATCTTTCATTCCACCTGGCATCAGTTAATCCTGCATAACTTTCTTTCATTGGCCCCATGGCTGTTTTACCAACTGCCCTTAAAATATATACTGCCGTTACTACAATGCTCAAACATGCTGCTACAGTTGCAATACGATGAAAATTATCAACATTTTCCCAGGAGCCAACAAATATGGTCATTTCTGCAACAAAACCACTTAAGCCAGGCAAACCTAAAGAGCACAATCCTACAATAAATAAAACTGTTGAGATAAATGGCATCACTTTTAATAAGCCGCCCATTTCATCTACCTGCCTGGTATGTGTACGCTCGTACACCATGCCTATCACAGCAAAGAAAAGCGCCGTCATTAAACCATGACTAACCATTTGCATTACTGCACCAGTCATGGACACTTTGGTTAACATACCAATACCCAATAAAACAAAGCCGCAATGGCTGATGGAAGAATAGGCATTGATGTATTTTAAATCCTTCTGCATCATGGTGGCAAAGGCGCCATATAAAATTGCAATAGAAGATAATACAATAATGATATTGGCATATTCTTTTGCACCATCGGGCATAATGTACGCGGCTACACGAAGACAACCATACCCGCCCAACTTCATGGAAATTCCTGCCAAAAACATTGACCCTGCAGTAGGAGCGGAAGAATGCCCGTCCGGCACCCATGTATGGAAAGGAAATAATGCGGTGAATACACCAAAGCCTACAAACAATAGTGGAAAACAAATGCTTTGCACATGGGCAGGAATGTGAACTGAAGACAATTGTAAAAGGTCGAAACTTTTAGTGCCGCTGCCGAAATAGGTGCCCAGTAAACCAACCAACACTAATGCAGAGCCGCCCATCAGCATCACAGCCAATTTATTGGCACTGTATTCTTTTTTACCGCTGCCCCAAATACCAATTAATAAATACTTTGGTATCACCGCAATTTCCAAAAAGAAAAATAAAACAAAAAGGTCTAAGGATATGAAGAAGCCATACGCACCAAAGCTTAACAATATCAATAGGAAATAAAATTCCTTAGTCATCTTTTCTACATTCCAGGACACCAATACACCTGCAATTACAACAAATGCGGTGAGCAATATCATGGCAATGGCAATACCATCTACACCAAAATGTAAACTGATATTCCAATCCGGAAACCAATTGTATTGTTTTTCAAAAATAAAATTGGTTGTTTGTCCTGCTGCTCTTGCAGATTTATAAGTAGCATATAAATTAAATGCTAACGCCAACTGAATTGTTGAACCAATAAATGCAGCCCATCTTATTTGTTGTTTGTTACGCAACAATAAAACAGCTATTGCTGTAAGTAAAGGAGCCGCTAAAAGTAATAATAAGTTCATTCAGTTTATTTTCAATAAGCCTATAAGTTTTTTTTAAACTTTTAAGCTTGATAATTCGATTTAATCTCCTCGTCACCCCTTTAGGAGACGTGGGTTACTTCCACAAGTAAATAAACAATACCGCCAAACCAATTACACTTGCTAAAAAGTAAATGGCATATTGTTGTACTTTACCCGATTGCAGTCCTTTTATTTTTTCTGAAATAAATTGTGTGGTATTGCCAGTTGCATTCACCAATCCATCTACTACGTTTTTATCGAACCATGCCGCAGGCCTGCCAATTAAATTAAATATTACTTTATTCGTGATGAATAAATAAATTTCATCAATATAAAATTTATGATAAGCAGATTTGTACAAGCCGTTTAGTTTAGCTGCAATGCTATCAGGCTTGTTGTTTTCTTTTTTGTACAACCACATGGCTGTAAAAATGCCAATTAATCCTAATGCAACTGGCGCAATGGAAAAGGAGAGGTGCATTTCAGATTTTAATGCATTGCCATCGGAACTAACATAATTTCCAAAAGGAATAAAACCTGCGCCTGCTGCGCCAATAGCTAATAGCAATAGTGGAAACATCATTGCAAAACCACCTTCACCATGCTTGTCCGCCGTGGCGGAATGCACGTTATGGGAATGATAGGGTTTTTTCCAAAAAATTGAAAAGTATAAACGGAACATATAGAAAGCGGTTAAACCTGATGTAATCAACGCTATATAATAGATTGCTTTATTGCTTTGATAGGCTGCCAGCAAAATTTCTTCTTTACTAAAAAAGCCTGCAAATGGCGGTACGCCAGCAATAGCCAGGCAGGCGATAAGAAAAGTAATATGCGTAATAGGCAAAAATTTTCTTAAGCCACCCATATCTTTCATTTCGTTGCTATGCACATAATGTATAACGGCGCCAGCGCCTAAAAATAATAATGCTTTAAACATAGCGTGGGTAAATAAATGAAACATAGATGCGCCATAACCTAGTCCATCTTCGCCACCATATTTTGAAACGCCCAATGCAAACATCATAAAACCAATTTGCGACATGGTAGAATAAGCCAACACTCTTTTAATATCAGTTTGTGTACAGGCAATTACAGCGGCAAACAATGCAGAGAATGCGCCCACATAAGCTACAACATTCAATGCGGTGATATCAACAGCAAACACCGGGAATAATCTTGCCACTAAAAAAACACCGGCTACTACCATTGTTGCAGCATGTATCAATGCCGAAACAGGAGTGGGGCCCTCCATGGCATCGGGTAGCCATATATGTAAGGGGAACATGGCGCTTTTTCCTGCACCACCAATAAATACTAAAATTAGTCCCCAGGTTAATGCAGACATGCCTAAGAAAGATGCACTAACAGCATTTTTTAATGCAGATGATTCAGGCGAAGTTAAAGTAGCTATTAATGTTTTAAAATCAAGAGTGCCGGAATAGAAGGATAATACTAAAATGCCGATTAAAAAACCAACATCTGCAAAACGTGTAACAATAAATGCTTTTTTACAAGCTGCAACTGCAGATGGTTTATCGTAATAATATCCTATTAATAAGAAGGAAGAAACACCCACCAGCTCCCAAAAAATATACATCTGAAAAATATTGGAAGACAAGACCAAGCTCAGCATGGAGAAAGTAAACAAACCTAAAAAAGCGTAATAAGTTGCAAAACGTTCATCGCCTTTCATATAAGCCAAACTATACAAATGCACCATTAAAGAAACAAATGTTACGACCACTAACATAATTGCTGAAATGGGGTCGAGTATTACACCAATATCAATAGATAATCCTTTTGAAAACTCCAGCCAATGATAACTGACAGGAATTAATTTTTGATACACACCACCTGCCTTGCCATAATTGAAAAAATAACCATAAGCAACATACATTGCCAATACGGTAGCAGCCAATAACAAAACTGTTGCAATTACACCAGAGGTGTTTTGAAAATATTTTCTTCCAAATAATCCCAACATTACAAATGTTGCCAGTGGCAGCAAGGGAATAAGCAGTATGTAAAACGTATTCGGCATTTTTTATTTTTCGCTTAATTCTTCGCATCACCCTTTTTTCGGGGACGGGGTTAATATTTTAATTCTTCCGCATTCTCCACGTCAATCGATTTATGAGTTCTATATAAATTAATGATGATGGCTATTGCAACAGCAGCTTCTGCAGCAGCAATGGCAATAATAAAAATGGTAAAGAATAAACCATCCAATCTATTTGGCCATAAATATTTATTGAATGCAATAAAATTCAAGTTCACACTATTCAATATCAGTTCAATACTCATCAACATCGTCACCAAATTTCTCCTGGTAAAGAAACCGTACACGCCAATAAAAAATAGTACAGTACTGATAAATAATATTTCGTTTAATCCCGGGTGCATTAAATGGTGTCGTTTGTTGTTTTGGTTCTCAATGCAATTACAATGCAGCCAATTAAAGCCGCCAATAATAAAATACTCACTACTTCAAAAGGCAATGCATAACCGCCAACATCGGTGCCCAACATTTGGTTGCCGATATTGGCAACGCTTGGTTCAACTGCCGCTTGCGTTGTTGCCGTAAATACATGTTGAAATACTTGAACCAATATCAAAGCCAATCCACAAAAAGCCGCCAATGCTGCGAACAATTGCCTGCTTAATTTTTGTTGCGGCATTTTTTCGCCTGCCTGCTGGGTTAAAAAAATGGAGAAGATAATCAACACTACAATACCGCCTACATACACCACAATTTGTACCGCCGCAATAAATTCGTAGTGCAGCCAAAAATATAATCCTGCAATGCCAATCAATGAAAACAATAAATAAATAGCCGCACGAAATATCTGCCGTGTAGTAACGGCAAGCAATGCATTACCTAAAGTAAGCGCTGCAAGCAAATAAAATATTATTGTTGAACCTTCCATTGTATTTGATACTCCGAAATTTTATTTCGGCTCTTCTCAATAATTATAAACTAAACTCCTAAACCCTAAACTATTCCACACCGTCCATAATCTTCGACCCTGGGTGATTCAAAATCTTCGTCAATTCCGCCCTGTCAAAAACACTATGTTCAAAAGTTTGCGCCATCACAATTGCATCCGAAGGGCATGCCACGACACATAAATTACACATAGTACACAATTCCAAATGATATACTAATTTATCAATCGCTTTTTTCTTTTTCCCTTCAGGGGATATTTCGTTTTTAAAAATTACTTTGATGGTGCCATTAGGGCAAGCCAGCTCGCAAGCCTGGCAACCTGTGCAACGGTGTTCATTCTTTTCATCATGCGGCATTACCACTTCACCTTTAAATCGTTCGGGCAAATTCAGCGTTTCCCTGTTATCAGGATATTGCTGTGTAATGATTTCCTTATGATGCGAAAAATAATAACCGGTACGGCGCATGCCCACCAGCAGGGATTTTACAGCTGAGAAAACATCTTTAATATATTTAACTATAAACATTTTTTTTAAGTTGTAAATTATGAACTATAAATGATGAATTAGCGATTATAAATTCATCATTCATAACTCATCATTATTTAAAAATGCCATTTCAATATCGCCATCGCTGTTACCAATAACAAATTAAACATACTTATCGGCAACAAATATTTCCATTCTAAATTTAATAATTGGTCAATACGCAACCTGGGGAAAGTCCAGCGAAACCACATAATGACAAATATTAAAAAGAATGTTTTTCCAAAAAACCAAATACTTGACGGAATATAATCCATCACATGATTAAATGCCTGCCAGTTGCCGATGTGAAAAGGCATCCAGCCACCTAAAAATAATGTAGCGCCAATGGCACACACAATAAACACATTCACATATTCTGCTAAAAAGAATAAGGCAAATTTCATCCCGCTGTATTCGGTATGAAAACCTGCAGTCAGTTCACTTTCTGCTTCGGCTAAATCAAATGGCGCCCTGTTGGTTTCCGCAGTTACTGCAATTAAAAATATTACAAACGAAATTAAAATAGGTATATGCCCTTTAAAAATCCACCAGCCATTTTGTTGTGAAGCAATAATATCTGTCAGGCTTAAACTGCCCGTCAATACTACCACTGATAAAATAGAAAGCCCTGCAGATAATTCATAACTTACAATTTGTGCACCGCTGCGCATGGCACCCATCAGCGAATATTTATTATTGCTTGCCCAGCCCGCCATTAAAATACTTATTACAGAAATAGACGATACAGCTGATACATACAATACGCCAATATTCAAATCCCACAATTGAAAATCTTTTGCAAATGCAATAGGCGCCATTAATAGCATGGCGACAATCATGGCAATAAAAGGAGCCAGGTTAAATAAGAATTTATCTGCGCCGCCTGGTGTCAATCCTTCTTTGGTTAATAATTTTAGTGTATCCGCAAACGATTGTAACAATCCTTTTGGCCCCACACGGTTTGGCCCAAGGCGTATCTGCATCCAGGCGCTCACTTTTCTTTCCATAATTACCAAAACTAAACCTAAAATGGCAAACAGGCTTATTACCAATACGCCTGCAATCACCATTTCAAATACCAATGCCCAGGTTGAACTGCAATGTTCGTTCAACCATTGATGAATTGTGTTTGTTATGTTACTTAAGCTCCACATGTTTTACTTTTCAGCCGCCTGTGGCGATTATTTTTTGAACGCAGATTTTTATGATAGTTAAGATTTTCACAGGTAAATCATAACTAATCATAATTATCTTAAAAATCTGCGTTCCTTAACAGACACTGCCGGTGCCTACTTATCGATCAATATCCGGTATCACCAAATCCAGCGTTCCCATCATTGCTACCAAATCACCCAACTTGCTGCCTCTTGCCATATGGTCCAATGCTGATAAATTTGAAAAGCCTGGCGAACGAAATTTAATTCTGTATGGTGTTGTACCACCTTCGCTTACAATGTACACACCAAATTCTCCTCTTGCTGTTTCTACTCTTTGGTAAAATTCACCTTTGGGTAATTTCAAAACCGCTTTTGTTTTGGCTTGAAAATCTCCTTCAGGAATATTATCAATCAACTGTTCAATAATTTTTATCGATTCATTTATTTCTCTCAACCGTACTAAATATCTTGATAAAGAATCGCCACCAGTTTCAATGATTTCATCAAACTGCACTTTATCGTACACTTCATAAGGGTATAATTTTCTGATATCACAACTAACACCACTGCCTCTTGCAACAGGACCTGTACAGCCAAAAGAAATTGCATCTTCTTTACTCAAAACACCAACATCTTTCATACGGTTTTGAAAAATGATATTACCGGTAAGCATTTCATTGTATTCATCCACCTTTGATTTGTATAATGCAATAAAATTTTTAACCCGTTGAGTAAAATTGGGGTGAATATCCTGCATCACGCCACCAGGCACAATATAATTCATCGTCAACCTGGCACCGCAGGTTTCTTCCATAATATCATTGATATTTTCCCTTTCTCTAAAGGCATGAAAGAAAGGAGTGAAGGCACCCAAATCCATTGCCATGGCGCCCCACCACAATTCATGCGATGCAATCCTTGTCAGTTCGTCAACGAGTACCCGAATTACTTTTGCACGTTCAGGTATTTCAATTTGCAGACCTTTTTCAACACATAAAGCACAAGCATTATTATTAATATGGCTGGATAAATAATCCATGCGGCTGGTAACATAAATGAATTGGCGATAGGTGAGGCTCTCACACATTTTTTCTATGGAGCGGTGGATATAACCGAGGTGCGGCTCGACTTTTTTTATCGTTTCACCATTTAATGTAACTACCAAATGCAATACGCCATGCGTTGCAGGATGCTGTGGCCCCACATTAATTATTAAATCGCCTTCGGTAGTTGTGCCTAATTCTTCAACCATAAAAACTATGTCGAATGGGTTAATGACGAATATCGAATGTTTTTAAATACAAATCTTTCTAATTATATAAAGTCGCCACACATTTGCCGCTCGATATTTTATTTTCTATTATAATCTTATCATATTTATGGGGTCTTCAAAATCTTTCAACATTGGTTTTTTGTCTTCCCATCCTTCGGGCAAAATCAATAACCTTAAATCGGGATGGTTCAAAAAATTTACGCCAAACATTTCATACACTTCTCTTTCATGAAAATCTGCTGTTTTCCAAATGGAGGTTACAGATTCTATTTCAGGCTTTGCAAAATCCAGTTTCGTTTTCACCACAATATTATGCCTGAATGTCGTTGAAGTAAGATGATACACCATTGTCAAATGCGTTTTCCAATCAATACAAGTAATGCAAAAAAGAAAATCAAAATTTAAAGCCGTATCATATCGCGATTGTTTTGCAAAAGCTAACCATTCATTGGCTTCAATATTTACATTGAGCCACTCGCCGCCTTCTTCGTAAGCAGCTGTGGGTAAAAGTTCAGATAGTTTTGTTTTTAACTCTTCAATAGTCATACAGTTCAAAAAAGTATTTTACTTTCTTATTTCTTTTCGGGTAATTGTTCTCTAGTCAATCCACTCTTTATTTTCTCCTGCAATTTTATCAATGCATGTAGCAATGCTTCCGGCCTTGGCGGACAACCAGCCACATACACATCCACAGGAATAATATGGTCGGCGCCTTTTACCACCGAATAAGTATTATAAAAAAATGGGCCACCGCTGATAGCACAAGCGCCCATAGCAATCACATATTTTGGATCGGCCATTTGGTCGTACAATCTTTTTAATACTGGCGCCATTTTATTTACAATAGTTCCTGCAATAATTATTACATCTGCCTGGCGAGGGGAAGCTCTTGCCACTTCAAAACCAAAACGGGAGAAATCATATTTTGCAGAAGCCGTTGCCATCATTTCAATACCGCAACAACTGGTGGCAAACGTAAGTGGCCAAAGTGAATTCGATCTTGCCCAATTGATAATATCATCCAACTTGCTGAGCACAATACCGCCGCCGGGCAGATCGTGGACTTGCCCTGGAAAATTTGATTCTATGTTTTTTTCGTCAGCCATTACTACTGTTGAATGTTTTAATATCGAATGTCAAATGTTTTTAAAATTGAACCCTTTTTAGACACTCAAACCCTCCCACACATTCTATATTCGACATTCCTTTATTCGATATTTTATAACCATTTTAGCGCTCCCTTCTTATGTGCATACAAAAACCCCATAAATAAAATAAAAAAGAAAATAACAATCTCTCCAAAGGCCATCCACCCAACTTTTTTTGCCACTACCGCCCACGGATATATAAACACCAGTTCCACATCAAAAACCAAAAAGATGATGGCAAATAAATAATACCCCACGTTTAACTGCACCCAGGTTTTGCCAATTGTAGGGATGCCGCTTTCATAAGGTTCGGCTTTGCTCTTATTTGTTGTGCCCTTTATAACGATTTGGGAAACTAGTATAGCTCCGCCAGAGAAGGCGAGCGCAGCAAGTATTAAAATAATCATGGAAGAAGCACCCATAACTATAATCGTTTTTATGAGTGTTGAAGTTAATGCTTAAGCCAATACAAAAATTTAATGGTGCCGATTTTTTTTGCCCATTTTTTTAAACAGTATGAAAAAGTTTTGATATAAATGTTTTTTAAGTACCCGAAAAAATGATAACTTACAATGGTCGGCCGCATACAATTGCTTCTACATATTTTTTAACCGCAAAACAGCTAATATGAAAAAAGTATCTCAAATCTTAAATAGAAAAGGCAGCAATGTAATTACCATTACGCCCGATATTACCGTGCTGGATGCTTTAAAACAAATGGCTGAAAAAAATATTGGTTCTATAGTAGTGATGGAAAACGGCCAATACATTGGCGTTTTAACTGAAAGAGATTATGCCCGAAAAGTTATTTTAAAAGGAAAATCATCTACCACTACGCTAGTAAAAGAAATCATGAGTACGGGTTTGCCTCGCATTACTCCCGACAATTCTGTGGATACCTGCATGCAAATCATGAGCGAAAATAATATCCGTTACCTGCCCGTTTTTGAAAACGATGCATTATGCGGCATTATCTCCATCAATGATGTAATTAAAGAAACCATTCTTACGCAGAAGGAAACGATAGAGCATTTGCAGAATTATATACATTCTTAATAATGAATAATTGAAAATTTAAAACTGTTATATGCAATTGCTGTTAACATCTCCAATGTATTTAAGTTGCAGAAAGATATGGAATACAAAGACAAATTTCTACAGGCAAGTGCGACACTTTATCCTGACAAAATCATTATTGAAACCATTGATAGATTAAAAGAAGGGGGTAGCATTTCCTCTACAAAAATTGCCATTCTTTCTTTGGATACAGAACTTAGCTTATTAGGTTCAACTATCCGATATCACTTGAGCTTAACAGAAACAAATTTGCCAACTCCAAAAGACTGGAAGCAACATTATACAGGTTACTTAATGCAAATGGGGTTTAAAAATGGCAAAGAACATCATAAAAATGCTTTGCTTTTGAACCTGCATCAAAAGGATGACACGATTACGATAAGTCCGACAAAGAATGGAGGATTTACTGGTAAAGACAGGGGCTTTTTAGGAATTAAAGATTCTGATATTATTTTTATTACCGACATTGATAATTCAACGTTGGGCGACAAAATAAAATTTGGTTGGACAAAATGCGAATGCAATTGCGTATAAGGTGGATGCTAATTTCCAACTTGCAAAATCCCTGCAGGTTTGACGAAAACAAAAAAATACCTTAATTCAAAAACAATTATTCATTATCCATTTACCAATTATCCATTAACCCATCCTACCTTTGCATTTCATGCGACATCTCAAAACGCTCAATAAATATTTTTGGAAGTACCGTTGGTTATTTTTGCTGGGAATTGTGTTTGTAGTTCTCACCAATTACTTCAGGATTTTAGCGCCGCAAATTACCGGCTACGTTGTAAATAATGTAGTGCACACCGTCAAGCATGATGCTAATGGAAAAGTAATTTCAACAACTGGTGCCGAAAAGAATTACGATTTTTTTGTAAAGAAAGTGATTGTTTATTTTGAAGCCAGCGACCATAAAATTTTAATGGCAGGCATTACGCTTTTCATAATCGCTATCATTAGCGGTATTTTTATGTTTTTGATGCGGCAGACCATCATAGTAATGAGCCGCCACATTGAGTACGACCAAAAGAATGCGATTTTTTCCCACTATCAAAAACTGGATACCAACTTTTACAAAACACACAGCACCGGCGATTTGATGAACCGCATTTCCGAAGATGTAAGCCGTGTGCGTATGTACACCGGCCCTGCCATAATGTACATCATCAACCTTGCGGCTGTAATCGGTTTTAGTGTTTTCTTTATGGTAAAAGCCAGCCCCAAATTAACGCTGGTGGCATTGGCGCCATTGCCTTTGCTGGCTATCACTATTTATTTTGTAAATACCATCATCAATAAAAAAAGTGAACGCATACAATCTTTGCTCAGCGACCTTACAACCAATGCGCAGGAATCTTATTCGGGCATCAGGGTAATAAAATCTTATGTGCAGGAAAAAGCCATGCTGTTATTCTTTAAAAAGAATAGCGAAGCGTACCGAGATAATTCATTGAGCCTTGCAAAAACAGAAGCCATTTATTTTCCCAGTATGGCTTTGTTGATTGGATTGAGTACCATCATCACCATAATGGTTGGTTGTCTTGATGTGGTAAATCATCCACAAACTGCAGATGTAGGTATTATTGCAGAATTTGTTTTGTATATTCAAATGCTCACTTTTCCAGTAAGTGCTATTGGTTTAACGGCGAGTATGACGCAACGTGCCGCAGCATCGCAAAGAAGGATAAATGAATTTTTAGATACTGAACCCAATATAAAAAACACAGGACAGGAAGTAAATCCTTTCCTGCAAGGCAATATCAGTTTTGCTAATGTAGATTTTACTTATCCGCATACGGGCATTAATGCTATCAAAAATTTTTCTTTAAATGTAACCAAAGGGCAGAAGGTAGCCATTATCGGCAGAACTGGTTCGGGCAAATCAACGCTTGCACAATTGCTCCTGCACATGTACGACCCACAACGCGGCATGATTGCGTACGATGGTGTTCCCATCAGCAAAATCGATATTAATGCTTTACGTGAACAAATCAGTTATGTGCCGCAGGATGTTTTTTTATTCAGCGAAACAGTAAGCAACAACATCAGTTTTGGATTAGAAAATGCCACGCAGGATAAAATAATAACCGCCGCCAAGCAAGCCAGTGTTCATAGCGAAATTGAAAAATTTCAGCATCAATACAACACCATGATAGGAGAGCGTGGCGTAACATTAAGTGGCGGGCAAAAACAACGCATCTCCATTGCCAGAGCGCTTATAAAAGATCCGCAGATTGTAATTTTTGATGATTGCCTGAGTGCGGTAGATGCCAGAACGGAAAAAGAAATTATTGAAAACTTATACAATTACTTGCAAAACAAAACGGCATTAATTATTACCCACCGCATATTTTCTCTCTTTAAATTTGATAAGATTATTGTTTTAGATGATGGCGCCATTGCCGAAGAAGGTACACACGAAGAACTGATACAGAAGAATGGGATTTATACCGAGATGTATAACAGGCAGCAAGCTGAGAGGAATTGATAGACGACGGACAACAGACCACTGACCACAGATATGGGGCATTAACACATCAATTAGCTTTTCAATATTAAAAGGCTTACCGTGTCTGTGGTCGGTCGTCCATTGTCTGCTGAAATAGTTTCACTTATATTTTGTGGTTTCAAAAACAATTTTATCTTTGCTCTACCCAAAAAATAGGGTAATCGTTAAAAACTAAAACAAAATAACAGTGGCGTACGAAAACAACGACAAAAAAATGGAGAGCGTTTATAGTCAACGCATCCGTGCAGGAAAGCGCAGGACTTACTTTTTTGATGTAAGAGAAACCCGTGGCAATGACTTTTATTTAACCATTACCGAAAGCCGCAAAAAATTTGACAGCGACGGTTACGAAAGGCATAAAATATTTTTATATAAAGAAGATTTTAATAAATTTTTGAAAGGCTTGGGAGAAGCAGTTGATTATGTAAAGACTGAATTGATGCCCAATTTTGATTTTGATGCTTTTAACCACGATACGCCTTACGAAGGTGAAGGTGGGCAAGCGCCAACTCAATCTGCCGATACTACCACTACTTCGGTTGAAGAAACACCAAAACTTGCTGTAGAAGAAAAAGCTGAATCACCTGCTCCATCAACTCCGGTTGATAATGGCAGTACCGAGGAAGTAGACAAATGGTAAACCAAACGCCAAAACTAATTGCAAAAACCCTTTCTATTTAGAGAGGGTTTTTTAATTATTTAATACTTAAGATTTGTTAGAATATTTTGCTTCCATTAAAAATATTCCTCGTAACTAAGCCAGGTAAAATTCTGTAAACAGGTATTTTAATTTCGTATTTCATGCAAAATTCTATAATTCTGCTATCAATTTGGTCGTTAGAATACCTTGAAGAAAAATGCCCAAGAATTAAACATTCAATAGTACTCTCAGCAACTGACTTAATTACCTCCTCAAGGTTACTATGCCTATTCCCATGTGTTTGAATATTTTTATCTTCATCACCACCTAAAAAAGTGGCTTCGTGAATTAGTATTTTTGAATTATCCCAGTATTTGAAATTTTCACAAGGCGTATCGCCGCTATAGGATAATAATATTGTTTCAATATCTGTGTGAGTTGCTGCTTTACCCAAAGTTTCTATTTTGTTCTTAATTTCAAGCGATGGCAGATTAAGAAATTCAGGTTTCAGTTTTGATACCGTTTTTATTACTCTATAGCCTAAGCTTTTGTAAACGCCAACTTTGGAGGGAACATGATTATTTTTAATCGCTTCCACATAAATATCCTTTTTAATCCAGTTTTTATCTCCATCTATTACGGGTTTCCAAATAGTTCCTTTTACGTGAGGGTCAAATTTTTTAGAAAAGTCTTCAATTGCAGGAAATGACCCACAATTTTTGGATAATGAATTATTGGAAAGTCTTTTCTTGCATTTAATTGATTAAACTGTAAAAGCCCGGTCAAATGATCTCTATCTGCGTGTGAAATAAACACATTGTCAATTTTTCTGCTCTTCTGCAACAAAGATGAAGTAACTCCGTCGCCGCAGTCAAATAATAGTCCCAGCTCTTCCACAAAATACCAGGTTGAAAATAATGCAGTTGAATATCCGGATATTGTCAAGTCCATTTCTAAGGGTTGTAATTTTCTACTTTTGCGGCCAGCATTAAATTTCAAGCTTGATTTATTACTCGAAAAAGTATTAGCCTTTTTAACGCATTACTTTTTCTTCTTCCCCAATAATTCAAACATCAAATTTTTGCTATCTGCATTTGGCTGCAGGTTAAGTTTTAGATTCCTCTTATTAATCCTTGGCAGTGCTGGCAGTTGTTGCAATGGAAGTGCATTGGGCATGGCGTTTTGATACAGTTGCATATTTAACACAGGCATACTTGCTTCAGCGGGAGTGTAGGGAACCAGGCAAGGCATATTATCCGTTGGCATGGCATACACTTTTCCCAAAGGCGCTATGCCAATTAATTTGGCCTGTGGTTGCAAAGTAAGCAGTACATCTGCTGTTGATGGTGTGTTTTGTGCAGATGCCGCAATTGAAATAAAAAGAGCAACGGCTAACAGGTTAATCGTTTTCATAATTATTAGTTTTTTAGGTTATCAATTATTTAATTCAAGGCTTGCCAGATGGCTTTATGTTTACATCATTTGGATGTCTTAGCCTTTGGTTTTCTATAAAACATTACCCAAACATCTACGCATCTTTGTCGAATATGTGCCTTAGGAAAATGCAAATCGTATGCTTCATCAGATTCTCCTAGCCAAGTCGTATATACCGCCGTTGTATCAATATTTGCGTGAGCAGATAAATTATATACAGCATTTACTCTTTTCTCAGAAATCATATCGTTATAGGTTTCTGATCCTTTTTTATCAGCATACCCGAAAACTTTTAAAAAACTATACGTATCTGAAACCAATTGTTTAGCTACTTGGTCAAGCATTTTATAATATTTTTTGTCGATTAATGAACTGCTCGATTTAAAATATATTGTCTTGACAAGTTCACTTTGACCATATATTCCCGACATAAAAATAAAAAAACTCAAAACTATAAAAGCAACGCCTTTTGAATATTTCTTTATCATGTTTAAAACAGGTTTATAATTAGCTTTCAATTGTAAAAGGCCAACTAAATTACCCGCATTTTCTTATACGCATTTACCAATCCATTTGTAGATGAATCATGCGAAGCAATTACATAATCATTTTCCAATTCCGGCAAAACTTTACTTGCTAAAACTTTGCCTAGTTCAACGCCCCATTGGTCAAAGCTGTAAATATTCCAGATAACGCCCTGCACAAAAATCTTGTGTTCGTATAAAGCAATCAATTCTCCTAAACTATGCGGTGTAATTTCTTTTACTAAAAAAGAATTGGTAGGGCGGTTGCCCTCGAACACTCGGTACTTATTGTCATTATCTGCGCCATTCATTAGCGCTTCCGTTTGAGCAAAGAAATTGCTTAACAGTTTTTGATGATGGTCTGCAATTACATTGTGGCTGATGGCAGGCGCAATAAAATCGCAGGGAATTATTT
>Ga0265327_10001556_pt1 | contig 28192 bp, 20 predicted proteins | sample 41621metaG_FD_202089 | JGI IMG/M metagenome (GOLD analysis project Ga0265327, IMG submission 202089) | Rhizosphere microbial communities from Carex aquatilis grown in University of Washington, Seatle, WA, United States - 4-16-21 metaG | ecosystem: Host-associated > Plants > Roots > Rhizosphere...
CCGATTGGTTTCGGCAACTGTTGATGACCTCGAACAATTGTTGTCGGCCGAATTGCAGACCTGCCGGACTCATCGCCTCCTCCGTGCCGTCCGTTGGTATCAGCAGGATGTCGCCGAGTTCCAGCGGGATGTCTGGTACACAGCATGTCGGAATGTCTGGCATCAGCCCCAGGGGAAAGCTCGTCGCATGCAGCACTCGCACGGCCCCGTCTTCGCCAATCAGATACCCCTGGTGCCCGGCCGCCTGATAAGTGAATGAGCGTGTTGCAACATCCAATCGCCCCAGAAACATCGTAATGAAATGGCCGGATTCGGTCGCGGTGAACAATTGGTTAACGCGGGTGAGCAGCTCTCCGGGATCGGAATAGCTCTGGGCAAGCGCTCGGAGGGACGCTTGCGCCTGTGCCATCAGCAGGGCTGGTCCAAGGCCGTGGCCGCTGACATCCGCCACCAAAAGCCCCCAAACGTCTTTCCCCAGGGGGATGAAGTCAAAACAATCCCCGCTGACATTCTCCGCAGGATGCACCGCACCGGCGATATCGAATCCAGGCAGAACAGGCGCGATTCGGGGAAAAAGAGTTGTTTGTACTTCGCGAGCATCCCTGATGGCCACGATGTCGACTTCACCCTGCTTTTGCGATGTCAAGTCCTGGCCGATGCCGACATAGTGGGTGATGTTGCCAGCCGCGTTCTTGACGCTGGTAATCGTCAGCCTCTGCAGGAACTCGGTTCCATTTTTCCGCCTGGTCCAGCTTTCACCCTGCCAGTACCCCTCGCTTTGAGCCGTCTGCCACATCGAATGGTAAAACCGCTTGGGTGGCTTCGCCGATCGCAGGAGGCGCGGGGACTTTCCGATGATTTCTTCGGAGGGATAACCTGTCAGCTTGGTAAAGCTTTCGTTGACACGAAGTACCGATCCCGCCGCGTCGGTGATCAGAATGCTGTCAAATGTCTCAAAGGCAACGGTCGCCAGTTGTTCGTCTCGTGAGGCAACCAACAGTCGCTGATTGACTTCCGAGAGTTGGGCCGTACTTTCCGCGATGCGGCTTCGCAGCGTCTGATTCTTTTCTTTCAATGACCGCAGTGAATCGCCAACTCTTGGAATCGGTTGCGTCACAGCCATCGCGGCCCCGCATTCGACGGCAACTGGACTCCACGATTTGCTCTTGGTCGGAACAGAGGGACCTGCCTGGAAGGCAAAGTCCTGGAACAGCGATCGAACTTGTTGCGGTGTTCGGCAGAGCAGCGCCAAGCCAGCGACCTCGGCCGCCGTTCGAGAATCGATTCGTCGCAACGCATTTCGCACTGCGGCCGATCGGGACGGCGTCATGCTCAGTTCGCGAACACCCAATCCCACGAGCAGACATGCAAAGTCTGGGTTTCCCGCTTCTTCACCGCAGACACAGACCGGGCACTGATGAGATTCCGCCGTGTCCACGATCTGTTTGATCGCTCTCAGCACGGCGGGATGCATGGCAGAGCAATCATCAGTCCCTTGAGCCAATGCCCGGTCCGACGCGAGCATGTACTGCGTCAGATCATTCGTGCCAATCGCGACAAAGTCGGCAAGCTCCATGATTTCATCCAGGGCAAACAATGCCGCAGGCGTCTCAATCATGGCTCCCAGGGGAGGTCTGCGCAAGACGCCCAGATCTTCCACGGCTCTGTCAACCGCGGCGATTGCCCGGGAAAAATCGTCACTCCCAATGACCATGGGAAAGAGGATCCGTACATCCGATGTCTGCGCCACTTGCAGGATGGCGCGCAATTGGGTCTCCATCAGGCTCTCTTCAGCCAGCGAGAACCGCAGGCCGCGCAAGTGCAGGCTGGATTGAGACGATGAGTTCTCTGACAGCAGGAACGGAGGCAGCTTATCACCGCCAAGATCAAATGTGCGGATGACGAGCGGAAGGTCACCAAGGCGGCGTGACAATTCGCCGTAGGTTTCCACCTGCAGGTCAAAGTCGGGCCGTTTGTGTGACTCGATAAACAGAAACTCTGTTCGAAACAAGCCGACGCCAGCCAGATTGTGTGTCGCAACGGTAACGACTTCCGGAGGCAGACAGACGTTGCTCAACAGGGAGACTTCGATGCCATCATCCGTCACACTCGGCAGGCTTTCATCCAGCGCGATCAAGGACTGGCGACGATCGAAGTCGCGTTTTCCGGTTTCGAAGATTTCGAGTTCCGAATCCGTCGATTCAACGACGCTGCCAGACTCGCCATTCACAAGTAGGCGTGTCCCGGGTTTGATCAGCAAAGTCGCGTCGACAACTCCCGTGACTGCTGGAATACCCAATGATCGGGCAAGGATGGCAGTGTGGCTGAATTCGCCTCCGTATTCCGAGATCATCGCGACGATTCCACATCTTGCCAACTCGACAGTCTCGGAAGGCAACAGTTCGCGCGCCACGATGACCGAACCTGGCGGCAATGCCTTGTTTGTCCAGGGCAAAGCACCGGACAGATGCCGCATCATTCGCTTCCCCACGTCGCGGACGTCCTGCTCGCGTCCGCGAAAGTAGTCGCTTTCCAGTAGTGCCAGTCGCGATACAAATTCTGCGACAACTTCATCAAGCGCATGTTCAACACTTACCAAGTCCTGGCCAACGCGTTGCCTGACCAGTGCGGCGATGTCGTTGGCCATCGCGGATTGAGCAGACATCATCCCGGTCGATTCGACAAGACGAGGCTGGCATGAGATTGAATTCTCAAGTTGTCTCAAGTCGTTCGTCGAATTCTCCAGGGCACCTTCCAGGCGGTTGTATTCCGAGGCGACCTGCGAATGGGAGATGAAACGTTGAGGAAGCTCAATCCGCCTTTCGATGCCCAGTTCATAAATGACGGCGACGCCACTTCCAAAGCCGCTTGAGACAGGAATCCCTTCCAGATGTAACACCACGGTTGGCCCTTGTCTCATGGTTTGCAGGCGTAACGCTCGTCGCCGAAAGCGGACGAAAGAACGACGACTGCTGGTCCGTCACACGGTCGATTCCTGCGATTGAAAACTTCGGCACTGCTCGCGAACCGATTGAAATGGCATCCCTGCAATTCGCTCATACCGTTCAGCACGGACAAACCAGAACGCCAAGCCGCCTGAATTATGCTTGGGTTGCGTCTTGCTGTGCGGAGCAGGCACGCCCAAAGATCCCTTTCGCCCCGTCTTTTTCCATCCCCGGGACTCCATGATCATCCGCACGACCACACCGATTGCCTGCCTCAATCGTTTGCTTCGCTGAGGATGCAATTCGGCGAGAAATTTCTGGATGGTGAAATGCGATTCGAGTTCACGCACGACCCCCGCCAATGCGGGCCTGTCATGATGGATTTCCGATTCTTCCATCCGCGTCTGACGATCATCGTCATTGAAGAACTCAAGCACCGCGTCAAACGGCTGCGCTGGATCATTCAGAACATCAGCGAACGATCGACCTTGTCGATCCGACTGAAACTGTTCGCGGCTGATTGGTTGGGCCATCTTTTGACATTCCGTTCTTCATTGTGCTGCAATACAAAATTCGTACATGCAAAAATTGTATCTGCATAGGGCGCAGCATGTCAATCAGTAAGTTCTTTTGGCTGTTGTTGTTGCGACGCTTGGCCTGGGGGAGTTGCGAGCGACAGACAGCTGGCGCAGGGGGATCAGGTCCCAGTCAGTTGGATCTGGAGCCGAACTGTTCCCGCATTAATGTTCACCGTTGACCCGTCGCGGAGCCGTACCAGAAGGTTGGATGGTCGTCCATCCAACAGATGTGCCAGTTCGCCAGCGCTCCCGGGAAACGGAATTCGTTGCTGGTTGGATTCGATGAAAACAATTTGCGAGCATTCGATGGCGATCCCATTGGAGAAAGTCAGCGTCTGCGGTGCGAGATCGGTTGATTCAGTCTCTGCCATTTTCTTCTTCTTTCAACTTGGCTTCGATGAGAGATGACAATCGGCATACAAGTGGAGAATCCTCTCAGCCAGTCGCTCTACTCGGGTAAAGTCCATGGCCTCGATTGCCTCTTCGACCGACTCAGCACCCTTGAATTCGTCTGAGATATCCTGCGAGCGGGAAAACAGGGCAGGAGGCCACTCTTCTCTCTTGCCCAGAAAGCTGTCCAGGAATCGAAGGGCAAGCGAAAGTCTTTGCCTGAGCGGTTGATCGCCACAACACAATTCCAGCGTTGCGGACTTGATAGCCCCTTTGAGGTGTTTGTCAGTCAAATCCCAGCGTCCTGTCTTACAATCGTTGACGTCCATGCTTCGGAAGCATCTCGACGATGGAGATGTCTTCGATCGAATCAGTATAGCCAAGAGTCGGCAACCAGATTTGGAATGATTTGACTTTCCCAGAAACTCCTCTTGCCAATTCGGCGGAAGTCGATCTCGTCGAGGGCCAGCCAGAGGCGGGAACGAGCTTTTGACACCTCGACGTCGAAGCCCGGGTAGTCATCGGCGACAAACAGCCACTTGTGATGGTAGATCCAGGGATCAGCGGACTTGCGGCGGAATGATGTCGATCCGTCGCTCTTGACCGTGTACAGGTCGCCGACGGTCGGCTCGTCCGCCGTATCAAAGTCGTCGGAGCGACGAAATCCTGCGAAAGGCCGCAATGGAGGACGACCGTGCTTGGAAAGCTGGCGACAAAAAAGCAGGAAGTTGCAGAACCGGTCGGAAGGAGGCGTCGGATTACTGTGGTTCCAGCACGAATTTCATCTCTTCGGTCTTGCCTTCGGGCAGGGTGATCTTGCGACTTTCTGGTTTGAATCCTTCGGCCCGGATGGTGACGTTTACTTCGCGGTCAGGGACGAGTTGAATTGTGCGAATCTTGCCGGCTCCGATGTTTTCGAAGGGGACATCGGTTCTTGATTCCCCCGATTTTCCCTTGTGATAAAGCTTGTTTCGCCGGCCGTCGTACTCGGGAGCCGTGTAATCGACGCTGGGCAATAAGTCCTCAACCGGCATTCCGTCCCGGGACGTGACGCTGATGACAATGGTGGGGGCCGCATAGCGGATGATCTCGACACCCTTCAGGTCCTGGTCGATTGTTCCCAGCTCAAAATTTCTGCCGTATTGCAGCGGCGAGTCCTTATCAAGTCGATATTGAAACGCCGAATCGGGATCGTAGATCAGTGAAAGCGAGGCGCTGCGCAGGCCCTTCGGCACCAGGATGCGATACAGGCCTGTCGGCGAGGATTCGGCCGATGTCATCCAGGTGTCGTTGTCCAGCGAGCCGAAGAGATTGATCTCGCTCCCCTCACGCTTTTCCCCCTTGCTGTTCAGCCGCTGCGCCTCGAACACCACATGCGGCACGGCATTCATGACAACCGATGCTCCGCCTTTCTTCAGCATCACCGTTTGGGAAATGAAAACGGCCGGCAACGGCGTCTTGACTTCATCGCGTTCCCTTTCGCTGGTACTGGGATCGTGGCTCGATTCCGTCGGCTGGATCTCGTATTTCCGGGCCGGCGGCAGCGGACGAAACTCGAAGGACCCGTCAGCTGCGGTCAGGGTGGTGCGCCGGATCTGATTGGCCACATGATGCGGGACCAAAGGATTCTTGGCTTCCGGGTTTGGCCTCACCGCCGATGCTTCCACATAGACTCCACCAACAGGCTTGCCTTCGCTATCCAGGAGTTTCCCGGTCAGACGCTCCCCTGCAGTCAGTGTGAATGAGCCCAGGTCCTTCTGTTCGTTCGCCACATTGTGGACTTCCGGTGCGTAATCCTGCGGAAGGATCCAGAGGATGGCTCGTTGTTTCTCGTAAACGATCAGTCGAAAACGGCCCTCATGATCGGTCTTTGTGCTGGGGAACCGAGACCAGGGGTTTGGCTTAAGGGGCGTGGGGGAAATGTACGCCATCACCTTCACGTCCGCAGCAGGCTGGCCTTGGGGCGTCTTGACGATCCCTTCGATGGTCCGGCCCGGCCAGAGGATCAATCGCTTAAAGAACGGGCTCACGCCGAGGGATTCATTTTTCAGGATCAGGCTGTAACCATAGCCGCCGTAGTACTCAGGGTGTTCGCTCGTCTTGATCGAAGCTTCGATATACAAATGCGGCCGTGCGGCTTCTTCTGCCGTCACGGTGAACTCATAGGTTCCGTCGTCTTTGGTCGTGCAAGTGACCTTCCGCTTGTATGCCGGTTCGTTCTTTACTTTGACCTCATCCGCGGACATCGTCATCACGACCTCAACGCCCGGGATTGGCTTGAAGGTTCCGCGTTCGACAACCTGTCCCTGCCAAGTCCGCTCCCTTCGCTCGTTTTTCTCAACGGCAGCCCCGGGGGGAGATTCCTCCCGGGCCGTAGGTGACTCGTTCTGCATGGCCGCCAGGAGCTGCAAGCCCCAAACCTCAAGAACCGTGCCGACCACAACTGCGGCGAACCAGGCGATCCTGGAATGCGATAGCGACATTTCCATGCCCCCTTCATGACGTTGAACGACCGCAGGCAGAGCATTCGCTCCACGCCATCCGAGGATTCATCGGGTCAAACCGGCAAGTCTTTTGGCGCCGGCATCAACGAGATGGCTTCCCTGAAGTTCGCGATGCTATGTCCGACTCAGAAGCGATTCAACGAACATTTGCCCCTCACAAGAATGTAATCCTTCGGCCTGCGGACTTGATTCTGGTGCCAACGTGCATGCCATCGGAATCCTGCTCAAGAACCGCCCGCGTCCGGAGTCTGCGATTTCGGGCGATTGATGGGCTCCAGGAAACGTTGACCAGGCCGAAGACGGGAAGATCGTGGCACCCTCATAGTCGACACATCCCCTGGATTGGAGGGCGATTTTCCCATCAGCCGGAACGCGTTAGCGTCCGGTTTCTTCCTTCGGATCCAGCCTAACGAGGGCAGTGCCCTCAACCCAATTTGAGCTACCGCTCGGAAGCTGCAAGCGCCGCTCCCGTTGGTCGCTGACGTAAAGATGCGTGCCAATGGCGCTCGCCCCATGACGAAAGAATCTTAGTCACAGGAGAAAGAAACCGGACGCTAACGCGTTGCGGCTGACGGGTCGATGTGCTCGTCGGAGTGTTTGTGATCGCACCGGCACTGGCGCTTCGGAGTCTGATCGCGTCCAGGGAAGGCTCTTGTTTTCGCCGTGAAAACGCGTCAGTCCCTGAACCGTGAACGCTTACTGTTTGGCGGGCTTTGCTTTGAGAACGGGTTTTGTCTTGGGAGTCGTGACTTTGGAAACGGTCTTCTTCTTCGTCAACTTGACCTTCGACTGGGTGGTCATCGGGAGTGCTTGCGTCGGTTGTGGAATGACCTGGCCGCGTATGATGAATGACGGATTGCTTTCACAAGGCTCTGGATAGGGGGGAACGTAAGTATCGGTAATGCTGGAGTTCAACGCATTCGGCGGCAGAGTGATGCCAATCCCGTAACCAAACCCGACTCCATTTCCGAGATTGACGCCATAGAGGTCACTGAAGTCAGGGGCACCATAAAAGAATCCTTGAGCGGCCGCCTCACGAGATACAAACAGGCAACCAACCAGGGCGATCAGTACAAGAGTCTTCATTCAACTGTCCTTTCTTAAGGCTGGCGATGTTGAGCCCGCAGTCACCGTTCATGGTCAAGCGAAGGGGGCAGGTCACGGGCCGACGCAAATTCGATGGCACATTGCGTCCACGTCAGCCGGTTGTTTTCTGCCGTGAAAAGGCGTCAGGCCCCGGTCCGTGTGTGGATGTCATTTCCCGACCCATCGGATCACGGCCGGGAAGGCTTCTCTTTCGACTTTGCTCCCCTGGCAGCCTTCAGTTTGGATACGAAGTCATCGGGTGTCATGCGGTCACTGTTGCTTTTCCCAACGTAACGGAACACTTCTTTCCCGGAAGGGTCGAGTAATACAAGTGCCGGGTAGTGGACGGTCTGGCCGTGAAATCGGTAGCCATCGGGAATGCCGAACTGGTTTGCCAGGCGGGCATCAGGATCGCGATAGATGACGGGAAGCTCCTTCAAATCATCCTGACTGAGCTTCCCCGCCCAACCCCGGATCTCATCATCACTGTCGGGCTTCAGAAACAGATGCACCACCTCGGGAGTCTTCTCTGACAACCTGACATAATCTCTCGTATATTTGATGCAGTAGGGGCATTCGGTCTTCAGCAGGAAGTGCAGGGCGATCCACTTCCCCCGCTGCTCGGACAAGGTGAATGTTGTCTGATGCGTCGGTGATTTGATGGTCAAGTCGGTCGGATTCTCGGCGCGGGCCACGATCGCGATCAGCGAGAAGATCACAACCCATCCAGGTTTGCTGTAGCTGGCAGACATTGTGGTTTTTTCCTTTCCAATGAGGGGAGCCAATCAACCCAATTCGAGCGTCTGCACGGAAGCGACAACTGCCGCTCGCGGTGGTTGCTCACGAAAGTTGCGCACCCCGGAACGCTCATCCCGTAGCGCAAGAAGCTTCAGGCCGGGAAATCTCGACAAGCAATCTCCCGGCTGTCCATTCCTGTCCGGCAACACTGGCCGCAGGCTGGTGAAGATTTCGGCGTAAACCTGTCACTCTTCCGCGAGCAGGCTGTCGACGGCCTGCTCAATGGTCTTGTCGCCCGTGGCGCCCTTCCAGTTCATTTCACCTGGCCACCAGAGCCGGATATAGCCTTGTTTGTCCACAACGTAGACGCAGGGCCACATGGTGTTGCCCCAGGCCTTCCAGTTTTCGGATTTCAGGTCGATCAGGATGGGAAACTTCAAGTCGCGTTCCTTCGCGGCGGCTTTCACCGCGTCTGCGTCCCGCTCGCGATTTGTTTCCGGCGTTTGAATGCCGATCACGACCACTCCCTTTTCGGTCAACTCCTTGTGCCACCGCTGGTAGATTCCAAAGTTGGCATGGCAGTTGTGACACTGAAACGCGTAGAAGTGAACCAGGACCACTTTGCCTCGTAATTCCCGCATGGTGCGCGGGGCGGAATTGACCCAGTGTTCCACGGGAGCAAACTCGGGAGCCAGGGCATAGACGCGTTTCAGTTTTGAAGGATCGAATGGGTCACCCAACAGGGACTTCAGCGTCTGCAATTGCTCGGGGCGCACGATCTTTATCAGCCCCGCTCGTTCGGCTTTCGTTGCCTTTTCTGCTTTCTCCTGCAACCCCTTGAGTTCCGGATCTCCGAACGTGATCCCCGCAATCGCCTGTCTCGCTTCGTCGGTTGCAACGGCCAGCGCTGCCAGTTTCTTTTGTTGAGACGCCTGCAGACCCAGTTTCTCTGCCAGATCCTGGCGCAACAGAGCCCTGCTTCCTTGGGCGAAGCATTCCAGTTGCCAAAGGCGTTGCCGTTGTGCTTCCGTGGCACTTTTGGAAAACCATTGCCAGACCTGAGATTCCAATTTGCGAGTGACAGCTCGCTGAGTCTCCGCCGGCAGGATGCGAGCAGGAAACCATTCGGCATCCACCTGGCGAAGAGTCGTTTCCAGATCGCTGACCTGCCTGGCAGATAATTTCAACTCCTGATGAACTTCCGGCGCATGTACTAGACCCAGCAGGAATTGAGGCACAAGGTTGTCATAAGGCCCCCTGGCGTCCTGTGCGCCAAGATTTCCCTGGATCAAACTGATCAAGGCGAGACTGAGAAGCCAGCGGAATGCCTTCATCAAGAGGGCCTCACGTTTCGAGCAAAGGTGTACGGGGAGTACGATGACGCAATGTCTGTTGCCAGAGTCTGCCTGGTGGCATCACGCCAGGGCGGTGATCAGTTGTGATTCGCCACCATGGCCAGCCTGGTGACGAAGTCTTCCGGCTTCATCCGGTCGGTATGGTCCTTGCCGACATAGCGGAACCGCTCGTTTCCTGAGCCATCCAGCAGCACAAGTGCCGGGTAATGCATCATCTGACCGTGGAATTCATAGCCGTCGGGAATGCCGAATCGATTGGCCAGTTGAGCGTCTGCGTCGCGGTAGATGACGGGGGGCGTCTTCAAGCCTTCCTGGTTGATTTTCCCCGCCCAAGCCTTGATCTCATTCGTACTGTCGGGCTTGAGAAATACGTGCACCACATCCGGTTCCGAGGCTGCAATTCGGGCATAGTCGTTGGCCAGCTTCAGGCAAAACGGACACTCGGTCTTCAGCAGGAAGTGCAAGACGACGATCTTGCCCTTCTGCTCCGACATCGCGAACGCTGTTTCATGGGTTGGCGAATCGACCGTGAAATCGCCGGGTGGCAGACTCCAGGTGTGAAGGCCCAGAATCGCCATGACGGACAGGCAGGCCAGGGCGACGACGGCCATTGCGGGCCTTCGTCGTGCGAACCAGGATGCTCGCGAAGCGCCTTCCGAATTCGTGTGCGTCTGAGCGCCCGGTCTGACCTCAATGGTCGCAGTATTTCTGCTGTCGGAGATCTGAACTTCGGGATGCTCTGCCGTTTGCTGAAATGATTGGGACAGGCATTTCAGTCCCAACTCGACATCTTGATACAGAAACCACAGCTGGCGAGCATCCGCGTTCGTGCGCAGCGCGGCTTGCAGTTCGGAATGCTCGGCCTCTGTCGCGGTGGGCTGTGAGCAAACCGCGAACAGATTCAACAGGTGAGTCTGCTGATCAGGCGTCATACCGCCTTCTCCTGCAAGCGACGCTGGACGCACTCGGTCAGACGTCGTCGAAGTATGGTCAATTTGTTGTAGAGCGTTCGCGGGGCTCTCTGCAGCTTCGCCGCCAAGTCGGCGATTCCTCCGTGTTCCGCATAGGCCGAGCGTAAGAACTCGCGTTCCGCGGGCCCGACTTCGTCCAAACACTCCTCCAGGGCGGCGATTCGACGCCCCTGCTGATCCAGATCCACAAGTCGTTCCGACGCCAGCGTGGCCAGCAGGTCGTCATCGAACTTCAGATGAGATCGAGCTGTCAGCCGCTGAAAATTCTTCGCCTCGTAAAAGCAGATGGTGCTGGCCCAGGCCACGAAGTTGCTGCCGGGTTCATAGGTCTCAAACTTCCGCCACATCAGTAGACTGGAACTCTGCAAAACATCCTGAGCGTCGTGCCAGCGACCCAGCAGCGACATCAGGTAGCCGAACAATTTGTTGTGAGCTGCCGTCAGCAGGGTCACAAATTCCTCGTGCCGATCCTTCGCGTTCGTTGTGACGGGTTGCTCTGTCGTCAAAATGACGTCTCGCGTGCCATTGCCATCTCAGGCTTGATGGCAAAGTGGAAATCCCCAGTGGATGCGATTCACTAGCATCATATGTCGGGATCGATCGAAATTGACCGGCCTGATTTTTCAAGAATTGTCAGCGAACGGGTTAAGCTCGTCGACAAACGAGCCCCCATCGCGCGAAATCACGCGGGGTCGGCTGGGAGTATGCCGCGCGAAAAAATCATAAGGGCTGTTGCGGTCATGACTAATGACATTGTCCCAGGATGAGAGTCCTCGACAGGGGCGTGGGGCCTTGCCGTTCAGGCCCAGGAAGAGGATTTGGAAACACGGAGGAGCACATAGGGAGGGAAGGGGACTCTAAATCAGCTCAAGAAGAGGCATGGCATCGGCGACCTGCAACAAGGCTCGACGGCATGAACTTGACAACCGATTCCCGGTGGGCCGGCACCGCATTGCTTGTCCGCGGACAAGTAGTGGCGCGAGTGGCACGGTCACACGTGGGGTGATTGCCCATCCAATCTGCCGTTAGCGGGAATGCGCCGTCAGGGTCGCCGCTGCATTCTCGTGAGAAATATCGATGGCGATTATCGAAACCTCAAGCGGCCTGGCCGCAGAAAGGTGAGTCCCCCCAGGAACAGCGTCGACACGGTGAACCCGCTGATCAGAGCGGTCGTAGCCAGGGAAACACTGCCAAATCCATGCGCGGCAGGGATTGCCAGGAACGCTGGACCGAACCAGCAGGCTGCGACGATGGCGTTTCCGGCCAGGCCCAGTCGCATCGCCAGACGCTCATCACGCATGCGATGACGCAGCAGGACAACGAACAGGGTCCAGGCGGCCAGGGTGATTCCACCGATTTCCCGGAGATCGACAACCCAGAATTGACCCGACGCGCGGCGCAGCCAGACTCCGCCCAGAACAACACCCATGACAATCAGCGTCAGGGCGGTGGCCGCGACGAAGCGAGTAGTTCGAATAAAGACGTCGGTTTCCGTTGATGTCCAGCCCCACATCGCGCGTGACAGAATGGACGAGATGGCAATGGCTCCGACAGCAAAGACCGCCAGGTACCCGACCGTGATCGACCAGACATGAATCGCCAGGATCGCGTCTCCTCGATTGGCGAAGCCACGTGACGCTGCAAATGCAACAAGCACGGCGAGAGCGGCGTAGGTACCAAGGACAACCTGAGCGGGAAGCCAATTCCAGATGGAACGACCCGGCAGCTTGCCGAATTCCCGGGCGATCAGATCGGGGTCACCCAGCTGTTTCAGGGCCGCGGTCCAGGCCTCGGCTGGTGCCAGGCCGGACTGCTGATGCTTCTGGACGGCATCGCGCAGATGAGATTCCAACTCGGCAACAGTATCGCCTTGAAACGGAAGTCGGGCCGACATGGACTTCCGCCATTTGCCGATCGCCTGTTCGAGGTCGAACATGTTACGTCCCCCAAATCTGTTCCAGTGTCAGGTTCACCACGCGCCACTGCTCGCGCTGCTTCTCCAGAGCGGTTCGCCCGGAGACTTTCAGCGAGTAATATTTGCGTTGCCGTCCATTGTCCGCGGTGCGCCAGCAGGCTTTGATCAGACCCTGTTTTTCCAGGCGATGCAGCACGGGATAGAGCATCCCGTCCGTCCACTCGATTTCGCCATGAGACAGGTCACGGACCCGTTGAATCAGCGCGTATCCGTAACTCTCTCCCTCCGTCAGGATTGAAAGAATCAGCGGAACGGCAGACGCTCCCATCAGATCTTTGGTGAGTTCCATAGAAGTACAATACATTGCAGTTCAATGTATGTCAACGAGCGAATGGCGTGATGTGCGTGCAGCAGGGCCTGATGGCCTTTTCGGCCGAGGCAATTGATCTGTCCAACTGTACTGATCAATCGCGCGTCGATCATGCGCCGTGATGCATGGATGATGTTGGCCTCCGGTCCGTGAGGCCGCGAAATTTCCGTTGCTCAACATCGTCATCGCCGGCAGCGATTGCATCACCTGGCTGAAAAGTACTCTTTGGGAATTTCCAGCGACCAGACTTCGCTGCTGAGCGGCTGTGCGTGGCCCCCGGCAATCCAGATCTTGTCCTGGAAGACATATGCGGAGTGTTCGTGCCGTTCTTTCCAGATGACGGCGGACTTCAACTGCTGCCAGTCACGTCCATCTTGGGAATACCAGACGTCATTCCAATTCCGCGCGGGATTGTTGGACCAGCCGCCCAGGACCCACATCCGGTCGCGATAGACCACGGACGAGAACCACAGCCGCGGCGACCAGCCGGCGTGCTCGGTCTCCTGCCGCCACTCTTTCCCGTCGGCCGAGGACCAGACATCGTTGACGGCATGATAGCGGGGAACATAGTTGCCTCCGCCGAACACATAAATCCGGTCGTTCAGGACGGCGGCCTGATGATAGGCCCGGGGCGACCATCCCGCGGACTTGGTCTCGCAACGCCAGTCTTTGCCATCCGCCGATGACCAGACGTCGTTCCGGAGGCTCTTGTCATCGCCAAAATAGTAGTTTTCGGTTCCCCCCAGCATCCACATGCGGCCTTTGAATTCGACCACCGCGGCCGCAATCCGCGGGCTCCAGCTGGCATTGGAAGTCAGATCCCACTTCACGCCATCGGTCGATGCCCAGACTTCGTTCGTGGCGCCGTGTCCTTCCAGGCGACCGTTGGTCCATCCCCCCATCAACCACATCCGATCGCCAAACGTGAGCGTCATCGGCAGATCGCTGTATTTCCAGGGGGCCTCCTTTTCAATCAGGCTCCATGTTTTGCCGTCCGCGGAATTCCATACGTCGCGCGGCGGAGACTGGAATGAATCGAACCAGCCGCCAAACAGCCACAGACGATCCTTGTAGACCAGTTCGCCGGACGAATCACGCGGTCGCCAGCCGGCTTCCGCGGTCACTTTCACCCACTCGGGCTCGGCAGACCGGGCCAATCCCGGGAACAGCCCCAGCAACGCTGTGAGCACCAGCAGGCAGCCCCTGAAGGAAGGCCAGTTCCAGAACGTTCCAACCATGGTGATGGGTTCCCGTCAAAGCAGTTGGCTGCAGCGGATTTGAGTATTCCCCGAGGCCGGTCACGATCCTGCATTCAGGCCATGGCAACTGGATGTGACCAGTAACCGCGCGAAGCGATCACAGGGATCCCGGGCGTAGTCTAAGTCGCAATGCCGCACCACGCGAGTGTCGACGTGGCTGCTTATTTCTTCTTCGTGTCATGCTCCTGCCAGAACTCTGCGGCGGTCTTGTCGGCGAGCAGCGCGGATTTCGGATCCTGTTGGTATCCAATGTGGGTGAGCTTCGGAAAGACACGGAGGAATTCGATGTTGGTCGCGTTCGGCGGAAGCTGGATGTTCTGAAGGTCCTTGCAATCCGCGAGCGGCGAAAGGTCAGTGAGTTCCGTGCAGCCGACGAACCTCACAGACGTGAGCGGCATCCCGCGCAGGGCCGCGAGATCCTTCACAGGGGTCCTGCTCATTTGCAATGATTCGAGCTTCATCCCCGCCAGCGGACTCAAGTCGGTGACCCTGGTGCTGGTGAGCGAGAGTTTCTTCAACGCCATGCCGCGCAGTGGAGTCAAATCCGTGACGGCCGTGACCGAGAGGCTGAGATCGCTGATCGGAGCGCCCTTCAGGATCGTGAGGTCGGTGATCGCGGAATGACTGAGGTTCAACTCCCAGGTATTGTCCGCCAGTCGCTGAACGCTTTTGATCACGACTCCGGATTCGCGCAGCCTTCGCAACCAGGCATTTGCATCGTATTCCCTCCAGAATTCCGCAGGAGTCTTGTCGGCGATCCACGAGGCGATCGGATCGCTTCCGAAACCGATGCGGGTCAGCTTGGGAAAGCCACGGAGGAATTCGATGTTGGTCGCATTGGGTGGAAGCTGGATGTTCTCAAGTTTCGTGCAATCCGTGAGAGGCGAAAGGTCAGTGAGTTCCGTGCAGCCGACGAACCTGACAGAAGTGAGGGGCATTCCGCGCAGGACCGCGAGATCTTTCACAGGGGTCCCGCTCACCTGCAATATTTCGAGCCGCATCCCCTTCAGCGGACTCAAGTCAGCGACCTTGACGTTGGCGAGTGTGAGTTTCTTCAATGCCATGCCGTGCAGCGGAGTCAGATCCGTGACGGCCGTGGCCGAGATGTTGAGATCGCTGATCGGAGCGCCCTTCAGAATCGTGAGGTCGCTGATCGCGGTGTGACTGAGGTCCAGCTGCCAGGTATCATCCGGCAGTTGCTGGACGCTTTTGATTACGACGCCAGACTCGCGCAGCGTTCGCAGCCAGGATCCTGAGTCGTATTCCCTCCAGAACGCCGCGGGGGACTTGTTCTCTCCGAAGCTGAGGCGTTCGAGTTTGGTGAACGCGCGGAGGAACTCAAAGTCCTTCGCGTTGGGGGGGAGCGTTACGATCCGAAGGTCCTTGCAGTTCGCGAGGGGCGACACATCGGTGAGCGCGGGGCAGCCATTGAAAGCCGCCTCAATCAATGGCATGTCGCGCAACACGGAAATGTCGGTCACTTGAGTATAACTCAGATCCAATCGTTCGAGTCGCATCCCCTGTAATGGACTCAGATCGCTGACACGCGTGCGGAACAACCTGAGGTTCTCAAGCGGCATGCCTCGAAGCGGTGTCAGATCGGCGGTCGGCGTATGGCTGAGCTCGAGGTACTTGAGTGGCATTCCGTCCAGGATCGAGAGGTCGGTGACGTGGGTTTTGAAGAGCCCCATCCTCTCAATCGGCATCCCGCGAAACTGGCCGAGATTGGAGACGTCGGCTCCCGTGAGATCCAGATCCCACCGGCCACCATTCAGTCGGCGCACGGCTTGGGGCTCGATCCCCGATTCGCGAAGCCGGGTGACCAGGCTCTGCACCTCCCAGAACTCGGCGGCAGTGGTGTCGGCAACGCCGTTGAACAGTTGAAATCCCAACCGCTTCAGTTTCGGCAGCTTGCGCAGCGCGTCGAGATTTCTGGCGTGGTCCGGCACGGTGACCTGTTCCAAAGTCTTAATCGCCGCGAGCGCAGTCACATCGGTCAGGTTTTTGCAATGGTCGACATACAGTTCGCGGAGCGGCGAGTCGGTCAGCAGCGAGGCATCCCTGAAATTTGAGCAGTGAATTAAGTACAGACGTTCGATGTGCATTCCGCGCAGCGGTGCGAAGTCGGTCACGGAGTCGCTGGAAAGGCTGAGTTTCTCCAGCTTCAGGTCGTGAAGGGGCGTCAGATCCGTAAAGGGGCAGCCGTGGAGGTCGAGTTCGACGATGGGTATTCCATTGAGGATCGAGAGATCGTGCAGCGGCTGGTGGCGGATATCCAGGGTGTAGGTTCCGGTGGGATGCTTCCGGAACGTGAATGCGATTCCGTTCGCTCGCAATGCCGAGAAGAAGGCCTGTTCGCGGTCCCATTCCTGCCAGAAGATTTCTTTCGGTCCGGTCGCGGAATAGCCCATCCGGTTCATGATCTCTGACCCAAGTTGGCGCAGCCGGGGAAGATCGCGCAAGGCGCCGATGGCTTCGTAATCTTTCACGGGCAGATCACGGTAGGTGGACGGAAGCAAGAGGAGTTCGAGGGTCTTGATCTCCGAGAGCACCGCAAAGTTGCGCGCATGCTCGCAACCCCAGAGAACGAGTTCCTTCAGTGGTGCGCCGCGCAGGACTTCCAGGTCGTTGATTCGACACGTCTGCAGATAGCACGCTTCCAGGGGCATCTGGGCGAGCGGTGAAAAGTCCAGCACGGGAGCGCGAGAGAGGTCAATGCTCTTGATCGGCATCCCGATGAGAGGCGAGAGGTCGGCGACGCGCGTGTCCATCAGATCAATTTCCTGCAGCGGCATGTTCCGGATCGGGTTCAAATCGCTGATCGGACAGCCCATGCAGCGGAGACTGTTCAACTGCAGCCCACTCAGGGCCGTGAGGCGTGACACCGGGCATTTCGACACATCCAGCTTCTGCAGCGTCAGCATTTCGCGCAGGGGACCGAGGTCGGTCACACTCGTCTCGCTGAGGTTGAGTTCGATCAAATCGACCCCGCGCAAATGGGAAAGATCAGTCAGATCGCTGCATTTCGAAAGGTTCAACGCAGCGAGCGGCGCGACGGACAGCGGCGAGAGGTCGATCACCTTCGTCTCACGCAAGTCGAGCGACAGGCGACCGTCCTCGCGAACGGTGAGGCGATTTTCCAGCGGGTTCTCACTGGAAACCGGCAGGTCCTTCAGCCGGGCAAGCCAATACTCACGGAGGAGTCTTTTCTCCTCCCCGAGCAACCGCGCCACAGGCATCAGCTCAGCGGCGGGGCGCTGTTGCCGCTGCATGGCGAGGTGAAGTTTTGCCAGACTTTCGCGAGTGAGACTGCCATCCTCGTTCGGTTTCGCCGCGAGCAACTCTTCGCAAAGTGTTGCCGAAGCCTCGGCGCGCGCGAGGGATGGCTGCAGCTTTAATGCGTCGCGATAGCTCGCAGCGGCTTCTGCAAGCTTGAGTTGACACTGCAGCAGATCGCCTTTCGCCAGGGGATACTCGGTTGCGTCAGGACGCAGCTTCGCAGCATAGTCGAGCTTTTCGATGGCCTCGCGAAATTGCTCCTTCGCCGCGAGGGTGCGCGCTTGTTCGGCGAACGCCGGTGCGGTTGCACGCAGTTCATCGAGCGTGGTGAGGGCCAGCTGTTCCTGCGACATGGCCCGTTTCGCTGCTGATTCTGCCCGCTGGGCCTCGTGGTCCGCACGCCTCGCCTGCCAGGTGCTCACAGCGATACCAATCACGAGTGATGACACAATCATGACACCCGCTGTGAGAGCCAGTTTCTGGCGCCGAACCAGTTCCTCGGCGCGAACCTGGGCATCCACTTTCGCCAGTTCTGTCTGCCGCAGCCTGGATTCAACCGACTCCAGGTATCCCGTGACGCGATCAGCGAGCGCTCCGGCATTGCGCGGTCGATCTGATGGTTCCAGCTCCAGGCAATGTTTCGTCAACACGACCAGGTCAATATCTGCCCCGCAGGTATCCAGTCGCTGAAAGCAGGCACTCAGCTTTCCGCGTGAGGCCAGCCGAAAGACTTGTGTTCCGTCGTCACCCACATACGGCGGCTTGCCGGTCAGGATCTCGCACAGAATCGCCCCCAGACCGAAGACGTCGGCTCGTTCGTCCAGATGGTCGATTTCTCCGAGGGCCTGTTCGGGGGGCATGTAGGCTGGCGTCCCCATGACGCTCCCCATTTGCGTTTGCGAGCCGACACTTCCATTGGGTCCTGGCGTATCGCTGCCGACGCCGCTCCGCAGCGTTTGAATGATGCTCTGGCCCTGCTGCTGGCGTTGAGAAATTGTCTCGTCCGCGACACCGCCCGCAGCCAGCACCTTGGCCAGTCCCCAGTCCATGACCTGCACTTCGCCAAATGTCCCGACCATGATATTAGCCGGTTTCAGATCGCGATGAATGACTCCGCGGCTGTGGGCATACGCCATCGTCTGGCAGATTTGCTGGAAGATCCCCAGAAACCTGGCTCGGTCGATTGCGGGTTCGGCCCGACTGGACAGAAGTTTTGCGAGTGTCTCCCCCTTGACCAGTTTCATGGCAAAGAACGGGCGCTTGTCGGAGAATTGACCCAGTTCGTAAATGGGAGCGATCCCCGGATGCTGCAACTGCCCGCCGATCTGAGCTTCTTCGATGAACCGCTGGACGACTTCCGGTTTGTTCTTGTGGACATCCAACAGCACCTTGATCGCCAGATCGCGACCCAGGTCGGTATCCCGCCCCTTGAGAATCGCCCCCATCCCGCCCCGAGCAATCTCGCCCTGCAATTGATACCGGCTGTCGGCGTCGCGTTCGGGTATCTCCGCTGACTTTGGCCGCACGATCGGATCACTACCCTCTTCCAGGGAATCTCGCAGCACGACACGAGGGACCTCGATCGTTGGACCGAAGCTCCTCAACACGCTGTGACCGGCGTGACCGATCACAATCGCCTGGTCCTCCGAAAAAGCCGCTGCCAGGCCTGCGTCGAGCGCCCCGGAGCATTCCTGCGACTCGTTCGAAATGAGTGTGGCCTCATACTCCGCTGGCGGATGTTCCAGGAATTGCCCCGCCACCTGGTGAGACCGCAGGAGCTGATCAACCTGGCGGCGTAACTTCAGATCGGTACCACAGGCGGATTCGAGAAACTCGGCCCGTTGTTCCTCCGATTCGATCTCGAGTGCGGCCAGAAACAGAGAATCGAGTTTCGGGGGTTTGTCGGTCATGAGAATTCCGCTCCAGCAAACAAGTTCGCGAGTGTCGAACTCCAGTGCGATAAACGGTCTCAAAACCCTTCATCGCTTTGCCGTTTTTTTGCGTTGTTCCGATCACGGTCCCGGTTCAGACAACTGGGCATGCAGCCATGCTCGTGCGAAAGTCCAATTCCGCTCTGCAGTTGTGACTGAAACCTTCAGAGCCTGAGCGGCCTCGGGGATCGTCAGCCCGGCAAAATACCTGAGCTTCACGAGACTGGCCTTTTCCGGCCAGGTTTCTTCCAGTCGTTTCAGAGCGTCGTCGAGGGCCAGCAGATCCTCCGTCCGATTCTCGGCCGCGACGCTGTCCACGTCCAAGTCCACGCGTTTCAGTCCGCCACCATGTTTCTGGCTCTGTTTACGGCGAGCCTTCTCGATCAGAATTCGCCGCATCGCTTCCGCGGCGGCGAAGAAGTGCCCGCGTCCGTTCCATTCCTGCGAATCGTTGCCGGCCACCAGTCGAACATAGGCTTCGTGAACGAGCGCGGTCGGCTGCAATGTCTGACCCGGTTGCTCATGGGACAGTTTCGCCGCGGCCAGCTTTCGCAACTCCTGATAAACCAGCGGCAACAGTGCCTCCGCAGCGACACGATCGCCATGTTCCATCGCCATCAGGATGTGTGTGACATAGCTCATTGCCAGATTGTAATTGAATGCCGGGGGAAAAGTGGATCACCCAGTCGGCCTGAAATTCGGTAGATTCTCAACATTCCTGGACATCGCGGCCGATCCTGACTCGCTTGATCGATGGCCAATGGCGTCGTAGAAGGAACGGTGCAGTATCCAGTGACCTCCACAGTATCTCGAGCAACTCAAGAAGCCTTGCTCATGAGTCGATTCCGATTGCTCGTTTTTTTCCTGGCATTTTTGCTCAGGGCGGCCGCAACGAATGCGGAATCCAATCTCCCTGTCGTGGAACTTCACGTGACCACGGAGATTGGATCCGAACAGTACATACCATGCACTGTCAAATTGGTCCTGCCGAAGGGTTCCGAAGAGAAAACTACTGATGTGCTGCGGGGCAAAATCCGGATTCGCGGCGCTTCCTCACAGGGTTATGACAAGAAATCGTTTGCCCTGAAGCTGGATGAATCGACTCGATGGCTGGGCTTGCACAAGGACCGCGACTGGGTGCTGAATGCGGCGTTCGTCGACTGCTCGATGATGCGGCACAAGCTCTCTTACGACCTCTTTCAGTCACTGTCGACCGAGACGGCCAGGCGCTACGCCGCATCCAGCCGGTTTGTGGAAGTGAATCTCAACGGTCGCTATCACGGCGTGTATCTGCTGATGGAACGGGTCGAGCGGTCGTTGCTGGATCTGCGTCGCTTCGACAGCCAGGCTGCGGAGCATGCCTGCATCTACAAGGCGGTTGACCACGGAGCTGATTTTCTTCAGCAGGGACACGCGGCGTATGAGCAGCACGAACCAGAGGCGGAGGTGCTTGAGTATTGGAGTCCGCTCGACGAGTTGAACCGGTTTGTCGGCCAGGCTTCGGATCGCGAATTCTTTGACGCAAAGACGGGCATAGGTTCGCGTGTCGATGTGGACTATGCGATTGATTTTCACCTGCTTTTACTGCTCACGAGCAACATGGACGGCACGGACAAGAATTTTGTAATTGCGCGTGACGCCCCTTCGACGACGATGCCTCAACCGAAGTTCTTCTTCGTCCCGTGGGACTACGACGCAACGTTTGGCCGGAACTGGGAAGGCTCTGTTGTCGAGCCCAGGGAATGGCTTTCGAACCATCTGTTTGACCGGTTGCTGGGGAATGCAACCTACAAGCAGAAGTACGCCGAGCGATGGAAGGGACTCCGCAAACGACAGTTCTCGGTGGAAACCATTTCACGGATGATCGATGACAATGCCCGAACCCTGGGTACCGCCGCGACGCGCAATGAACGTCGCTGGAAGGGGAAAACGGGGGGAAACTCGGGCCAGTTGTCCTTCACCGAAGACTTGAAGCAAATGAAGACCTGGGTCGCCGCTCGAACCAAATGGCTGGATGCCGAGATCGGCCGGCGAACCGGCCGTTGAAATGAACTGGAATCTAATCTAGTTCGAACCGGCACCCGCCGTGACGCGAGCCCCATTTCCGAATTGGTCCGTTCGGTCGAGTGACGGATAGTCCGTATAGCCGTGTGGCCCCCTTCCGTAAAACGTGCTTGGATCCGGAGCATTGAGCGGCGACTGGAGTGCAAATCGCCGCGGCAAGTCGGGATTCGCGATAAAGAGTTTGCCGAACGCCACGGCATCCGCCTCTCCAGCAGCGATCGTCTGGTTCGCCGTTTCAAAAGTGAATCCCTCGTTGGCAATATAGGCTCCGCCGAATTTCCGCTTGAGGTCCGGGCCGAGTCTGCCGGGTCCGATCGATTCGCGAACTGCCAGGAACGCAATTCGACGCTGTCCCAATTGTTCGGCGACATACCCGAAAGTGACGGCGGGGGCCGAGTCACCCATGGAATGCGCATCGCCGCGTGGCGCCAGATGCATACCGACGCGCGCCGCCCCCCAGACAGAGGCGACCGCATCGGTCACTTCGAGCATCAGCCTCGCACGATTTTCCACGGATCCGCCATAGTCATCTTCCCGCTGGTTCGTGCTGTCCTGCAGGAATTGATCAAGCAGGTATCCGTTGGCGCCATGAATTTCGACTCCATCGAATCCCGCCGATTGGGCATTCTCGGCGCCTGTCTTATAGGCTTCGATAACACCGCGAATCTCATCTCGTTCCAACGCTCGTGGTGTGACGAACGGTCGAATGGGTCGCAGAAGACTGGGGTGACCCGCGGCAGCGATCGCACTGGGAGCGACTGGCAATGCTCCATTCAAGTACGAAGGATCCGACAACCGCCCCACATGCCATAGCTGCAAAAGGATGCGGCCACCGGCCTCATGCACCGCCTGAGTGACCAGCTTCCAACCTTCAATCTGTTCGGACGACCAGATCCCTGGTGTATCTGGATATCCAACACCCATTGGGGTCACGCTGGTGGCTTCGGTGAGCATCAGTCCCGCGCCAGCGCGCTGGCGATAGTACTCAGCCATCATGGCATTCGGGACTCGACCGGCGCTGGCGCGAGTTCGAGTTAAGGGCGCCAGGATAACCCGGTTCGGCAACTGCCATTCGCCGAGCTTCAAAGGATCCAGTAATGTTGCCATCGAAATCTTTCGCTTTCCGTGAACATGATTCGCGCGGGGCTCTGGATATCCGCTTCCGGTTCCGGCCCACCCAATTTCCAACGGAGAGTACAGTCGTGGTGGACTGACCTTTCACGGGAAGGGGGTGGGAAAGGGAAATCGCGATCAAAACGCCGGCGATCCTCATTCGCAGGGAACGAGTTTGACTCAGAATACGCGGCGCAAATCACAGTCTGTTCGATGGTTCAGGCAACGAGTCGTTCCCGCATCGGTTCCGCGTTTGACTCCTGGTCCTGATTCGTAAAAATAGGCGGCGGTATGCCTTTTGACCGGTTGAATCCCTCCCCGTTGAGTTTTCCATGAGAACGTTCGCCTGCCGATTGCTTGGGTTCCTTGTGATGTCTGCTGCTGCTACGGCTGCCATGGCGGCGGAGTGGAAGCAGTTTCGTGGTCCGGATGGACAGGGGCATTCCGACGCCCCGAATCTGCCGTTGAGCTGGAGTGAGACGGAAAACGTCCAGTGGAAGACGGCCATTCCCGGGCGAGCCTGGTCTTCTCCTGTCATCGATGGCGATTCGATCTGGATGACGACCGCGGTGGAGCAGGCCCTGGCGGGCGAGGCGCTTGAAAAGGCCCGGCAGGACAAACTGGGCGCGAATCCGATGGCCAAGCAGATGAGCCTGGTCGGTTCGGTCTCGCTGCGGGCCATTCGGTTGGACGCCAGGTCGGGGGAGTTGATGCAGGACATTGAGCTACTGAACGTCAAAAGCCCGCCCGCCATTCACACGCTCAACAGCTACGCCTCACCGACACCCGTGCTGGATGGGAACCTGTTGTTTTGTCACTTTGGTGAACTTGGGACTGCCTGCCTGGACACCTATTCCGGAAAGATCGCCTGGAAAGCAGTGTTGCCATCGTCGCACTCGGTCGGGGCGGGAAGTTCACCTGTGATTGCCGGGGATCTGTTCATCGTCCCGTGCGATGGAACAGACCAGCAGTATGTTGTCGGTCTGAACAAGCGGACCGGTGAGGAAGTCTGGCGGACCAAACGGCCGCAAATGACTGGTGCTGTGGGGGATTTTCACAAGGCCTACAGCACGCCACTGGTTGTGAATGCCGCCGGTCGTCGGCAGGTGGTGATCCCGGGCGCCCAATGGGTGGTGGCCTATGATCCGGCCGATGGTCACGAGCTTTGGCGCGTGCGGCACGGTGATGGATTCTCAAATGTGCCGGTTCCAGTCGTGGCGAATGACCTGGTCTGCGTCTGCACGGGATTCATGCAGCCTCAGTTGATTGCGATTCGGATGGATGGCGAAGGGGATGTCACCTCCAGTCACGTCGCCTGGCGGATTCCCAAATCGGTTCCCACCATGCCTTCGCCGGTTGTTGTCGGCAATGAGATTTACTTTGTGACCGACCAGGGTGTCGCCACCTGCGCGAATGCTCAGAGCGGTGAAGTGATCTGGACCAGGCGCATGGGCGGAAATTACTCGGCCTCTCCCCTGGCGGCCGCCGGGCGGATCTACTTCAGCAATCGCGAAGGGGAGACACGAGTCATTCAGCCGGCAAAAGAATACGTGGAACTGGCCCTCAATAAACTCGACGGCCAGCACATGGCATCACCTGCCGTGATCGACGACACGTTGTTGTTGAGAACGAACACGCATCTGTATCGAATCCGGCAGGCGAAGTAGTCAACAGCGTCTGACTCAAGTGACACTGCTTGGCCGTCTTCAGACAAGCAGTGTGATTAGAGCTCAGGTGGATGCCGAAGAGCACTGCTTCCCAAGAGGGAAGCAGTGGCACACAACCCGAAAATCAAGCCGTAACAAAACACTAGTGTCGTGAAAAATAGTGGTATTTGACCGTTGGTGAGAACGTGGCTCCTGGTTTGATCGTCACCTTCCAGACGACCTGGGAGCTGTTGTTCACCGCCGCATGGCCGTTGTAGTTGATCCAGTCTGCAGGTGAATGCGAATTCAAGGTGATCTTGCCGTCATCGCTGGCATTTTCCGCCTTGCCGCCAGTTCGAAACGTGATTTCCAGTTCCACGGGCTGCGATTTGCGATTGATGACATTCAGCGACGCCAGTTTGTCGATGCGGGCAAATTGCTGGCCGTGGACTGTGAGGGCTCCCAGTTTGCGTTCGGTCTCTTCTTCGGTGTAGGTGCCCTGCGTATCGACCGAAATGGTCACCGGAATCCGCACTTCAGCGCCGACGGAAGTATAGGTCAGCAGGTCTTGCGAAAGTGGCTGATGGCCCTGCATCAAGATTGCGGCGCCGGTCGTCCAGGGGGCCTTTGTGGTGTTGGTCAGCACGATCTGGTGCCAGACCCGGTTTTCGGACAGCGACTGCGGCGAGACGTTTCTGGCGCCCGGTCCCATGCCCGGTCCCATGCCCGGTCCCATACCATGTTCGACTTCGTTTCTGGTCAGGTGGACATCCCAGGTGTAAACACTGCGGTAGGGAACTTGTGCCGTGATCAACGGCATCGCCGCCCGCTCCCCCTTCGCGAGCTTCAGTGACTTCAGGTGATAAATGAACAGGTCCTGGGCGCCACCACGTTCCAATTCTGCCGGAAGGGCCGCTGCGGCGGGGGCTTCGTGAATCTGCGGCTGGAACCGCTCGCCGCTGCGGGAAGCAAACGTTGAGTTCGACATCTGCTGACTCATCAATTGCGGAGCGGCCTGGACCAGCACGTTCCGCAGCGTCTTTTCCATAATCAGTGGGCTGGGAGTGTCCTTGAAGCGAAAATTGGGGACACCCACGACGATATCCACGGGGACATTGACGAGGTCTTCCGCCTCATTCAGGAATTCGGCCTGCATGTCGATGCTTGCCAGTTTCTTTTCCGCATCCATCAGGTTGATGCGATAGGTGGGAATCCAGCGCAGCCCGGGTTGAAAATACATCAGCGTGACATCCACAGGGCGGTTGGCCTCGGCAAACCGCAGCGTAAGTCGCTTGGGGGTTGAGGTGGATGTGACGGTCCTGGTCTGCGTCACCTTCATGTCCTTGATGGTCAGGGTCTGAATCTGCCCCACCTGCAGCAGCGTGTCGCCATCATCGGTTCTCAGAATGAACTGAGATCCGGCAATTCCCGAGACGGTGAGCGCCGGGGCGTCGCCGGTATGTCCGCCGGCGGGCGGCAGATGTTTGCCGTCAGGGCCAGGCGGGTTTAACAGGGCGCTCAATCCTGGCGACAGTGCCGAGACTGTCGGCTCGGTCAGCACGCGCAGGATTTCCCCCTGTGGTGAGGACTTGTCGTGCATGACGATCCTGGCCTTCTGGCCGATGTTCGCCTGCAGGAGTTCGATGATCTGTGTGCAGGGGATCGACTTCTCTTCGGTGCGGATGATGGTCTCGCGCGAAGCGACCATGGCTGTCAGTTTCCCCTTCGTCGACGTCGCCCAGAATGAGCCGAGCACCGCGTTGTCAGGAACATCCAGCAACACGATTTCACCGTCGTTGTTAGTGACCGCCGTTCCACTCTTCAAGGCCAGGTAGTACCCGTCTTTGAAGACCACGACACGGTCCGTCGTCAGCTTTAACTGGTCATCTGCTGATTCCGCCGCCATCGCGGTTCGATGACGGGCCAGCGCAATCAGCGTCAGGACCAGAATTCCAAGACTCTTCATTCGCGACTGAGGAACTCGATGGAGCAGCATGATGAACTTCCTTGCGGGTCAGCGTTCATGGACAGGCGAGGGTGGGAGACATTTTGTTTCACGGATTGGAGACTTCCAGTACGAAAGGATGTCTGGAATCCGCACGATGGCGACTTCCGGGCTGACATCATACGGATTGGGAGTGTTCTTCGTTGTAACGAAGATGTAACAGCGTCAATTGGCAACCCTGTCTGGGGAAGATTTGTCGACGGCCAGGGATTCGCGCTGGTGATCGCGCGGTCCAACGTCGACAATGGAGTGGTCACATTTACAAACCTCTCCATGAGCGCATCACACATGAACCGTCAAAAATGTCGACGACTTGTTCTGGCAGCGTCGATTGCCCTGGTCGTGGCCAGTCTGTCATCGTTGTCGTGGGCCTGCACTCGCGCTGTCTATTTTGGCAAAGACGGAATGACCGTGACGGGTCGCACAATGGACTGGAGCGAGGATTTGCAGAGCAATCTGTGGATCTTTCCCCGCGGGATGCAGCGGGATGGCGGTCTTGGCGCCGCATCACTGAAATGGACCAGCAAACATGGCAGCCTGGTGGCATCGGTGTACGAAGCGGCGACTGGTGACGGGATGAACGAACGGGGGTTGGTCGTCAACCTGCTGTACCTGGCCGAGTCCGAATATCCCCCGCTGGATGATCCCCGACCGGCCGTCGCCATTTCGGCCTGGGGTCAGTATGTGCTGGATCGTTTTGCGACGGTTGACGAGGCCGTGACAGAACTCAGGAAGGAGACCTTTCGAGTCGTCACGACGACGGCTCCGAACGGCGCCAAGGGGACTGTCCACCTGTCGTTGTCCGATCCGACCGGTGATTCTGCGATCCTGGAGTACGTCCAAGGGAAGCTTGTCATACATCACAGCAAAGACTTTCAGGTGATGACCAATTCGCCCGTGTTCGATGAGCAGATTGCGCTCAACAAGTACTGGCAGCAGATCGGGGGGACGACAATGCTCCCGGGCACAAACCGTGCGGCGGACCGGTTTGTCCGCGCGTCGTTCTACATTAATGCCTGCCGGCAATCGGCCGACGCCCGTGAAGCCGTGGCGAGTGTCTTCAGTGTCATGCGGAATGTCAGCGTACCGCGAGGGATCAGCACACCGTCGCAACCGAACATCTCATCCACGATCTGGCGCACGGTCGCGGATCAGAAGAACCTGGTGTATTACTTTGAGAACACTGCCAGTCCCAGTCTGGTCTGGGTGACGCTGGGTCAGATCGACTTCCAACCAGGTTCCGGTGTTCGCAAACTGACGCTGGTCGGGAAGCCGGATTTGAGCGGCAACCAGACGCTGAATTTCGAGAAGGCGGCAGCCTTCACGTTCCTTGCGCCGGAATAGGGCGGTGTTTCCAGGTGGAACGCTGTGCACCAGCAAAGTAACCGTTCACGGGCAAGCGAGGGGGACAGACCCATTTTCACGAACAAACAGCGCTTCGGAGTCGCATCGCGTCCATGGAACGTATTTGTTTTCGCCGTGAAAATGCGTCAGTCCCCAACCCGTGAACGGTTACCCAGCAAACACGTCCATTGAGCCTCGATGTGGCGAGAGGGGCAGCATGAAAGTCTGGCACTGTGATGCGTCGCGGCCGGTTCCCGGCGTGGTCCCAGGTTCAATCGAATGTCCGGCGCCGGGGCCGGGGCAGTTGCTGATTCAAGTCGCGGCAGTGGGGGTGACCCCCACGGAACTGCTCTGGTACCCGACTACGCATACTCAAACGGGTGAACCGCGGCTGAATGCGGTTCCCGGTCATGAGTTTTCCGGGCGCGTGGCCGCGGCGGGGACCGGGGTTGAGGCCCTGGTGGGCCGCGAGGTCTTCGGGATGAATGACTGGTTTGACAACGGCGCGACGGCCGAGTTCTGCGTGACGGTGGCCACATCGGTGGCGCCGAAGCCAGCCCGCTTGACACATGCGGACGCCGCCTCTGTTCCGATTGGCGCGTTGACGGCGTGGCAGGGAGTGTACGAGAAATCCCGCTTGCAACCGGGGGAGCGCATCTTGATTCATGGCGGTGCAGGGGCCGTCGGCGTGTTTGCAAT
>Ga0265327_10001557_pt1 | contig 28167 bp, 25 predicted proteins | sample 41621metaG_FD_202089 | JGI IMG/M metagenome (GOLD analysis project Ga0265327, IMG submission 202089) | Rhizosphere microbial communities from Carex aquatilis grown in University of Washington, Seatle, WA, United States - 4-16-21 metaG | ecosystem: Host-associated > Plants > Roots > Rhizosphere...
AAGAAGGACGGGGCCATCAAGAAGACGAAGGACGGCGAGATCGTGACCCGGGTGGTGAAGGGGGCCTGCATCTTCCTCAACCGCACGGACTTCCCGACGGGGCCCGGCTGCGCCCTGCATCAGGCAGCGGTGGAACGCGGCCAGAACCCGCTCGAGCTCAAGCCCGAGGTCTGCTGGCAGCTGCCTCTTCGGCGAGAGGACGAGGTTGCCGACGACGGCCATGTGATCTCCACCATCCGCCAGTGGGACCGGCGGCACTGGGGAGCGGGCGGTCAGCAGTTCGCCTGGTGGTGCACCGATTCCCCCGAAGCCTTCGTCGGGACGCGGCCGGTCTACGTCGAGATGGAAGCCGAGCTCACCGAGATGGTGGGCGCCGGTCCCTACCAGATGCTGGTTGAGTATCTGATGGACCGAGAGGGCAGGCTGCCGCGGGGAGTTCCACTACCCCACCCCGCCGTGCGACAGCGCTAGTCAGTCGTCCAGCGGGTCGGGCTCGGCCTCGTCGGCCGACGGGGTCGCCGAGCCGAGGATCCGGTCGTAGCGGTCCTCCTCGGCCAGGCACCACGAGGCATGGACGTCCTCGGGCTCGGCCCCGCACTCGGGGCACCGCCGGTCGGCCGTGCCGACCGACCTCTTCAGGCTCCGCGCCTCTTCGAACCGCCGATGGCGTCCCTTCTTCACGACAACTCCCTTGCTGCCCGTCCACGGCACTGCGGCCACGTGTCGGGCGCCGCTCGGTTCTGGGCCCGTCGCGCTCCCCGTCCCCTACGGACCGACGTTCCCGCTGGTGCGGCCATTGTAGTGCCTCGTTGCCCTCGGCTAGGTGGCGACCGGCCGCTACCATCGGGCCTGGAGCCATGGACCAACCCTTCGACCCCCAGGCCATGGTGGCCAGGTTTCGCCAGCGTGCCGAGGCGGTCCGCCAGCGGGGGCTGCCCCCCGTGGAAGGTCCCGAGCGCCAGCGGTTCCGGGAACAGGCCCAGGCCGACTACATGGACTTCGCCATGCTCGGCGACGCCGAGGCCATCCTCGAGGACGGCATCCTGACGCTCCGCGTCGACCTTCGGCCCAAGCCCGACGCCCCGCCGCAGCCCACATCTTCTGGCTGACAGGGTCCGCTCGGACTCAGCCGCCGTAGCTCATGCGGGTGTCCTCCATCCGCAACACCCCCTCGAGGTCGCCGTCGGGGCCGCCCACCGCCACCACCTCCCCCACGAAGAGCTCGTGACTGTGCAGGTCGAGCCGGTGGCGCACCTCGCAGTCGAGCCACCCGAGCGAGCGGGTGAGCACCGGCGCCCCGGTCGCCGCCTCGAAGACGGCCTCGCCGGCCATCGACACCGCCTTTCCTTGGGCATCGGTGAGCACCTGGTCGATCGGAACGGGCTTCACGAACCGCCGCACGACGGCCTTGTCGTCGCGGTGCAAGAGGCACACCGAGAAGCACCCACCGGCCGATAGCAGGTCGTGGGTCACCGCGGTGGTGTCGACGGCCACCGCCACCAGCTTGGGGTCGGTCGCCACCTGGACCACCAGGCTCGCCGTCATGAGGTTGCGCACCACGGTGCCGTCCACCTCGGCCCGGCTGCCGATGAGGAAGAGGCCGGTGGGCATGGCCCACAGCACCCGGCGGCGCAGCCGGTCTGTCGGTGCCTCGCTCATCCGAAGATCCCTGTGCCCGTTGTCGGCTGGGTGGTCGTCGTGGTCGAAATAGTCCTCCCGGTCACCGCCGCCACCCGAGCCAGCGCCTCTTCAGCCACCCGTTGCGCCTGAGCCCGTTCGCTCGACGACTTGGCCAACAGCTTCTTGTTGGTCGCCCCGGCCGCGTAGCAGTCGTTGCCCGCCTCGGCGTCGAGTTGGTAGACGCGGTCGAGCAGAAGCGTGAGCTCGGTGTCGGTGGACGGCAGGTTGCCATGGGCCTGCTCGGCTGTGACGGTGAGGACCCCGCAGACGGTGTGGACCGCGTTGGTACCGGCGTGGCGGGCCAGCACCTTTTGCAGGTCGAGGCCGTCGTCATGAAGAGCGCCCAGTTCCTGGCCAAGCGAGGTGTCCTTCACCCACGCGCTCAGCTGTTGCGCCGACGTCCCCGAGCGGTCCTCCCCGCGGTAGGAGACGAAGGCGACGACGCCCAGCGCCACCAGGAACGCAGCCGCCACCGCGAACCACACCCGACGGTTCATCCGACCCGCAAGAGGTGGTAGTCGCGCCGGCCTCGGCGCAACACCACGTAGCGGTCGTGCAGGAGGTCCTTGACCCCGAGCACGCGCCCTTCGTCACCCTCTCTGCGATTGTTCACGTAGGCGCCACCCTGGACGATCGTCCGCCGCGCCTCGCTGCGAGAGCTCACGAGGCCCGCGTCGACCAACGCCTCGACGAGAGGGAGCCCGTCGACCAGCGCGCCGCGGGCGACCTCGCTCGACGGCGCGTCGTCGAAGACGTCGAGCAGGGTGTGCTCGTCGAGACTGTCGATCTCCTCGCCGAAGAGCGCGGCCGAGGCCCGTTCGGCCCGCAGGACCTCGTCAGCCCCGTGGACCAGCTCAACCACGGCGGCGGCCAGTGCCCGCGGGGCGGCGCGGCGCTCGGGGTGCGAGGCGGTCTGCTCGTCGAGGGCGGAGATCTCGTCGTGGGAGAGGAAGGTGAAGAAGCGAAGGTAGGACCCGACCACCGCGTCCTCGCTCTGCAGCAGGAACTGGTAGAGCCGGTAGGGGCTCGTCATCTGAGCGTCCAGCCACACGGTGCCCGACTCGGTCTTGCCGAACTTGGTGCCGTCGGCCTTGGTGACGAGTGGGGTGGTGAGACCGAAGGCCTCGGCGCGGGCCACCTTGCGGATGAGCTCCACGCCGGTGGTGATGTTGCCCCACTGGTCGCTGCCACCCACTTGGAGCCGGCAGCCGTGGTCCTCATGGAGCCGGTAGAAGTCGTAGGCCTGGAGCAGCATGTAGCTGAATTCGGTGTAGGAGATGCCCTGGTCGGGTCGGGAGAAGCGAGTCTTGACCGACTCCTTGGCCACCATCTGGTTCACCGTGAAGTGCTTGCCGACGTCGCGCAGGAACTCCACGACGCCCAGTGACCCGAGCCAGTCGCGGTTGTCGAGCAGCAGGGCCCTGGCCCTTCCGGCTCCCTCGGAAAAGTCGAAGAAGCGCTCAAGCTGAGGCCGGACGCCCTCCAGGTTCGCCGCCAGCTCCTCGTTGGAGAGCAGGTTGCGTTCGTCGGACTTCCCACCGGGATCGCCGATCATGCCCGTGGCCCCACCGGCCACGGCGATGGGGCGGTGGCCGGCCACTTGCAGCCGGCGCAGGGTGCAAAGCTGCAGGAGGCTGCCCACGTGCAGGCTCGGCGCCGAGGGGTCGAAACCGATGTAGGCGGTGAGGGGTTGGCCGTCGAGCAGCGCCAACAGCCCATCGTCGGTCACCTGGTGCACCAGGCCGCGAAAGCGCAGGTCGTCGGAGAAGGAGCCCACGCGCCAACTCTGCCATACCACCGCGGCGCCCCCAGGTGCGCCGCCTATCGTGGCCACATGGCCAACCCCTACCTCACCGGCAACTTCGCCCCGGTGTTCAACGAGCTCACCGTCGACGCGCCGCTCCCCGTCGACGGCGCCATCCCCCCGGTCCTCGAGGGGATGCTCGTCCGCAACGGGCCGAACCCGGCAGTCGTTCCCGACCCCGACGCCTACCACTGGTTCAGCGGCGACGGAATGGTCCACGCCATCGAGCTGTCCGACGGCATGGCCACCACCTATCGCAACCGCTGGGTGCACACCCGCAAGCTCTCGACCGAGGTGGGGACCACCCCTCCCTACGGCCCGGCCGAGCCGCTCAACGGCCCGGCCAACACCCACGTCGTGTGGCATGGCGGGCGGCTCCTGGCGCTCTGCGAGTCAGGGCTCCCCCACCGGCTCGACGTGGCGCTGCAGACGATCGAAGTCGAGGACTTCGACGGCGCCCTTACGTCACCGATGACCGCACACCCCCACGCCGACCCGGTCACCGGCGGGCTCGCCTTCTTCGGCTACGACGTGTTCGGGCCGCCGTTCCTGCGCTACCACGAGCTCGACGCCACCGGCGAGCTGGTCCACTCGACCGATGTGGAGATCCCCCAGGCCACCATGCAGCACGACTTCGGGGTGACGGCCGGCCGCGTCGGGTTCTTGGACCTCCCCGTTGTCTTCGACCTCGACATGGCCATGGCCGGGACAGAGCTTCCGTTCCGCTGGGACCCCGAGGCCGGCGCTCGGGTGGGGGTCCTCGACCGGGGCGCCAAGGGCACCGAGACGAGTTGGTACGGCCTCGACCCCTGCTACGCCTTCCACGTCGCCAACGCCTACGACGACGGCGCGGCGATGGTGCTCGACGTGTGTCGCTACGACACGATGTTCGACACCGAGCCCGGCGGCCTGCTGGCCACCACCCTCCCCCACCTCGAGCGTTGGCGGGTCGAACCCGACTCGCCCATGGTGGCGGTGACCCCGCTCGACGATCTCCACGTCGAGTTCCCGAGGATCGACGACAGCATGGCCGGCCGCCCCTACCGCCACCTCTACTGCGCCGAGGTGTCCCGCACCGAAGGCCAGGACAGCCTCGACGGCCTGGTCCGTTACGACCTGGTGCGTGACGAGGCAGTCCGTTGGGACCCCGGTCCCGGGCGCTCGCCGGGTGAGCCGATCTTCGTGCGCGATCCCGAGGGCCGGTCTGACGACGAGGGATGGGTTCTCTGCGTGGTCTACGACGCCGCCCGCGACGCCAGCGACGTCGTCATCCTCGACGGCTCTCGTTTCGGCGCCGAGCCCGAGGCTGTGATCCACTTGCCCGCCCGCGTGCCGTTCGGCTTCCACGGCAGCTGGGTGCCCGCTCCCCTCTACCGCTAGCGCCCACCCGGGTCACTGGCGCGCCGCGGCGTGGTCGCACCGCGGTGGTCACTCCACCGCGGCGGCGACCGCCTCGGCCAGCTGCTGGTGCAAGGCCACGTTCTCCCGGCGCCCAAGCACCTTGGCCCGCACCACGGCCAACGGGAAGCGGCCGACCAGATCACCAAGGGCGTTCGTCAGCTCGGCTGCCGTGTTCACGTCGGCCATCGGAAGGCCGAAGCCCCGGGCCACGTCGGCCACGCTGGTCTGCTGTGGGGTGCCGAAAAGCTGCTCGAAGCGGTGCCGGTCGACGGCGGTGGCCTGGGGCAGGAACTCGAAGATTCCACCACCGTCGTTGTCCACGACGAGCAGGGTGCAGCTGGTCGGGGGCGACGGGGTGGCCGGGCGTACCAGCGACGAGGCGTCGTGGAGGAAGGCCAGGTCGCCCAGGAGCCCCACGACCGGTCCGACCCCGGCGGCAGCCACGCCCTGGGCGGTGGCGCTCACCCCATCGATGCCGTTGGCTCCCCGATTGGCCAGGACCCGGGGGGACTGGGCCAGTGGCGGGGCGAACCACTCGAGCTCGCGCACCGGCATGGACGACGAGGCCACCACCGTCGAACCCGGCGGGAGGGCACCCAACAGCAGGCGGGCGATGGCCGGTTCGCTGAGCCGGGGGGCGTCGGCCAGGACGGCGTCGATCGCCAGCTGGGCGGCGCGCTCAGCCCGCTGCCACCCCGCCAGCCACGGCCCGTCGGCCGCGCCCTCGCCGACGTCCGCCGACACCGAAGAGAGCCATTCCTCGGGGTGGACCCGGTGGATCTCGGTCACCACCCGGTCGGGATCAACCCACCGCCACCACGGATCGACGGCAACCACCTCGGCTCCGGACGCGCGGGCCTCGACCACCAGGCCCGCCAACGCCTTCGACGTCCACGGATCTCCCAGGAGGAGGACAACCTCGGGCAGGTGGGCGCGGCGCAGGGCCTCGCTTCGAGCGAGCAGGTCGGCGGCGCCCACCACGCAGGGATGATCGAGACGGCACCCCGAGCGGGGATCAGCCAGGACCGGCCAACCGAGCCGTGCCGCCAAGGTGAGGACGCCTGTGGCTGGCCCACAGCGCGCCCCCGCCACGATGAGGCCGCGCCGAGAGACCCATCGGCCGGCCGCGCCGGCGGACAGCTGCACGACCGGCGGGCGCGGCACGTAGTGGGGAGCGCCAGCGTCGCGCCCTTCGGGAAGGGTCCCCGGCTCGGCCCAGAGTGGCTCGTCGAAGGCCAGGTTGAGGTGTACGGGGCCGGGGCCGTCGGGTCCGCTCGAGGCTTCGGCCCAGGCGCGTGCGGCCAGCGCCCGCCAGGTGCCCGAAGCGCGCTCGACGGCCAGCCCCGGGTCACACGACCAGCGCACAGCGGGACCGAACAGTCCGGACTGTTCGATCGTCTGGGGTGCGCCCACGTGATGGAGCGACGGCGGACGGTCGGCCGTGCAGGCGAGGAGGGGCACGCGGGCCTGGTGCGCCTCGACCACGGCCGGGTGGAGCTCGACCGCGGCCGTCCCGCTGGTGGTCACCACCACCGCCGGCCGGCCCGTGGCCATGGCCAGACCAACGGCGAAGAACCCCGCCCCGCGCTCGTCAAGGCGCACGTGGCAGCGCAGCTCGGGCCGCCCCGCCACCGCCAGGGCCAGCGGCGTCGAGCGCGAGCCCGGACAGACCACGGCGTCGGTCAGCCCTGAGCGGATCCACTCGTCGACCAGCGTGGCGCAGAAGGTGGCCTGCACCTCCCCTACGCTCATGAACCGTGCCCGCGTTGGCCACCGAGACCGAGGGCGACGGCCCGACGCTCGTCCTGGCCCACGGGTTCACCCAGACCGGACGGCTGTGGGGCCCCTTCGGGCAAACGCTGGCCGTCGGCCGTCGCCTGGTGCGCGTCGACCTGCCGGGCCACGGAGGATCCTCCGAGATCCGCGCCGACCTGGAAGAAACGGGCGAGTTGCTGTCCGAGGTCGCCGAGCCGCCCTACGACCTGCTCGGGTACTCGTTGGGTGCCCGGGTAGCGCTCCACGCCGCGCTCGCTCGTCCCGAGCAGATCCGACGACTCGTCCTGATCGGAGCGACGCCCGGCATCGAGGACCCCGCTCGGCGCGAGGAGCGCCGGCGAGCGGACGAGGAAACGGCCGACGCCCTCGAGCGCGACGATGACCTCGAAGGTTTCCTCCACCGCTGGCTGTCGGGGCCGATGTTCGCCTCGCTCGGTGCGCCGGGACTGGCCGAGCGGCTGCGCAACACGCCGGCGGGCTTGGCCTCGAGCCTTCGCCTGGCCGGAACCGGGACCCAGCGGCCGCGCTGGGCGGAGCTGGCCGACGTCGGTCTGCCCACTTTGCTCCTGGCCGGGTCCAACGACAGCAGGTTTGCCGGCACCGCGGTGCGCATGGCGGCGGTCATGGGCGACGGTGTGGTTACGCTCATACCCGGCGGGGGCCACGCCGCCCACCTCCAGCAACCGTCGACCACGGGGCGGGTGGTCACGCGGTTTCTCGACGACGCCTGAGTTCACAGCAGGATCCCGAGCGTGAGCAGGGCGCCGACCACCAGCTGTAGCCGGCCCGTCCCCCCGAGCACCGGCAACAGCTCGCGGCCCTCCGCCGGGCCGAGCACGGTCTGCAGCGGCCGGACCGCCAACCCCAGGCCCAGGAAGGCCAGCAGCGCCCATGGCCGCACCACGGCGACGGCCACGATGCCGGCCGCCACCCCTGCCAGGGACCCCGCGTAGAGCCACCCGGCCCGGCGGCGTCCCAGCCGCACGGCCAGCGTCCGCTTGTGGGACACCGAGTCGCCGGCGATGTCGCGCAGGTTGTTGGCCTCCAAGAGCGCGGTGGCCAAGAGCCCGACCGGCACCGACGCCCACAGCGGCAGGAGCCGGTCGTAGCCGCCGCCCAGCAGGTGACCGAACTGCACGTAGGAGGAGCCCACCGTCGCCACGACCCCGAAGAAGACGAAGACGAACAGCTCGCCCAGACCGAGGTAGCCATAGGGGTGGGGACCGCCGGTGTAGAGCCACCCGGCCACGAAGCAGGCCGCGCCGATTGGCAGCAGCCACCAGGTGGTGGCGGCGGCCAGGGCCAGGCCGGCGACGCCGGCCACCCCGAACGACAAAAGCGCGGCGCGTCGGACGGCCTCGGGCGAGGCCAGGCCCGAACCGACCAACCGCAGCGGCCCGACCCGCCCGGCGTCGGTGCCCCGCACCCCGTCGGAGTAGTCGTTGGCGTAGTTGGTGCCCACCTGGGCCCCGAGGGCCACCACCAGCGCGCAGATCGCTCGCCACCAGATGGGGTGGCCCGAGACGGTCCCGCCCGTCCCGGCGGTGGACGAGTGCTGCAACCACCAGCCCGAGGCCGTCCCCACCAGCACCGGCACGGCTGCCGCGGCCAGGGTACGGGGTCGGGCCCCAAGCACCCACCGCCGGCCCCGAGCCGGGGCGGCCGGGGCGGGTCCGGTCACGGGCGCTTGGGGAACCGCGAGAAGTCGGGGCGTCGGTGCTCGACGTAGGCGTTGCGCCCCTCTTGGCCCTCCTCGGTCATGTAGAAGAGCATGGTGGCGTCGCCGGCCAGCTGTTGGATGCCGGCCAAGCCGTCGTCGGCCGCGTTCATCCCGGCCTTCAGCATGCGCAAGGCGATCGGCGAGAGGGTGAGCATCTGGCGGCACCAGGCCACCGTCTCGGTCTCGAGCTGGTCGAGAGGCACCACCGTGTTGACCAGCCCCCACTCGAGGGCCTGCTGCGCGTCGTACTGCCGGCAGAGGAACCAGATCTCCTTGGCTCGCTTCACGCCGATGGTGCGGGCCAAGAGCCCCGAGCCGTAGCCGCCGTCGAAGCTGCCGACCTTGGGGCCGGTCTGACCGAAGCGGGCGTTGTCGGCGGCGATGGTGAGGTCGCAGACCAGGTGGAGGATGTGGCCACCGCCGATGGCGTAGCCGGCCACGGCGGCCACCACGGGCTTGGGGAGGCGGCGGATCTGGATCTGCAGGTCCAGCACGTTCAGCCGGCCGATGCCTCGCTTGGCCACCTCGTCGTCGCCTATGTACCCGTCGTCGCCGCGGATCTTCTGGTCACCGCCCGAGCAGAAGGCGTCGGGGCCCTCGCCGGTGAGCACCACCACCCCCACGTCGGGATCGTCGCGGGCCACCTCGAAGGCCTCGGCGAGCTCGAAGAGGGTCTGGGGGCGGAAGGCGTTGCGTACCTCGGGCCGGCAGATGGTGAGGCGGGCGATCCCCTCCGCCGTCTCGTAACGGATGTCGGAGAACTTGTGCGTTTCGGTGAACGCCGGGAGCGGCACCCGGCGCAGCTCATCCAGCGGGTCGTGGGGTGCGCCAGTGATCACCGTCGACGCGGTCGTGGGCTCGCTCATGTGGGCCTACGCTACCGGCCGGTGCCCGAACTCGTGGCCGTGGACCTGCCTGGTGGGCCGGGGTTCGTCGACGCCCTGCGCGCCGTGTGGGACACCGGCGACGCCGTGGCCCCGCTCGACCCGAGGCTCCCTCCTCCTGCCGCCCGCGAGCTGCTGCGCACCCTCGCCCCCACCCGACTGGTGGGGTCCGACGGCGCCATCACCCGCCTGGCGGACGGACAGGGCGTCACAGAGGGCGACGCGCTGGTGGTGGCCACCAGCGGCTCGACCGGAGAACCGCGCGGCGTGGTGCTCACCCACGACGCCCTGGCCGCCTCCGCCGCCGCCACGACGAAGCGACTCGGGGTGGATCCTGCTCGGCATCACTGGTTGGCCTGCCTGCCGCTGGCCCACATCGGCGGCCTGGCCGTCGTCACCCGGGCCGTCCTGACCACAACGCCGCTCACCGTCCTCCCAGGCTTCGACGTGGACGAGGTACGCCGCATCGGGCGGTCCCGGGCGGCCACCCACGTCTCGCTGGTGGCCACTGCCCTCCGACGGATCGACGCCGTCGCCTTCACCACCATCCTCCTCGGCGGATCCGCACCTCCAGGCGATCTCCCAGCCAACGTCGTCACCACCTACGGCCTGACCGAGACCGGTTCGGGCGTTGTCTACGACGGCGTCCCCCTCGACGGCGTGGAGATCGCCATCGGGACTGGGGAACAGAGCGGTGGCGCGCCCGGCGAGGTGCTGCTGCGCGGTCCCATGCTCCTTCGCTGCTACCGCGACGGTTCGGTCCCCACGGTGGCCGGGCCCGACGGCGCAGGGGGGTGGCTCCCCACGGGTGACGGTGGGCGGCTCATCGACGGCCGCCTGGAGGTTTACGGGCGACTGGCCGAAGTGGTGGTGACCGGGGGGGAGAAGGTCTGGCCGGCGGCGGTCGAACGGGTCCTCGCCGCCCACCCCAAGGTGGCCGAGGTCGCCGTGTGGAAGCGGCCCGACCCCGAATGGGGCGAGCGGGTGGTGGCCTGGGTGGTGCCGGCCGACGCCGCGTCTCCGCCGTCGCGCGACGAGCTGGCCGAGCCGGTCACCGCGGCCTTGGCGCCGTGGGCCGCGCCCAAGGAGGTCGTGGTCGTCGATGCCCTGCCCCGCACCCCCTCGGGCAAGGTGCGTCGTCGGGATCTCGTCTAGCCGGGAACGGTCGAGGTCACGGGATCGAGGTATCGCGGTGTGCGGCCGCCTCGGCGCGCTGTTCCTCGGTGAGGTCGGCGTCCTTCACCGGCACAACCAGCGACCAGTGCCGGCCCACCGGGCAGTACTGGTAGCGGGCCCAGCCCAGGCGGACCGCATTCTGGTGGATCAGGAGTCACTCAGCACAGAGGAAGACGCGGATGAGTCACCTGCATCCGTCGGCGTAGCCTCTGGAGGCTGGGGTGGCGCCACCACCCGCTTTCGGAATACCCAATACGTCCAACCCTGGTACGCGAGGACGATCGGCGCAAAGACCACCGCCACCACCGTCATGACTTTCAATGCGTACGAGTTGGAAGAGGCGTTGGAGACAGTCAGGTTGTACGCGGCATTGGTGCTCGACACCATCACGTTTGGGTAGAGGGCCTCGAAGAGTGACGCGACCGTGGCGATGATGCCGATCGCCGTCACGGCGAACGCCCAGCCGTTGCGGTCGGTGGTGGACAACCAGGTGGCTGCCCCTACAGCCAGGATGGCCAAGATGGCCGTCGGCGTAGGAACGACTCCCCCCGAAATCTCACGGGTCCAGATGACAAAGCCGAGAACGATTGCCGTCGCCCCGATCCCCGCCAGCTTGGCCACGACGGACGAGCGAGCCTGTACCGGTCCCGTCGTCTTGAGGGCCAGGAACGTCGCCCCCGCGAGGAGGGACAGGGCGAGCAAGGTAAGCCCCGTGTACAGCCCAAATGGCGTGAGCAGGTTCCAAAAGCTGCCCGTGTACTGGTTGTTCGAGTTGAGTGGCAGCCCGACGAAAAGATCGCCCAGCCCTATGCCCAGCAAGAACGGAATGAGGGCGCTGCCGATCGTCATCGTCCATCGGAAGGCCGCCTGCCAACTCGGGTCAGTCACCTTGCCGCGGAACTCGAAGGAGACACCGCGCATGATGAGTGCGAGCAGCACGATCAACATGGCGAGGTAGAGACTTGAGAACATGGCGCCGTACCAGGCCGGGAAGGCGGCGAAGATCACGGCCCCCGCGACGATCAACCAGACCTCGTTTCCGTCCCAGAATGGGCCGACCGCATTGATAGCTTGGCGACGTTCGAGGTCCGTCTTGCCGACGATCGAATGCAGGACGCCGACTCCGAAGTCAAAGCCTTCGAGCACGAAGAAACCGGCCCAGAAGACGAGGTCGATGATGAACCACAACGTGTGTAATGACATCCGTGCCTCCTAGTAGACGAGGGCGAGCTCGTCGACACGCTCGCTCTCCGAGTCATCGTCGCCACCCTGATCGTCGGTGCCACCGGCGTCGCCCTCGCCTGACTCAGTGAGGGATTTGCGGGCATAGCGGATCATGAGGAACGCCTCGGTGACGCCAAGGGCGAGAAACACTCCCCAGAACACGGAGAGGCTGATCCAAATCTCAGTGGCAGAGACTGAGGGGGAAACCCCGTTCTTGGTCAACAGGAGCCCCTGAACTATCCAGGGCTGACGGCCGTTCTCGGTCAGCATCCAACCGGCGGTGTTGATAAGGAAGGGCAGGATGATGAGCCACGGCGCCAACCAGAGGAACCATTTGGCCCGTGTCAGTTTCCGTCGGTGGATCAGCCAGGCCCCCCAGAGTCCGAACAACAGCACCAAGCTCCCGAGGTACGCCATGACCCGCATCGACCAGTACTGGATGAAGACGTTCGGGATGTAGTTGCCCGGCCCGTATTTGGACGTGTACTGCGCCTGAAGGTTGTTGAGACCTTGAACCTTTCCGTCGACGTGGTTCGTGGCCAGGATTGAGAGGAGGTCCGGCACCAGGATGATCTGGGTGGGCGTCTCGTCGTTCTTTCCCCCCCTGATCTGGAAGAGAGAGAAGGGGCAGTGGGATGTGCACGTGGACCATAGGGCCTCGGCGGCGGCGATCTTGACCGGCTGGTAGGTGCCCTCCTGCACGCCGAGCTCACTCCCTATGAACAGATTGAGGGCGATCGCTGGAACGAGCACGATCGTGGCCAGGACGGCCGTCTTGCGGAAGACCTCGGGATGGGCGTTGTGACGCAACTGCCAGGCGGAGATGCCGATCATGAGAATGGAGCCCGTTACCAGTGACGCCAGGATCACATGGGTGTAGCCCCAGAGGAACACCGGGTTGGTGAAGACAGCCCAGATGTTGGTGAGCTCGGCCACGTGGGTCTTCTGGTTGATGGAGTAGCCGACGGGGTGCTGCATCCAGGAGTTGGCGGCCATGATGAAGGCGGCGGAGAGCATGGTGCCGGCGGCCACCAACCAGATGCAGGCCAGGTGGATCCGCTTGGGCAGTCGGTCCCAGCCGAAGATCCATAGGCCGAGGAACGTGGATTCCAAGAAGAAGGCCGCCAAACCCTCCATGGCCAGCGGTGCGCCGAACACCGCCCCCACGTAGCGCGAGTACACAGACCAGTTCATCCCGAACTCGAACTCTTGGATGAGGCCGGTGACGACGCCGACAGCCACATTGATGAGGAGAAGGGTCCCGAAGAATTTGATCAGGCGCTTGTCCTCGGCGTTGCCGGATTTGTGCCACCGGGTCTGCAGGACCGCCACGAGGAACGCCAGACCGATGGTGACCGGGACGAAGAGGAAGTGGTAGATGCTGGTGGAGGCGAACTGCAGCCGGGCCAGGTCCAGATTGCTCATCGGTCGTTCCCCTTTTCGTCCACCGTCGTCACACCATTTCCAGTTCTCGCCACCAGAGTCGCGCGTATTGTCCGCCGAGCATCATTAGGTCGTCGTGGGTTCCCCGCTCGATCACCCGGCCGCTTTCGAGCACCACGATGTCGTCCACCTCCTCGAGTCCCAACAGCCTGTGGGTGATCAGGAGGGTGGACCGATCCCGGGTCACTTCCAGCAGGTCCGCCGTCAGAGCGTCGGCAGCCCGGGGGTCGAGGTGAGCGGCGGGCTCGTCGAGGATCAGGACCGGGAAGTCGGCCAAGAGGGCCCGAGCCAGGGCGACCCGTTGGCGCTGACCACCGGACACGTGCACCCCATCCTCGCCCAGCTGGGTCTTGAGGCCCCGTGGCAGCTCTCCGAGCCATTCGAGGAGCCCAACCCGGTCGAGAGCGGCACAGAGTTCCTCGTCGGTGGCGTCACGGCGGCCGAGCCGCAAGTTTGCGGCCAGGGTGTTGTCGAAGATGTGGCCGTCGTCGGCCACCAGTCCCACGACGTCGCGCACGTCGTCGCCGTCGAGTTGCGAAAGCTCCACCCCACCCAAGGTGGCCGAGCCGTCCGTGTAAGGGAGGAAGCGGAGCAGAACCTGGGCCAGCGTGGTCTTGCCCGAGCCGCTCGTGCCGACCACCGCCACACGGCGTCCGGGTGCCAGGTCGAGGTCCACCCCGTCGAGGGCCCACTGAGCCGAACCTGGGTGCCGGGCGCGCACTGACCGAACGACAAGAGCCGTAGATCCTTGGGGGAACTGTGCTGGTGCCATCGGTTCGGTCACCGGTACTGGGGCGTCGAGGACGGTGAAGACACGGTCGGCGGACTGCCTCACCCGCTCGAGGGCTTGGGTGGCCGCCGGCAGTCCGACCACGATCTCGAAGGCGGCCAAGGGAATGAGGGCGATGACGGCAAGGAGCACCCCATTCATCCGGCCTGCATGCACGGCGGGAACCCCGACGACCAGTGCACCCCAGGTGGCGAGGCCGGCCAGAACGGTGGTGAGACCAAGGCCCACACCCGCGGTCCGGGCCGAGGCCGAGGCGATGCGGGTGAGCTCACCGTCGGCGTCGGCGATGCGCTGCAGCTGGGCGTCGGACGCGCCGAACGCCACCAGGTCGGGGGCCCCACTCAAGAGCTCGACCACCGCCGACGTCAGCTCGCCCCGGGCCGCCGCCTGACGGGCCTGGGACCTCCGAGCCAGGACGCTCGTCAGCCAGGGCACAACCGTGGCCGCGAGCCCCAGTGCGACGAGGAGGATGAGGCCGGCAGCCGGGAGGAGAGACCACACGAGGGCAACGGTTGCCGTTCCCACCACTGCGGCGACGACGAACGGCGGGATAACCCGCAGCATCAGATCCTGGAGCGCGTCCACGTCCTGGATCAGGCGCGAGAGGAGATCACCGCGTCGGAAGGCCGGCAAACCGGCCGGGGCCAGACGCTCTAGACGCTCGTAGATGCTCACTCGCAGATCGCCCAGAACCCGGAAGGCGGCATCGTGGCCAACCAGTCGTTCTCCGTAGCGCGCCAGACCGCGGGAGATCCCGAAGAACTCAACGGCGCAGATGGCCACCGTGAGGACGGTCTCGGGGGGATGTTGCGAGGCCCGCGAGATGAGCCAGGCCGACGTGCCCATCAGTCCGACGGCGGCCGCAATGGCGAAGGTCCCGAGCAGGATCGACAGGGCCAGCTGGCGGCGCGCCGGGCGGGCCAGCAACAGGGTGCGCAGAAGCGGAGCCTTGTTGTCCTGGCCCGACTCCACCGGCCCCTTGGGCCCGTTCGACGTGGTCAGACCTGCGTTCATGCCGGCACCTCGCCCATGACCCCGACAACCCGGTCGGCCATGGCCGCCAGAGCTGGGCGATGGGCCACTACCAGCGCCGTGCGGCCAACAACGAGGCGTCGAACGGCGCTCAGCACCTCGTCCTCGGTCTCGCCATCGAGGTTGGCCGTTGGCTCATCCAAGAGGAGCAGCGGAGCGTCGCGCAGGAAGGCTCGGGCTAGGGCCAGCCGCTGGCGCTCGCCGGCCGACAGCCCCGCGCCGTCCTCACCGACGACCGTGTCGAGCCCATGGGGGAGGCGGCGCACCAGGCTTGCCAGGCCGGCGTCGACCACCGCCCGGCGCAGCTGCTCGCCGGTGGCGTTGGGCCGACCCAGGGCGATGTTGTCGGCCAGGGATCCGGCAAACAGGTGCGGTCGTTGGGGCACCCAGGCCACCTGGGCGCGCCAGGCATCGGCATCGAGGTCCGAAAGATCGGTCGGACCGATGCGGACGGTTCCCGCAGCCGGACGGACGAAGCCGAGCAACACCTTGAGCAACGTCGACTTTCCGCAGCCGCTGGGACCAATAAGAGCCACCACCTCCCCTTGGGCCACGCGCAAGCTCAGGCCGTCGAGAGCCGGTTCGGGGCGTCCGGGGTAGCTCACGCGGAGTCCTTCGATCACAAGGCCAGTCCGAGAGGGGTCCGGAAGCTCGGTTACTTTGCCACCCTTGGGCAGCGGCCGTTCGAGGATCTCGAACACCTGATCTGCGGCGGCCATGCCTTCTGCGCTGGCGTGATAGTTCTGACCCAACAGGCGCAGTGGCAAGTAAGCCTCGGGCGCCAGCACCAAGATGAACAGGGCGGTCATCAGCGACAGATGGCCACCCATGAGCCGAAGGCCGACGGCCACGGCAACCATGGCCACCGAGACGGTGGCCACCAACTCGAGGATCAGAGAAGAGAGGAAGGACACCTTCAGAGCGGCCAGTGCCGTCTGTCGGTAGCGGACGCTGAGGTCACGGATGCTGGCCGCCTGGGCCTTGGCCCGCCCAAACACCTTTAGCGTCGGCAGTCCTTCCACCACGTCCAAGAAGTGGCGAGCCAGCCGCTGGAGGGTCCGTACTTGGCTGGCAGTCCGCTCGGCGGTGGTGGCGCCGACCAGCGCCATGAACACCGGGATGAGCGGGACCGTGAAGGCGATGATGACCGCAGAGATCCAATCCCGGGAGACCATCACGCCCAGGATGACCAACGGGATGATGACCGCTAGAACCAGCTGCGGCAGGTAGCGGGCAAAGTAGCCGTCGAGGGCGTCGATTCCCTTGGTGGCCAGTACGGCGGTGGCGCCGGTGCTGTCCTCCTCGTGAACCTCGGGGCCAAGCGCAACCACCTTCTCCAACAAGGCGAGCCGGAGTTCGGACTTGGCCCGGGCCGACGGTCGGTTGGCCGCCAGCTCCGAGCCCCAAGCAACGAGGGCCCGCCCCACGATGGCCGCCAGCAAGAGGACGATCGGGAGTCGCAGCCGATGCAGGTCCTCATGCCGAGCGAATGCCCCGGAGACGATATCGGCCAGCAGCCACGCTTGGGCCACCACCAGCACCGCGGTGACCACGCCAAGCACGACCGACACTGCCAGGAACGACCGGGCACTATGGGCGTAGCGGATGAGACGCGGATCAACGGCACTCATGGCGGCGGCCGATACGAACTAGCTCTTGCTGGAGAGTTGAGTTGCCAGACCCTCGGCGAAGGTCCTGGCCTCCTTCAGGTGATACTCCTGGATGTTCGTTGGCGGAATCTTGACGCCGTGAAACTTCTCCCGGTTCTCACCCGTCCCTAGGTAGCTGATCAGTGAGAAGAGCGAGCGGACCTGCCCACCTTGGTACCGAAAGTGGATGCCTTCGGAGTAGTTGCCACCGAGCTTCACACCCTTGCGTTTCACCGTCTTCAGGTTGTGCTTCCAGTACCTGCGGCAACAGACGACCCCGGTGAAAGCCTTTCCCTTGAGCGCCTTGGCCGCTGCATCGGACTCCATGAAGGTGCGCATGGGAGCGTCCGTCGACAACCACCACGTCGGCGCGCCCACCACCACCAGGTCGTACTCCCGCTCAGTGACGGCCCCAGGAATCCCGATCTCTACCGGCTTGTCCCGCAGCTCGGACGGGATCATAGAAATCACCTCGCGGAAAGGCTTCGGCATTGGGAATTCCTTGAAACGCTGCTGATACCTCGGATCGGTGAACTCGATCAACGCAAAGGTGACGTCGCATCCTTTCTCCTGCAAGACGCCCGCCATGGCGTCCAGAACCCTCTTGGTCTGGTTGGTGTAGCTGTAGTACACGAAGAGCACCGACGGCTTCGTTTCGGGGGGCATGGGGACAGTCCTTCCAATCAGTGGGTGTCAACTACTTCAGTCGTGAGCATCTGCCGCAGCTTGCGAGAACCTTGCATCATCCCCCACTGCTCGGGACCAGTGTCCCGATCACCCCAATTCGGAAGCCGAGCCACGGATAGACGCGCTGGACGCCGAAATCTGACGGCGCGTAGCCGAAGGCCGAGATCTCCAGCTGGTACGCAGGCGCATTGGCAACGCCTCCGTGGTAGTAGTGCCAGTTCCGCAGGAAGTTGTAACCCGACGGCTGCGGTGCGAGCGTGTCAAGGATCTCGACGACATTGCCTCCTTGTGTATAGGTGCCCCAAGGAGACGGGGTCTTGTCCTGGCCGACCGTGCTTACGTTCGTCTGGTAGTTCTTCTCGAGATCCAGCCCCGTCGGGAAGTCGGCCGGAAGGCTGTCGCAGTTGGATCCGGCTTGCGACGGGCACCAGTCCGGGCCCGAGCCCGGGGGCGCGCCTGGAGTATCAACCGTGGAGTTGGGATCGTTCGGGTTGTAGGTCGCTAACGGCTGGTCTGTCGCGTTCTCGACATCACCGGTGGTGGGATTCAACACGGCAATATTTGGTTGGTTGAAGGGCCCCGTTGGGTAGGCCCAGTACGAGTCGGTCCCGCCACCCTTGGGGTCGTAGTACGCGGCCTTGACCCATTCGTTGTTGCTTGGAACCACGAACCCCGTTGATCGAGTCCGCGTTGCCGCCGGGTTGGCAATGTTGTACATGCCGCGCCCGGACTTCGGCGAGAGGCGCACCGTATAGGTGACGTACTTGAATCCGCCTGACGTCGATGATTTCTTGGAAAGCACTTTGCCGTTAGTCAGTGAGTTGGCGAATCGCGCCGCCACGGTGAAGCTGGCGAAGTTGAAGGGCTTTGTCGCCCATTCCGAATAGGCGACGGAGTAGTGCTGGCCCAACGCCGCACTCGACGAGTAGCTGATGGAGCCGTACTTTGGCCAGTTTGTCGGGCTCATGTCGTCGATATAAAGCTGCAGCCTATTTCTTCCGAGCGGATCGACGGTGTTGAGGAACGTCACGTATTGGCTAACCGTGACGTCGAATTCGCCTATCCCATACTGGTAGCTGACAGACCCGACCGTGAGACAACGTTTCGGTGACGGAGGCGCGTCACTGCAGTTCTTGTAGATACCGGTGCTCCCGGTGTTCTCCGGCGGATCGACCTTCTGACTCTTGTTTCCCGTTAGCCCGAACGTCTGGATGACTCCGACCGAAGGGTTCCTGGTATCGCCAACCATCGCCATGGTGATCGTGACGACGCCGCGATTGGGGAGAACCGATGCCGCCCCGCTTCCCATTTGAGTTCCAAACACGGAGACGGCGACCAAGGCGACCAAACTCGGGATCGCAAGCCCAGACGAAACCCACCCTCGGCGGCCAGAGGACTTCCGAATGGTTGGCTTGGCCACCCTTTGCCCTCCCGAGATGTACGGCAGACTCGCCGTGCAGGGACGTTAGCCAAATCGGCCAGCCACTGCCTCCATATGGCCGTAGGGTCCAGATACTCAAGCGGCCCCCTCCCGGGTCTGGGGGAGACATTTGGGGCACTAGCTCAATACTGACGATGGCATGGTCGACGTCGGCCGCCATCTCCCGGCCCGACACCGTCCGAAGCACACCGGAAGCAGCCAAGCCCCCCAGTGGACCTCTCCGCTACCATGGCATCGAAGCCAGACCAAGAGAACGGAACACCGTGATGAATGACGCGCTCGATGAACTCGGTCCCGTTGACTTCGTTGTCGTCGAGTTTCCCGTAGGGGCTCGAAACCTCACGGGAGAGGCAGCCGAGGAACTCGTTGCCCTCATTGAGGCAGGGACTATCCGCCTCATCGACATGCTCATCCTCGAGAAGAGCGCGGACGGGACCGTGGAGGCCATGGAACTCTCTGACCTGGACGACCTCGGCCCTTTCCAGACCCTCGAAGCCGAGCTTGCCGACTTCTTGGCAGCAGACGACGTTGCCCATCTCGCCGCCGCCATGGACCCGGGGAGCATCGCCGGAGTCCTTGTCTACGAGAACCTGTGGGCCGCTCCGTTCGCTTCGGCTCTCCGCCGTGCCGGCGGTCAGCTCGTCGCCAACGGCCGCATTCCAGCTCAAGCCATTATCGCCGCCATCGAAGCGGACGCAGCACTCGCCGAGGAAGGAGCTTGACATGCCGTTGAGACCAGGACGCGTGGGACGAGTGGGCGTGGTCGGAGCACCCGTCGCCAAGGCCGCTGTAGTCACTAAGGCCGTCACGCCCGGACCGTCGCCGGTGGCCAAGGCCGCGGTGGTTGGCGCCGCAGTAACGCCCGGCAGGCGTCGACGGATCTGAGCCGAGTGACAGGGGTGTTCGGAGGCGCCTTGCTGACGACCGGTCCTGACTCCAAGGGACTCCGCCGCCCCGCAAGCGGATGAGATCAGCGGGCGTAGGCGTCGCCACCCTGGTGAGTTCTGGCCCAGCTGGAACACAGATTCCCGGGCAGATCCTTCACATGACTCTGAAGCAATACACCACGTCCTCCCGCTTCCCAGGCCTCATTGGTCGCGTGTGGCTGCCGAGAAGCAGCGACGCGCGCCGGTAGGTCTTGCCTCAGTCGCGAGACTTACGCCGATGCCAGCACCGGTCGGTCAAGGGAGCCAAAGATCCCTTGACGCGACGGGGTGCTGTGATGACCTGCCTCCGGTAATGACTCCACGCTCTATGTGAGTCCGGGTTGGTTGGTGGTCCACAACTCGGCGAACTCTGCCGGCGTCCGCTGGCCAAGCGACGAGTGTGGTCTATAGGTGTTGTACTCGATCAGGTAGTCCCCGGCCAAGATCCGCGCCTCGGCCAGCGTCTCGAAGACCTCCATGGCGAGCAGCTCGTCGCGGAGCTTGCCGTTGAACGACTCGACGAAGGGGTTCTCCCAGGGACTGCCGGGCTCGATGTAGGCGGTGCCGGCTTCGGAGAACCGACACCAGTCACGCAGGGCGTTGGCGGTGAGCTCGGGGCCGTTGTCCATGCGCAAGAACTCAGGCGGCCCTCCACGAGCGGCGACGAGGGCCTCGAGCACGCTCACGGTGTCGTCTGCGGTGATGGAGCGGCGGATGTCGATGGCCAGTGCCTCCTTGGTGAACTCGTCGGTGATGTTCAAGATCTTGAGGGTCCGAAGGTCCCTCGTCTGGTCGAACTGGTAGTCGAGGACCCAGACCTGGTTGGGCCTGGTCGCCCGCAACCGGGTGCCGTTGATGGTGGACACCCCGACCCGAGGGCGCTTCTTGGGCTTTCTCAGCACGCGAAGTCCCTCGTCACGGCAGAGGCGCTGGATGCGCTTGTGGTTGACGCAGAACCCCTCTCTGTGAAGGATCGTGGTCATCCGGCGATAGCCATAGCGGAGGTGGCCTCGGGCGAGGTCCCGGAGTCGGGACCGCAGCATCTGTTCTTCGTCAGGGGGCACAGGGGCCCTCCTGCGTTGGGTCGAACGGGGTTGGCCGATCGCCCGACACGCCCGACGCTCGGAGACCGAGAAGCGGTCCTCGAGCATCGCAACCGCCCTGCGGCGGCGTGTCGGGCTCAGAAGTTTCCCTTCGCCACCTCTTTGAGCACGTCGATGTCGAGGGCCTGGTCGGCGACGATCCGCTTCAGGCGCTGGTTCTCCCGACGGAGATCTTTCAGCTCCTTGGCGTCGTCGGCCTTCATCCCGCCGTATTGGTTTCGCCAGCGATGGAAGGTCTGCTCGGAGATCTCCAGGTGCTTGGCCACCGTGGGCACGTCGGCCCCTTCGGCCAGGACCTTGTCGGCCTCACGGAGCTTCCTGATGATCTGTTCGGGCGTGTGCTTGCGATGCTGCACTGTGTTCATCCTCCTTCGGCCCACCATGGTGGGCAAGGGGACGCACACAGAGGGTGGATCCGCTGGAGGGGGTCAGGTCAAAGAGATGGCCGCGGCGACAGCGCGCCACGGTTCGGCCACCGACCGAGTAACCGCGCCGACGGAGGACCACGGTCTGGACGACGAGGACGAACACCAGGACGACCACCACGACCACGATCACGATGCCCACCACGTTCCGAGGCTACGACCGGCCCGCGCCGCCCACGCGAACGGGGTGCCGGTTCCTACTCGGCGGCGATCGCCCCCAAGACGTCCAGGCGCGCCGCCCGGCGGGCCGGCCAGCTGGCCGCCACCAGGCCGAGCACGGCCGCCAGCACCAAGAAGACGATCATGCTGGGCACGGGCACCACGGTGTGGGTGATGCCCTGGGACCGGAGCGACCAGACCAAAGCCGCCCCCAGGGCGGTGCCGATCACGATGCCCACGACCGCCCCGAAGACCGACAGGATCACCGATTCGGAACGGATCATGGTCCGCACCTGCCGGCGTTTCATGCCCACGGCGCGCAGCAGGCCGATCTCGTGCGTTCGCTCGAACACCGACAGCATCAGGGTGTTGACGATGCCGATGAGGGCGATGATCACGGCCAGCCCCAACAGCGCGTAGACCAGGCCCAGCAGCTGGTTCACCTGGGCCGCCTGCGTGGCCTCGAACTGGGTGCGGGTCTGGACCTTGGCGTTGGGGAACGGTCGGAGTGCGCGGTCCACCCCCTGTTGCACTGACGGGCTGCCGTTGGTGGCCAGCAGGACGGCCACGGGCAACGGCGCACGGAAGTGGTCGAGGAAGAAGGCGTCACTGACCAAGTAGCTCCCGATCAGGGCGTTGGCCTGGTAGATCCCTCCAATGCGCAGCACGGTGCGGCCCGTGCGCGCGAATTTGGCCGGCACGTGGTCCCCGACGCTCAGGTGGTCGTTGTTGGCGGTGGTGGTGTCGATGAGGAGGTTCCCGACATCGAGGGCGGTCGTGGTGCCCGACGTCATCTGCAAGATGACGGTTTGGGAGAGGTCGGTGGTCGAGATGGCGGTGAGGCCCTCGAGTGTCTTTTTGAAGACGAACTGGCCGCCGTAGACGGTGGAGGCGGCGGTGACCCCGGGGACCGCAGACACGACGTGCGGGACGGTGCTGCTGAACGACCCCGAGCCCGCCGTTGTCGTCGCCGTCACGATGAGGTCGGCCCGGATGGCCTGGTCGACGCTGCTGGTGGCCGAGCGCGAGAGCGATGCCCCGAACACGGCGATGGCCGACACCAGGGCGAGTCCGACCATGAGGGCCGCCGAGGTCTGCGCCGTCCGGCGGGGGCTGCGCATGGAGTTCTCACGACCCAGCTGTCCGGGCACGCCGAGGACCCTCGCCAGCGGGCGGCCGATGGCGCTCGAGAACGGACGGGCCACCGCCGGAGCCAACATGGCGACACCGATGAAGAGGGCCACGGCGCCCAGCCCGACGAGCTGGATGGCCGGCGCGCTCAGCCCGACGGCCAGGAGGACCACCCCGAGGCCCACGAGGGAGGCCCCCCAGGCGAACCGACGACGCAGCGGGACGTCGCTCTCGGCCTGTTGCTCGGCGATGGCGGCCACCGGAGGGATGCGCACCGCCCGGCGGGCCGGGCTGATGGCGGCGACCACCGTGACGCCGATCCCCACCAGGAGCGACACCACGACCGTGCGCGCCTCGAAGACCGGCGGGCCCGTGGGCAAGCTGACGCCGAAACCGCGCAACAGGGCCTCGATCCCCTCGGCCGCCAGCACCCCAAGGCCGAGGCCGACGGCGGAGGAGACGAGCCCCACGATCGTCGCCTCGGCGAGCACCGAACGGAAGACCTGTTTGCGGCTGGCTCCGACGATGCGCAGGAGCGCCAATTCTCTGGTCCGCTGTCCCACGATGATCGAGAAGGTGTTGAAGATCGTGAAGGCGCCGACGAAGAGGGCGATGAAGGCGAACACCAAAAGGGCCGTCGAGAAGAAGGACAGCCCCTTGTCGATGGCGCTCACCTGCTCGTTGGCCACGGTCTGACCGGTCACCACCTCGACGCCCTTGGGGAGGACCCGGGCGATCCCCCGCTCGACGGCCGTGCGGTCGGCGCCGGGAGCGTCCACCACGTTGATGGCGTCGAATTTGCCCACGTCGCCGAGAACGGCCTGGGCGGTGGGCAGGCCGAAGGCGGCCACGGTGGCCCCCGCCAGGTTCTTGATCGTGCCGAACCGGGCGATGCCGGTGATGGTGAAGGTGCGGGGTTGACCGGTGAGCAGGACGCGCACTGGCTGGCCCACCGAGAAGCCGTACTTTTCCGCCGTTCCCTCGTCCATCACCACGTCGTGGGGCGTGGTGGGGGCCCGGCCCTGCACGATGCGGAGCGCGGAGATCTGTTGGTTCGGGTCGTAGGAGATGCCGATGGTCGGAGCTCCCCCGGTGGCGATGGCTTTCCCGTCAGGGGAGACGAACTGTGCGTAGCCGGCCACCGAACCCGCGGCGGCGCCGACCCCGGGGACCTGCCGGATCTGGGGCAGGAGCGATTCGGGAATCGGGTTGCGCACCCCGATGCCGTTTGTGCCGGCGAATTGGGCCACCCCCCGGACCTCGAAGTCGACGTTCTGGTAGATGTTGTTGAAGAGGCTCGTGAAGGTGTTGTGCAGGGTGTCGGTCAGGATGAAGGTGCCGGCGATAAAGGTGACGCCGAGCACGATGGCGATGGCCGTGAGCGCCAGGCGGAGCTTGTGGGCCAGAAGTCCCTGCACCGTGACTCGCCACATGTCAGTTGCCGAGTTTGCGCATGCGCTCGAGGATCGAGTCGGCGGTCGGCTGGCGAAGCTCGTCGACCAGCGAACCGTCGGCCAGGAAGAGGACTCGGTCGGCGAAGGCGGCGCCCCTCGGGTCATGGGTGACCATCACGATCGACTGACCGAACTCGGTGACCGACGAGCGCAGGAACGCGAGCATCTCGCCGGAGGCGTTGGAGTCGAGGTTGCCGGTGGGCTCGTCGGCGAAGACCAGCTCGGGGCGGTTCACCAGTGCCCGGGCGCAGGCCGTGCGCTGTTGCTGTCCCCCGGACAGCTCGCTCGGGCGGTGGGCCAGGCGGTCGCGCAGGCCGAGTTGGTCGACCAGGAAGTCGTACCACTCCTGGTCGATCGTCCGACCGGCCAGGTTGGCCGGGAGGCGGATGTTGGCCTCCGCCGACAACGTGGGAACCAGGTTGAAGGATTGGAAGACGAACCCCACCTTGTCCCGCCGTAGCTGGGTGAGTCCGGCGTCACCCAGCTGGCCGATCTCCTCCTCCCCCACATAGGTCCGCCCCGACGTCGGGACGTCGAGACCGGCCATGCAGTGCAGCAGGGTCGATTTGCCCGACCCCGACGGGCCCATCACGGCGGTGAACTCGCCGCGGGCGAACTCGACCGAGACGCCGTCGAGGGCCCGGACCGAGGTGTCGCCCCGGCCGTAGATCTTGACGATGTCGACGGCACGGGCTGCCGGCGTCGTCAGCGGTGAAGGGTCGGCCACTTGTGCCAGGTCTGCCACGTCACTCACCTTCCCGCGACGATCGGTGCCGCGAACGAAGGGCCGAGTCTCCCACGACACGACGGGGTCGCCGTGGCCCGTTCACGGGATCGTCACCGGCGGGTGCGGGTCACTCCACGGTCCGCCGACGGAAGAAGGCCGAGGCGAGGGGCGCGGCCACCACCAAGATGGCGATCGACCAGATCAGGGCGGCCTCCACGGGGTGCTGCATCGGCCAGGCCTGGATGGTGCCAGATGGGTTGGGATTGCCCCACAGCACACGGGCGCCCGAGGTGGCGGCGCTCACCGGGTTCCAATCGGCGATGGCTTGCAGCCAGCCGGGCATGTGCTGGGTGGGCACCATGGCGTTGGAGACGAAAGCGATCGGGAACAGCACGATGAATCCGAAGGACGCAGCCGATTCGGGGCTCTTCGATCGCAGCCCCACACAGGCCGAGACCCACGAGATGGAGTAGGCGAAGAAGAGCAGCAGAAGGAAGCCCGCCACGATGGAAGGGAGGCTGGCGTCGGGACGCCAGCCCACCACCAGTCCGGTCAGGGCCACGATGAGCGCGCACAGGCAGGAGGTCATGAAATCGGCCACAGAGCGGCCGACCAGGACGGCAGGCCGCCACATGGGCAGCGCCCGGAAGCGGTCCACGATGCCCTCGTGCAGGTCGGTGCTGAGTCCTACCGCCGTCCCCATGGTCGAGGTCACGAGGTTCAGCATCAGCAGACCCGCCAGGACGAAATCGGTGTAGCTCCCGCCGCCGGGGATGGGGATGCCTCCCCCGAAGATGAAGACGAACAGCACGGTGAACAAGACGGGCTGGATGGTCACGTCCGAGAGCTGCATGGGCTCGCGCGAGATGTGCACGAGATTGCGCCGGGTCATGGCCCAGACGTCGCGGACATGGCCGAGGCGTCCGGCGATGCGCCGGGTGGTCGTCGGCCGGAGGCCCTCAGCGGAGATGGTGGCCGTGGTCATGCTGAGTGCGCTCCGATGGCCGACTCGGGCACGCCCTCCTCGAGCTCGGCTCCTTCGATGTGGCCGCCGGTGAGGCTGAAGAAGACGTCGTCCAAGGATGGTTGTCGGACCTCGACGTCGTCCACCAGGATGCCCGCCCCATCGAGCGCACGAACGATGGCAGTCGCCAGTCCCGGGGCGGTGTCGACCCCGGCGCTCAGCTGGCGGCCGTCCTCGCTGACCTGCACGCTGCCGCCGACGAGCGGGCGCAACGCATCGACGGCGTCGGGGTGGGGCGCCGACAGCGTGATCTCCACCCTGGCGCTGCGGCTGGCCTCCTTCAGCTGCTGTGGGGTCCCATCGGCGATCACCCTCCCGTGGTCGATCACCACGATGTTGTCGGCCAGGGCGTCGGCCTCTTCGAGGTACTGGGTGGTGAGCAAGACCGTCACCCCGTCGGCGAGCAGCTCGCGCACGGTCTCCCAAACCCGCTGTCGGCTGGTGGGGTCGAGCCCCGTCGTCGGCTCGTCCAAGAACAGGACCGGGGGCCGGGTCATGAGGCTGGCGCCCAGGTCGAGCCGCCGCCGCATGCCGCCCGAGTAGCCCTTCAGCACCCGGTCGGCCGCGTCGACCAGGTCGAAGCGTTCGAGGAGCTCTGCCGCCCGTGCCCTGGTGTCGGCCCTCCCCATCCCCGACAGCTCCCCCACCAGCACCAGGTTCTGTCGCCCGGTCAATAGACCGTCCAAGGTGGCATCCTGAGCGGCGACGCCGATGCGGCTGCGCACGGCCGCGGGATGGGCCACGACGTCGATACCGGCCACCGAAGCGCGGCCGGCATCGGGCAGGGCGAGCGTCGTGAGGATGCGCACGGCCGTGGTCTTGCCCGCACCGTTGGGGCCCAGGAGGCCGAGGACCGAGCCGGCCGGGACGGCGAAATCGACGCCACCCAGCGCCACGGTGCCCCCGTAACGCTTGACCAGGCCGTCAACGGCGATCATGGTGTCGGTCATCTAGTCACCTACCGGCAGAAGTCATTTGCACGTTCGGCAGTCATTTGCACGTTCGGCATGGTAGGCGGCCTTCGAGAAGCTCCACCGCAAGGGCACGACCTCATCGGCGGCTGAGGACGCACCGCGGCGACGCAGGATCGGCGGCGTGCGAGGTGACGACTGACCGCGACTGCGTCACGACCTGGTTCAGGCGGCGGCCGCGTCCAGCACCGGCTCGCTCGGGGCAATGCCGACGGCCGAGGCCGAGGGGCGGCCGATGCCCAGGGCGGCCAGCCCACTCGCACCGGCCATCACCGCGCAGTAGACCCACAGGTGCCGAGCAGGCGCCAGGGCCGCGGCGGCCGAGGCGGGCGTGCCCAAGATGACCACCAGCAGGGCCACCCCAACGGCGCCACCCACTTGGCGCGCCGTCTGGTTCACGGCGCTGCCCACCGCGAACCGTTCGGGGTGCAGCGAGGAGACCGCCGCCGCGCCGAGCACCGGGAAGGTGAGCCCGATGCCCAATCCGCACAACACGGTGCCCGGGAGCCACCGCGTGATGTAGTCGGAGTGCGTCCCGACCAGCAGCGCGTAGCACAAGAGGCCGGCCACGAAGCAGGCCGTCCCGGCCAGCAGGACCAGTCGGAAGCCGTACTTGGTGGCGAGCTTCCCCGCCGGCCCCGACACGGCCGCCACCAGGATCGGAGCCGGGGTCACAGCCAGCCCGGCTCGCAGGATCGAGTAGTGCCACACGCCGGTCAGGAACAAGATGTTGCCGAGAACATGGCGAAGAACCCCATGGCGTAGAGCACCGTGGCCAGGTTGGCGAAGGTGAACGAGCGCGACCGAAACAAGGTGAGGTCGAGCACGGGCTCTGGGTGGTGCCGACAGCGGTAGACGAAACCGGCGCCGACCGCGATGGCGACGACGAACGACGCCACCACCCGCGGGCTGGTCCACCCCCAGGTGGCGCCCTCGGAGATCCCGAGCACCACGGCGGCCAACGAGACGCTGATCAGCACCGCCCCCACGTAATCGGGACGTGGCCGCGCCATCTCGGCCCGGTGGACCACCAGTACCCGCCGACCGGCTACGAAGGCCACCACCGCCACCGGCACGTTGATGAAGAACGCCCACCGCCAGCCGGCCGTTGTGATGAGGGCCGCTCCCAACGATGGCCCGGTGGCCACGGCCAGGGCGCCGACCCCGGCCCACAAGGCGACCATTTGCGAGCGCCGCTCCGCCCCGAAGGCGGCCAGGAGCAAGCCCAACGAAGAAGGAAGCAAGGCGGCGGCTCCCGCTCCCTGGACCAGACGGCCGGCCACCAGGACGGCCACACTCGGAGCCAACCCGCAGATCACCGAGCCCACCGTGAAGACCGCCAGTCCGGAGAAGAACACCTTGCGTTTGCCGATGCGGTCGGCGGTCCGGCCGGCCACGACGAGCAACGAGGCGAAGACGATGGCATACCCCGTGATGACCCAGGCCAGCGCCGCTCGGCTGTCGTGGGGAAACGATCGCTGCAGCGCCGGGAACGCCACGTTCACGATCGACAGGTCCAACGACGCCATAAACGCGCCCA
>Ga0265327_10001558_pt1 | contig 28149 bp, 22 predicted proteins | sample 41621metaG_FD_202089 | JGI IMG/M metagenome (GOLD analysis project Ga0265327, IMG submission 202089) | Rhizosphere microbial communities from Carex aquatilis grown in University of Washington, Seatle, WA, United States - 4-16-21 metaG | ecosystem: Host-associated > Plants > Roots > Rhizosphere...
CCTTATTTATACGGACCTCTTTTATCTGCCAGTCGTCTGTCAAACTCAATAAAAAACGGAAAAACTCCTGTTGCTCCATACTAATTTTTTACAAATTTAGTCACCACAAAATATCCCGTAGAACCGTAAAACAATTGTATTTAATTGAAAATCAACACCATGTACAAATATTCGAGTTCCCCCTTTTTCCTCCTCCTGCATCCCTTTATGCAAAAAATGTTTTGCTACGCAGGTTTCGCAATTGGGTAAAAAGGACTTTAAGGACAGTAGGGACATTAGTAACCAGGAACTATTGATTAACGTTATATAACACATGAGATGTTTTTTGTGAATTAGGCCTTATAATCTTACGGGTTTTGCTGCCCCACTTAATGTTGTTACATTTATATAAATGAAGCTGCCATATTGCCTGTTTATATTGGTGCTTTTTGCCTGCTCCTGCAAAAAAACCAACCCGCCCGTTACCATAATAACTGATACCACAACCATTGATACAAGCGCTAACGTGTACCTGCCGATGCGTGGTGCAGACCTTACTATCTTTCCCATTATTGAATCTTGGTCGGGTTTGTATTTTGACAGTTTTAGCGCAAAGGGATGCCTGCCCATTTTGCAGGAACATGGTTGCAACATAATACGTGTTGGTATATGGAACCACCCGGCAGACGCACATTTAGACCTTGGCCATATATTATTTTTATGCCAGCGCATAAACCAGGCGGGTATGCAAATAATGCTTGACTTTCACTACTCCGATACTGCAGCGGACGCAGCACACCAGGCGCTGCCTGCTGCCTGGACCGGGCTAGGTGTTGAGGTGCTTAAAGATTCAGTAAAAGCCTATACCCAATATATTCTAAATGCCCTTAAGGCGCAAAACACCATGCCGGCGATAGTACAGGTGGGTAACGACATAGATAATGGCATGCTATGGCCCGCAGGTAAGGTTACCGGCACCGCAGACGCTAACTGGAACAATTTGGCAGCACTGGTAAAAAGCGGTATTGATGGCGTACATGCGGTAGATGAAAATATGCCCATTATGCTGCATTACGGGCAAACCGCTGATGCGCAGTCTTTTTTTAACAGCATGCAGCAGCATGGCGTACCATTTGATATTATGGGAGTATCGTATTACCCGTGGAGCGACACAAAAGACCTGGATGTATTGCAGCAAAGGCTTAACCAGCTTGCTACCAGTTTTAATAAACAAGTATTTATTGCTGAAACTGCTTACCCTTTTAGCCTTGCCGGTTATGACAATACACCCAATATTGTTACTGATAACAGCCAAATACTGTACCCTATATACCAGGCTAACCAACGGGGCCAATTATTATTTTTACAGCAGCTAAAAAAAGTAATTGCCGCCATACCCAATAACCTTGGCCTTGGCTTTAGCTACCAGCACCCGGAATGGGTACCTTACCGCGGCAGGGATGCAACGGACTGCAGCCCATGGGAGAATATTGCCTTATTTGATTTTTACGGTATGGCGCAACCCGGCATGAATGTATACAGGCCGTAGGCTGGAATGTTATACCGAACGCGTAGGCATTCTCGTTTGCAAACCTTTCTGAAGCAAAACATAGCCGTATACTTTGATGGGTTTTAAAAATACCCACTCTAAAACCCGTTAAGGTTGTCATACCCCCACCCTGTTATTGTCCTATTCGCCCTTGTACAACCTGTTACGCAAGTTTTATATTTGGGGCATGAAAGTAGTACGCGTTATATATACCACCACGGCGGCTTATGCTGCCACCAACCAGCAAAATATTGCTGCTGTAGTAGCAGAGTTAAGAACACTTAACCACCCGGGTATTAAATATGGTGCATGGATATTGCCTGACGGCAAAACTTTTATGCATTTTGACCAGTTTGACAGCGAGGAAGCGCACCTTCAATTACAGGAACTGTCATCATTTAAAAAATTTGCAGATGAGCTTTGGGCCAGCGGCCTGGAAGCAGAACCTAAACTTGAATTGCTTACACTTGCAGCATCAACAGAGGTTTATTACTAAAAAGCCCCTTTGCAACGTTCATCGCAAAAAAGGGCTTTCTAAAATATTCAACAATTACTTATTTAAAAAAGCTTCTCCACACGTCAAGCCCAAGTGCATAAGCCATTAAGCCTAACAGAAGCACCATGCCAACCATTTGCGCATACTCCATAAACTTATCGCTTGGCTTGCGGCCGGTAATAATCTCATAAATGGTAAACAGCGCGTGGCCGCCATCCAATGCCGGTATAGGCAGTATGTTCATAAAAGCCAGTATAATGGAGAATACGCCTGTAAGCGTCCAAAAGGCCTCCCAGTTCCAAAAACCGGGAAAGGCGTTGCCTATGCTTATAACACTGCCCAGGCTATCTTTAGCTTTTATGTTACCGTTAAAAATCTGGCGCAAGCCTGCTATATAGTTGCTCAGCGTATTAAAACATTTACTAAACCCTTCTGGTATGGCCTGCGCAAAAGTGTAATTTACAGTATCTACTTTAAAAAGTTCGTAGGGGCCTTTAGGTACAAAACCAACTTTACCGGCAGTATCAAGCTTTGCGGTAACTTTAACCGTATCGTTATTTCTTAATACAGTTAATACAACTTCTTTATTTTTGTAATTTTTACGAAGGCTGTCAAATTGGTTATAGTATTCAAACCCTATACCTTCTATCGCAACCAGCCTGTCATTCTTAATTAAGGTATCATGTACAAAATGGGTTTTTGTAGCATCAATGGTGTCAACTATTACCGGTATCCTCGGTTCCACAAAGCCGGCAAGCTTGTTCCTGTTTATCTCCTGCTTTATGTCTTTGGTTAAAGGTATGGTTACTATTGTTCCATTACGATCAACTTTTAACGATGTCGCATTGTCAAGAATTATGCTTTTACCCAGTTTATTAAAATCCTTTACCTCACTGGTATCAACACCAACTATTTTATCACCGGTTAATATACCTATTTTCTGTGCTGTACTGTCTGCCACAACACCATAGGTCATGTTCTTACCTGCTAAAAACTCATCGCCCCATTTCCAGGTAATGCCAATAAAAATTACAATGGCCAGCAACACGTTTACAATAACACCGGCCGTCATAATAATTAAACGCTGCCATGCTTTTTTACTGCGAAACTCGTATGGTTGCGGCGGCAGTTTCATTGCCTCTTTATCCATACTTTCGTCAATCATGCCGCTAATTTTTACATAGCCGCCAAAAGGCACCCAGCCAATACCGTACTCGGTATCGCCCACCTTCTTTTTAAAAAGGCTAAACCACGGGTTAAAGAACAGGTAAAATTTTTCAACACGGCATTTAAACCAGCGCGCCGTTAAAAAATGCCCCAGTTCATGCAGGGTTACCAATATAGAGAAGGATAATATAAACTGCAGGGTTTTTATACCAACGCTGCCCCAGTCAATTACTAATAAGGTCATGATAAAGTTAATAATTTAGCCCATCTTCTGCCGCAAGCCGGGCTGCCGTTGCGTCGCACTCTTGTACTGTAAACCGTTATTCAGCAGGGTTGTGCCTAAGCATTTACCGGTACAAACTGCAACTCAGAAACTAACATTCCAGGCAGGTTATTAAAAAAATTTTACAATTATACACCGTTAAACCCATATAAAAACACCGCCTGCAATATTTAACGCTTACAGTTGTATTAACGACGCAGCAAAATTTCTTGCTTCGCCATCGGTTTCAAAATATTCGTCCAGCGTGGGGTTTTCAATAAAAGGTATCTTTTCAAGGGTGCGTTCCACCATTTCGGTAATATCTAAAAAGCCTATGCGGTTGCGTAAAAAGGCAAACACGGCAATTTCGTTGGCGGCATTTAATATACAGGGCAAATTGCCGCCTTTAAATAAAGCTTCTGTAGCAAGCGCCAGGTTACGGAAGGTTTTAATATCAGGCTCCTCAAACGTTAGCGTATTGGGCTTTTTAAAATCGTATCGTGGAAAACTGCTTGCAATACGGTTCGGAAAAGCCAATGCATACTGTATGGGCAGTTTCATATCGGGCAGGCCCATTTGCGCCTTAATGCTTCCATCCTCAAACATTACCATGCTGTGTATAATGCTTTGCGGGTGTATAAGCACCTGTACCTGCTCAGGCTTAAGGTTAAACAGCCAGCGCGCTTCAATCATCTCCAACCCCTTGTTCATCAGCGTGGCGCTGTCAATGGTAATTTTTGCACCCATGGTCCAGTTAGGGTGTTGCAGTGCATGGTCACGCTTAACGTTTACCAAAAAGTTGGGCTTTTTACCCAAAAAAGGGCCGCCGCTGGCAGTAAGCACAATTTTTTCTATTTTATTCCTGCCCTCGCCCACCAGGCATTGAAATATTGCGCTGTGTTCACTATCAACCGGTATAATAGGCGCTTTGTGTTCCAGCGCTTTTTGCATAACAATATCACCCGCCACCACCAGCGTTTCTTTATTGGCCAGTGCAATAGTTTTACCACACTCAATAGCCTGCAATGTGGGGCGCAGGCCCGCATAGCCTACAATTGCCGCTATCATCACATCATACACATCCATGGCTGCAACTTCAACAAGCGCCTCTTCACCGGCAAAAACTTTTATATGCGCACTGGCAAGTGCATCTTTTACTTTATGATATTTTTTCTCATCGCCTATTACTACTATGTTAGGGTTAAATTTTAAAGCCTGTTCAATAAGCAACTGGTCGTTGGTGTGTGCGGTAAGCACCTCAACACTAAACAGTGCTTTATTGGCCGCAATAACATCAAGCGCCTGCGTACCAATTGAGCCCGTTGAACCAAATATTGCTATGCGTTTTATAGTTGACATTAGTTACTTGTAATTGTAGTTTAACAAAGATGGCAAAGATTAGGTATTACAACGAAGAATTACGCGAAAAATTTTGGCTATCTTTTTTTGCAATTTTAAGTATGCCTGATTACAAAGTGATTAATGAAAGAAACATACAAACTGAAACAAATGTATTATTACATCCCGGCGAAATATTAAAAGATGAATTGGAAGCCCGTGAAATTTCGCAAAAACATTTTGCAACAGTACCGGGCATTCAGCCACAGCATTCAAACGACTTACTCAAAGGTAAGCGTCACATTTCCGCCCGTCTCGCAGTTAAAATTGAAAAGGCGCTTGGCATTGATGCAGCTTATTGGCCTAGCGTACAGGTTGCCTATGATTTAGCCATCGCACGAAAAGAGTTTACAGAAGTTTGAAGAAAGTTTACGGTTCATAATCGGTTACCCATCACCATTCCTCGTATTTTTATTTCACTTGAAAATTGAGTATTGTCCAATGGACTCCCTGCGGATAATATTGCGTATTGAGTGTTTTCTTCCCTTTTTGGACTTTGCTATTTTTCTTCTTTGGTGCTTTTATTTCATGGCTTAACTGACTTAAGGAATAATGTACCCCTCCATCTCCTCCGCTATCTTCCTGTCATTGCTAAGGCGCGGTAATTTATTTTGGCCGCCCAGTTTTCCTATGCTTTTCATGTAGTCAATAAAGCCATTCTTTCTAACGGGTGTTATAATTAAGCACTGCAGAATATTGCCGCTTATAAGGTCATCATAGTAAACATTTTTGCCACGCAGGTTGTCGTCTACTTTTTGCGCAAAAGCGTTTATATCGCCCGGTGCGTTTTCAAATTCAATAAACCATTCATGGTAACTTTTACCCTCGCCCTGCTGCACTTTAGGGGCCACGGTAAACTCAACAATCTTAACGCCTTCTTCATTGGCGGCCTTCATTAAAGAGTATTCCACTTCTTCTCCAATAACATGCTCGCCAAAGGCAGATATAAAATGTTTTGTTCGGCCGCTTACCACAAGGCGGTAAGGGTTGGTACTTACAAATTTTACAGTATCGCCAATATTATAAGCCCAAAGCCCGGCATTATTGCTAATAATAAGGGCGTAATTCTCGCCCACCTTTACATCTTTTAGGGTAAGGCGGGTAGGGTTTTCATTAAATATTTCACCGGCAGGTACAAACTCAAAAAATATTCCTGAATTGGTATTTAATAGCAGCCCCGGTTCAGTCTGTGTGTCCTGGAAGGCAAAAAAGCCCTCACTGGCAGGGAAAAGTTCAATGCAATCTATTTTACGGCCAACGCTTTCATACAGCTTGGCTTTGTAAGGCTCAAAGTTTACACCACCCTGTACCATTACACTAAAGTTAGGGAACAGGTCTCCAACCCTTTTGCCGCCTTTTTCGGTTAGCCGGTCAAAATACATTTGCATCCATGGCGGTATGCCGCTAATAAGCGTCATGTTTTGGGCAATGGTCTCTTCCACAATTTTATCCAGTTTGGTCTCCCATTCCTCAATACAATTGGTTTCATAGCTGGGCAACTGGTTACCACGCAGGTATTTAGGCACATGGTGGTTAACAATACCACTAAGCCTGCCGGTAGGCACACCACCCACCCTGTCAAGCACGGGTGAGCCGCTTAAAAATATCAATTTACCATTGGCAAACCCGGTATTGCCTGTTTCGGCCATGTAGCATAATAAAGCATCCCGGGCCGTATTTATATGGTTGTCAATGGAATCTTTACTAATAGGTATGTATTTAACGCCGCTGGTAGTACCGCTGGTTTTGGCAAAATAAATGGGCAAGCCTTTCCATAATATATTATGCCTGCCTTGCTTTATTTTTTCAATGTAAGGCTTAAACTGCTCGTAATCCCTTATGGGTACCTGCTTTTTAAAATCTTCGTATTGTTGTATGCTGTTAAATCCGTGGTCTTTACCAAATTCAGTATTTTGGGCTGTTTTTATCAGTTGCTTAAAAATGGCTTCCTGGTCTTCAACCGCGGTAACCATCTCTTTTTTTATCTTATTATGTATGTAATTAGCAAAGGGCCTGGCGAGTAAAGATTTTAAGTTCATAGTACTGTTTTGTTTTGCAGTGGCCGGTATAATCCCCCAAGTTGCTTTTTTAAGATGGCAAACCCGCGTTAAAAACAGCAAAAATAACGTTACCCAGGCGGGTTTTGTTCAACATGCATGTTTAATTTTGTGTAAATATGGCTGCAGGCCCCGTAAAACCTAAATTTTTTTAAAAATATCTTGCCATAGTATTTGCAAAACCCCTACCTTCGCCGTCCTAATTTTGGATAAGTTATGTTTGCAGTAGTAAAAATAGCAGGACAACAATTTAAAGTACAGGAAGGAGAAAGCCTGTATGTACCACACCTGCAGGGTAAAACAGGAGACAAAGTTGAGTTTAGCGAAGTATCACTGGTTGATACTGACGGCAAACTAACACTCGGCGCTGATATAAAAGCTGTTGTTAAAGCAGAAATACTCAGTGAAACAGTACAGGGCGACAAAGTGATTGCCTTTAAAATGAAAAGAAGAAAAGGCTTCCGTAAAAAACACGGTCACCGTACGCATTACACCCGCATTAAAATTGAAAGCATAGCTTAGTAATTTTTAGATCGCTGATTTTGAAATTTGGAGATTTATCAAATCATACCTTTTTCAACATCATCAATTTTAAAATTAATTTGTAAAAAATATTTTTTGAAGATTAGTGCTTTGCAGAAATTTCGAAATCACATAATCTCAAAATCAGAAATTAATAAATAATTTTTATGGCACACAAAAAAGGTGAAGGCAGTGTAAAGAACGGCCGCGATTCACAAAGCAAACGTTTAGGTGTAAAAATATATGGTGGCCAGCCTGCTATTGCCGGTAACATTATTCTTCGTCAAAGAGGAACTGTTTACCACCCTGGCAAAAATGTTGGTGTTGGCAAAGACTTTACTTTGTTTGCATTAACTGATGGTGTTGTTGCATTCAAAAAAACAAGAGAAGACAAAACTCTTGTATCAGTTTTACCTGCTGAGTTAACAGCTTAATAACACATTAAAAAAAAATTTTGGCAGTTGTTGTAAAGGTTTTTAATTTTATGGAATATTTACTAACCATTTAAATTTTAAAAACATGGCAACTGCAAAAAAAGCCGCTAAGAAAGCTGCTCCTAAAAAAGCTGCAAAGAAAGCCGCTCCTAAAGCTGCAAAGAAAGCTGCTCCTAAAAAAGCCGCTAAAAAAGCTGCTCCTAAGAAAGCTGCGAAAAAATAGTCTTACGGCTTTAAAAGCTAAGATAAAATTTAGGCCCCCGCAACAGCGGGGGTTTTTATTTTACATAACTTTCCACGCACTAAAATATTGATATGGATAATTACGCTATTGCCGATAACTTTTCATTGCTGGCCAAACTGATGGATATACATGGTGAAAACAGTTTTAAAACAAAGTCGTATTCAGTTGCTGCGTTTACTATTGAAAAGTTGCCGATGGAACTTGCTGATACACCTGTTGAAAAAATTGCAGGCATTAAAGGCATTGGCGATAGTGTAAGCAAACGCATACAGGAACAGCTGCAAACAGGCAGGCTGTCGATATTGGATGAATACCTTGCTAAAACACCTGCCGGTATACTTGAAATGCTTGCTATTAAAGGCATTGGACCAAAAAAGATAGCAACTATTTGGAAGGAATTGGAGATTGAAACACCAGGTGAGTTGTTATACGCCTGTGAAGAGAACAGGCTGCTTTTATACAAAGGCTTTGGCGAAAAAACACAGCAAAATATACAGGAAGGCATTGAGTTTTATTTAAACGCAAAGGGCAGGCACCTGTATGGTGGCATTGAAAACTATGCACTAAAAGCAGATGAAACTATTAAAGCAGCTTTTACGCAAGACACCTTTTTATTAACGGGCGATTTTAAACGGCAACTTGAAATTATTGACAGGCTCGAGTGGGTTACAACTGCAACATATGGTGAGTTAAAGTTATTTTTTGAAACGAATGATTATGTACCTGTAACAGCTACTGAAACTGTTTCATCATTTAAAGGCAAAGAAAATGTTGAGTTTGTTTTTTATCACAGTAACAGTGTACATAGGGATTGTTTTATAAAAAGTTGTAGTGCAGATTTTTTAAAGGCCTGGTTAAATAATTATGCTTTAAGTGACAGCTATTCGGCAGAAGAAGAAATTTTTACAAAGGCTGGTGTTGATTTTATTCCTGCATATTTAAGAGAAGATACGGCAGCAATTGAAAAAGCAAAAAAACAATCACTGCCAAAAGTTATACAACCGGGCGATATAACATCCATCATTCACAGTCATAGCAAATGGAGCGATGGTTACCACAGCATAGAAGAAATGGCTAAGGCAGCAATTGAAAGAGGTTTACAATATTTGGTAATAAGCGACCACTCAAAATCTGCATTTTACGCCAATGGTTTGATTGAAGAAAGGATCATTGCGCAACATGGTGAGATAGATGAATTAAATGCTAAACTTGCTCCATTTAAAATTTTCAAAAGTATTGAAAGCGATATTTTAAATGATGGCAGCCTTGATTACAGTGATGAAGTGCTAAGCAGTTTTGATGTTGTTATAGCAAGCGTGCACAGCAACTTAAAAATGAAAGAAGATAAAGCTATGGCTCGCCTTTTGGCAGCCATTAAAAACCCTTATACAAGTATATTAGGCCACCCAACAGGCAGGCTGTTGCTAAGCCGCAACGGTTACCCTATTGACCATAAAAAAATTATTGACGTATGCGCGGCAAATAATGTTGTGGTTGAACTGAACGCCCACCCAAAACGCCTGGATATGGACTGGCGCTGGCTGCATTACTGCCAGGAAAAAGGCGTACTCATCTCCATTGACCCAGATGCCCACAGTGTTGATGGCTTTAAAGATACCCGCTATGGCGTACTGGTAGCCCAAAAAGCCGGCATCACAAAACAAAACAACCTTAGCAGCTTTTCACTGGCACAGTTTGAGGAATTTGTACGAGTGCAGAAAGCGAAAAGATGATTACCGATTTAGGGATTGCGGAATATTGAGGTTCAAATGAAAATTGATCAGCTAAAGAATGCATTGCCCAATATTATAAGGCCATTGGCAAATAACATTGCTGTTATCCGGCGGCTATGAGCCATTTACCCATTAACCAACTTTCGTCTCTACTCCACCATCGGCAAACTAACATAAAATGTCGTGCCTTTATTAACCGCTGTATCAAACCAAATACGGCCGTTGGCTTTTTCAACTATGCCGTGGCAAATAGCCAGGCCAAGCCCCGTGCCCGATGATTTGGTGGTAAAATTGGGCACGAATATTTTTTCGCGCATCGCATCAGGTATGCCCGTTCCTTTATCAGTAATCGCCACAATAACATTGCCGCCTTCACGATATTGGTTAACAGTAATTTCAACAGGGCCATCATGGGCAGAGGCTTCTATCGCATTTTTAATAAGGTTGGTAAACAGCCGGTTTATCTGCACCTTATCAGCATTAATTATAAAATACCCGGCCTGCTTAACCCATTCTATATGCAGGTTGCTGTCGGCACTAAAAAGGTTTATTAAGCTTTCCAATACTTCGCTTATGCTGAAGTGTTCAATCTTTACATTGCCAATGTTTGCAAACTGGCTAAAATCACCGGCTATTTTACTTAGCTGCTCAATCTGCTCAATCAATGTATTCGCAACCTGCTGAGATAATTCTTTTACATTGGCCGCATTATTATTTATAGCACGCTGCAGGTACTGTATACTAAGCTTCATGGGCGTTAGCGGGTTTTTTATTTCATGCGCTACCTGCCGCGCCATCTCTCTCCATGCCCCTTCCCTCTCGCTTCTGGCAAGAGCCTGCGCACTTTGTTCAAGCTTATGAACCATCTTGTTATACTCACCCACCAGCGATCCTATTTCATCTTTCCCTGTCCAAACAATTTCTTCATTTCTGCCGCCCAGGCTTATAGCCCGCATTTTGTTACCAATTAACGTAAACGATGAGGTTATACGTTTGGTAACCAAAATGGCAATGCCGCCGGCAAAAATGAAAATAAGCGCATTGATGTTAATAAGGGTCACCAGGAAATTGTTTATCTCCAGCTTCAGCTCGTTTTGCGAGTTTAGCGCCGGTACATTAAGGTATGCGGTTACCACGTCGTTATCATCCCTTACTACCACGTACGAACTTATAAAAGTAGAACCGCCCATGTGTTCTTTCTGAACATATTTTATTGCATGGTTATAATGCAATGCAAAAAAGGCTGAAGGGTTCATTTTGTTGCTTAATATATGCCGGCTGTATATGTATGGCAGGGATGAAGCCTGCATGTTTCCGTTTTTATCGTAATAAGTAACGTCTGCATTATGCAGCCTGGAAATATCATTTATACGCCGGTGAATATCAATGCTGGGCGATTTTTTCATGCTTTCCTCTATCTCATTTCTTACAATAACCGCCGAGGCTGTAAGCCTTGCCTCGCTGTCTTTATTAAAACTTACCACAAAAAATGAAATGGTTATAACACCAATTACAATAAATGAAAATATGCTTATGGCAATAATGGTGGCCTGCACCTGTGTGCGTATGTTAAACGAAAATACCTTTTGCATATCCCTGTACCTAAACCTTGTTTTAAACAACAGGTTGCTGTAATGCAGTAATATAACCACAGCAATAAATAAACAAAACAGGTAAGAAAATATGGTGAATGATGAAACAAGCCAATCGCTTTTTTTAACAACCACCACTACTTTGCTGCTGCCCGCATTATACCAAAGCTGGCTATAGCCATTTACATTTATAAGCGTGTCCTGCAGTTTTGGTACCTGGCCACCGGCAAGCGTGTCAACAAACTCAAAATCGTTGTTGGATGTTTTTATTAACCGCTTTTTGTAGTACACGGCGATGGAGTAATTGGTATTAATATCTGCCGACAGGTCGCGCACATCATTAAACAGCGTTAAAAAAAGTGCGTCCTTCCTGTAAAATTTTGGATTGGCCATTATAAACACTGTGCCGCCAAATATTGAATCAGCATTATACACATCCTTCTCATATATATAGCTATACCCGCCCAGCGAGTTTTCGTATGCATAAATAAACGGCTTGCCGCTTGGCTTGGCCTTGGTTTGTATAATTGTTTTTATAATGCTGTATGAAATGGAGTCTTCATTGTACATGGGGTTATTGTCAGCATCAAATGTGTAAATATGCGTTTCGTAGTTATTAAGGTAGCCCGCAAAATTGCTGTTTGTAAGGCTGTCTTTAATATGATTGTTGTCGTAGTACGAACTAAAGCGCCAAAAATTATGGCCAAAAAAGGCATTGTCAATGTTGTTTATTGACATATTTAGCAATTGCAGCGGCTGCCTGTCTGTTTGCACAACGTAGTCAGCGGCAAGGGCTTTTCTTTTTGAAAGTTCAATAGTGTTTACCCTGTAAGCAATTAATGATGTTACAGATACCATAAAAAAGATGGCCCAAAACAGAAAGAAGGGCGATTCAATTATGGCTGTAACAGAATCTTTTTTGCGATATTCAAGCAGGATTATATAAACGATAAACCACAGCAGCACAATAAAATTTATAATGGCCGGCTGGTTAAAAGAGCGCACGGTAACAAACACAAGCCCGATTATAAGAGTAATAAGCAGCTTGCGGGGTGTAGATAATTGCGAACGAAGCAGCGGCTTTATAAAAAGGTGCGACAGGTAAAAGAACGAAAGCACCAAAAGGCATATAATAACAAAGCTTACAATAATGGAATAATCAATGGTAAAAAAGTTTGTCACCTCAAACTGAACATTTGTATTGCTTACCAGGCCGCTTATAACATCCTGCAGTGTATACACAATAAGCAACAGCACAAAAACCGAAACCACGGTAAATATAAGCATGGCCTGCCTGTTGGGTACAATGCCCTTGGCAAAAACAGCGGGGCGGTTAAATTTAATAAACGATGTAATCCAAAAAAGCAGCACGCTGTTTATTAAAAGGTCGCCTAACGAATAATTGAGCAGCCCAAGTGAACCGTTATTAAGCGGCGTAAAAAGCGATAGTTGCCTAAAGTTAAACGGCACCGGGTAATTATAAGTTAGTATACGCAGTATTAGTACTACCGTTATAAGAAATCCTAAGGCTTTAAAAAAGTTACGCTCTGCAACTATATCCGTGGCAATGCTGTTAATAAAAACGATCAATAAAATTACTGCCAGTACCCTTAACAGCGTTGAAAAGGCGCCCGGCTGATCGCTTATTACATCCTGTCGGCTTTTTATTTTAAAAAGCGCCATTCCTTTTGAGTTGTTTATAATCGCGGCATCACTATCATTATTTGCGGTTATAACATATTTGCTTTCAAGCTCGGGAAAATTTTGAAAGCCTGGCTGAAGGGAATCCTTTTCTAAAAAAAAAGTCCAGTGCACGGGTATAAGGCAGGCAATAATATAAGGCTTGTTGTTAACCTGTACAGTATGTTTAATATAGTCGAATGAGCCGTACTGGTAGTTAACAAAATAGTTTCCGTCGGGCTTTGCAACATCTGCCGCGTTTATCGACATTATGTTGTTGCTCCAGTAAACCTGCACCGGCTGTGCGCTATTATTTAATCGGTACCCAAAAACACCAAAAACCTGTTTTTGCAGTTTTTCTTTTTCAGGCGAAAGGTTGTCACTAACAATTGCATTTACCGTAGCAGTATCTTTAATCAGCGCATCAAACTTATCCTCCTGCTCTTTTATATAACTTTCCAGCGCAACAGTTACTTTTTTGGGTGATGAACTGTAGGAGAAATAATTGGTAAACAAAAATGAGATAGTGTACAGCCAGGCAGCCGTAATAAAAATGTACCCATGCTTATAAGCAGCTTTTTGAATTACCTGGATCAAGAATTTTTGTTTTCTTTTTTAACCCGGTTCCAAATGGCATCCATTTCAGCCAGGCTCATATCTGTAAGTTCCTTTCCACTGTTCTTAGCCTCCTCCTCCATCCTGGTAAACCGGTATATAAATTTTTTATTGGTACGTTCCAATACACCTTCCGCGTCAATATGCAAAAACCGTGCGTAGTTTACAAGGCTAAACAGTATATCGCCAAACTCGTGTTCAACATTATCTTGTATGCCTTCCTGCATAGCTTCTTTTAGCTCCCCTATCTCTTCTTCTACCTTTTTCCAAACATCTTCTTTATTTTCCCATTCAAAACCCACCTGCTTTGCTTTTTCCTGTATGCGGGCCGCTTTTACCATAGCCGGCAGCGCTTGTGGTACACCGCTTAATACACTCTTCTTCCCTTCTTTCATCTTTATCTTTTCCCAGTTCTTTTTCACATCTTCTTCATCATTCACCTTTACGTCGCCATAAATATGCGGGTGGCGCGCAATAAGCTTTTGGCTAATGCCATCAATAACATCCTGCAACGTAAACTGGTTTTGTTCGTCGCCAATTTTAGCATAAAACAAAATATGCAGCAGCACATCACCCAGTTCTTCCTTTATATTTTGCCAGTCGTTGTTGGTAATGGCGTCTGCAAGCTCGTATGTCTCTTCAATCGTCATTGAACGCAGGGTGGCAATGGTTTGCTTTCTGTCCCACGGGCATTTTTCGCGCAGGTCGTCCATTATTTGTACAAGCTTGCTAAAATCGGCTGTTGTGTTATTCATTATACCTGAATTACTGAAGAAATCATAAATATGCCGGCTATAAGGGCAGACAAAATCGAACAAACAAAAAATAAAATTAAATATTTAAAAAAGCTTTTAATATACCCTTGTTTGTAAAAGTTGTGCATCGCCAGCAGGCCGTATAAATAAATGTAAATAATTACCAATATGGCCAGCCAATGAAAAGGTGCAAAATGCAGCCAATTATACAGGCCCTGCAATGCATAATATACAAGCAATGAAATAAATACGGCTATGTACAGGTAAATTATAAATATAACGTGGTTTACATAATAAAAGTTCTTACGCCTGCGTATGTACAACAATTCCATTATAAGCGCTACAAAAGGTACCGAAATAAACATCATTTTGGGTATGGAATGAAAAAAGTTTTCTACTATCTCTTTTTGAAGCCCCTCTTTATCCTCACGCCATTTGCCTGTTATTTCAATCGCCTTTTTGTTAAACATTCTTTTAAACCAGCCATCTTTTTTTTCTGGCGGCAACTTTGCCTGCGCTGAGTCGTACCCCTCAATAGTATTGGGCAGCTTTTCGTCATTAAGCGTTAAATTCCAGTTTACTTTTTCCCTTTCATCCCCCGGGCTCATTTTTCCAACTGCAGTACCCTGCGCACCTGCGTGTTTAGGTAATTTAGTGCTTAAGCTTGCATATACATATTTGTTTGTTGCAATTGAATCATGGTGTGCGCTATCAATATACACATGATCATCATCTATGCCGCCAATGGCATTGATGGCAGATACCATTGCCATTCTCTCACTTGTGTCTTTTGACGAGTAGAAAGAATCAACAAAAGATTGTTTGGCTTTGTCAAAGCCTGCCATGTTAGTAATACCACCTTTTGTTAAATCAGATGGCTTTACCACAAAATTTAAAAAAATTACAAAAAAAATGGCTGAGGCAAACACATACATGCGTATAGGGTGCAGGTAGCTTGTTCTGCGGCCCTTAAAGTACTCAGCAGGCAGGTAACCCGGCTTGAATAGCAGGTGCTTAAGGGTGCTAAAAAATTTACCGTCAAAATGGGTTACGTCATAAACAAAATGGCTTACAATGTGCCAAAAGCTTTCCTGGGGGTGCGTGTTCTCCTGCCCGCATTTATGGCAATACCTGCCATGCATTTCGGCGCCACAGTTAAGGCATATTTTTTCTTCCCGCTCTTTATGATGCGACACTGCGTTAAAATTTGACTAAAAATACATAACTAGCCAATAGCAGCCATATATAGTTTGCACTGTTTTTGACGTTATAGCAATACCCAGTATTTTTGGGGCTTCAATTAACAACATGAAATTTTTTTTTACGGTTTTCGCGGTGTTTTTTTTAACAGGCTATGCCCGCAGCCAGTATTATTACAATGATGTGGTGGTGCTTAAAGAAACCAATCGCCAGTACCAGGCTATTAAAACAGCACATATTTCATCTATAACTGCGCAAAGCTTTGAAAGCGATGGCCAGCCTACGCAGGGCTTTTTATTAAAACAGGATGTTAGCGGCAGCCAAATAACCACCTCGTCAAATGTGGCCAGCGCAACTGAATCTGTTTCAGTTAATACCTACGCCAACAACCGCCTTGCCAAAACCGTTGACAACAGTACGAATGTTATAAGCACGGTAAATTACGCGTACGATGCCGCCGGTAATGTTCAAAATATTGCAACGGTTATTACAGATACTTTTATGAACTCAAACAGCGAAGAGGTGCACCAATGGTTTTACAGCAATAATATGCCAACATACATGCTGCGTATCAAAGATAAAACTGATACTACTCTTGTTGAGTTTGTAAAAGACGAACAGGGTAACATTGCTGAAGAGCACTGGAAAAAGAAAGGCAGGAAGGTTGAAAACTATTTTTATTACTATAACAGCGCCCATTTAATTACCGATATAGTTCGTTTTAACCTTAAGGCAGGTAAATTGCTGCCAGATTTTTTATTTGAGTATGATGCTGCAGGCAGGATCAGCCAGTTTATACAGGTACCTCAAAATTCCGGCGGTTATCTTACCTGGCATTATGAATATAATAGTAACGCCCTTAGGCAAAAAGAAACCTGTTTCGACAGGCAAAAGCGCCTGGTGGGCAGCATTGAGTATATGTACAGGTAATAAACCACCCCGCTTCGGTAAACAAATATTAATATGCGGCAGAATATTAATTAAACGTTTGTTTAACGCCGTTTAGTAACTACCTTTGCAACATACCGTAACTATGGTACATGGATAAGAAAGAACAAATTATAGATGCAGCCATTGAACTTTTTGCCCAAAAAGGTTTTGAAGGCACTTCCATACGCGACCTTGCCGCAAAGGCAGATGTAAACGTGGCGATGGTTAATTATTATTTCGGGTCGAAAGAAAAACTTTTTGAGGCTCTTGTTGAAATGAAAGCCGCCAGCGGCCGGGGCATGCTTGAAAGCGTGCTAAACGATACCAAACTTACACCGCTTGAAAAGATTGACCGTGTTATAGACTCGTATATTGAAAGGCTTTTTCATAACAGGCTTTTTCACCGTGTTATACACCAGGAACTGATGCTTAACCAGCGGGAAATGCTGCAACAAATAATTGCAGATATATTGTACCCTAACACACTTATTATAAGGCAAATTATTGAGGACGGCATAAAGAAGAAAGACTTTAAAAAAGTAGATGTTGACCTTACCATTACATCTCTTATAGGAACCATTAACCAGGTATTGCTTTCAAAAAAAATGTGCCTTAAAATGCTTAATAAAGAAAGCGGCTATGTACCCTACGAAGACCCTGTTTTTATTAAACGCATGTCAGTACACCTCAAGCAAATAATGCATGCGCATTTGGTAGCGTAGCTTATTCTGAGTTTTGAATTCTATGTTCTTTGCTCTTTGGCCCTGTGTTCCTTAATGTATTTTTACCTGCTTAGTTTTGTTTTATTTTTTGTTATCGGCTTTGCCAAATAGCTGATCGTTAGTTGCGTCGCACCCTTCAACTATATAACAATTATCAGCAACCGCTTTATCCCGTTAATACGGGGCATTCTCAAACCTGAACTTTATTGTTTTTCACAAACCAAAAATTTAAAACCCAAAACATACAACTCTACTTTATCCTTCCATACTTTTTTAATATGCGCACAACTGCATCATGCGGAAGCGCAGGTACAGTATTACCGTTAATGCCAGTCATAGTTTTGGCGGCAACCAATGCATTGATGATCGCCTCTTCAGTAGCTTCGGCAGTGGCGCTAAATAAAGCATTTATTTTATCGTTGGGGTAAAGTGTTACCAGCTGCTCGGCAGTGCGGCTAAAAGCATTACCATTGGCCGTTGAAAATGCCAAAAAAATATCACCTGAACCATTACCACCTATACCACCGTTTCGGCCTATGCCCAGCGCAGCACGCTGCGCAATACGCTTTAACTGGTGTGGCAGCAGCGGCGCGTCTGTCGCAATAATAACAATGATTGAGCCTCTGTCTTCAACAATAGGCGCCTCAGTTTTGGCGACAGAATTTACTCCGTTAAACGTACCGGGAAAACTGTCCAACAGCTCTTTGCCAACAGGTACACCTGCTATAGTAAGCTGGGCGCGTGTGCCAAAATTTGTTTGTACCAGTACACCCACAGTGTATCCGCCAAGGCTTGCATCTATAACGCGGGAGGATGTGCCTATGCCGCCTTTAAACCCGAGACAAACCATACCGGTACCGCCGCCAACAGCGCCTTCCTGTACCGGCCCGGTCTTAGCGCTGTCAAGAGCGTGCCATGCATCTTCCTTCTGCACGTGAAAGCCATTTATGTCATTCAGCACACCATCATATGTTTCAGCAACCAGCGGGTATGCATACCAAATACTATCTGCATCTGCATTATAGTAATGGTGCTTATCCATCCACGCCAGTGTGGCATCGCGCACCACGCCAACACTGCTGGTGTTGGTAATAAGTATTGGCGTTTCTAAAAAGCCGCTTTCAGTTACCCAATGTGTGCCCGTCATATCACCATTGCCATTTAGTGTATGCCAGTTGGCGAATACCGGGGTAAACTTTTTACCGCCTGGCAGTATGGCTGTAACGCCTGTACGCACAGGCCCAACACCTTTATGCAAAGGGCCGTCACCCTTAATAATAGTGGTGTGGCCAACCTCAATACCTTTAACGTCTGTAATAGCATTTAATAGCCCCGGGTTGCCGTTAAAGGGTATACCCAGGTCTCTTGCCCGTATTATTTTTTGTGCTTGTATTGCTGTAGCGGCATGCATAATAAGTAATAGTAGCAGCAGTTTTGTATTACGGTACATTGGTTTTTGCCATACAAGATAAATGAAATTGCTGTGATTCGCCCACACAAAAATAAAGGTGTACCCCCACGAGGGACACACCTTTTGTTGAACTAAACCCCTTTAACATGCCAGCTTTGCCTTTTACTGGTAAACGACATGTTTCAACATCCAGGGGCATCATCGTTCGGTTAACTAAAGCGTAAATACCGTGCCAGTTTTAACATCATGTACTGTGTTGTTAATCATCAATCGCATTATTCAACAACTGTGGTGTTCTTTACCGTAGTGTGCTGCAATTTCCTCAAAGGCGTTAGAATGGTACATTAAAATTTGGCATGGCACAATATTAGTGTTGTAACAATAACTAATAAAAACAACCATCATGGAAAACACAGCAACAATTACACAGCCAAGTACAGATTACAGGGGCAACCTTGAGCATAGCAGGTTGCGCAATTTTTTTATTGAAAGCCTTAAGGATATTTACTATGCAGAGCAGCACCTTGTTGATGCGCTGGAAACCTTGCGTGACGAAGCCACCACAAGCGATTTGAAAAACGCTTTTATTGAACATCGCACCGTAACACAGGGCCATGTAACAAGGCTTGAACAGGTATTTGCCAGCATTGGCGAAGAGCCTGACACTAAAAAATGTTACGCTATAAAAGGAATTATAAGCGAGGCAGACAGTATTATAAATGATACAGAAAACGATACGCTTACGCGTGACGCTGCCTTAATACTGGCTGCACAAAAAGCCGAACACTATGAAATAGCCACTTATGGCACACTTGTTCAGTTTGCGAAAGTGCTGGGCGAGCACGAGGCGGCTGAACTCCTTACGGAAACATTAAAAGAAGAAAAAGAAGCGGACTCTGCGCTAACTAAAATTGCGGAAAGCTTCATTAATCAGAATGCAGGTGCAGAGGTTGAAGTATAGAATGTTTTGATACTTGCATAAAAACAAGGCCACTGGTTTTTTAACTGGTGGCTTTATTGTTTTATTTCCTCCATTGAAAATAAAAACAACTGCCCGAAATATCGTTTGTTTCTACCCATAGCTTGCCACCCTGTTCTTCAACAAGCATTTTCATAATATTAAGGCCAATGCCGGTGCTGCTTTCATTCCTGGCTTTGTTAGTTGTAACCTCAAAAAGATAAAATATCCTGTCGTGGTCTTTTTTTGAAATACCGGGGCCGTTATCTTTTACAAAAAATTCGTAAAAATCTTCTTTTTCCTTGCACCCCACTTCTATAAGGCCTTCTTCTTTGTCGTTGTATTTAATTGCATTGCTTATAAGGTTTTGAAAAACCTGCATCAGCTTTAGCTTACGTGTTTGCATTACAGGCATTGGGGTTATCACCTCAATATTAATATTGTGCGGCGGAAACAGCAGGTAAGTTATTTGCAGTACAAGCTCCATCACATCCACTTCTTCTACCTGTTGCTCTTTCACACTTTTTCTTGAATAATCAAGAATAGCCGTTATCATGTCAGACAGGTGGTTGGCGCTTTGATTAAGCATTTCAATATTATTAAACAAATCGTTTTGCCTTAACAGGCGCTCATCTTTTTCAAGCAACGACAAAATGGTGATAATAGTTGCCAGCGGCGATTTTAGATCGTGTGAAACAATATAAACAAACTGTTCAAGCTGTTTATTTATGTAAACTGTTTCGCTAATTGATTTTTTAAGTTTTTGCTGGTATAAAAAAAGCTGCTCAAATACTTTAACCTTGGCCCTGGTAATATTAACATCCAGCGGCTTTTGCAGGTAGTCAACGGCCCCTTCCCTAAACCCCTGCAGCACGTACTGTTCATCTTTGCTTATGGCCGTTACAAAAATGATGGAAATATCTTTCGTTTTGGGATTTGATTTTAATATACGCGCTACCTCAAAGCCATCCATGCCGGGCATCTGTACATCAAGCATAACAAGGCCAATATCTTCATGCTTCAACACCAGCTTCAGGGCTTCATTACCCGAAGTAGCTGTAATAAATTGCCTGTTATCCGCTTCCAGTATCTCCTGCAGGGCAATAATATTCTCTTCCCTGTCATCTACCAGTAGTACAGTAAAGTTTTGCATGGTTGTTTTGGAATTGGCTAATAAACGATAAAAAAATTAAGCCGGGCTTAATTCTTCCAAATAATTTAAAATTCCAGGCGGTGCATAAACTAATGCAGCCGGGTTTTTTCGTATAGCAGCAGCAGGCATAACCGGGTATTCGCTTGTTAACGGGTCTTGTGCTATTCCCGTACCATTCTTCTCTATAATACGCGCAATACCTTCTGCCCCATCGTTGTTGGCGCCGCTAAGTACAACGGCCGTAGCATTTGGGCCATATACCGCAGCAATGCTTTCAAAGGTAACGTCGATCGAAGGGCGGCTATATTGCACAGGCTCTGAATAGTCAAGGCCAAATGTGCCGTCTGCCTCTAACAGCAAATGGTAATTAGCCGGTGCAATATAAATATACCCGGGTTTCACGGGTTCTTTGTCATCCGGTTCTCTCAATTTCAGGTCGCTCCTTGTAATGCTGACAATTTTATCCATTTCGCTCGGCGCATTCTTAAGCCGGTGCAGTATTATGACAATAGGAATAACAAAACCCGGTGAAATATTCTGCAATATATTCAATACTACGGGAAGACTGCCCGCAGAACCCCCAATTGCAATTATTTTTTTTGTGGTAACCATATTTTAGTCTTGCCGCCTGAATATTTTATTTGTATTATCAATAGTTTCAAACTTGTTTTTAACATCAGTAAACATCAGTGATTCCTTTATACCCAAAGCCAAATATCCCAGGGGCGACAGGCTGTTGTAAAAAAGTTGCAGAACCCTGTTTTGCAAAACCCTGTTAAAGTATATAAGTACATTTCGGCAGCATATAAGCTGAAACTCGTTAAACACACCGTCAACCACAAGGTTATGCTGCGAAAAAACGATCCGTTCCCGCACATTCTTTCGCATTATAGCGTGATCGTACCGTGCCGTATAATATAACGAAAAATCTGCTGAACCACCCGCTTTAATATAGTTTTGCGTATACTCCTTTATCAACCGCACATCAACAATGCCTTTGCGTGCTTTTTCAAGTGCGGCGCCGTTTATATCGGTTGCGTAAATGCGGGTACGCTCAAACAAGCCCATTTCCTGCAGCAGTATCGCCAGGGAATAGACTTCCTCACCTGTAGAGCATCCGGCATGCCATATTTTAATACTCGGATACGATGCCAGTACCGGCAGTACGCTATCCTTTAATTTCCTAAAAAAATTCGGGTCTCGAAACATCTCTGTTACGTTAACCGTAATTTCCTGTACAAAAAGCGCTACAAAATGTTTATCGTTTGTTATAGTATACTTTAGATCGTAAAAATTTGCCACCCGGTGTAGGCTCATTACACGCTGCACCCGCCGTTTAAACGAAGCTGCTGAGTAATTGGAGAAATCATATCCATGTTCACTTTTCAGCAATAAAATAATCTCATCCAGTTCCGCAGTGGTCATGTTCGTCGTTGCTTATTTTTTATTGTGACAGCCATACCCGCATTAAAGAAAGCAGGCGGCCCATATCTACAGGTTTGGTTATGTAATCAGATGCACCGGCTTGTATGCTTTTTTCCCTGTCGCCCTGCATAGCTTTTGCAGTTAGTGCAATAACAGGCAGTTGGGTTAGCTGCATATCTTCTCTTATATGTTTCATAGCTTCGTAACCATCCATTTCGGGCATCATAATATCCATCAGTACTATTGCTATGTCTTTATTTTTGCGTAACACATCAAGGGCTTCCTTACCATCGTTGGCTGTTAACACATTCATATTATGCTCTTCCAGTGCAACGCTAAGCGCAAACACATTGCGCATATCGTCATCAACCAGCAATATCTTTTTGCCTGCAAACACATTATCGTCAGTAACCTGGCCTACTGCGCTTAAAGGTGTTTTTTGTACCTGCTGTATTTTATGCAAAAACAGTTCCAGTTCATCAATAAGCCGTTGTTGTGCCTGTGCCGAATCGCGTATTACAATGCTCGAAAACTTTTTAAGCTTCCATTCATCCTCGCGGCTTATATCCCTGTCAAGGCAGATAATTACCTGCGTATCAAGCACACCGGCTTCTTTAAGGCTGGTTAGCTTTTCAAGCCCGTCTTCAATGTGGCTGCCAATATCAACAATAACACAATCATATGCGCCTTCTTTTAGCGCTGCAATGGCTTGCGGCAGGCTGTTGGCATAGGTTACTGCAACATCCATCCTGCGGCTGTCAAGCAATTTCTGCAGGCTGCCGTTATTGCTGTTTTCCAGCGAAAAGAAAAGTATTTTTTTAAAGTACGACTGCAGGTAACCTGCTATATCAGCAAAAACTTTCTCAAGGCCTTCTTTTGTAACTGGTTTTTTTAAAAACGCTATAGCCCCTTCTGCTTGTCCTGCAGCATTATCGTCAACTGAAATTATATGTACAGGTACGTGCTTTAATTTATCATTGGCCTTCAACACCTTTAAAATGCTCCATCCGTCTAAAACAGGCAACTGCATATCAAGAATAATGGCAGAAGGCACATACTTACTTGCACAAACCAGGCCTTCATCACCGCTAATGGCGATAATTGTTTTATAATTACGGTCACGGGCAAAGCTTTGTAATATATAAGCAAACTTCACATCGTCTTCAATTATCAGCATTACTTTATCGCCTTGCTGTATATCGTTCCTGTCATCTTTTATTTGTGTTTGCTGTGGTATATTTCCAGGTATGTTATTTAACACCTTTACAGGCTGCTCTGCCGGCTTACTAACAGTTGCACCGGCGTTTAACGGCACCTGTATAGTAAAAGCGCTGCCTACACCCTGCTGGCTTGCAACCGTAATTTGCCCGCCCAGTATGCGAATAAGTTCCCTGCTGATGGAGAGGCCCAGCCCTGTACCGCCATATTTTCTGCTGGTTGAGCCATCTGCCTGCTGAAACGCCTCAAATATAAGCCGTTGCTTATCCGCTGGTATACCAATGCCGGTATCTTTTACAAGTATGCACAGTTTGTAGCCCTGCGCTGCATCATTGTTGGTAACGGCAAAATGCAATACTATACTGCCGCCTTCAGGCGTAAATTTAAAGGCGTTTGACAACAGGTTTTTTATTATCTGCTCAAGCCTCAGTTTATCTGTTTGAATATATTGGGGAACATTGTCATCAACAATGGTGGCAAAATGCAGCTTTTTGCTTTCAGCCAACACAACAAACGGCGGTGTTACATCATCCACAATTCCGTTTATAGCTGTTTGTTCAATTTGTATATCAATTTTCCCTGCTTCAATTTTTGAAAGGTCGAGAATGTCATTGATAAGGTTTAGCAGGTCTGTTCCTGATTTGTGAATAATATGCGAGTACTCAACCTGCTTCGGTGTAAGGTTGCTGTTCTTGTTATCAGCAAGCATATTGGCGAGTATAAGTATGCTGTTTAGCGGTGTTCTTAGTTCATGGCTCATGTTAGCCAAAAACTCTGATTTATACTTGCTTATTTCGTCCAGTTCTTTTGCTTTAACCTGCAGCGCCTGGCGGGCCATCTCAACGGCTTCATTTTTCTCTTCCAGCTCTGTATTTATGTGGCGAAGTTCTTCTTCCTGTACCTTAAGCTCTTCTTCTGATGCCTGTAATACTTCCGTTTGCCTTGTTAGCTCTTCATTGCTTTGCCTTAGTTCTTCCTGCTGGTTTTCCAGTATCTCCCTTTGTTCCTGCACCTGTACAAGCAACTTTAGCACTTTTTCGTTTGCCAGTGCAGTATTTAAGGCAAGGCCAATGTTATTACTTATGCCTTTCAGCAGCTCAATTTGTACGTCGCTAAAGGTAGCAAAGCTGGCTAGCTCAATAGCACCTAAAAGGTCATTATCAAAATACAGCGGTATTATGGCTACCTCGCCCGGCACGGCCGCACCCAGTGCAGATTGCAACTGCCAAAAAAATGCAGGTACATTTTTAATTATTTTTATTTCGTTTTTTGGTGGAACGCCGCCGGGCAACTGCTTTATAATATAGCTGGTGGGTTTACCGGCCGGCACACCTATGCTACCTTTTAGCATAAGCTGCTCTCTGCTTTCATCCACCAGGTACAGCGCTCCGGCGGGCAGGTCAAGATATTTTGTTATGCTGGTTAATATGCTATTTACTATGTCATCGCTGGTTGTATTGCCCTGCAGGCTGGTATTTACATTGGCAACACCGGTCAATTGCCAGTTTTGTTTATCGGCAATATTATTAAGCGCTGTTACATCCTGTATACTTCTCTTAAGCCCTTCTTCGGCCTCTGTACGTTGTGTAAACTCTTTAAGAATAAAATAAATAAGTACAACTACAATTATAAGCACAAGCGTTATACCGCCAATTAATACCTCTATAGCCAGTGTGTTGGCATCTGCATCATCGCTTTTTCGTAAGGTAAGCAGCCGCTGTTCAGCAGAATAAAAATCGCGTATAATATCATTTACCTTATTTATCTTGTCTTCTTCCTGCAACATTAAAGCTGTTTTATACCCGCGGGAAGATGTATCGCTTACTTTTAAAGATTCCCAAAAGTAAACCAGGTCTCTTATAGCAACGGTAAGGCTGTCTGCCCTTTTCACCTGCTCTGCATTATCAATAATAAGTCCCTTTAAATCATCACATTCTTTAAAAATAGTTGAAACACCAACCTTATAGGGCACCATAAAGCGCCCATCGCCGGTAATAAAAAATATTTTGCCGGCGCCCCTCATTCTTGTAATTATTAATTGCACGTTGCGGGTTTTGCTTAATACCTCGTAGGTGTGCTCAACCCATTGCCCTGATGATGTTTGGTGCTGTATAGTTTGGTATGATGAAAAACCTACGCCAAGCACTAAAATAATTGCTGCTGCAAAGCCAATATATAACCGCGTTATAATTGATCTTTTCATACTTCAAAATAAATTATAAATAGTAATAAATTTCCTTATAATATAATTAATTAAGTGGCTGTAAGGTAAACATTTATAATAGCTTTTTAATATTTGGTGCAGGCGGCCGCCCGTCAAAAACATGACCTTTGACATAAAAAACTGCCTACTTTAGCAAAAATGTTATTATGAATTTATATAAGTACTTATATGCCGCAGGCTTTGTTGCACTGGCAGCATGTACCAACAGCAGCCAAACTGCAACGGGCGGCAAGCCGGACATTCTTGCTGCTAACCTTGATACCACGGTTAATCCTGCCGACGATTTTTTTGCTTACGCCAATGGCGGATGGATAAAAAATAACCCTATACCCGAAGACCAAAGCAGTTGGGGCATTGGTGGACTGGTACAGGAAGAAAACCGCAAACGCCTTAAAGAGATAGCCGAGAAAGCAGCTGAGGCCAACGCAGCAGATGGCACAACGGAACAAAAAATTGGTGATTTTTGGGCTGTTGCTATGGACAGCGCCAAAATTGAAGCTGATGGAATAAGACCGCTGCAGCCTTATCTTGATAAAATAAATGCCGTATCTGATAACAAGACCCTGCAAGGCACACTGGCCGAACTGGATAATATAGGCGTAGGCGGCCCTATTGCTATGAGTGTGGGCCAGGACGACAAGAATAGTACTGTGTACGCCCTGCACATGCGCCAAACAGGCATTGGCCTGCCGGAAAGGGAATATTATTTTAAGAATGATTCTTCTACCCTTGCAATAAGGGCTGCTTATGTAAGCTATATTACCAGGCTGCTCACAATGATCGGCGAAGACCCCGCCAAGGCTTCAACCGCTGCCAAAAATATACTGGCAATGGAAACGCAAATGGCAGGATCGTTTCGCAAGCGCGAAGCACTGCGCGACCCTTATGCCAACTATAACAAGTTTGCCGTTAAAGACCTTGCCAAAGTATCCCCAGATATTGATTGGGTTAACTACATAAGCATAGTAGGTGCATCAAAAGCTGATTCGGTAATAATAGGCCAGCCCGAAGCTTATAAAGAAAACGGTATATTACTTAAAACCATACCTGTTGATACCTGGAAGGATTATATGCGTTTTAACCTGGTTGATAATTTTGCAGCCGCATTGCCAGACACATTTGGCAGGGCTGCATTTGCTTACAGCCAGTTATTTAGCGGTGCAAAAGTAAGAAGGGTGCGCTGGAAAAGGGTGATAGGCAGCGAAGAAGGCGTGATGGGTGAACTGATGGGCAAATTATACGTACAGGAGTTTTTTGATTCAACAGCGAAGAAACGCTATTCAGACCTGGTGGAAAATATACGCACAGCCCTAAAAAACCGGATACAGAACCTGCCCTGGATGAGTGACAGCACCAAGCAGAAAGCTTACGCAAAACTGGCGGCAGTAAACAAGAAAGTAGGCTACCCGGATAAGTGGAAAGATTTTTCAGGCCTGCATATTGGTAAAGAAAGCTATATACAAAACCTTATTAACGCCAGCATATTTTGGCATAACTACAATATAAGCAAACTGGGCCAGCCCATAAACAAAGATGAATGGGATATGTTTCCGCAAACTTATAATGCCTACTACGACCCGAGCAATAACGAAATAGTATTACCTGCCGGCATTTTTACGGTACCGGGCTATAAAGACAATGAACTGGATGACGCATTGGTATATGGCTATGGCGCAGCAAGCACCATTGGCCACGAACTTACCCATGGTTTTGACGATGAAGGCAGGCAGTATGATGCACAGGGTAACCTGAAGCCCTGGTGGACACCAGCAGATTCAGCTAAATTTCAGCAAAGGGCTGATATGCTGGCTAACCAGTTTAGCAGCTATGTACCTATTGATACCTTGCACCTTAATGGTAAAATATCGCTGGGCGAAAACATTGCCGACCTTGGCGGTGTACTGCTTGGCTGGGATGCGTTTAAGTTAACTGACCAGTATAAAAAGAATGAGCCGGTTGCCGGCCTCTCCCCTGCCAAACGTTACTTTTTAGGCTATGCACTTGGCTGGCTGCAAAATATAAGGCCCAGCGCATTACGCACCCAAGTGTTGCAGGATGAACATGCCCCTGCCAGGTACCGCGTTAACGGGCCATTTACAGATGTTGATGCTTTTTACGAGACCTTTAATGTGCAACCCAACAATAAGATGTATAAGGCTGACAGCGCAAGGGTGAGGATTTGGTAATAATAGTCATTGAGTCATTTGGTCAATAAGTTATAAGGAAGAATACTCAACCCTAATACTCATTTTAAATACTATCGCCTGTAAAGAGGCCGTCTCAGAAGTTTTCCGAGGTGGCCTTTTTAATTGGCAGGTTATGCAGCTAAGTGCCATATAATTTTTAGGAGGTCGTATTTTAAGGAAGAATAAAATGGCAATGGGTGTTTTTGAGAGGATTTTTCAGCGTTTTTGGTTGCTTTTTT
>Ga0265327_10001559_pt1 | contig 28140 bp, 26 predicted proteins | sample 41621metaG_FD_202089 | JGI IMG/M metagenome (GOLD analysis project Ga0265327, IMG submission 202089) | Rhizosphere microbial communities from Carex aquatilis grown in University of Washington, Seatle, WA, United States - 4-16-21 metaG | ecosystem: Host-associated > Plants > Roots > Rhizosphere...
GCCTCCCGTAGGAGTCTGGACCGTGTCTCAGTTCCAGTGTGGCCGATCACCCTCTCAGGCCGGCTACTGATCGTCGCCTTGGTGGGCCATTACCCCGCCAACTAGCTAATCAGACGCAGGATCCTCTTCTTGCCCCAGGCCTTGCGGTCCCCAGGTTTCACCATCGTCATCCCAGACCATGGTCTCATGCGGTATTACCACTCCTTTCGGAGCGTTATTCCCCACAAAAAGGTAGATTCCCTACGCGTTACTCACCCGTCTGCCATGCACCTTGCGGCACATCCGACTTGCATGTGTTAGGCACGCCGCCAGCGTTCATTCTGAGCCAGGATCAAACTCTCAAGTTTCATTCTGAACTCTTAACTCCAAATCCACTCTCGTGGCCTTGGAAAAAATGTTCTGGTCGATATTTCTCTGAATTCTGCCCGACATCCTAAGACGCCTGACAAAACCCTCAAAGGCTTCCTATCTTCTATCCGGTTTTCAAAGACGCCCCTGTGTCTCAACACAGTCCAAGTCAGCTACTTCGCTTCCTCTGGCACCCCGCAGCCTCAACTGCGCAGGACATTTAGACTAACACTCCCATACCAAAGTGCAAGCGGAAATTTGTCGAGACTCGCCAGTAGGAAGGTTCTTGTGGGGCAAAGCCGGCAAATTGGTAAGGCCTATTGCCACTCCCTGAAAACCAGTCAGGACGCCACCGGGCACACCGATTCATAGAAACCAGAAGTCAATTGTCACTTGGCCCGAAAGCAATCACTGCGGATGCATGCCGTAGCATTACCTTCGCAGGGGGATGCTTGTGATCCATATCATCGGGGCAGGACTAGCTGGATCAGAGGCGGCGTGGCAACTGGCCTACCGCGGGCACAAGGTCCTCCTCACTGAAATGCGCCCCACCTGGACCACGCCAGCCCATACCACGGGCCATGCTGCCGAAATGGTGTGCTCCAACTCCTTCAAGAGTGATGATCCGTTTTCCGCCACAGGCATCCTCAAGGCGGAGATGCGGCGCATGGACTCCTTGATCCTGCGTTGCGCAGAGGCCACCAGGGTGCCGGCAGGGAATAGCCTCGCCGTGGACCGGGCGGCCTTTTCCGAGGCCGTCACCCAGACACTGAAGGATCATCCAAACATCCAATGGGAAGAAGCGCAGGCAACCGCACCTGCCCTTCAGCATCCGACCATCGTGGCCACAGGACCGCTCACGCCCGAACCACTGGCGGCCTGGCTCTCAGAGATCACCGGGAGCGAAGCCATGCACTTCTATGATGCAATCGCCCCCATCGTGGATCGCGACAGCATCGACATGGACGTGGCCTGGATGGCAGCCCGCTATGACAAGGGCGGGCCAGACTTCATCAACTGCCCCCTCGACAAAGACACCTATGAGCACTTCCTGGATGCCCTCCTGAGCGCCGAGCGCACGCCGCTTCACGACGTGGACACACCTTATTTCGAAGCCTGCCTCCCCATCGAGGTCATGGCTGACCGGGGGCGCGAGACCTTACGGCACGGACCCATGAAACCTGTGGGCCTGGACGACCCACGCACCGGACGCTGGCCCCATGCCGTCGTCCAGTTGCGGCAGGACACCCTTGCAGGAGATCACTTCAATCTCGTTGGATTTCAGACCCGCTTGAAATGGGGTGCCCAGAAGGAGGTGTTCAGGTTGATACCCGGCCTAGCAGAGGCCGAGTTCGCACGTTTCGGGAGCATTCACCGCAACACCTACGTCCAGGCTCCGAAGGTTCTTGATTCGACACTTCATGTCAAGAACAATCAGGGACTTTGGATCGCGGGCCAGATCTCCGGGGTGGAAGGCTACCTCGAGTCTGCGGCCGGTGGTTTGGCGGCCGCGTTTGCCGTGGATCGCGCCGTCCGTGCCTTGGCCCCGCGTCCCTTTCCCGTGGAGACGGTGCTGGGCAGCCTGCTCCACTACATCGCCCATGCCTCCGCCAAAGACTTCGGGCCCACTAACGCAATGCTGGGCCTCCTTCCGCCCCTGCCCGAGGGGGAAGTGGATGTCCGCGGGCTCAAGCGCTCCGGAGGTCTCAAGGCCGTCAAGGCAGCCAAGGGAGAGGTTCACCGGAGACGAGCCCTCGCGGCCCTGGAAACCCACCTTGGACAGATCAATTAGGCCAGGTAGTCGAACAGGTTGGTCTTGTTGGTTCTCCCCAGCACATTGAGGGTGGCAGTCTGAGCGATCTGATCATTGCTGTACTCAGTGATGGATTTTGCGTAGTCCGTATCCTGCTGATTGCTCTGCATCCCTTGCAGGGTGACATTAAAGCTGGAGAGGGTGTCCTTCAGGTTCAGCAGCCCAGCTTGCCGCCCCCCAAGATCTGTCTGTGATTTGATCAGGCTATTGAGGCTCGTCTGAAGGTTCGCGGAGGCTGAGGTGATGAGGGCGACGTTATTCGTGTTGAGGCCATCGCGGAGGTCTGTGACAGCCTGAAACACATCCGAGGAAGAACCCTGTCCACCGGCTCCGAAAAAAACCGTATTCCCGGGGATGTTCGTGGAGACTTTCGTCGTGGCAGTCACGGCAAGATCGATGCTGCCTGAGTTCCCCCAGTAGTTGATCGGACCTGCCGGTGGGGCTGCGTCTTCAAATGGCAATGGGTGCGCGGCTGTACCAAGGGTTTGGGTGCCGGCGAAAATATACTTCCCCTGGACCTGGGTGTTGGCCAAGCCCAGGAGGTGTGTGCGGAGTGAATCAACTTCGTAGGCCTCCGCCGACCGGGTTGCCGCCGTGTTGGTCGTACCGAGTGCCTGCGTGGCCAGTTCCTGCAAGCGCTCGACGTCACTTATGGAAGCAGACACGATGTCCTCAGAAGAGGACAGATAACCCATGGCCGTGTCAGCCTGCTTCAAATACTGCGTATTCGCCTGGATTGAGCTCCCCAATTCCAAGATTGAAGCCGAAGCCGCAGGGTCCTCCCCTGGACTCGTGAGTCGATTCCCGGTAGAGATCCGTGTCTGATTTTGTGCAAGTCGGCTCTGGGTCCGCTCGAGGTCCAGAATGGTCTGCTGGGTTTGGCTGGTGCTGGGCGTCCGGATGGTCATGGTTCACCTACTTGTGGGTTCATTTGCCGAACTGGTTGACCAGCTGATCCGTGAGTTGATTGATCACACTTAGAAACCGTGCCGAGGCCTGATAGCCCCGTTGAAGGTTCATCATGTTGGCGGCCTCTTCATTCAGATCTACCCCAGATATGCTGTCCCGCTGCGTTTGCAGGGCTGACACGAGGTTCTGCTGAGTCGTTCCTTGAGTACTGTAAGTCTGTGACTGTGTGCCGATGTCGCTGACCAAGCTCCCGACCACCGTGTCGAATGGGCCAGAATCGGGGATTCCATCACCATTGGTATCGACGGTGGATGTAGACGTTTCCACGCCCGCGATGGCAGCAGCCTGTGAGTTGTCACCTTTCGCTCCAGCGACGCCTGCTGCCGCAATGAGCGAAGGATTCGCAACGATGGCCGCATTGACAGTCAGTGCATTGACCATGCCTTTATAGAATGTGGTGGCTGTTACCGAAGTTGGCAGCCCTGTGGCGCCGTTGGCAACACCACTCTGGAAGAAATCGTTGCCCGTTGTCACACCATCTGCTGCGTAGCCCGTCCGATGGAGCTGGTTGACCTGCCGAGCCACGCCAGCTGCAAGCTGGTCCAGCTGCCTCTGAAAGCCGACCAGAATGTTGTCCCGGAGGTCCAGCTTGCCACCCAACTGACCATCCTTGATCCCCGTGGTGACATCCACCGTTGTGGAACCCATTACAGCGTTCACACGCAGGTGGTTGTCCAGCGCTGCACCACCAGGGGACGTCTGCAATTGATAGGAGCTGTTCCCACTGACAAGCACAGCCGCTCCGGTATCCAGGGTGATCTGATATTCGCCCTTTGATCCTTCCACGACATTGATACCAACCAATCCGGCCAGCTTATCGGTCAAAGCCTTCCGCTGGTCCCGCGCATCGTTATTGGAGCCAGGGCTGACCTCGGTCATGACCTGCTGGTTCAACTGGGCGATCTGGCTGGTGATCGTGTTCACTTCGGTCACCAGGCTGCCGACCGCCTGATCCGCGCTGTTTCTCTGATCATCGAGAAGGCTATATCGACTCTGGAGGCCCGTGATCATGGTCTGGGCCTTGCCGATAACATTGGTGCGGAGCGCATCGTTCTCGGGTTGGCCTGCCAGATCCTGGAATCCCTGGAAAAAAGCTTGGATCTGAGCCGCGACCCCTGTACTGGACGTGTCTCCCACCGTGGTCGAAATGCCAGCAACCCCTGAATCCCGCTCATTGGCGCCAGCCAGCTTGGCGGATTCCCGATAGATCTGGAGGTCCAGATACTTGTCCCGGATGCCTTGAATGTCAGTCAAGGAAACACCCGTTCCGTAGTAGACCTGCCCTTCCACCTGGGACTGGTTGGAGGTTAGATCGGCCCGCTGCCGGGTATAGCCAGGGGTGTTCACGTTGGCGATATTCTGGCCCACGACGTTGAGCGCCGCCTGCTGGGCCTGGAGTCCAGAAAGCGCAATGTTGAGGCCTGAAGTTAGTCCCGGCATGGCTAGACCTTTTCGTGCAGGCGGGGAGCGAGGGTTGGAGCATCTGCAGAGATGCCCTTGCGGCTATAAGACGGAGAACCGGACAAACCGATGAGCGCAGATCTCAGGGGTGACTGGAGACCCATCAGCAGGGCCTGAATCGACGCAATCCTTTGTTTCAGAACCACCGCGCTTTTCATGTCTTCTGGCCACCACACAAGTTCGGACCAGCGGACGTTGGAGAGCAGGGGCGAGGGATCCTCACCGTCCATCAATTTCGCTTCAAGAGCGTCCAGAAGTTCGGGCACGGCATGCAGCATGGAAGACCTCCTCCAAGCTACAGGGGCAAGCCTCAGGCCAAGAGGTCCAGGTGCAGCCGGGCACCCTCTGCCTGCCCTTCTAGAGATCCCTCGGCGGGGAGATCGTCCGAAGCCCCGGTACCGTGCTCCTGCGACTCACCCTGGTCCTTGGTGCCCTTTTCGCTCAGCTTCAGGCCATCCGTCTCGGTCACATCCGCCACATCATGCATGGCCTCCGCAAGCTTCGCGTCGAAGGCTTGGCGACGGGCCTGCTCCCGTTGGACCTGGAAGCCGCCTTCCATGGCTTGCCGCACCGTCTCGACGGCGGCAGTCTGGAGAATTTGTCGTTGTCCCAGGGGACTGATCATGCCCTCACCTTGAGGGCCTGGGGGCTAGGACTGGCGGCCTTTCGCCAGATGTTCTTTGATAAGCCCTTCGGCCACGGCCTCTCCATCGGGGTTGTAGGCATCGGCATCCAGTTGGCTCTTGATCGCTTCCACCTTATCCAACCGGATGTCGGGAACCACGGAAAGCGCCTCCTGGGCCACGGCCACGAGCCGGGCCGTGGAGGACACCTGAACAGCGTCCGTCGCGGAAGCCGAGGCGACTGACGTCGACGCAGATGTGGCGGAAGGTTTGGAACCCGTCACACTCTGGGTGTTGCCGACCCCACTCGATTTGCCGCTAATGCGCATGATCACCTCAACAAGGCTGTATCGGCAGTTTGCCAAGAACCTTCAGCCCCTTGTGAGTTCTTTTTGCCGGTAGCCGAGTCATGCTGCGCCCAGGAAGCCTTTAACCGGTCGGCCAAACCCCAGCCGTGTCCCGTGGAAACAGCCTGATCGACCACGGCTTGATCCATCAAATACTCATAGGTCGACCTAGACTGCCCTGAATCCCCGAACAATCCCGAAGGCTGGACTGTTTTCCGCATGGTCTGAAAAATTAAACCCATCAGCAGGCCCTCGAACTGCCGGGCAGCCTTGTCTGTCTTATCCGAGGCCTCGGGCAGAGCCTTGGCCCCCAAAACCTGGGTCTGGGCATCAACCATTGGAAGGCCTTGGGAGATCACAGGACCCTCAGCTCAGCCTGGAGGGCACCGGCTTCCTTGATGGCCTGGAGGATGGCCACCATATCGCGAGGGCTGACACCCATTCCGTTTAGCATTTCAGCCAGCTTGCCGACACTGACACCGGGTTCCACGGTCACGGTCTTGGGCTTTTCCTCGACGGCCGTCACATCCTTCTTGTTGGCCGTGACGGTCTTGCCCTGGCTGAAGGGCGCCGGCTGGCTGACGAGCGGCGTGGAGGTCACCACGATGCTCAGCCCGCCCTGGACGATGCTCACCGCGCCAATGCGAACGTCTGAACCGAGAATGACCGTGCCCGTGCGCTCGTTGACCACCACCCGCGCTTTGGGCTGCAATTGCACATCCAGATTCTCCAACCGGGCCACCAACTCCACAGCCCGGCCCTGAAACTCCTTGGGTATGGTCAGCTCCACCGTGCGCGCATCCAATGGTTTGGCGACCTTTTCACCCAGCTCTTCATTGATGGCATGCACCACCCGGATCGCCGTGGTGAAGTCTTCTTCCGTGAGGCTGTACCGCAGGGTGCCACGGCCATTGAAATCACCAGCCACCTCCCGCTCGATGATGCCGCCATCAGGGACGCGACCGACCGTGGGATGGTTCTTTGTCACTGACGCACCCCCCGCCGAGGCACTGAACCCACCCACCAGGAGCGGCCCCTGGGCCACGGCATAGGTTTGTCCATCCGGCCCCTGCATGGCGGTCATCAAGAGGATGCCCCCCGCCAGGGACTTCGCATCCCCGGTGCTGGAGACCGTCACGTCCAGGCGGGAACCCGTGCGGGCGAAAGGGGGAAGTTCGGCAGTTACCATGACCGCCGCCACATTTTTCACCTTCACCGTGGTCGGGTTGACCGTCAGCCCCTGACGGGACATGAGGTTTGTCAACGACTGGACCGTGAATTTGGTCTGGTCCTTGTCGCCGGTGCCATCCAGGCCCACGACCATGCCATACCCCAGCAGCTGATTGCCACGCACGCCTTGAAGGCGAGCCACATCACGCAGCTTGGATTCGATCTTCTTTTCAGCCTTGGCGACATCGGCGCCACACAAAGTCAGAGCCATGAGGAGAAGGACAGCGATGCGCATGGGTATCTCCTAGAACGGCCAGATGTATGCCAGGAGCCGGCTGATGTAGCCCGGCTTCAGGGTCTCATCCACCACGCCCTGGCCCCCGTAGCCAATGCGGAGTTCGGCCACCTGTCCAGACGTGATGGTATTGGTGGCATCCAGCATGTGGGGATCCAGCATGCCCGCAACATACAGACGCTGGGTTTCATTGTTCAGCTGGATGTCCCGGAAACCCTCGAAGATGAGGTTCCCGTTGCCAACCACCTTCACCACCCGGGCCGTGACAGTCGTGGTAAAGGTTGCGCTGCGTCCGGTGGTGCCATTGCCCGCGTATTTGTTGGTGGTCGCAGTGGTTTTGTCCGAAGTACTGCTGCCAATACCAAATCCAGCAAGCGCCCCAAATAGATTCGGGCTGCTCAGTTTATTGCTCCCCGCCCGGCTGGTGGTGACGTCGGCCTTGCTGATGGCGTTGGTGCTCTCGCTGATCTTGAGGGTCACGAGATCATTGACCCGGAAGGCACGGAGATCCGCGATCATCGGACGGTCCCGCCAGAGGCTGCCCTCACTCAGGGGCTGTGCAATTGGGGCCTCCTCCACATAGGGGATGGCGGGCTTCTTGGCCAGATCCGCATCGTGCCGCTTGGGAATCGAGCAGCCGGGTCCCACCAAGAGCAGGATAATAGGCAGCAATTTCCTCATGGCATTCCTCCAACCCAGATCAGGGCGAGGACAGTGCCAAACCTTCAGGCCAAGGCCACCAGAATGCGGTCATGTCCCGCAAGGTCTTGATGGACCATTGCTTTGGACCAACCAAGCCCCAAGGCACTTCGGCACAACTCGCCCCCCTGCCCCGCACCAATCTCCAACAAACAGGCCGGGGCCGATCGCCTTCGTGCCTGGGCCAGGAGTCCCGCTGAGAGGGCCAAACCCCGATCCGGCGCAAACAAGGCGGAGGCCGGCTCGAAGGCCAACTCCCGCTGCAGGGTGGGTTGATCGGCGGGATCCACATAGGGCAAGTTCGCCACCACAAGACCCAGAGGATCCGGCAGGGGTTCCAGTAGGTTCCCCTCATGAAAGGTCACAAAAGCGCCAAGTGCCCGTGCATTTGCTCGGGCCACCCGCAGCGCCCCGGCGCTTACATCTGACGCTGAAACCTGCCAATTCATTTCCAGAGCCAAGCTGACGGCGATGATGCCGCTGCCGGTTCCCACATCCACGCAGCGATCCACCTTCAGCCGCTTGCCCACGTCCAGGGCAGCCTCCACCAGCAATTCGGTCTCGGGACGCGGAATGAGCGTGTCGGTGGACACCTGGAAGCGCCGATCGCGGAAGTAGCTCCAGCCCACGATGTAAGCCCAGGGCTCACCCGTGCGGCGCCGGCGGACCCAGTTGCTGACGCGTCGACGGACTTCGGCGGGCGCCTCCTCGGAACCATGGGCCGCCATCCAGGTACGGGTGAGATCAAGGCCCTCCTCGAACCAGCGGATGCACTCCGCGTGAGCCTCTTCGGGATCCAGGAACACGGCCAGGGCCGCAGCCAGATCGAGGCGGAGTTGATGGTACGTCTGGGCCATCCCACCAGATTATCGTGGGCGGTCCCATTCCAAAATGCCTGCTTTTTCAGGCCATCAGGGCCTTGGCGCGTTCCTGGCTCTGCTGGGCCACGATCTCATGGAGGCTGCCGCCATGGCTGTCCATGGTGACCACCAGCGGGAAGTCCTCGACCTCGATGATCCAGAAGGCCTCGGGGCTGCCGAATTCCTCCAGCATCTTCACATCCACGACGCGCTTCACGCGCTCGGCGAGCAAACTGCCCGCGCCACCGGTGGCGTGGAGGTAGACGGCACCGGTCTTCTGCAATCCCTCGCTGGTCTTCTTGCCCATGCCGCCCTTGCCGATGACACCACGCACCTTGTAGGTCTCGATGACATCAGCCTGATAGGGTTCCTCACGAATGGAAGTGGTGGGGCCCGCGGCCACAAAGGACCAGGAGCCATCCTCGTTCTTCTTCACCACGGGGCCGCAGTGGTAGATGACCATGTTCTCGAGGATGGGCTTCAGCCACTCGGGCTTCTGTTCCTTCATGTACTTGTGGCCCATGTCGCGGCTTAGCACCACGCGGCCGTTCAGCAGCACTTCATCGCCCACCTTGAGTTGGCGAATCTGGTCTTCGGTGATGGGGGTGGTGAGTCGGATCATGGGAGCCTCACAGATCGTAGGAAGGCTGGCCGCTGGCCGGGAAAGTGACCGTGCCGCGGCGGCTGCTCCAGCACATGTAGCTGATGCTCACGTAGAAGCTGGCGGGGTGGCGGTACATCTCTTCGACGTGGATGCCGAGGGCGGTGGTGACGCCCCCGTAACCCATGGGGCCGATGCCGAGGGTATTGAGGTCAGCCGTAACGTCCTTTTCGAAGGCATCCATCTTGGGGTCGGAGTTGGCTGTCCCCAGCTTGCGAAGGATCAGTTCCTTGCTCTTCTCGTAGCCGGTGACGCGATCGCCGCCGATGGCCACACCGAGAATGCCCGGGCTGCAGCCCTGGCCCTGAGCCTTCACCACTGCGTCGATGATGCACTTGCGCACGCCCTTGATGTCACGGCCCGCACCGAGCGCGGCGTCCGGCAGGCGATACTGCGCACCGACATTCTCGCAGCCCCCACCCTTCTGCATGACGGAGATCTCGATCTCTGGTTTGTCCCACTCTTCGAAGTGGAAGGCGGGGTGGTGGTCATGGAAGGGGTCCATGTTGGTGCCGCTGTTCTTGCCGCTCAGCGATTCAACGCAGTTGGGCCGCAGCCAGGAGCGCTTGGTGGCCTCGACGACTGCAGCGCGGATCTGTGCCTTGGCCGCGCGCTGACTCAAGCCGAAGGGATGGCGCACCCAGAAGATGATGGAGCCCGTATCCTGGCAAAGCGGCGTCACGTGGCCATCCGCCAAGTTGATGTTGCGCACCATGTCGTTGAGGGTGTTGTAGGCACGGCTGCCTTCCTCCTCGGCGTCGCGGCCCTTGACGATGGCCTCGATCACGTCCTGGGGCAGACGGCTGGTGGTGCGGCGGAGGAGTTCCATCACAGGCAGCGTGAGGTCCAGGGCCTTCAAATTGGAAAGGTCCGCCTTCCAGCCCTCGGGCAGGACGGATCTGGATGCCACCACCTCGGGTGAGGTCAGGGCGGGAACGACGCACTCAGACATGAGCCCTCCGGGATGCAGTCCCTCATGATCCGCCCGGCGAAGCTCATGCTCAAGTGATCAATGTCCGGTTCCGCCGGGAACGAACCGCCCCACCTTTCCCCGCGCTCGGTTTGGCTTGGGCGATCGGTAGCAAACCCATTCCATGGAAGCGGCCATCTCCCGTGATCGCCTCCGTCAGGGGCCATGCCGGGTCCACCCACTCCCAGAGGCTTGATACCGACGCTCGAAAGCAACGAGAGACCATGCTGGGCATGAAATCAGGACAGCGACAAAACCGTCACCTGGCCCCGTTGCCAGATCACAATCCAAGTAACCCGTCATTGCGGTTCTCTCGGTCTATCGGCCCCAGGCACGGCATAGGGCTAGGGTGAGGTCCAATAACGGTGCTTCACTCCGAGACAAGGTCATGCCCTTCAAATCGCGCTCACACTGGTTGACCCGGGCCAGGAGCAGCTTGGCGCCACGAAATTTGAGCTTGGCCAGGGCGCCTCGATAACCGTCGAGCAGGAAAGCCTGCTTGGGGGATAGCCCAAGCGCCGCCATCACCTCAGCCCCTTTCAGTCCGGCAGCTTCCGACTCCGCAAGTTTCAACAGCCGGTCCACCTCACGGCGCACCTGCCCCAGCATCATCAGCGGCTCATCCCCATCCTCGAGTGCCGTTCGCAGAGCCTTGAGAGCACCCGCAGCATCCCCCTTCTGCCAAGCCCCGGACCAGGCGAAGGCCTTCTGGTCCGCCAGGCGGAAGGTGACCTGATCCACCATGGCCTCGGTCACGCGCCGATCTTCCGAGAGCAGATCAAGAACCTCCAAGGCACGCTTGAGCATCCCGGGGTTGCCGCCCTGCCGTTGGGCCAGCAGGCTGGCCGCCGCGCCCTGCAGGATCAATCCCAACCGCTTCGCCTCGGCTTCGATGAAGCCGGGGATCTCCAGGGCGTCAAGCGCGCCGACTTTGAGGACCCGCCCAGCCTTGGTCCAGTCCGTCCAGGGTTTCGCGCCCAGCGCTTTCCCGGGCGCGGCTGGCAGGGTGGTCCAGGCCACGAGCAGGAGGTTCACGCCCGACGGAGGTTTTTCCAGCAACCCCTTCACAGAGGCCGGCAGTTCCTTCGCACGCGTGAACAGGTTGTCAGCGGCCGGCACGATTACCGTGCGCGCCTCAGCACCCAGCGGGGCCGCCTCCTGCAGGGCTGACACCACCTCTGGCCAAGGGCAGCCTTCCGAGCACACGGTGAGCGTGAAGTCCGCCCACTCCGGGTCCACGTGTTTCTGCTTCCAGGCCTCCACGGCCGCACGCCGGCCATCCCCATCCTCGCCATGGACTAGGACGAACGACTGCGACAACCATGCCGAGGGTGCCGACATCAGTCGGACCCTTCCAGCAGCTGGGTGAGGAAACTCTCGGCAAAGTCGTCGGCAAGGCTCTCGATGACCTGAACCTCGCGGCTCTCGAAGCTGGCGAAATTCTGGTCCACCCGATACTGGTTCGAGAAGGTGAGTCCCCGGCGGGACAGCACCACGGCACCTGTCTGCCCGTCCAGGAGATCCACGCTGGCCACCACGGCCACCTCCACCCGGGAGGCGGAACCGGCGCTGGCCTTGGCGTTGCTGTTGCCCAACGAGAGGCCGATGGGGCGGGACTTGAACTCCTCCAAACTGCCCTGCAACACCCAGCGCGAGGGCTCTCCCTGGGCCACCAGGCGCCAGGGGCTGGCCGCCACCAGACGATTCTCAAGGGCCTTGGTAAAACGATCTTCCAGCCCCAGCCGGGGCGTGAGGTTGCGGAAGCGGGCCAGGCGGATGGTCTCACCGCGCTTCGCCCAGGCCGCGGACCGCTGCTGCCGATCCAGGCGGTGATAGCCGCAGGCTGGTGCGAGCATCAGACACAGGGCCATGCAAAGGCCCGGTCGCAAACGAGGCGGCTTCACGGGTGGTAGATCCCAACGTAGGGCAGGTTGCGCAGCTTGCCGTCCAGATCGAGGCCGTAGCCCACCACGAAGTGGTCCTCGATGGTGAAGCCGATGTAGTCCACGGGAACCTCGACCTTGCGCCGGCTGGGCTTGTCCAGCAGGGTGCAGATCTTCAGGCTGAGGGGTTCGCGGTCCTTCAGCAGGTTGCCCACCTTGAAGAGGGTGAGCCCCGTATCCACGATGTCTTCCACCACCAGGGCGTGGCGCCCCTGGATGCTGCGGTCCAAGTCTTTGAGGATGTGCACCTCGCCGGTGCTCTCCATGCCGCCACCATAGCTGGCAACCTGCATAAAGCTCACGTCGAAATCCAGGTCCATGGCCCGCACCAGATCGGCAAAGAAGGGGAATACCCCATTGAGCAGGCCGATGACCACCAGGTCCTTCCCGGCGTAGTCCTTGGCCACCTGAGCCCCGAGATCCTGGACCCGGGTGCGGATCTGGGCTTCGGACAGCAGTGGGGTGATGCGATCACGCATGGCGGCTCCTGGCGGCTCAAAAGGCAAAACTGGGGGATTTGCCCTGGTTCCATTCAACCCCAGGAGGCCTCTCCGGGTCCATCGATCGAGGGCGGATTGTGCTTGCTCCCCGCCGTCGGAGCCTAACATGATGGCGGTAGCCACGTTGAGCGAGACACTGATGATCCAGACGGCCCACCCGACCGCTGATCGGACCCCCGATCCGGGCTCGCCGTACCACACCCCGGAGGTGCTGGCCTGGGTTGAAGCTGCGCAGCAGGGCGATCAGGCCGCGTTCGGCTCCCTGGTTCGCCTCTTTTCCAGGGATGTCTATGGGAAGGCCTTTTCCATCCTGAAAAACCACCAGGATGCCGACGATGTGGTCCAGGAGACCTTCATCCGCGTGTTTCGCGCCCTGCCGGGCTTCCGCTTCGAATCCTCCTTCCGGACCTGGCTCATCACCATCGCCACCCGCCAGGCCCTGAACTACCGGGAGCGGGTGGCGAAAGAGCACGAAAGCCTCGATGGCCCCGAGGGCACCTTCGAACATGCCGCCCTTCGCGTGGAGGAGAACCAGATCACCGCCATGCTCGACCAGGAGGCGAGGCGGCTGCTGCACGAGGCCCTGCCCCGCCTGCCCAAGCGGCAGAAGCAGGCCCTCACCCTGAAGCTCCAGCACGACTGGAAATACGAACAGATCGCCCAGGAGATGGGCACCTCGGTGGGCAGTGTGAAGGCCCACATTTTCCACGCCATCCAGAACCTGACCCGATACGTGAAAGGAGGCCGGACATGAGCGAGCCCCTTCTCATTCCCGAAGCCTGTACCCGCACCCTGACCGCCGTGGAGGCCAACTCCCTTGACCCGGGCGCGGAAGCGGAAGGCCACCTGCAGATCTGCCGTGCCTGCGCTGAATCCCGCGTGGCCTACCTGGCCCAGGAGGAGGTCCCCCTGGCCCTGACTCCAGCAGGCTACTTTGAGCGGTTGCCCGGCCGGATCCTGGGCAAGCTCCCAGCCTCACCGCGACGCCACAGCCCGGTCCGTTTCTACTGGGGTGCCGCTGCCGCCCTGCTGCTGGCCGTGGGTGCCACCGCCTTCTGGGTGGGCCGAGCCAACCGGTCGCCCCTGGTGGAAGCCAGCCTTCCCCAGCCTCTTGTGGAGATTCAGGAGGTGTCCTCAGAGACGCCGTTCCAGGATCACGAGGATGCTGTGAGCCAGCTGTCCAACCTTTCCCAGGAAGATGCCGACGCGGTCATCCGCGCCCTCAGCAGCCAGCGTTCCGCCCCCGTCGAATAGTGCCGCCTTCCCACCTGGAGTCGCCCATGCGCACCCAAATGAGCCTGATCCTCCTGCTGACGGCCCAGTCCCTGGGCGCGCAGGCTCACCCTCAGCCGGATCGACCTCGCTTGGATCCGGTACCGCGCCCTGCTGGGATCCGTCGGGATTCGACGCAGCACCCTGCCGTCGTTCGCCGGGAGCGCATTGTCGCCCAGCTCCACCAGCTCAGGAAAGGGAAGCTGCAGGAGTCCCTCGGTCTGCCCGAGGAGAAGGCCAAGGCCATTGCCGACCGCTGGTCCAAGTTTGATGCGGATTCTGTCGGGCGGAGGCAGCAGATGATGCAACTTCGCCAGCAGGTCAACGCCACCTTGATGGGACCTGGCAATGAAGATGAGAAAAACCGGAAACTCCAGCCGATCGTGGATCAGATCACCACCCTCCGGCAAGAGCAGCAGAGGGCCCGTGACCGCTTCGAAGCGGACGTCAGCGGCACCCTATCCCCGGCCCAGCAGGGACGCTTCCTCCTCCTGATGGACGAATTCCAGAAATCCCTTCAAGATGCCATCCGGGAGCAGCGGAAAGAGCGTTAGCTGGCGGGGGCCTCCAGGATCACCGGAATCACCAGGGGACGGCTCTGGGTGGTCTTGCGGATGATGCGCCGCAGCGCCAGCCGAAGCGTGTCCCGCAGAGCTTCGCCATCCTTCCGGACTTCAGGCGGGGCCTCATTGAAGGCTTTGCGTGCCACGCCCGAGAGCAGCTCGGCATAGGCCTCGTCGTCGGAGAGCATGACGAATCCACGGCTGAGGATGGTGGGATCTGCGGCCAGTTCGCCAGTCTGGGCGTCCACCAACAGGGTGGCGAAGACCACACCATCTTCCTGGAGGATCAGTCGATCCTTCACCACGCGCGCATCGACCATGTGGTCTACACCCTCGTGCACGAAGCACTTGCCCACAGGCACCCCGCCCGGCATATCCACCCGGCCATCTTCGAACAACCGCAGGCAGAGTCCGCCATCCAGCAGCGAGATGCGTTCGGGCGGCCAGCCCAGCTCCGCGGCGAGCTTCCCATGGGCCCGCAGGTTCCGGTAGGTGCCATGCACTGGCACCATTTGCGCCGGGCGAACGGCCCGGATGAGGTCCGCCAGCTCTTCACGGCTGCCATGCCCCGAGGCGTGCACGGGGCCAAGCCCTTCCAGCGAAGTCTCAGCACCCAGGCGCTCTGCCGCGTCCAGCATCCGTGAGATGGACACCTCATTGCCAGGGATGGCTCGCGCACTCACCACCAGCCGGTCACCCAGCTCCATGGGGAGGCCCTTCACCTCGCGCCGCAGCAAGCGCGCCAGGCCACTCATGGGCTCACCTTGGCTGCCCGTGCAGAGCACCAGGAGCTCATCCTTGTCGAACAGGTGCGCGTCTTTGACGTCCACCAGGATGTCGTCGGGCAGGGTCAGGCGCTTCAGACTGCGCGCCAAGGTCATGTTCCGGTCGAGGCTCCGTCCCAAGAGCACGACCCTGCGCCGAAACTCGTAGGCCAGATCCACCAGCATCTGGAGGCGGTGGATGTTGGAGCTGAAGGTAGTGACGAAGAGCCGCCCCTTGGTCTGCTCGAATGCCGCTTCGAGGCCCTGGTAGCACACCGCTTCCGACGGTGATCGTCCGGGGCGCCCGACGTTGGTCGAGTCGGCCATGAGCAGGCGAACCCCCGCATCTCCCAGCTCCGTGAGCCGCGGCAAACCCGTCAGGCGGCCATCCATGGGCTCGGGATCCAACTTGAAGTCGCCGGAATGGACGAGCACCCCTTGAGGCGTGTGCAGGGCCAAGGCACAGGCATCCGGGATGCTGTGGGTGACGGGAATCCACTCGGCCTCGATGTCACCGCCGCCCACCCTCACGCGGCCGTAATCCCTCACGGGGCGCAGCAGGCTTTCATCCAGGCCGTGCTCCCTCAGCTTGCCCTCGACCAGTCCCAGGGTGAAAGCCGTCCCGTACACGGGTATGGGCCAACGCCGCAGGAAATGAGGCAGTGCGCCGATGTGGTCTTCGTGGCCATGGGTGAGCAGCACCGCCTGCAGGCGATCCGCGAAAGGCTCCAGGTAGGCGAAGTCGGGGACAATGGAATCGATGCCCGGCTGGTCGTCCGAAGGGAAGAGCTGGCCGCAGTCCACCAGGAAGAGGTTGCGGGCGCTGTGCACCACCAGGGCGTTCATGCCGAACTCGCCAAGCCCGCCGATGGGGATGAGGCGCAACTCGTCGGCGGCAGGGGCTTCGGTCCAGGCTTCGAAATCAGGGGCTACTGGTACGACGATGGGAACACCTCCGGGTGGTGCGACAACAGGGCCCGCGTGGCGGCGAGCCAGGCTTTGGGTTCGATGACTTCAGCGCGCAGGCTGGGCTGCAGACCCGCCTCTGCAAGCGCCTCCGCTGACAGCACACCCTGCCAGTTGTTGGAAATGGTCTTCCGCCGGTGGGCGAAAGAGCGATGCAGGACCGTCAGCAAGGCCCGACGCTCCGTGAGCGAGGGTGCTGGAGCAATCGGCTCAAACAGCACCACGGCGGAATCCACCTTGGGTGCGGGCCGAAAGGAACCGGGCCCAAGCTTCACGAGGCGGGTGAGCCGCGCACAAAGCTGCGCGAGCACCGACAGGGGACCATAGGCCTTGGTCGTAGGCACGCCCATGAGCTTCTGCGCCACCTCCAACTGGAACATGAGCACCATGCGGTCCCAGGGAATGCCTTCCGTCAACAGCCGCGCCAGGATGGGCGTGGCTGCATTGTACGGAAGGTTGCCGATAACCGACCAGGCCTCGCCTTCCGGCAAGGGGATGCGCACCGCGTCACCCTGCAGCAGGTGGAAGTGATGCTGAGCCGAGAAGCGGTTCTGCAGCAGCTCGCAGGCCTCTGGATCCAAGTCCACCGCCCAGAGAGGCCGACCATCCATCAACAGCCGTTCCGTCAACACCCCCGGACCAGGTCCAATCTCCAACAACCGAGAGGCCGTCGAGCCCAGTGCCGATCCCACGATGGTGGCGATGGCCCCCTCGTTGACCAGGAAGTTCTGGCCGAAGGCCTTTTTCGCACGAAGGCGGGCGATGGGGGAAGGATCTGACACAGCCCAGCCTACCACCGCCCCAGGCGATTTCCCGGTGAGCAGGTGGCACAACCCACCGCCAGAGAAGACAAAACCTCGAGCCACCTCTGGGCAATCGGGCTGACCCAAAGGTGGCTCAAGACATGTCGAATGCTTAATTCAATTCAGGAATCAGTTGGGAATGAGTGAATCATTCAATGGAATGGACGTGGTGATCTTCATGTGCGACTGCGTCGTGTGCCGCTCGCAGTAGAAGAAATCAAACTGGTAGACCTGGCCATCGACCAGATTCAGAGGTGTGGTTCCATCCGTGGCTTTGGTCGTGGCATTGAGGGTGACGGAACCCGTCTGGGAACCATGAACGCCACCCAGGTCAATGACTAACAGCTTGTTGATGAACACGTAGACATCGTCATCACCGATGAAGGTAAATACCTGCCCAAGTCTGTATGTGAATTGGAGGTGAAGCTCATATGTGTACGAAAAATTATGATTCTTGCTGTTGGCAGGGGTGTCGTCAGGGCAAGTGGCCGCAGTGCCTCGAGCGCCACTGTCAGCCCCAGTGTTGTTATAGATGTAGTTCCCCTGATACATGCCATCAATGGGGAATTGCACCGAATTGTCATAAACATAGGTGGGGGGAGATGTCTCAGGAAGCTGTTCGGTCAGGGGAATGGTGAGCGGCCCCTGGTAGGGTTGCGCATCATTGGTACCGTGGGGCGAAGGGAAATCGGTCCACCAGGCGTTGAAGCTATTAGCACTGTGGACACCGCTCGAGGCCCAGGCCAAGCCAGAAAAGACGGGCTTGTTATTCGATCCCAATTGAACATTTACAATCCCATGGCTCGATGGATAGGCATCACTCATCTCGAAATCCGGGTTCCACCAAGGCCCGTCAAAGCTGCCTAGGGCTGCATCACCCGTATAAAGCGGGAAGGGTGTATTCGCATTGATCACCATGGGTGCGGGGTGTCCGTCCGTCAATGTGACACTGCTGATGCTCCCACGGAATGCGCTGTTGGCCGTAAATACGACGGTGTTGCTCGAGCCACAAGTAATCACATCCGTGTACGTTCCGCTGGCGCTCCTGGCAGTACCAGCAGTACCACCCACTGAAGCAGTCACGGAGCCGGCGGTACAGGCCACGGTGTAGGTGAGGGTGCAGGTATTTCCGTTTACGAGGATGTTCTTGCTGTTTCTCTGAAGCGTAAGCGTAATCGCCGCCGAACTGGACCCGCTGGTGCGGTCAGCCGATCCCCCGCCACTGTGGAGAGCCCAGCCACCGGATCCCAATCCCGACCAGTTGTTTGTCGTGGGAAAAATACCTTGGTCGATCACCGCAGTGGGGTCGCCATTGTTGGTTCTCATCAAGTTGGTACCTGGGGAAACAGTCGAGGTCGTATAGCCCGAAAAGGTATAGGGCGCAGACGGTGACATATCCCTGATCGTTCCCGTCAGATAGAGGTTTCCATCGATAATCAATTCGCCAACGGACTGACACCCGGATGCGGCGGGGGTTGGAACCACGGACACATTGCTGAGTGAACCATCGAAATCAGAACTGGGGGTGAAGGCCAACAATGCATTCGTGCTGCCGCTCGTGATGGTCTCGATAAATGTGTTGTTCGAACTCCTGGAGGTGCCGTTGGTCCCACCAAGGCTGGCCGTTACCGAGCCTTTGGTCTGACCGGAAATGGTAAAGGTGACTGAGTAGTTCGTATTCGAGGCAATGCTTAGCTGACTTTCAGAAAGCGCCACTGTGTTGCCAGAACCAGCAGTATGAGTTGCGAAACCTGTCGCAATCGCCCAGCCAGTGCCCACGGTCCAAAAACTCGCACCATTGAAGGACCCATTTAGGGTTAGGGAAGGGTTCGTGACCGTCAGAATGGGTGTTCCTGTGGATAGGAACCCCTGAGTGGCCGTCACGGTGAAGGTCTGATTTGCCATGACAGGAAGCTGAAAAGTGCCATCAATAGCCGAAGTGATGCTGGAGGTGCCGAGGTAACTAACACCGGTGGCGGTAACCACCGCGCCATACACTGCTGAATGGTCTGTTCGAACCACCTTGCCAGTGATGCATGTGGTGACTCCCGTGTTATCCGCATTCCAGGTGGTGAAGTGCCCGACGGTCCCTTCGTAGTACTGGTCTACTCCCGTTCCTTCCAGGGTCAGGGTGCCTTCCTTGACCCATCGGCCAGAGGTGGTCTCGAAATAGTAGGCAGGCACGGTGGAAGGAGGCGCCCCCCCCCAATGGAACGAAGCCAGAGGAATCCGGATGGTGGCAGTTTTGCCTGGTGCAAGATTCAAGGGCAAACCGGTGCTGTCAGTGAAGGTGGCATCCAGCGCGCCGTAACTCATCAAGGACTCGCCCGTGTTTGTCGTATAGTCGCCGGGCATCAACTGCGGGTTGTTGGATGGATCAATGGGCGTGAGGCTGGCCTTCACAGGGTAAGCGGGAGCCCCACCACTAGCGGTCACTAGCCCACTCGCAGGTAGAACCACCTGGGCAGGGGAATTGGGCACCACCACGGTCGTATCTGAGGACAAATCAGGAATGAGCGTCACCGCTGCGGGAAGTAGCACCACGTCGACCTGATTGGATTTACCTCCGACGACCGCTGTGATGCGATGCGTCTCGCCGTAATTGGAGGCCTTGACCGTAATTTGCTTCCGGTCGGAAGGCTGCACCGAGAGGGTATAGGTTCCATCCGCAGCAGTCGTGGTGGTTGAGGTTCCATCGGTGACCGTGGCACCCGAAACGGGCGATCCGGAAATGGAATCTTTCACGGTGCCAATGACAGACCCCGCGACGGGTGGCGTCGGGGTTGGTGGGGGCGTAGAAGAGCTACCACTGCTCCCTCCACAGGAGATGTTCAGCCCAACAACGGAGCAAAGCAAGGCACCGGACAGGAGCGAACCCTTCAACGCCCGGAGGACCCGACCAGACCCTGGCTGTTCACGCTTGACGAAAGGAAAGGGATTCATGGTGCCTCCCTGCAGGTGCGCTGCCGAAAATTAAGAGCGGGTTACTGGAATCAAACGTGCCGATTAAGAACTTCAGAAAAGATGCCAAACACGCAATGGAATCAACGAACGGTACGCCAGACGCGGGCCCGCGGATAGAAGGTCTTGGAGTTGCCCAGGTAGGTGCTGGTATCTGTGTAAGTGGTCGTCACGCCGTTGGTGGTCGTGGCCCGGGTTCCAGCTTGCTGCACACCGGGCGCGCCAAGCACTGTGAAGTCCGATGCGATGTTGAACCAAGTGTCAACCAGGCCGCTTGCACAGGTGACGCCCGTGCGGACATCACTCACAACTGGGTTGATGACATCACAAATCCGGTTGCTATAGGTGAATCCCGATCCCCCAGAGCAGACATCCACAGCGGTGGGGGTGAAGTAGGAATAGTAGAGGCTGTTTGCCACCACGCTGGGGGGATTAATGCCCTTGGAGTAATGGGTACCGGTGGCATCTGTGGTGGCATCAGGGAAGGTAAGGTAATAGCCGAACTTCGTATTGGAAGCCGTACTGGGTGCCAAGTAATACGTGCTGCTGCCCTTGCTGATGGAGGCATCCCCGTAGGCAAGGGTGGAGGAATTGGCGCCACTGGCACCCCATTTCCCTGCATTCAGAAGCTGAGCATTCGTGTTGATGCCGGCGTCCGGCCCCGTTGCCGTATCGAGGCCCCATGCCCGGCTATCCTGGCGGTCGAACACAACCGTGAGTCGGGTATTGGCCGGGTTGTTGGAACCGTAGTCGAGCGGGTTGTTCCGGTTTCCGCTTTCCATGGCGATGCCCACCGCCACCGGGGCTGAAGCCGATCCATCTGAATAGGTGTAACCAGCGCCCGGGAAGCTTCCCAGGAGGAATGGTGCCGGTAGTGTCGTGTACGTCGGGCCGGCGAAACTGTAGGTGGTGGGGGATCCCGAAGAAGCTGTCACTACGGAATTGGCATCTTGGTAAACCTTGCGGATGCCAGTGGTGCCGTAGGGTGAAGATTGAGTGCCGTCGGACGACCAAGCCTGAAGTTCCGAAGTATCCTTGCGGAAGTTGCTGAAGGTGCTGGTTGGAGAGGCAGGAATGGTGCCTTTGCTACCCCAGCACCAAAGCCCGCCCCACATGTCTGTGAAATAGGCACGCTGGGCCATGCCAGATCCCAGGATGAACTCAAACGGGATGACGCCAGCCGGGATGGGACCAATCATGGTCTTTGTCCCGCTGCTCGTTTTGCCACCGATCGAATTGTCAGTGAGATCCACAGCCGCTAGGAACTCCCCGGTATAAACATCCAGGGCCAGCACAGAGCGACCCATGAGGGGAGCTCCAGTGAACTTGGCCTCGATCTCAGGGAGGCTCAGTCCGCCCCCGAGGAAGACGGCGTCCCGATAGGCTCCGTTGAACAGGATCCGGCCGAACGAAGGGGCACAGGTGGAATAGCCCATGTTGCCGACAATGGCTTGCAGGGTGGCGTCTGCGAGGCCGGTCTTGTTGCGTGAGGATGGGATCTGGCTGGCCTCGTCCGGAACCAGTGACCACTGCAGCGTGGGCGCCGTGGGATCGTGAAGGTTGAGCGCGTAGTAGCTTCGACCGCCCTTCCGCATGCCAATGATGGCAATGGCCCGTTCGTGGGTGGTGTCATTGATCGGATCGATGCTGTCGCTTGCGCCATCAAGCTTGCCGTTCCCGATACCACCTGCTGTAGGGGGTAGATCCAGGAAGTAAATCGAAGGTGAACCATCCACCATAAACTTGTGGCTGTTGCTGGATGTGTTCAGATAATCGAGATAGGGCAGGAAATCGGTCGGCATGAAGGCCCAGAGTTCTTGCACCGAGGCTGAGACCAGATCGATTTTGGTTTTTGGGGTGGTGCTGCTGGTCGGATCATCCACTGAGGATGTGCTGCTGGTTTCTCCGAACGCGTGGAGCCACCCCTGATTTGTGCCCACCAGGATGAGGCGGAAATGGCTGCCCGATGCGACACTCAGCGCGCCCGGTAGGCTGTTGGTGTTGTATTCAAGGTAGGACGGGGATGAATCAATAATATCGCCCATGATGTTGAGGCGGTTCTTGGCACTATTCGAAGGATCTGCACCCATGACCATCTTGATGAGGTTCTGCTGGGCGAGGGTTTGGGTCGCAGTCTGGGTCACCGGGTAGGTTGGGCCCGAGCCAATGGTCACGTATGTCGCACTGTCCGTGGCCACATAGTTCTTGAGCCCTGGCGGTGTCGCAGTCTTGGCATTCGTATAGGCCGCGCCAGTGTATGTAAAATCGGAAAGGGAAGTCGCGCCCGGAAGCCGAGTCTTCAAGGTCCTGGAACTCCACAGGGGCATGCTATTGGCTGCCGACCACACCGCGGTGGTGTTATCGATCTTGGTATTACTCGCCCCAATGGGCATCCCTGTTTTATCAAGAATAACCGTTTTATTGTTGCTGCCGATCTTGGTGGGGAACATCAGAAGGTCGCCGCCCCACATGACGTCTCCACCGACAGGCGGTTTGAACTTTCCGATATAGATCTGCTTGCCAATGGCCGCCCCTATGAATGGGAGATCCGTATTGCTGGTCGTACCCGTCTGGCCGCCCCCGGTGGCCTCATGGAAAGCATAGCCAAGGCTCTTCGTGAGCAGATCCGGGTTGGTCGCATCAAAAAAGTAGGTGCTGTTATCCGTCTTGCCCAGGTCGGGTACGCCGGGGTCCTTCAATGTGTAACTGGTTAGGTTGTTCAGATTCCAGCTGGTGCGAGTGGGGTCGCCCACGGCGGCAGTCAGGAACAGCCGGCGCTTGGGGCTCACCGTCGTATTCGGGAATACAGGCGGAGCCAGGGTACCGCCGAGGCTCACGCCCACCGTCATGGTGGTGACCAGGCTGTACGGAGCTGAGATGGATTGCGTCAGTCGCTTCTTGATCGCAAAGGGGAGGAAATTGCTGGGAGAACTGGAACCGCTTGGGTAAGAAGAGGGGACGGCCATGAACGATGTGATGGGTGTATCGGTTGAATAGGTGGTCTTCGAACTGTCAGCGAGGTGGGCTGCAGCACCCGCGAACGTGAATACATTCCACCAGTTACTCCCAGGATTAATGGTCGAGGTGCTGGCCATGAGTGCTGCATTGCCGGTCTGGGCATCGCCCGTGCTTCCAGTCGAATCCGAGGTAGAGAGGTATGGACTAGTCGCTAGGTTCTCACTGTTGTTATCCACCGACGGCACACCATCCGTGAAAAGAATCACAAAGTGTTTCTGACACGCTACCGGGGCATCCGCCCCCGTTTCGACCGTTCCGAACACATTGTTGGGATCCGTGAATTGCGCAAGGGACCTAGCCATGGCGTAGGTGAGGGGTGTGTTCGTGTAAGGGAAGAGGGCCGCGAGGCGCGTCATGGCCGCGACAGAGTTGTTGTTGAACAGGGTCCAACCAGTATCCTTGCCATTCACCCAGGTAGTGGTAGCATCTGTGGCATTTTTGGTGCTGGTGGAATCATAATTAATCGTAGTGGCCAATGCATGGTTGGAACCGTCGTTACCGGCCTCCCCAATGTCATCCAGGAATCGGTAGGCCCAGAACACGCGGGTTTGATATTGGATCCAGGTACGAATCACTGCTTCCTTTACGGCCTGTACCCGATCCCGCGCAGGAAGGGCCAGCGCCTTTAGGGAATCCTCGCCAGATTGGAACGTTCCAAAGCCCTGTCCTTGTTCCAACCGTGTCTGCAAGCCGACCTGAGTGCCATTGGGAGTCAGGCTGGCAGCGTCAAACACAATGTACTGACCCGCCAAGGTGGGATTATAATCAGGTTTGGTGCTATCCGTATTTTGATAGGTTCCCGTGAAAAGCCAATTTAAGTAGAACTGATTCAGGCGAAGCATGTATTTGGTGCGGGTGACCACCTGATTCTGGGGGCCCGATAGCACCATGTTGTTGTCGATGGTCTGTTGACTCGTACCAGATGGGAAAGTCTGGACCTTGTAACGGGTGTCAATTTCAATGCTTTGCCCTGAACCATAGGTGGTTGGCACGCCTTGGTCATTGAGACCGTTGTACTGATCCAGTACCGTCATGGAAGTAAGGGGATAGCCCGTGGAATTGCGGTCCATCACCTTCCAAGGGATTGGAAGATCAATGGTCCTCCCCCCCTTCGAGAGCCGAATATGAGATGCGGACCGAACCCAATTCCGGATATCGCACGCCCAACTTCCGCCTCCGTTGTCATTCTTATCACCCCAGAGATGCGGCGATTGTGACGTCATGTTTGCATTGATATTGGCCTCTGTAACCAACGATCCATCTGGTCGAATCAGCTGGGTACTTGTGAATCCCCACCCAGTTCCAGTTGGAGGTACCGGGCCACCTGGACCAACGGTGACCGTGACACCAAAGCTGCCCGGCAGCCCTGTCAGCTGAAACGTAATGCCATCTGTGACCCCATTATCGTCCAGGTACTGATTGTAGTAACACGGATGATACATAAGGCTCTGCATAGACCCTGAGAAGTCGAAGACCGACACAATCTCGGGTTTAACGTTGATGTTTCCCTGCTGGTAGAGATCCAGGAAGTCCGTTGAGCTGCCCTGGAGGCGGGGATCAAGCTGGGCATGGAGGGGCATGCCCATGGCAAGGACCAGCAAGAAACTCGGAACGAATCGGGACATGAGACGTGGCAGGCAGACCATCGGAAACTCCTAATGGGTCGGAAACAATTACCGAGGGGGCGACGAAATCCAAGCTTCCTTGGAATGCGTGAAGGTCATGAGCCCACCGGCGACATACACACCGTCGGATCGAATGGCCCAGAGGTCGGGCGCGGCCAGGGCAATGTTCCCCGAGGCAGGGGTGAATCCGGAACTGGCGGAGCCCGCAGACTGGCTCTGATTGGTCATCGGCATCTTGCCCATGGCAGTCATGGCCAGGTTGAAGCCATTCCCGCTGCTGGAGGGAACCTGGAGGTCGGCGGGGGGTGTCGAGGTGTTCGGCCCTGAATAAACTGAACCATCCAGGTTGTATGCGATCCCATAAAGCTGCCCCGCTTGCAGGCTCGTGGCCAGGCTCTGCAACTGGGAAGCCGAGGAATTTGAAGGGGCCTGACGCAGGGTGGTGGGCTGCATCCAAAGAATTCCAAATTCGATCCCGGAATCCGCGATGTTGCGCACCATGGCACCTTGACGGGTAGTGCCGGAAATGACGATTTCCCGAAACGAGTTGCGGGACATGGAAATGGCGGCAATGGTCAAGAGGACCAGTAGCATCAAGGCCACGATGATCGTGATCCCTCCCTGTTCGGAGGAGGATTCCCTGTAAGTGGGCGGGAGATGGGTGGGCATGGACATCTGGAGATCTCCGATTAACTCAGCGGGAGCCCGAAGTGGCGTGGGACGAGCACCACGCTCTGCGTCAGGTTCTTGTAGGCGAGCGTGGTACCTGTGGCGGAATATTCTCCGCGCTGCGTGGCCGTGCGCGTCGTGATATCCAACCTTACGAGTACCGGGATGTCACGGTACCAACTGAGATTACCGGCGGTGGTGGTGTAATCAACGCGGCCCACTGTGGCTAGCTGGGTATTCAGTGCTGTTTGAATGCCATTGGTCCACCCCGCTGCAAATCCAGTGGTGGTGTTGGCCAGCGCAGATCCAGCCCAATCCACGCCCGAATCCGCACTTAGGAACGCTTTGAAACCGGCCACATTCTCGGCCACGATCTGGGTCAGTGACGCATCGGGTGTGAAGGCAGCACTCGGAACATATGTACCCTGCTCGCGCACGAGGCAAGGGATGCCATTGGCATTGGCCGGATCCAAATTCACCATGGCGATGTGGTAGCGAACCATCTGGGTGGGGAGAATGAACACCACACTGCTTTTAAAAATGCGTTGCGTGGATCGCAGGGTCCCTGGATCGCCCCGCCCGGTCACCTGGGTGGTTGTCGAAGGAGTTGTCACAACGGTGACCGTTACGCTTGTACCAGTTACGGCCACAGATTTAATTTGAAAGGCGGCACGGCTCATGTCGTCCTTGATGTGGAAGGACATGCCCGCCTTCACGGACTTGGCATAGGTTGCATCCCCACAATCAATCTGGTACTGATCATCCGTTCCCGCGGTCAGGCTCCCCAACCCATTCAGCAGAACCTTGCTGGCCGCCGTACCGCCGGTGCCTCCAGCGCCACCGCCTGTTAGCAGTTTCCCGTCGAAAGGAAGGGGCTGGTCATAGGCCATGTAGAGTTCGTCGGTGGTGGATGGATCATTGGGGCCAGCCCCGGTCACAGCCACGTTGGGAATGATATAGAAGGCAGGATTGGTATCGCTGCTGGGAAGGGGCGAGGTCACATCCACCAGGGCCATGCCCGCGGAATTGAGGTCGTCATAGACCAGATCCAAGGCCACTCGATTCCTTCGGATGCTCGACAGCTTTTCACCCGAGGTATAAAAATTGGAAAGGCTCGACTGGAAGACCTTGGCCATTCCGGCCATGAGAATCATGGTGAACACAAGGGCCACCAACAACTCGACGAGGGAGAACCCCAGAGAAGCGCGCCTAGCCATGGAGGATCCTCCGGGTGACGGTTGCCGTGCGCAAAATTTTCTGGTTGGAGGCATTGACGTTCTCGGTGAAATCAACTTTGACCGTGACATCAGAGAGGCCTGTACCCGCGACATAGGTTTGGGCCATGTTCACGTGAAACAAAGCCTGTGCAACATTCGTCGTGACGGGCACCACTTGGCCTGAAGTGGCATCCAGGTTGTAATACTGGTCCACCGCATTATTCGTGATGTAGGTGATGCCCCCCAGGGCACCGGGTGTCGTATAGGCGGTGATGGTGGCATTGAGGTAGGTGAGGCGGCCTTCCAACTCCACCTCGTCCATGACCCGCTCGGCCAATTGCACGGCGATCCCAAGGTTCTGACTGCCCCTGGTGGCGCGGAGGGCCATCGTCTGCAGCATGGTCAGGCCAAGGATGCCGAAGGCCAGGATGAAGGCCGTGATCAGCATCTCGACCATGCTGAAACCGGCTTGCCGAAGTCGCTTCGGATCGGCAGGGTGGGCGCGCATCAGATCCTCCTCCAGGTTCCATCTCCGCCGTTGAGAATCCCGGGGTTATAGAATTTGTAGATTTGGGCGCTTCTCGCCTGCACCACCAACACACCCATGGGCCCGCCGGCACGGGGTTGACCATCCTGCAGGCTCACCACACCGATACAAAATGTCGTGAGGAAGCGCTTGTCGGCGCCGCTGACGCGAGCCGTGCCCACAACGGCGCCACCCTGGAACAGGTTATTGGCATCGGTTAGGATGCCGACAAATCCAGCCGTGGTTTTAAACGGATCGACCGCATTGATATCCGTGCTCCCGCTGGCACCTGTGGCCCACCAGGTGTTGTTGGTCACGGTCATGACACCGGCGTACAAGTGTTCCCGACCAAGCCCACCGCCCGCGTTGACGGCGACCCTGAACGATTCGGAAGCCGTTGCGCCGTTGGTCAGAATCGTCGTGGAACCCAGCGTCGCGTCGCCGTAGGCCAGGATCATGGAGTTGGTGGCACTCCACTCACCCTTGGTGGCGATCAGTACATCCCGCCCCGTGGCGACGCTGAGCTTTTGGGCGGCCGACAGGGTACCTTCCAACTCATCCAGCACCGAACGAACGGATCCCGATGGCCGATTTCCCAAAGTGATCGTGCCCACCACGGCCAAAATCCCCACAATGACCAACACGACCAGCAACTCGATCAACGAGTAGCCACGGTTGGATGGAGGGGGAACCTTCATATACGTACCTCGAGGACGGTTATAGGATCGGCAGTCCATTCTTCCTCCATTCAATAAAATTTATCCAATAATATCTACACTTACAATTTAAAAACAACTTATTGAGAGATTGCAGTCTTCGATATGTCTACTTTTTAGTCACACCCATATCAGCACTCCGAGGCACCCCTCCGGAATGGAGCCTCGGCCGATGCATGGGTGGAAGGTCTTGAATGATCAAGGTAGCTCTCCATGCATTCTGAACCAGAAATGGGTTACAGGCAGGATCCAGCTATGGCCAAAGGCCCAAGATGACCAGATGAACCGTCACCCAAACTGGATTGGATCCCGGTCCAGGCTGATGGGACCTGCCGGTTCGAGGGGGTGCCGGGCCAGTACTTCGCCCAGGGCACCCCGTCC
>Ga0265327_10001560_pt1 | contig 28128 bp, 15 predicted proteins | sample 41621metaG_FD_202089 | JGI IMG/M metagenome (GOLD analysis project Ga0265327, IMG submission 202089) | Rhizosphere microbial communities from Carex aquatilis grown in University of Washington, Seatle, WA, United States - 4-16-21 metaG | ecosystem: Host-associated > Plants > Roots > Rhizosphere...
CTGGGCGGTCTGCCTGTTCACGCTCGGCTCCCTGTTCTGCGGTCTGGCCGTCGACATCCACATGCTGGTGGTGGCCCGGGTCATCCAGGGCATCGGCGGGGCCATGATGACCCCCGTCGGCCGCCTCGCGCTCGTCCGGACGTTTCCCCGGTCCGAGATGCTGGCGGCCATGAACTTCGTCGTCATCCCGGCCCTGATCGGCCCGCTGCTCGGCCCTTTTGTCGGCGGCATGATCGTCCACTGGCTGCCCTGGCGGACGATCTTCTTCGTCAACCTGCCGATCGGCGTGCTCGGCCTCTGGCTGATCAACCGCCACATGCCCGACTACCGCGACGACGACGTGGCGCCGCTCGACCGGATCGGGTTCCTGCTCTTTGGGGCCGGGATTGCGCTGCTCTCCTACGTGCTGGAGGTGTTCGGCGAGCACCGGCTCCCGCCGGGCCCAATCCTCGGCCTGTTGGCGGTCTCTTTTGGACTGCTGGGCGCCTACTACTGGCACGGTCGGCACGTCCCGAATCCGGTCATGCGGCTGACGTTGTTCGACACACGCACGTTCAACGTGGCGGTGCTCGGCGGCATCATCACCCGGCTGGGCATCGGCGGCATGCCGTTCCTCCTGCCGCTGCTCTACCAGATCGGCATGGGTTTCCCGGCCTGGCAGGCGGGCCTGTTGACGATGCCCCAGGCGATCGCCGCCATCACCATGAAGATGATGAGCAAGGGCATCCTGGCCCGGTTTGGTCACCGGCAGGTGCTGGTCCTCAACACCATCTTTTTCGGCGGCACCATCATGGTCTTCTCGTTCATCGGCCCGGGCACGCCGGTCTGGTGCATCCTGCTGCTCAGCTTCGCCCAGGGCTTCTTTTCGGCGCTGCAGTTCACGAGCATGAACACCCTGGTGTACGCCGACATCAGCGATCAGGACGCGAGCATGGCCAACAGCATCGCCAGCACGGCGCAGATGATGGCGCTCAGCTTCGGCGTCGCCTTCGCCTCGCTCGTGGCCGCGTGGTTCATCGGCCACACCCCGCAATCCGACACCGTCAACTTCATCCGCGCCCTGCACCACTCCTACCTGACCCTCGGCTGCGTCACCATCGTCTCGTCGCTGATGTTCTGGCGGCTGAAGTCCAACGACGGCGACAACGTCAGCAACCGGACCGGCACGCCCGAGGGGGAGAATCTGGAGGCAGCGTGAGGGCGATTGTAGGGCGGGGTCTCCGAACCCCGCCGGCCGAAAATGGCATCGGGGCAATCGACCGGCGGGGTCAGCCCGATCGAGACGCTCAGGGCAGGCGACCCCGCCCGACAACTTCGCCGGCTTGGTGAAAGGGCGGGCGCCTTCCCGAGTCCGAATTCTCGCGGCCAGTCGACTCTGGCGGGGTTCGGAGACCCCGCCCTACAGCTCAATCCCCCACCAGCCGCTTGCCCATGCTGATGGCGCCCTCGACGGAGAAGCCGACCCGCCGGTAGAACTCGATCGCCGCCTTGTTCTCCGGCCTCACCTGCAGGTTGATCTTCGGACAGCCGGCCGCGCACAACAACCGCTCCGCCTCGACCAGCAGAGCCCGGCCAATCCCCGCCCGCCGCCGCGACGGCTCAACCGCGAGGTAATTGATCCAGCCGCGATGACCCTCGTAGCCCGCCATCACCGCGCCCACCAGATGTCCCTCGTCCTCGGCGACCAGAAACCAGTCCGGATTCACCCGCAGCTTCCGCGCAATGTCCTTCCGCGGGTCATTTTGCGGCCGCAGCAGATCGCACGCGCGCCAGAGCTCGATGACGGCGGATTCGTCGGCTAGAATGTATGGCCTGATTTTCAACGCCGGTTGACGAGAGCAGGCGTCGCGCGATTGGTGGAGCCCGGCCTCCGGACGGGCTTCTCCCCAATGTCGTTAGTGAACCCGTCCGGAGGCCGGGAACCACCAAAGAGCTCGGTTTCGATCGGACTCCGACGGGTCATTTGTGATCCCAGGGCAACTGGACAGGCAGCTTCGGGAATTTCCAGATCCGGACGACGTCGAACATCTTCCCCGGATTGCAGATGCCGCGGGGATCGAGCGCCTTCTTGACCGCCTGCATCGCCTTGACCTGCGCAGGCCGGTGCTGCAGCCGGAGGAAAGGCGTCTTCGCCAGTCCGATGCCGTGCTCGCCGGAGATCGCCCCGCCCATCGCCACGACCGTCTCCATCAGTTTCTGCACCGCAGCCTCGGCCCGTCTCGTCTCCGCGGCATCGGCGCGATGATACATGATGTTCACATGGAGGTTGCCGTCGGCCAGGTGGCCGAAGGTCGGAATCGCCAGCCGCGCGGACCGCTTCAGGCCGGCCAGGAACCGCGCGAACCTGCCGTAGTTGCGCATCGGGATGACAATGTCCTCGTTCAGCTTGGCGTCGCCGAGCTCGAACATCGCCCCGGAACATTTCCGGCGCACGGCCCAAAGCTCCTCCGCCTCGGCGCGGCTGCGGGCCTCCTTGAACGCGATCGCCTCCGTCTGCGCCCAGGCCAGGACGTCGAATTTCAGGTCCTCGATCTCGCTCAGGCCGCCGGCAAACTCCAGCAGGATGACCGGCCGGCCCGCCTGCCCAGGAAACACCGTCTTCCCCGTCGCGCGCTCGGCGCAGAGCACGCTCTCGCGGTCGAGGAACTCGCAGATGGCCGGCTGCACCCGCTGCCGGAAAAGCGCCCGGGCCGCGGCCAGCGCGGTGACCTCGTCGGCGAAGGCCGTCAGCAGCGTCCAACGTGTCGCCGGTTGCGGGATGAGCTTGAGCACGGCGCCGGTGACGACGCCGAGCATGCCCTCGCTGCCGATCCAGAGGTCGCGCAGGTTGAAGCCGGCCGAGAACTTCTTCGTCGCCGTCCCCCACTCCACGAATTCCCCGGTCGGCAGAAAGCCGCGGAGGGCGACGACAAAATCCCGCGTGACCCCGTACTTGCCGCCGTGCATCCCGCCGGCGTTGCACGCGATGTTGCCGCCGATGGTGCAATATTCCTTCGACGAGGGGTCCGGCGGATAGAACCAGCCCTTCTTTTCCGCGGCACGCTGCACCGCGGCGGTCGTGGCCCCGGCCTGCACCTCGGCAAGCCCGGCGTCGCCGTCGATCTTCACCTGCTTTAGCCGCAACATGTCGATCACCCAGCCGCCGCGGACCGGTGCAGCCGAGCCCATGAGGGTCGTCCCGCGCCCGCGCACGGTGACGGGAACGCGGTACCGGTTGGCGAGTTCCAGGACGGTCCCGACGTCCGTCTCCCGCCGCGGCGTGACGACGGCATCGGGGAGGAAAGATATCTTGCTGCTGTCGAACGACGCCTGCCAGCGGCCTTCGCGCGTGGTGTCGACGCGCGCGCCGAGGCGGCGCTTCAGGTTCCGGGTGGCGGCGGCGAACGATTTCATCAGCCCCGCAGCCAAAGCCCGCCGGGCGGCCGCGGCGATAGAAAATTTCGGGGCGGGCACAGGTAGGGCGAGTTCTCCGAACGAGCCGACCCGGGGCCAACCCGCGTGGCGACGGCTCAACCGGAGGATTCGCCCTACCCGCCCATCTTTGCGCTCGCGCGGCGCGTCGTGTGCTTCCAAAAAGGCCGGTTCAGCCATGCAACGTCTGCTCGCACCCTGGCGCATCCTCTTCCGTCACCGCGGATTCGTCGTGCTGCTCGGCTGCAACCTGCTCCTCGGGCTGGCCTACTCGTTCGTCGGCCCGTTCATGTCGATGTTCGGCACCCTCGAGGTGGGCATGAAGCCGCTGGTCTTCAGTCTGTTCATGACCACCACCTCGGTCAGCGCCATCGCGCTGACCACATTGCTCGCGCGCTGGTCGGACACGCATTTCTCGCGCCGGGCGATGCTGGTCCTCGGGTGCGTGTGCGGCATCGCCGGGTACGCCGCCTACGCGATTGTGCGCGACGTCGTCTGGCTGACGGTGATCGGCTCGCTGGTGCTCGGGGTGTCGTCGATCACGTTCTCGCAGCTCTTCGCGCACGCCCGGGAGCTGATCGCGGCCTCGGACATCCCGCCGCGGGACACTCCGCTCTACCTGAACGTGTTCCGGCTGTTTTTCGCGCTGGCGTGGACGGCGGGGCCGGCGGTGGCGGCCTGGGTGATGGTGAAATATTCGTACCGCGGCATGTTTCTGGTCGCCGCCCTGGTCTTCTTCCTCCTGTTGCTGACCGTCCTCCGCTTCATTCCCGCCACGCCCCCGACGCCCGTGATGCGGGCGGCCGCGCGGGTGCCGCTGCGGGAAACGCTGCGACGGGGAGACCTATTGGCCAATTTCACCGCGTTCGTGTTCGTTTTTGCGGCCGGCACCCTCGCCATGCAGAACCTGCCCCTCCTGGTGCTGAACGAACTGGGCGGCCACGAGCAGCAGGTGGGAATCATCTACAGCATCGCACCGGTCTTCGAGCTGCCGTTCATGTACTATTTCGGATTTCTCGCGACGAGGGGTGACCAGACGCGGATCATCCGGCTCGGCGTCGGCCTCGCCGTGGCCTACTATTTCGCGCTGACCCTGGTGCGGGTGCCGTGGCACGTTTATCCCGTGCAGGTCCTCGGAGCCGCCGTCACCGCCGTCGTCGCCGGGGTGGCGATCAGCTTTTTCCAGAGTTACCTGCCGGACCAGGCGGGCACGGCCACCAATCTCTACGCGACCGCCCAGCGCATCGGCTCCACCGGCGCGTACCTGTTGTTTGGCGGCCTGGTCGCCACCATCGGCCACCGCGGCGTCTTCGTGGTCTGCGCGACGTTCAGCGCCGCCGCCCTGGCCCTGCTGTTTGCCCGGCGGAGAATCGAACCGGTGCCGGTGGCATTGGCTGAGGTGGCGTAGGTCCGAAAGATCGATATCCCGAGCGTCGCCCCGGGGTCGGCGACCCCGGCTGCAAAAACTCCCCGCCTGCTCCGGGCGCGCTCACTGGCCGAGCGTTTCCTTGGTGAGCTCGATGGCGAGATTCCGGCAGGCCTTGAGGTCGGTCTTGCCGGTGCCGAGGATGGGAATCCGGTCCACCGGGCAGACGATCTTCGGCATCCAGAGGTTCGGGAGGGCCGACGAAAGCAAGCGCGAGCGGACATCCGCCAGCGTGACATTCTCGGTCGTCAGCAGGACCAGCGCCTCGCCCTTGGTCGGATCGGGCACGCTGGTGATGACGGCGGTCGGACCCTCATTCTGCTGCCAGCCGAAGGTCTCGATGATCTTCTGCTCGATCGTGCCGTGCGGAACCATTTCGCCGCCGATCTTGGAAAATCGCGACAGCCGGCCCTCGATGAAGAGGAACCCATCGTCGTCCAGGCGGCCGAGGTCGCCGGTGTTGAACCAGCCATCCTTCAGGGCCGCGGCGGTCTTCTCCGCATCGTGCAGGTAGCCCGGAAAAATATTCGGGCCCTTGAGCCAGAGGATGCCGGTGGAGGTCATCGGCAAATCCTCGCCCGTGTCGGGGTCGATGATCCGGGCGGTCGAGCCGGGCAGCAGGCGGCCGACGGACCCGGTGCGTTTGGCCTCCTGGTGCTCGGCCGTCGAGGTCGTGATCGGCGGGTGATGCTGGTTGATGCTCGCCGCGGGGGTCGTCTCGGTCAGCCCGTAGCCCTGCAGGATCTCGATGCCGAACTGCTGCAGGAACGCGTCGTAGAGGTCCATGGGCAGCTTTTCCGCGCCGGTGACCACGAGGTTGAGCGACCGCAGTTCCTCGCGGGTGGCCTTCTTGAGGAACGGCCGGAGAAAGGTCGGGGCGACCACGAGGACGGTGGCCTTTTCCTGTTCGATCGCCTCGACGATCTTCCGGGTGTCGAGCGGACTGGGAATCGTCACCACCGCACAGCCGCGCAGCAGCGGGTACCACACGGTCACGGTGAAGCCAAAGCTGTGGAAAATCGGCAGGCAGCCGATGAGGATCGCGGTTTCCGGCAGGATGGACAGCGACGAGATCTGGGCGCAGTTGGCGAGGATGTTCCGGTGGGTCAGCACGACGCCCTTGGGCTCGCCGGAGCTGCCGCTCGTGAAAAGCAGGGCCGCCTCCTCCTGGTCGCCCTGCCGCGGGAGGCCGAGCAGGTCGGCAAACCACTGGTTGGGCAGGAGCCACGCCGCCAGCAGCCACGGCAGGATCGCCTTTTTCCCGCCGGCAGCCTCGATCTCCGCCTTGAGGTCGAGCGTCCGGTCGGGGAACGGAAAATTCGGCAGCTTGGCGCGCATTGCATCGGCCGTGAGGACCGTCTTGATTTCACCCAGGCGCAGCGACGCCGTGATCGCCGCGGGGCCGATGGTGAAGTTGAGGTTCACGGGCGTCTTGCCCGCGCAGGCCACCGCGAGGTTGGCGATGTGCGCGCCGGCTCCGGGCGGCAGGACGATGCCCACCCGTTTCTCCGGAATCGTCGCCCGGATGCGACGGGACAGCACGGCCACGACCGCCAGCAGTTCCGCCGCCCGCACCTCGCGGCGCTCGGCCGTCCGGTCGATGAGCTCCACGTGCCGCGGCCGTTTCGCCATCGCCCGGACCGCCTCGCGCGCGAGGTGGCGCTTGAGCGACGGCCGCTCCTCGAAGGCCTCGGCCCCGAGGTCGAGGAGCGCCCGCCGGCCGGACTCGCGATCCACCCGGGCCGGCGGGATCGGGCGCCCGAAAAGAACGAAGACGTGGGTCGGCATGAGCCGCGGCGATTTCCAGAGGTACTTGTTGCCGGCGAAGGAGAAGATGGAGCCCCACAGGCCGTCGATCACGGCGGGCACGACCGGAGCGCGCGCGAGTTCGGAGATGAACCCGAAACCGCGCTTCAGTTCCATCAACTGCCCGGTGCGGGAGATCGCGCCCTCGGGAAAAACGCAGACCAGCTCGCCGCGCCGGATCGCCTCCAGCGCCGTGCGCAGGCCCTTGGTGGGCTTGCCCGGCATCACCGGGATGACCCCCGCGGCGCGCAGCAGGAAGCGAACCGTCGGACTGCGCGCGAAACCTCCGAAGGCGACAAACCGCAGCGGTCGGGGTGAGGCGATCTGCAGCACCACGGCGTCGACGTACGAGAGGTGATTGCAGATGAGCAACGCGCCGCCAGGCGGGAGGTTTTCCCGCCCGCGCGCCTTCACGCGGTAAAATACGGGGCCGATCAGGCGCATCACCGCGCACACCGTCTGGTGGGGAAGATGCCACAGCGAGAAAGCCAGCATGCCGATCGCGCCCGCCGTCAGCACAAAGAGCTGCGTTGACGGCTCCCAATTCAGCAGGCGGTCGCTGGCCATGAGGTAGAACACCCCGTTGGCGGCCAGCCCGGCGGAGCTGTCCAGCAGGCCGACCGCCGCCAGCACCCGGCCGCGGCGCGAATCGCCCGCGGTCTCCTGGATAAACGCATACAACGGCACGAGAAAAAACCCGGACGCAAACCCCGCCGTCACCAGCCAGCAATCGAAGGCCACCCCCACCCGCCCGATCAGGCCGAGGGCGAAAAGCGCCAGCACCAGCAGCGCGCCGCCCACCGGCGCCAGGCCGAGCTCGACCCCCCGCCGCGAAAGGATGCCGGCCATGAAGTTGCCCACCAGGGTGCCGACGCCCAGCAGCAGCGCCATGGAAGTGGCGGTGGTGGCGGAGCCGACGCTGCCGTGGTGCAGGTCGGCGCCCATCTGCAGGAAAAGCACCAGCATGTACCCGCCCAGGCCGTAGAAAAACATGATGCCATAGGTCGCGCGCAGCAGCGGGCGGTCGCGCCACAGTTCCATCACCTGGCGCCCGTGGCGCCAGAAGAGGCTGGGCTGGAAAGGTTCGCTCGATCGGACCGTCGTCCGTTGCACGAACTGGAAGACCAGCCACGAGAAAACGGAAAGCCCGGAAAGCACCACCGCCGTCAGCAGCGCTCCCATCCACGCGGCGTCCACCTCCGCCAGGCCCTGCCGCATCTTGAAGCGCGTCAGAACGTCGAACAGCCAGCCGCCACCGAACAATCCCACCAGGATGAAAGTTACCGAAAGCATCTCCATCACCCCGACCGCGCGGGAGAGCCCCTCGGCGGTCACGAGTTCGCGCAGGATCCCCCGCTTGGCCGGCGCGAACACCGCCGCCTGCAGCGAGAGCAGTACGAAGCCCGCCACGGCCCCGGGGAGGGAATGAAACCACAGCGCCGCGGTCACCAGCAGCATCACCACCGCCTGGGCCGCCAGCGCCGCGTTCAAGACCAGGCTCTTGGGAAACCGGTCGACCACCCAGCCGGCCAGCGGGGAGAACAGGATGAACGGCACGACCAGGAGGCCGCTCAGAAGCGCGCGGATCCGGTTGGGATCGGACTGATCGAGCACCCCCGGAAACTGGGCCAGGGCAATCAGCATCAACTTCGCCGCATTGTCGTTGAACGTAACCTGGGCTTGCGCACCCATCAGGGCGGGCAGCGAGAGGCGGGTTGATTTCATGCAGGGGTAGGCCGCCAGTTTGTGCCGGTCCACCGAGGTCATTCAAGACCATCCTTTTGGCGACGGGCCGCCGCTGTGACGCCCGCCTGGCGGAGCGCGGCTGGACGGCTGGCCTCGGCGGCGGATATGCAACTGGAGGCGGGTACCCTCACCCCGGTGGACAGACTATCCCTTACGATGCCTGGCGGCGTAAGGAAACACCGCCTCCCAGACCCCCACTAGGTGGAGCGCGGCCTCCGGACGCGCTTGAGGAAACGCGCCACGGGGTCGCGGCGCCTCCGGTTTTTTGGGGTGCGGGCACCCCGCCTCCATGGCGACGACGCGAACGCCGGCGGAAAATGCTACGATGCCAGCCGCGCCTGCACGGTCCGCCGGTCCACGTCGAGGCGGCGGGCGGTTTCCTCAACATTGCCATCCGCCAGAGCGTGCACGTGGCGCGTGTAGCGCCGCAGAAGCTCGCCGGCGGTCATCCGGCCCGGATGGAGCAGCGCATTCCAGTCGTCGTCGGCCGCCGCGAGCGGACCGGCCGGCCGGTACTCGCCGCGCAGGATGAAATTCCGGATGCACTGCTCAAGTTCGCGGACATTGCCCGGCCACGGATAGTCGCGCCCGAGATGGCCCTCGATCCAGGCCACGACGTCCCGCGTGCCCACCTGAGCCGCCAGGTCGCCCATCTGCTGGCGCAGGATGAACTCCACGAGCGGCGCAAGTTCGCCGGGATGGCCCGCGAGTTGCTCGCGCAGCGACGGGGTCCGCAATTGGTCGGAGCACAGCCGGTAGTAGAAATCCTCGCGAAAACGCCCCGCGCGAATCTCAACCGGGAGGTCGCGGTTCGTCGCGGCGATGATCTTGCCGGTGAAGGGCCGGACCTTCGTCTCGCCGAGCCGCTGGAAGGTGCGGGCCTGCAGCACCCGCAGCAGCTTCACCTGCACGCCCGGCTCGACCTCGCCGATCTCGTCGAGGAACACCGTGCCCTCGGGCGGGCAGACCTCGAGCCAGCCCGGCCGGTCCTCCAGCGCCCCCGTGAACGCGCCCTTCCGGTGACCGAACAGCTCCGACTCGATCAGCGTCGGCGACAGCGCCGACAGGTTCAACGCAAAGAACGAGCCGCCGAACTCGCTCGCAAACGCGCCGGAGCGCGGGTCGAACGGGATGTAGCGCGACAGCGCGATCGCGCGCGCCACCAGTTCCTTGCCGGTGCCGGACGGCCCGGTGACGAGCGTCGTAAAGTCATGCATGCGCGCCCAAAAAACGCGGCGGTATTGCTCGAGGTCGCGGGTGAAGACCGACTCCCAGATGCCCGCCCGCAGGCGGGCCAGCGCCGGCGAGCCGCCCACCAGCGAGAGATGGATCTGGTGAAACGCGCGGCGCAACTGGAACAGGCACGCGAACACATGCTCGACCGGGCTTTCGTCGAGCAGCCCGAGACCCGGCCGGCGCAGCAACCGGACCGCCTCGCGCTGGAACTCCGGATAGAAAGGCAGCCGCCGGTTCGCCGCCGACCGGCCTGCCAGCGCCTCGCGGATCACCGCGTCAAATCGCTCGCTGAAACGCAGGTACAGGCTGAAGAGCACGAGGGCGGAAAACAGCCGCCGGTCGTCCCCATCGACCTGATCCGCGCCCGCCGGCCAGCGCGCTGCCGTTCGCTCGACCAGCGCCACCACCCGCCGGCTGATCAGAACCACGTTGGGATGGAGCATTTCCGAGGGCGTCAAACGGTTCCACTCGGAACCCTCGGCGCGAAAATCCGCACCCAGGGCGCGCTGCTCCCACTCGATCCGCTCGGGCAGAAAGGGATTCGCGCCGCTAAGGCCCCGCACCGCCTCGGCAAAGACCCGGTCGCTGCTGGCAAACAGTCGGGCACTTGGCATATTTTGATACTGTCTAATCATTTTATGATAGCAATTCTCAAAATCCGCCGATTCCTCCAAAACCTATCAATCTATCCTTCATCATCTTACAACTCTCCAGGCTCACTTGGCACGCCCAAGGCAATAGGTAGGCAGAACCTCAATCCTCCCATGAAAATCACCCGCCTCCCCCTCCCCGCCCTTCTGCCCCTCCTTCTCGCGCTGAGCGCCACCGCCAGCCGCGCCGCCAATTGCGCCGCCCCCGCCGAGTCCTGGGGCTTCAAGGACATCCCGAAGCTCGCGACCCCGGCCGGGGTGGTGAATTTCACCCGCTACGAGATTCGCAGCGAACGCGACGACCTCCGCCGAGATCTGAACGACCTGCGCGCGGGCAAGCCGAAGGCGCTGGTCGAGCTTTCCTTCGCGGGCGCGCGCCTGGCCGGCGCCAGCTCCGGGGCCGTGACGGGCGCGCGTCTGGTCTATCACTTTGCGACCCTCGACGGGACCGCCCGCCACGAACGCCTTGACACCGCCCTACCGCGCGCGATCGAGCAGGCGCCCGACCGGGGATTCCAGCGGGTGGTGCACGCCACGGTGCGCGGTGCGGTGACCGGCAACTGGAATGTCGGCGGTGCCATCGCCAGCGAGGTCGCCGGCAAGGCGGTCGAACTCGCCCCGGCTGCGCTGAACAGCACGCACGACGCGGCGCACCAGGTCGCCCACGGACCTGCGAGCCCGCGCTCCTGAAGGGCCCGCCGCCAGCTCTCATCCCGCCGACGTCAGTCGGCGGGATTCTTTTGCACCCCAATCATGGCGGAGCCCGGCCTCTGGAGGGGCTTTCAATGTACCGTGAATTACTCAAAGCGCTGCAGCGAGCGGGGTGTTTGGTCGGGCGAGTCGTCCCCGACGAGCCGCTCGACAATGCGGCTCATCCGGAGGATTCGCCCTACCCATGTCATGGTGACTTCGCAGAGTAATTCCCAACAAGTGCCGGAATACCCGTCCAGAGGCCGGGTTCCACCCGCCACCGCGTCCTGAGATGCCCCCGGGCGGCAACCACACCACACCCACCTAATGATTGTGCCCGGCGGTCCCCGCGGCCCGCGCGGCCTGGTACTCCGCCACCAGCTTCTTTTCCTGGTCGGCCGGCATCTCCTCGTAATTGCTGAACTTCTCGGTGTGCAACCCGCGTCCGCCCGTCAGTGAGCGCACGACCGTGCCGTAATGGTAGAGCTGCGCCGCCGGCACCAAGGCTCGCACGACCTGCAGCCGACCGGCCACGTCCATTCCGAGAATCCGCCCGCGGCGCCCCGAGAGATCGCCGACCACGCGGCCCACGAATTCCTCCGGCACCCGGATCTCCAGCTCGTGGATCGGCTCGAGCACCACCGGCCGCGAATTCAGGAACGCCTCGCGGAACGCAAAGTAGCCGGCGATCTGGAAGGCGATGTCCTTCGAATCGACCGGATGCATCTTGCCGCCGAACAGGTTCACTTTCACGTCGGTGACCCGGTAGCCGGCGTAAATGCCCTCGCCGCTCGCCGTCTTGACGCCTTTTTCCACCGACGGCACGAACACGCGGTCGACGTCCTGGCCGACGAGGGACTCGCTGAAATTGATTCCGCTGTCGCGCGGGCCGGGCTCGACCGTCACCCACACTTCCGCGAACTGCCCCGCGCCGCCGGTCTGTTTCTTGTGCCGGTAACGGGCCTCCGCCTTGCCGCGGATGGTCTCGCGGTAGCGGATCTTCGGCGGTTCGAGCGAGACGTCGACCTTGTAGCGGCGCTTCAGGCGCTCGAACAGCACCTCAAGGTGCAGCTCGCCCTGGGCGGCGATGATGAACTGGTGAATCTCGGGGTCGGTGTGATACGTGAACGCCGGGTCCTCCTCGTGCAGGGCGGCGAGGCCGGCCGCCAGCTTCTCCTCATCGCCCGACGCGTTGAGCTTGAGGGCCGCCTGCGTGTACGGCGTCGGATAGGTGGCCTTCGGGAGCGCCACCGCGTGGCGGACATCGCAGAGCGTGTTGCCGGTGTGGGTGTCCTTGAGCTTGACCGCCGCGCCCATGTCGCCCGCGGTCAGTTTTTCTACCGGTGTGCGCAGCTTGCCGTTCAGGCGGTAAAGCTGGCCGATGCGCTCGCTGATGCGCCGGTCGCTGTTGTGCAGGTCCATGCCCGTGTGCACATCGCCCGAATAGACGCGGAACAGCGAAAGATCGCCGCTGAGCGGATCGGTGAGGGTCTTGAACACATAGGCCACGGGCTCCGCACCGGCCAGGCGGACAAGGCAGGGGGTGCCGGTCGCGGTCGCGGTGGCGCCGATCGTCTGCCGGTCGTCCGGCGAGGAACCGAACTTGGCGATGAAGTCCATCATGCGGGCCACGCCGACGTTGGTCTCGCCCGAGGTGCAGAACAGCGGAATGAAGACCTGCTGCTGCACCGCCGGATGGATGCCGGTGCGCATGACCTCCTCGGAGAGTCCGCCCTCGTCAAAATACTTTTGGAGCAGCGTGTCGTCGCTTTCCGCGATGTGCTCGATCAGCTCCTTGTGCATCGCCTGGACGCGCCCGAGCCAGGGCCCCGCCGCCGGTTCCTCGGTGTACTTGCCGGACCGGTCGGTCGCGTAACTGACCACCTCGCTGCGCATGACGTCCAGCACCTGGTGGAAACCCGGACCCGGGTCGACCGGAACCTGCAAAGGAAAGACCTCCTTGCCGAACCGCTCGCGAATCTCCGCCACGAGGACATCGAAATCGTACTTCTCCTTGTCGAAGCAGTTGACGGCGATCATGCGCGGCAGGCCGAGCTGGCCGGCATAGTCCCACATCAGCTCGGTGCCGACGCCGATGCCGTGGCCGGCGTTGATGACGACCAGGGCGAAGTCGGCCACGCGCAGGGCATGGATGGCCTCGCTGGCGAAGTCGAGGTAGCCGGGGGTGTCGATGAAATTGAAACGCCGCCCCTGCCATTCGCAGTTGAGCGGCGTGCCGTGCAGCGAGATGTGGCGCTGCTGTTCGCCCACGTGGTAGTCCGACACCGTGGAGCCCTGGGCGATGGTGCCCATGCGGTGGATGGCGCCGCCGCACATCAGCATGGCCTCGGCCAGCATGGTCTTGCCCGAGGAGGCATGGCCCACGATCGCGAAATTCCTGATATCAGCCGGACGATAACCGTTCATGGTCGGGGATTCCTTTGGCGCGACCCGCGGGCCGGCCGGTTGGGGTTGGGTAGCCAGCCTAGTTGCAGGCTGCGCCGGGTAAAGCCACTTCGCTGGCTGTTTCTTGGCGGAAACCGCGCATGGCCGGTCTGGCCTGTTCCGGACGGCGTTCGCGCCTTGATCCCGGCCCCTGGCGGCAGCACCCACGGGCACCTCGGGAAAGAGTTGCAGAGACGGTCTTCGGACCGACCAAGGCCGGTCCGGAGACCGGCCCTCCACCGATAAAGCTTACGCCAAGCCGTGACAACGTCATGGGTAGGGCGAATCCTCCGGATGAGCCGTCCTGTCGAGCGGCTCGTCAGGGACGACTCGCCCTACCCCTAACGCCCCAGCGCCCCAACAAGCCGGCTCAATACGGTCCGCGAATGTGGGCGGTGACCTGCCGCTCGTAGAAGGCCGCGAGCTCCACATGACGTTGGGCTCCCAGGCCCGCGAGCAAGGCGGGGCGGACATTGGCGCGCGCCTGGTCGGGATTCTTCGCGCCGGGAATCAGGACACTCACGGCGTCGAAATCGAGGCACCAGCGCAGCGCGAACTCCGCCATCGTCAGGCCGGCCGGCACCAGCGGACGCAGGGCGTCCGCCAGCACCACGCCCTTTTCGAAGGGCAGTCCGGCAAACGTCTCCCCCACGTTGAAGCTTTGGCCGTCGCGGTTGAAGTTGCGGTGGTCGTCGGCGGGGAACTGCGTCTGCTTGGTCATACGACCGCCGAGCAACCCGCTGGCCAGCGGCAGCCGGATGATCAGGGCGACCCCGGCGCGGCGGGCGGTTGAAAACAAAGTGTGGATCGGCTTTTGCCGGAAAATATTGAAGATGATCTGGAGCGAGGCGCATCCCGGCTGGGCACAGCACCACAGGGCCTCGTCCATCGCCTCGACGCTGGCGCCGTACGCCTTGATTTTTCCCTCCCGCTTCAATTCCTCCAGCCAGCCGAACAGTTCGCCGCGGGTCAGTTCCGCCGGCGGCACGCAATGCAGTTGGGTCAGGTCGAGCGCCTCGACCCCCAGCCGCCGCAGGGAGTCCTCCGTGTGCGCACGCACGACCGCGCGGGTGAAATTTCCCGGCCAGCCCGGGTCGCCGCGCCGGCCGAGCTTGGTGGCGACAAAAACCTCCCGGTGGCTCCGCGTCTCCTGCAGGAACCGGCCGATGAGCGACTCGCTGCGGCCGTCACCATAGACGTCGGCCGTGTCGAAAAAATTCGTGCCCGCCTCGTAGGCCGCCCGCAGCGTCGCCAGGCCCGTCTCGTCCGGCACGTCGCCCCAGCTTCCCCCGATCTGCCACGTGCCCAGCCCGACCTCGCCCACCACCCGGCCCGTTTTTCCGAAGATCCGTGTGTTCATTGCCGCCAGTGTGCCCGCCCTGCTCGCGCCCACAAGCCCAAGGTGCGGGGAGGGAACGTGAAAGTGAGGCCGGAACCGATGAAGGCGGTGGAGCTGAGACGAAAATCGCCACACCGGTGGATGAGGCCATCTCACTCCTCGCCAAGACCCCACCCGGTAACCCCAATTCCTCCGGACGCGCCGCGCCGGTTGTTGCCTTGCGGGGTCTGCCGCCTTCGCCGAGGCTTCGGCGCGCCACGCCGAACCCCGCCACGAGGACAAGCCGGCTCGTCCGGAGGACTCGCCCTACCCTTGCACGCGCCCGCCTCAGCCCGCTGCCAATTGTGCCTGGACCGACGCCAGCAGCGCCGTGTTGGGCTCGACCTTCGGCAGCACGGTGACCGGCAGCCGCGATTGCGGGCAGCAATTGAAGACGGTCCATTCGCGCCCGGCCACCATGGCGCCAACGTGTGAAAACGGCCGCAGGATCAGGTTCTCGTAGTCGACGCGCAGGTTGCTTGGCTCCGGACGCTGTTCGCGGTAGAACCGCCCGTTTGAGCTCAGGTCCAGCCCGAAGATCCGCACTTCGCGGAAGCCGAGGCAGTAGGCCGCCTGCAGGGCGATATAGGCGACCGTGCCGTAAGGCTTGAGGCCGGCGGAGAACTCCCGGGAAAAGATCACCTCCGCGCTGCGCCGCGGCCGCGCCCGGCGGAACGGGGCGTTGATCGAGTCGACGACGACGCCGTTCGCCAGGGTCAGCCCGCGGGCCATCAGCTCCGCGACGATGCCGTAGTTCACCAGGGTGAAAGCCGCCCGTCCCGCATACCGGAGAAAGTCGGCCGTGCGATTTCGCAGGAACGCCAGGTCGTCGACGACGTACAGGTCCACACCGGCGCCCCGCGCCTCGAGCAGGCCGGGCGAGCCGTTGACGCCGATCAGGAACGATTTCTTCAGGAGCGACGGATCGTTGATCGCCCGCACGGACGGCCCCGAAAGCAGGAGATTGCAGGGACCCCCGAACCGGTCCTGCATCGTTTCGGCCCGCCGGCAGGTCATGCGAATTCCACGGCGGGAAAAATGGACCTCCCGGTCGCCGATCCGGGCCTCGAACGACGGTGGAAAACGCCGGTTATGCCATTGGTCGGCGCCCTGAAACAGTCGCAGGTAAATCCGCCAGAAAAGTTTCTCGGTATCCATGCGCCTCCCACCAGCGGGAGATGTCGCACGAAGACGTGTTGTAGGGCGAACGGTTACACACCCGTCAGCGGGTGCGGAAGGCGCGGACCGGGAGCCCGGCGCAGGTCGACCCGCCAAAACCAGCGCCTGGGCGCACCAGACGAGCCGTTGGCCGACGGTTTCAATGGCTGAAGCCGGCCACGAAATAATTTCCGCGGCTATTCGCCCGTCTTCGCCGACAGGAGGCCGGCGTAATAAGGGAGCGGATCGGGCCGCGCCAGGGTTCCGCCCAGCACGACCGGCTCCTTGACCCGCGCGTAGTCGAGCTCGTCGCGCGTGCCGTCGAGCAGGTGCAACTTGCCGAGGATCTGTTCGATCTTGCCGCGGCTCGAGAAACTCAGCGCGAGGCTCAGCGGCTGCGCGAGCAGCGGCTTGCCCGGCACGTAGGCGACCTGGCCCGCGCCGAGCAGGCGGATGTCCGGCGCCACCAGGGTCACTTCCTTGAGCAAGACGTTCATCGACTGGTCGCGCTCCAGCTTCAGGCTCAACTGGTCGTAGTTCCATTCCGCCAGCGTGTGGGCCAACTGGTCCACGTAGTAGCCGTTGCCGGCCACCCTCTCGGCGGCCTGCTTGACCTTGCCGGTCTTCAGGAGGGCGCCGAGCGCCGCGCTCCACTCGACGGCTTTGCTCGCCATCGAGATCTTTTCGGTGGCCCGCTTCAGGCCGCGGAACACACCCTTGCGACTGGTCAGCTCAAACTGGCCGCGCGTGCGGTCGAGGGTGTCCTCCAGGGTCAGCCCCTGCCCTTCCAGCCGTCCCTGCAGGTGGCAGATTCCCTCCACGGTCGGCGCCCGATCGGGATCGAGGGCCTTGAAGAATCGGCCGGTATCGAATTCGGTCAGCGCGAAGTCGCCGGTGAAGGCATATGGATTCAGGCCCGGCGCAAAGGCCAGCTCGCCGTGCGCCGACACCTTGCTGTCTTCGCCAAAGTCCGCGCCGAGAGTCCTCAGCGCCACCGACGCCGTCGTGATCTCGAGACGCCCGTTCAGGCCCGTCATCGTCCAACCGTGGCCCCAGGTCACCTCCTTGCAGTCGAGCGCAAGCTGCCCGGACCATCCGGTCCAAAAGGCCTGCTCGTCGGCGGCGGGCGGCGACAGGGCCCGACTCAGGGTGCCGCTGCTTTCGGCGTCCTCGGAGCCGAGCGGCTGTCCCGCCGCCGAGGCCAGCAGCAGGACATCCCCCAGTTCGATGTGGCCACCCGCCAGCCGCGCATCGAGGGTTGCGCCGCCCGGCTGCCAGTGGCCGTCGGCCGAAAACGCCAGGTCCGAGCGCTGCCCCGCGCTGTCGAGCAGCACGGGCGCCTGGACCGAAAACCGGCCGTCGGGCTGGAAAAGGCCGCGAATCCCCAGGTTGGCCACCGGCAGCGTCTGGCCGCCATCGCGCCCGACGAGCCCGTTCAACGTCGCGCGCGCCTCGATCTGCACCGCGCCGCCCTCCAGCGTCGCCGCCCGGATCTCGCCGTTGGCCTGGCCGGCCGACAGCACCTGACCCCGGGCGAAAAACGGCTGCGCGCCGAGCGTCGGCAGATCGATGTTGAAGGACGCGCCGGCCCGCAACCCGGCGCCGTCGGGGCGCGCCAGTTCGGCGCTGAATTTCGCGAGGGGTGCGCCGGACCCATCCCGCATCAGCACGTCACCACTCGCCACCCGGCTGATCACGCCGCCAGTGAGGTCGACAACCGGGGAGAATTCCAGCGTCACCCGGTCGAGCACCGGGCGCGTTCCCCGGGTCAGCGTGACATCCGCCAACAGCCACGGGGACGTGGTGGACAGCGCCAGGTGCTCGCCTTCCGCTTTCAGCACGAACTCGTCGGGCGACGTGCTGCCGGTGAGAGTCATTCCCGCCGGCGCCCGCATGAACAATCCGATCGGCAGCCGGCCGAGGTTCAGGCGCGCCAGTTCCACCGTGGCGGGCCCGGTGTCAGCCCGCCACCGTTCAAGGTCGATGCTGAAGGCCCGGGCGAGGGCGAGCGCCGCCAGGCGCTGGCCTTTCCCGTCATCGGCCTCGAAGTGCAGGCGCCGCCAATCGATCCGCCCGGGTTGCACGGTGACATCGCCGCCGCCCTGGACCCTGACGCGATCCCCCGGCAGCCAGCGGGAAAACAAGACGGGACAATCCGCGGAAAAGTCGCCCGCGACCGTGATCGGCCCGTCCCACTGGAGCGGTGTCGTGATGGTCGCCTGGGCCTTGAGCGAGTCACCCGCCGGTGTCGTCAACGTGAGGGCCCGGAGGCGGATCGCCGCACCGGCCGGCACCAGCCCGGCCTCGGCCTCGACCGCGATCGCGGCCTTGCTCGCCAGGGTGCGGCCGCGGCGGACGACTGTCAGGCCGTCGGCGCGCAGGGGAACCACGGTGCGGGCCACGAGGTCGTGGCCGTCGCTGCTCACCAACGCGATCTCCCCGGTGACGACGCCGCCCGACACATCGGCGCCGGCGATGAACGGCCGCAGCCACGCGACGGGGACACCGGTCAGTTTGAGCCGGAGGAACTCACCCGCCGTCGCCGGATCGGCCGCGACGGCCGCGGCGCCGCCAAAGTGGAGGCGGCGCTCCTTCAGGTTGAAGGCAACGGCGCCGGACGCATGCAGGTCGAGCACGGGCTGCTCGCCGGCGACGCCGACATCGAGCTTGTTGAGGTGCACGCTGGTGCGGTCGGCCGCCAGGTCGAATTCGCTCGTCAGGCTCACCGGGCCGATCGCCCGCAAGGCCGGCCGCAGGGCCTCCAATTCGCTGGCCGCGCCCTGCAGGGAGCCCCGCAGCGCCAGTTCGCGCGAGGCGGCGTCGAAGGCAAAGGTGCCGGTTCCCCGCGCCTCGAACCGGGGCAGCGCGCCTCCGATCATGAACGGCTCGATCTGCGACGACCGCGCCGTCAGGGCCCACTCGCCCGCGAAGCTGCGCGAGCCGCGCGGCAGCCGCGCATTCGCGACGAGGATATCCTCGGCCTGTCCGTTGCTCAGCGTGTCAACGTGGAGCAGGTAGCTCTCGCCGGAAAGCGTCCGGGTGAGCTCGGCCACCACCTTGAGCTGGTTCTGGCCGGAGATCTTCGGCCCGGTGGCGTCGAGCAGCGCCGTCAGCCCCACCCGGTCAAACGAACGGTCGAGCGATTGCTTGAGCTGAAAGGCCGCCTGCAAATCCAGCGCCCCCACCCGCGCGCCGGGATAGGGATCGACGAGTCGCGCCCGGAGTCGAAGCGTGCCCTCGCTGCCCGGCGCGAAATGCCCCCCGCTCACCTTGAAGTCGGCCTGCACTGTCGGCCGGCCCGCGGCACCGGGCAGCACGGCCCGGCCCTCGCCCGTGAGGTCCCCGAGCACGATCTCCAGCGGCAGCCGGATCTGCACCACGCCCGCGGGCGCCGCCACCGCACCCGCCATGACCCGGTTGCGGGACACCCGGCTCGCGTCCACCCGCAGACCGGTGGCCGCCACCCGCTCCATCTCCAGGCGGGAGCCAAAAAGCAATTGAAAGAGCGAATAGTCCGCGTCGAGACGGTCGATGGCGATCCTCACGCCGTCCTGCTCGATGCTGACGCCGCGCAGGACCAGCCGGGTCGGTCCGGCCGCGACCGAGTCGACCTGCAGGTGCAGGTTCGGCCGACCCGCGGCGGCGCGCAACAGCGCCCAACGCTGCGCGGCCGGCGTGAAGGCCAGCGCGATCGCAACCGTCCCGAGCAGGGCGACGACACCGAGGGAGATCAGCAGCGGGCGAACCAACTTCATGAGGCGTGCAAATACGACAGACAAGTCTGGCGGAAGTTGCGGCCGGCGCGCGACACTGAAAGGCGGGCTGGGGAAAAAATCACACCATGCCAACCCGGCACGGGCCGTTATCCTCAACGGCCCTCGGCCGACACCGGGCGACTGAGGCCAAGTGCCCCGACCCCATTCGAGCACACTTCCTTTTCGGCGGCCAAGGCCGGCCCGCCTATTTCGGCGGCCAGGGCAGCTCGCCGGTGGGGCGCATCTCGTCGGTCAGGCCCATCGCCTTGCGCACGGTGGCGACGGCGATGTTGTAACCGTAGTAGGCCTGCAGCTGATTGAGCCGGGCGGTGGTCAGATCCGTCTGCGCCTGCAGCACGTCGAGCTGGGTGGCGGTCCCGGCGGCAAAGCGGGCGTTGGCGAGGCGGAGGCTTTCCTCGGCCTGCTCGATGACCTTCTTCGAGGCCTCGGCCAGCTCGTTGGCCTGCTGGAAAATGGAGATGGCGCGGCGCACATCCACGTCGACGGCGAGCTGCGCCTGGGCGAACGCCAGCTTGGATTGCTCCAGGAGCGACTTGGACTGGGCCACGCGGCCCTGGGTGGCGCGGCCGTCAAAGATGTTCCACTGGGATTGCAGGCCGACGGTCCAGCCGTTCAACTGGCTGGTGTTCGGGATGCCGATCGGCGCCCGGGTCCACGCGTAGCTGCCGAACAACGCGAGGTTCGGATAGTAGCTCGCCCGGTTCACGAACACGCCCTCCTCGGCGGAGGCCTCGAGCTTGCGCAGGCGCTCGAGGTCGGGACGTTTTTCGCGCGCCGCCGCCAGGGCGGAATGGAGGTCAAAACTCGCCGGAATGAAGTCGAGCGTGCCGATAAAATCGGGCGTCTTGGTCACGTTGGCCTCGGTGGCCGTGACAAACCCGAGCGCCTGCCGCAGCTCCTCGATGGCGAGGCGAAAATCGTTGCGCGCCGTGATCAGCGCGGGCTGGGCGTTGGCCAGGGCCACCTCGGCGCGGAGCACCTCGAAGTTGGAGACCGTGCCCGCCTCGAAGCGGTTCTTCACGTCCTGCAACTGGCGCTGGAGGAGTTCGACGTTCTGTTCCTGGACCTTGATCTTCTCCCGGTCGACGATGACGGTGTAGAACTTGGTGCGGACTTCGAACAACGCGTCGTTGATGACCGCCTGCAGCTCGAGGACGGCGCTTTCGAGGACCAGCTTCTGGGCTTTGACGCCGGAGACCACGCCGCCGCCGGCATAGAGGGTCTGGCGCGCGGTGATCTCGAAGGACCAGTCGCTGTCCCGCCCGATGGTGGAGATCTCGGTGGCGTTGCGCTGGTAGAGTCCCCCCGCCGACACGTTCGGGATCTGCGGCGACCGCACCACCAGCATGACGCCTTCCTGCTGGCGGATCTGCTCCTTCGCCTGGCGGATGGCGAAGTTGTTATCGAGCGCGAACGCGAGCGCATAGGGCAGATCCAGCCGGTCGGGAACCGGAAAGTCGGGATCGGGCTTGCCATCGTTCAACTGGGCGACGGCCGCGGGGCCGGCGAGCAGGCTCGCCGCCAGAATAATCGGAAGGATGGTGCGCATGAAGGGTTTCATAAAAGACAACGGACGTTTAATTGGCAAGGACCGCCTCATCGGCCGCGACGGGCTCGGCCGCAGGGGCCGCCTCGGGCGACGCCACGCGGTCATGGGAGTGGTCCCGCGCGATGAGCACGTAGACCGACGGCACGATGAACAACGTAAAGATGGTGCCGATGGTCATGCCGCCGACCAGCACGAGGCCGATCGAATTCCGGGCGGCCGCACCGGCACCGGTGACGAGGGTGAGCGGGAAGTGGCCGGCAATCGTGGCCACGCTGGTCATCAGGACCGGCCGCAGGCGGGTCATCGCCGCCTCGCGCACGGCCTGGATCTTGGAGCGGCCCTCCTCCTGGAGCTTGTTGGCAAACTCCACGATCAGGATGCCGTTCTTGGCGATCAGGCCGACCAGGGTCACGAGCCCGACCTGGGCATAGATATTCAGCGTGGTCGTCCAGCCGTCGGTCCAGTAGCTCTGGTTGGGATTCGGCATCTTCAGCACGGTGAAGATCAGCGCCCCGAACATCGCGAGCGGGACGGAGCCCAGCAGGATGACGATCGGGTCGCGGAACGAGTTGAACTGCACCGCGAGCGCGAGGAAGATCATCATGATGGCGAGCGCCATGGCGGGAATGAACTTGTTGCCCTCGGTGCGCAACTGGCGGGACTCGCCCGTGTAGTCGGTGGTGTAGCCCGGCGGCAGCACTTCGCGCGAGGCCTGCTCCAGCACCTTGAGCGCCTCATCCAGCGTCCGGTTCGTCGCCCCGGAGATCTTGACGGCGTTCATCTGCTGGAACCGGTTCAGCGACCGCGGAACCGTGTGATTCCGGATCGTCGCGATGGAGCTGAGCGGCACGAGCTGGTTGTTGGGTCCCGTGATGTAGATGTTGTTCAACTGGTCGGGATTGAGCCGCTCCCCGCGCTTCAGCTGCGGAATGACCTTGTAGCTGCGGCCGGCGATGTCGAAGCGGTTGACGAAGTTTCCGCCCAGCGCGGACCCCAGGTCGGCGCCGACCTGCGAGAGGTTCAGGCCCAGCGTCGCGACTTTTTCGCGGTCGATGACGATCTCGGACTCGGGCTGGTCGATCTTGGTGTCGATCTGGAGGAACGGGAAAACGTGGCTTTGCGCCGCCTTGGCAACGACCTTCTGGGCGAATTCCAGCAACTGCTGGGCCTCGGCGGTGCCGGCGATGACAAACTCGACCGGGAAATTGCTGCCGCCGGGAAGGGCTGGCGGGGTCGCCGCGAAGGCCTGGAATCCCGGGACGCGCATGAACTTCCCCTGCACCTCGTTCTTGATCTGTCCGATCGTGCGCGTGCGCGGCGCATGCCAGGGCTGCACGATCATGCCGGCAAACCCGTCGGCGCCGGCGGCCGCCCGGCCGACCGGATTCGAGGGCGGAAACATGATCTGGAACGTGAGCTGGCGCTCCGGGATGTCGAGCAGCGCCTGCTCCGTGGCGCGGCCATAGCCGCTCTTCTGGTCGGCGGTCGCATTGGCCGCGCAGGTCAGGATGCCGAAGACGACACCCTGGTCCTCGAGCGGCGCGAGTTCCTTCGGCGAGAACATGTACATGGGAAACACCAGCACGAAGAGCACGAGCCAGACAATATAGACGGCCGGACGCGCCTTCAGCGTGCCGTCGAGCAGGCGCCCGTAGGCCTGCCGCAGGCGGTCGAACTGGTGGTTGACGAAGCCGGTGAAGCCCTTCTCCTCCTCGGCGGCGCTGCGCAGCAGGCGGGAGGCCATCATCGGCGAGAGCGTCAGCGCCACCACGCCGGAAATCGTCACCGCGCCGGCCAGGGTCAGCGCGAACTCGCGGAACAGCGTGCCGGTCAGGCCGCCCTGCAGGCCGATCGGGGCGTACACCGCCGCCAGGGTGACCGTCATCGCAATGATCGGCCCGATGAGCTCGCGCGCGCCGATCAGCGCCGCCTCGAAGGGCGTGCGGCCCTCCCGGAGGTGGCGCTCGACGTTCTCGACGACGACGATGGCGTCGTCGACCACGAGTCCCACCGAGAGCACGATCGCCAGGAGCGTAAGCAGGTTCAGCGTGAAGCCGAAGGCCTGCATCAGGAAGATGCCGCCGATCAGCGAAACGGGAATCGCCAGGATCGGGACGACGACCGAGCGCCAGGAGCCGAGGAAAAGGAAGATGACGACGATGACGATCAGCAGGGTGTCGATCAGCGTGTGGGTGACCTCGCTGATGGCGGTGCTGATGTATTCCGACGCGTCGTAGGCGACCGTGGCCTCGAGCCCGGCGGGCAGGTCCTTCTTCATCGCCTCCACCGCCGCGCGCACGCGCCGCACCACCTCGATCACGTTGGCGTTGGGCAGCGGGAAAATGCCGGCGAACACGGCGGTCTGGCCGGTGAAACGCACCTCGGTGTCGTAGTCCTCCGCGCCGAGTTCGACATCCGCGACGTCCTCGATGCGGACGATCGTGTCGTTCTGGTGGCGGATCACGAGGCGCTTGAAATCCTGCACGGAATGCAGGTCGGTGTTGGCCGTCAGGTTGACCTGGACGAGTGAGCCCTTGGTCGAGCCGACCGCCGCCAGGTAGTTGTTGTTGCCAAGCGCGGCCCGGACCTCGGCCGGGCTGACGTTGAGCGCCGCCATCCGGTCGGGCTTGAGCCAGATGCGCATGGCAAACGTGCGCGCGCCGAGAATGTCGGCCCGCTGGACCCCCTGGAGGGCGGACAGCCGCGGCTGCACGACGCGCACGAGGTAGTCCGTGATCTGGCTTTGCGAAAGGATCTTCGAGGAGAAGCTCAGGTAGCAGGATGCGACCTGCGAGTCGGCGGACTGCACGCTGATCGCGGGCACCTGGGCCTCGGGCGGGAGGTCGTTGCGCACCTGGTTGACCTTGGCGGTGATCTCCGCGAGCGCCTTGAGCGGGTCGTAGTTAAGCTTGAGGCGGACGTTGACGAGCGAAAAGCCCTGCAGGCTGCTCGACTCGATGTAGTCGATGCCGTCGGCCGACGCGACGGCCTGCTCGATCGGGGTGGTGACGAAGCCGCGGACCAGCTCGGCGCTGGCGCCCACGTAGACGGTGCCGATGGTGACCGAGGAGTTCTCGCTGCGCGGGTACTGGCGGATCGTCAATGAGCGCCAGGCCTGGGCGCCCGCGATCACGATGACGAGGCTGACCACAATCGCCAGGACGGGCCGGCGGATGAAGATGTCGGTGAAGGATTTCATGGCAGTGCGTGGAAGTGCGCGGGCGAAACCGTCCGCGCGGGCAAAATCAGGTGTCCTTCGGCTTCGGGGCGAGCTGGGCATTCGGCGCCAGCGTGTTGTCGATCATCACGGCCTCGCCGGCGCGCAGCTTGAAGACGCCGCTGGTGACGACGGATTCGCCCGCCTTGAGGCCGTTGGTCACGTTGACAAAATCGCCCCGGGTGTTGCCGAGCTGCACAAATTGCTGGCGCAGCACCTTGCCGGTGGCGCCCTTGCCCTCGTCGATCACGAACACGGAGTCGCCGTACGGCGCATAGAGCACGGAGGTCGCCGGGATGGAGAGCACCTGCTCGACTTTCGGCAGGACGACCGCGACATTGGCGAACATGCCCGGATGCAGTTTTTCGCGCGGGTTGGCCAGGGTGGCCTGGGCGCGGAAGCTGCGCGTGGTCGGATCGACGTCGGGATTGACCGCGGTCACCTTGCCCTCGAAGACCTCGCCGGCGGCGGCGTCGGTGTTGACCCGGACCTCCGAACCGGCCGCGACCGCGGCCAGTTGCTGCTGGGGCATCGAAAAATTGACGTAGATCGGGTCAAGGGTCTGCAGGGACGCGATGGAGTCGCCCTCCTTCAGAATCTGGCCGAGATTCACGAGGCGCAGGCCCAGCCGGCCCGCAAACGGCGCGCGGATGGTCTTCTTGGCAATCACGGCGCGAATGTTGTCGGTCTGGGCGGTGGCCTGCTTGGCCTGCGCATCGACGAGATCGTAGTCCGATTTGGACACCGCGTTTTTGGCCAGCAGGTCAGTCGAGCGCTCCAGGTTCACCTTGGCCCAGGTCGCGCTGGCCTCGGCCGCGCGCAGCTCGGCCTCCTCGATGGAGGTGTCGAGCTGCACGAGCAGGTCGCCCGCCTGGACGGCGGCGCCGGACTCGAAATTGATGCTCACGACCTTGCCCGGGACCTCGGCGCTGACGGTCACGCCCTGCACGGTGACGACCGAGCCGGTCGCGGTCAGGGTGGTTTCCCAGGTGTCGGCCTTGACGGGCGCGGCGGTGACAATTTCCGGTGGCATCACCATGGCGGCACCGGCCGCCGCCATGGCGGAGAACTGGCCCTTCTTGATGAGGAACAGGGCGCCGGTGATCACGATCACGGCGACGATAGAGAGGATGATTTTCTTGGCCATGGTGGAGGGGATTTGATTCGTGGTTGAAAGGGTTCAGGTGCCGGAGGGCACCGCGGACTGGTCGCGCCGGGCGGTGGTCGCCTCCTGCTGGATCTTCGTGAGGAGGCCGACCAGGGTCTTGCGCTCGGCTTCGCTCAACGTGCTCATCAGGCCGGCGATGGCGCGGAAGTGGACCGGCATGAATTCGCGGAGGAACCTTTCGCCCTTCGCCGTCAGGCGAACGGACATCATGCGGCGGTCATCGGGGTCGGGTTCGCGTTTGACGAGTTCGTCGCGCTCCAGCGTGTCGATCAGGCCCGTCATGGTTGCCCGCGTTACTCCGGCGGCGTCCGCCAGTTCGGCGGGCGTGCGCGGACCCGCCACGCATTCATCCGCGCCGAGCAACTTGGCGGCGCGAGTGCTCATGCTGCGCCACAGGAGCATCAGGACACCAAAACGCCCATGGGAGATGCCAAACGCGGTGAAATTGTGTTCGGTCACTCCGACCGTCTCGTCAGCCGTGCGAAGAACGTGCAGGAAAGCCTCCGCAGCCGACGGGTCGAGGTCGGGGAACTCCTTGGCGGCCTCGAGAAGGCATTCGTAACGCGGCAGGTCCTTGAGCAGTAGGTACGGCATGAATAATTCGGGTGCGAAACAGTGAGGCGGCTTACCATTAGCCTCCTAACGACAATTGCAAGTATTGTTTTGTGAAGTTAACGAAACAGTTAGCCGCAATATCGATCCGTACAATATAAGTTGCGTACACATGCCTATCAACATGTTAAGAATTTGCATTCGGCCGGCCCAGCTTTGATCGATGGCAGATTCACTCGCGGTTGACCCCGCTTCGAGGCTTGCTTCGTCCTGGGTTTGAGGTGGGAGCAAAGCAGTTTTGGCAAAAAAGCTCGGGGCAGGCCCCGAAGGCCATCACCCGCGCCAGGCGCACGCCTCCCTCCGGCTCCGCGGACCCACCAAATCGGGCACGATTTCCTTGAACTGAATGTCAGTTGGCGATCAATCAGCCAACAAATCCCCGCGCAACGCCGTTGAGCGTTCGCCTATCCCAGCACCCGGTGCTCCCGTCACTTGCCGGTCTTCGCCGCGAAGCCGCGAGCCACGCACCGGATCGCCTCCACCGAGTCCTTTTCGTAGCGATTGGGCTCGGCGACGATGGTGTAATGACTGCCGGATTTCTGCACGTCCTTGATGAACGCCGACCGCAGGGTGACCGGAGTGTCCGTCTTGAGCCGCGCCGGCGTGGCCCCGTTGAGATCAGGCGGATAGACGTCCATTTCCGCGAAGCTGACCTCCAAGGTGGCGCCGCTTTGCCATTCCTGATGTCCGGTGAAAATGCTGCGCTTGCCGGTCGTGATGTTGGCAAAATTCACGATGACGCGAACCAGGATGACCCGGGCGCCGAGCGCCTGGCCAATCTTGCAGAGCGCCGGCGCCGCCGCCCATCCGCCGAGCACCACGCCGTTGCCGATCAGCGGTCGCCGTTCGCCAACAAAGACCCGTTCCATTTCCTTCGAGCTTAGCGAATTGGTGCCCTTGCCGGCGGAGAAAAACTGGCGTTTGACCTCGTCGCCGCTGGGATCAGGGTTCTGGGTCCAGGATTTGTACGCGTCGGTCTCCGCCGCCTTTTCGACCGGCAGAAGGTTCCAGCCGGCCGCCTTCAATTCGGCTTCGACCGCTTCCTGCGCCTCGTCGGCGATCTTCTGCATCAACGATCCCGAAATGCCGTCCAGCGTGTATTGGAGCCCGCCGGAACTGAACACCCCGGAACCGCTGCCCTTCTCGGTGGCCTGGGTCTGGAAACTCACCACCACCATCGGCAAGACCGCCGGGCGGTCCGCCTTGAATACTCCCAGGTGGTCCGTCGACACAATCTTGGCCGGGATGGCTTCGCCCGGGGTTAGCTCGACGGGCTTGTCGCCGGCCCGGGCGGTCAAGGTGGCAACACAAATGACCGCGAGGACGATTGGGGCAAATTTCATGGGGTGGCGGGACGGGGGTCGCAGGGAACCCCGCCACGTGTATCGAGATGCCAAATACATTCAACCCCAATACGCCAGCCGCGCGACGAGCCCGGCCGGCCGGCCCGGCCTTTCGCAAAGGTCCGCGGGCGGCACCTGACCGAAAATCGGATCTTGAGAACTACAACGACTTGGCGGCGGCGACGACGGCCTCTGCGGTGATTCCGAGTTCCTTGAACACCACCGAGGCCGGCGCGCTGAGCCCAAATCGTTCGATCCCGACGCTTTTGCCATCGAGGCCGATGTATTTGCGCCAAAGGTCCCCCACCCCGGCCTCGACTGAAACCCGCTTCCGGCAGGACGGCGGCAGGATCGAATCGCGGTATTCCTGCGGCTGCTGGTCGAATCGGCGGAACGACGGCATCGAGACGACGCGCGTCCCGGCTCCGAGCACCGCGGCGGCGGCGACGGCCAGTTGGAGTTCGCTGCCCGTGGCGAGCATGATGTGCGTCAATGGGGCCGTCTCCTGGACCGCCAC
>Ga0265327_10001561_pt1 | contig 28114 bp, 28 predicted proteins | sample 41621metaG_FD_202089 | JGI IMG/M metagenome (GOLD analysis project Ga0265327, IMG submission 202089) | Rhizosphere microbial communities from Carex aquatilis grown in University of Washington, Seatle, WA, United States - 4-16-21 metaG | ecosystem: Host-associated > Plants > Roots > Rhizosphere...
GGACCAGCAGAGTGAGCACGGCGACCCCGCCCAGGGCGGTGAGGTCCCGCATGGCCTCCCCGAACCATTTCGGCCCGATGGGGTCGGCGGGATGTCCCGGGGCTCGCAGGGCAAGGAGGATCCGGCGGTCGAAGCCCGTGAGGTCGCCCTCCGCCATTTCGCCGGCGACCCCCAGGAACGCCCAGACCGAGGCGGCGAGCGCGAACCAGATGAGCAGGGCGCGGGACTCGATCCGCTTGAGAAGGGCGCGAAGGGGCATGGACGCCAAACGCACCAGCAGGGTTCCTAGCCGAACCGCTCGCCCAGATAGACCCGGCGCACCTCGGGATCGTCGACGATCTCCGCCGACGTGCCCTCGAACAGCACTTCGCCAGTGTGGATGATGGCGGCGCGATCGATGATGTCCAGGGTTTCGCGGACATTGTGGTCGGTGATCAGGATGCCGATCCCGCGGCGCTTCAGATAGCCGATCACCTCGCGGATATCGGCGATGGCCAGGGGATCGATGCCGGCGAAGGGCTCATCCAGCAGCATGAATGAGGGCTCGCTGGCCAGCGCCCGGGCGATCTCCACCCGGCGGCGTTCGCCCCCGGACAGGGAGATGGCCGGCGCCTTGCGCAGGTGCTCGATGTGCAGTTCTTCCAGGAGCTCGGTGACCGTGGCCCGGGCGCGGCCGAGGTCGTTCTCCCGCAGCTCCACCACCGCCAGGACGTTCTCCTCCACGGTCATGCCGCGGAAGATGGAGGTCTCCTGAGGGAGGTAACCCACCCCCATGCGCGCGCGCTGATACATGGGCTGGGCGGTGATGTTCTCGCCATCCAGATAAATAGCCCCGTAGTCCGCCGGGATCAGGCCGGTGATCATGTAGAAGCAGGTGGTCTTGCCGGCGCCGTTGGGGCCCAGCAGGCCCAGCACCTCGCCGCGGCGCAGGCGCAGGGTGACGCCCTTCACCACGGTGCGGCCGCGGAACGACTTGCCGATATTGTCGACCACGAGCCCTTCCCCGGCCAGGCCGGGCAGGGCGTCAAAGCGTTCCGGCTTCAAGAACGTCACCTAGTGCGGCGTGGCGGACGGACCCGCCGGCGGCTTGGCCGGGGCCTGGTCCTGCTTGGGATAGATCACGGTGCGCACGCGCCCCGGCTTGCCCTTGCCGGCCGGACCGCTCTCCATCTGGCCGTCATTGGTGGAAACCTTGATCACCATGCGGGCGCCGCGGGCGACGTTCTGGCCGTCGATGGCGATGACGTCGCCGGTGATGATCATGGTGTCGGCGGCCTTGTCATAGACCGCGTTGTCCCCGTGGATCCGCCGCTCGGGGGTCACGTAATAGACCTGGCCGATCGCTTCCATGTGATCGAGTTCATTGCCGCAATTGGCGCCAGTCCCGCCGGGCTTCGAGGCGCCGGGAGTGGGCTTGTAATAGATCTTCAGGATGTCGGCCCGCAGCCGGACCGTGTCCTGCAGCGCCTCGGCTGCGCCCTTATAGGTCGCCAGGCACTGGGCGTTGACCACTTCCAGCTCATCGGCGGTGATGTCGATCGGCGCGTTTGACCGCTGCGCCAGCTGGGCCGCGGCCGGACCCGCCACCAGTCCCAGGGCCGCGAAGCCGCCGGCCAGGGCCATCCATTGCTTGTTCATCGCCAGCCTGCCCATGTCTGCGCTCGGGTACCTAGTGTGACTCGGTATGGGTGTGCACGCCGCCCTTGAACACCATGCGGTCGCCCTTGTCGTACACGCCATAGGACTTCGCGATGATTTCTCCAAGCGCCCCGGCGCCCTGGATCTCGCCCGACCCCTCGAGTTCGCCGGTGGCGGTGTTGAACACCGAGCTGGCGGTGGCGAAGTTGATGTCGCCGCCATTGAGCTTCACCCCGCCGGAGAGGTTCAGCATCTTGGCGTCCTCGCGATAGATCCCCGACCGGGCCGAGACCCGGGTGGGCTTGGCGCCCTCCTCGTCGAGGATCAGCATCGGGGTGTCGAGCAGGACACGCTGATAATCGTGTTCGTCCCGGGTCGCCGTCTTGGCGGTGAGCACGAAGGCGCGCCCCTTCTTGTCGCGGCCAACGAAACGGGGATTGATCAGCTGGATCGGCGCCTGGGCGTCCGCCGGCTTGGCCTTGGCGCCTACGATGGTGGCGCGCACCACGAACCCCGCCATGCCCAGCAGGACCAGCAGGATCGCCACCGGCAGGACGACCCGCATCTGGCGGATCAGGCGCGAGCGCCGGCGCCACCGCGCGAACTCCAGGCGGCGCGGCTGGCCGCTGATGGGGAGGTCGGCGACGGTCACCCGCTAGGCCTCACGAATGGGCGAAGATGTCGACCTCTTCCCAGCCGGCCACGTCCAGCAGGGCGCGGTGGGGGAGGAAGTCGAAACAGGCGCGGGCCAGGCCGTCGCGCCCCTCGCGCACCAGCATCTCGTCCAGGCGGGCGCGCAGGGCGTGCAGGTGCAGGACATCGGAGGCCGCATAGGCCAGCTGGTCGGCGCTCAGCTTCGCAGCGCCCCAGTCGGAACTTTGCTGGGCCTTGGACATGTCGATGCCGATCAGCTCCTTCGAGACGTCCTTCAGACCATGGCGGTCGGTATAGGTCCGGGCCAGTTTGGAGGCGATCTTGGTGCAATAGACCGGCGCGGTGACCACCCCCAGATGGAGATGGAACATGGCGATATCAAAGCGCCCGAAGTGGAAAATCTTGGTGATGGCCGGATCGGTGAGCAGGCGCTTGAGATTGGGCGCGTCATAGGCGGGCCGGTTTAGCCGGAGCACATGGGCGTCGCCGTCCCCCGCCGAGAGCTGCACCACGCACAGGGGATCGCGGCCCAGCCGCAGGCCCATGGTCTCCGAATCGATCGCCAGGGAAGTCGCGCCCGTGAACAGTCCGTCGGGCAGGTCGCCTTCGTGCAGGTAATTGGCCAAGGTCGCGGTGCTCCGGCGCGGAAGGGGGCCTCTCCAGTATAGAGAGGGATGGCGCCCGGGGAAGATCGGGGGCGCCGGACGCGCGCCCGGCTGCAGTGAAACTCACCAAGCCGATATCGCGCGTCCGGCGGATGGTGCCCAGGAAAGGACTCGAACCTTCACGGCCGTTAAGCCACTGGCACCTGAAGCCAGCGCGTCTACCAATTCCGCCACCTGGGCCCGATCCGCCGGATCGCGCGAGGGCGCTTCCTTAGGGCGCCGTCCCGGCCGGGTCAACGCCCGGCGTGCATGCGCAGGAGCACGCCGATTGCGAGGCGCCTTCGCATCGTCTATCCCGGCGCTTTCCAACGCGGCCCAAAGAGACACGAGACATCATGCAGGATCTGGTCACCGTCTTCGGCGGCTCGGGCTTTGTCGGCAGCCAGGTGGTGCGAGCCCTGGCCAAACAGGGCCTCCGGGTCCGGGTCGCCGTGCGCCAGCCGCACCTGGCCTACAAGATGCGCCTGCTGGGGGATGTGGGCCAGATCCAGGTGGTGCAGGCCAATATCCGCAACGAGGCCTCGGTGGCCCGCGCCCTGGAAGGCGCCCAGGCCTGCGTGAACCTGGTGGGGGTGCTCTACGAGACCGGACGTCAGGGGTTCCAGGCGGTGCATGCCATGGGCGCGGCCACCGTCGCCCGGGTCGCCCGGGCCCAGGGCGTGACCCGGTTCGTGCAGATGTCGGCCCTGGGCGCCGACCCTGACTCGCCGTCGAAATATGCCCGCACCAAGGCCGAGGGCGAGGCGGCGGTGCGGGAGATCTATCCCGACGCCGTGATCCTGCGGCCCTCGGTGATGTTCGGCCCCGGCGACGGCTTCTTCAATAAGTTCGCCGAGATGGCGGTGATCTCCCCTGTGCTGCCGCTGATCGGCGGCGGCGAGACCCGCTTCCAGCCGGTGTTCGTCACCGACGTGGCCAAGGCGGTGATGCGGGCGGTGACCGACCCGGCCTGCGCCGGCAAGACCTATGAACTGGGCGGCCCGGCAGTGATGAGCTTCCGCCAGGTGCTGCAGCTGATCATGGCCGAGACCGGCCGCAAGCGGATCCTCGCCCCCCTGCCCTTCCCGGTGGCGAGCCTGATGGGCAAGGTCGCCAAGCTGATGGCCCTGACCCCCATGGCCCCGCCGATCACTGACGATCAGGTGGAGCTGCTGAAGGCGGACAATGTGGTATCGGGCCAGCTCCCAGGTCTCGCCGAACTGGGCATCGCTGCGGAGACGGTGGAGGCGATCACCCCCACCTATCTCTACCGCTTCCGCAAGGGCGGCCAGTTCGCCGATGAGACCGGGGGCCTGACCCCCGGCGTGGCGCCGACGGTGATCTAGCCTCGGCTCAACGCCCGGTCAGCATCAGGGCCACCAGCCCGACGCCGCCCACCGCGATGCGCCACCAGGCGAACGGTGCGAAGCCGTGGCGGGTGACGAAATCGAGCATCTTGCGCACCACGATGTAACCGACCACGAAGCTGACCGCGAAGCCGAAGGCGATCAGCCCGGCCTGGTCGCCGTGGATGTTGTTGCGGTTCTTCCACAGGTCGAGGGTGAAGGCCCCGGCCATGATCGGGATGGCCAGGAAGAACGAAAACTCCGCGGCCGCGCGCTTCTCCACCCGCAGCAGCATCGAGCCGACGATGGTGGATCCCGAGCGCGAGACGCCGGGGATCAGGGACAGGGTCTGGAACAGGCCCACCACCAGGGAGGTCTTCCACGACAGGGTCATGGCGTTGGTCTCATGGGGCCGCGGCGCCCAGCGGTCCACCGCCAGCAGGGCGATCCCCCCCAGCACCAGGCTCCAGCAGATGAGCCGCGGGCTTTCGAACAGCAGCCCCTTGATCACATCGTGCAGGGCGAATCCCAGCACCGCCCCCGGCAGGAAGGCGATCAGCACAGAGACTGCGAAGTGGCGCGCGTCGGCATGGGTCGGCAGGGCGATCACCACCCGCCACAGCCGGGCGAAATAGATCGCCACAATGGCCATGATCGCCCCGAGCTGGATGAGCACGATGAAGGTGTCCCAGAACCCGTCGGGCAGGCCCATCAGGGTCTTGGCGAGCAGCAGGTGGCCCGTGGAAGAGACCGGGACGAACTCGGTCAGGCCTTCAACGATGCCCAGGATTAGGGCGTTTATCCAGTCGGACACGAGCAGCTCCAGATGAACAAGGATGGGCGCACTAGGGCGGTGGTTAAGGTAAAAAACACGTTCATCCCGTTTATGGACTAAATGGACGGGACGCAGCGACGAATAACGCTCAGCGGTTGGGCGTCTCGGCTAGTTAGTCCCGACATTGGATCATCAGCTTTTCCACGGACGGATTGCGCGCTAAAGGGCGGGCGAAGGCGTGGAGCGGATCATGGCCGAGCGGATGCTCAAATTCACGACGGTGCAGCGCACGACCCCGGCCAAGCGGCCGGCCGGCGCCCGCACGGGCGATTTCCATGAAATCTATGCCGACTTCATCGACGCCAAGGCGTCCGAGCAGGCCTCGCGCTGCTCCCAATGCGGCATCCCGTTCTGCCAGACCCATTGCCCGCTCCACAACAACATCCCCGACTGGCTGCGGATGACGGCGGAAGGACGGCTGGAAGAGGCCTATCGCCTGTCCCAGGCCACCAATTCCATGCCGGAGATCTGTGGCCGCATCTGCCCTCAGGATCGCCTGTGCGAAGGCAATTGCGTCATCGAACAGTCCGGCCACGGCACGGTGACCATCGGCGCCGTCGAGCGCTACCTCACCGACAAGGCCTGGGAGGAGGGCTGGGTCGCCCCCCTGGTCCCCGGTCCGGACCGCGGCCGGAGCGTCGGGGTGATCGGTGCGGGTCCCGCCGGCCTGGCCGCCGCCGAGCGGCTGCGGGAGGCTGGCTACGCGGTCACCGTCTATGATCGCCACGACCGGGCCGGCGGCCTGCTGATCTATGGCATCCCCGGTTTCAAGCTGGAGAAGGACGTCGTCGCCCGCCGCACCGGGCGGCTGGCCGAGGGCGGGATCGAATTCCGGCTGAATTTCGAGGTCGGCCGCGACGCCAGCCTGGCGGACCTGCGGAGCCGCCACGACGCCGTGCTGATCGCCACCGGCGTTTATGCCGCTCGCGAGCTGGTGATTCCCGGCGCCGGCTCGCAAGGCGTGACGCCGGCCCTGGACTACCTGATCGCCTCCAACCGCCAGGGCCTGGGGGACGAGGTTCCCGACTTCGCCAGCGGCCGGCTGAACGCCGCCGGCAAGGCGGTGGTGGTGGTGGGCGGCGGCGACACCGCCATGGACTGCGTGCGCACCGCCGTGCGTCAGGGCGCCAGCTCCGTCACCTGCCTCTATCGCCGCGACCGCGACAACATGCCGGGCTCGGCCCGGGAAGTGGCCCACGCGGAGGAGGAAGGTGTAGGGTTCGAATGGCTGGCGGCGCCCCGCGCCGTCACCGGCGAGGCGGACCACGCCACCGGGGTGCGGGTGGCGCGCATGCGCCTGGGCGCCCCCGACGCCAGCGGCCGCTCGGCGCCCGAGGAGATCGAAGGCGCGGATTTCGAAGTGGCCGGCGACCTGGTGATCAAGGCCCTGGGCTTCGATCCCGAGGACCTGCCCGCGGCCTTTGCGGCCCCTGACCTCAAGGTCTCCCGCTGGGGCACGGTGAAGGCCGACCTCCAAAGCCTGATGACCTCCATCCCCGGCGTGTTCGCCGCCGGCGACATCGTCCGCGGCGCTTCCCTGGTGGTCTGGGCCATCCGCGACGGCCGCGACGCCGCCGACGCCATCGACAGCTACCTGGCCGAGCCCGCCCGGATGGCGGCGGAGTAATGATGATGCGCGCATCCCCCCATCCCACTCATCTCGGCGAATGCCGGGACCCAGATTCTATGGCGCAGCGCCCGGTCGATGTGTCGCCAAGACAGCCACGGAGATCAGGGAGGACACGGAGATGCGCCGCTTCGATTCTCCGTGATCTCCGTGGTTTGAAATCGGGCCGGACGGTTCCCGCCGAGCCGTGTGATCTGGGTCCCGTCATTCGCCGGGATGAGCGGTGGGGAGGGATGGTCGCCGCGTTCGCCCTGACGCTGGCCCTGCCCTCCGCCGCCGCCCCCGTCGGCCTGGCCGATCTCAGCCTGGGGCAGACCCTGGCCTGTGCGTCCAAGGACCCGGGGAGGAAGCTCTATGTGGTGATCGGCCGGATCGAACCTCTTGGGGGCCGGGCCGCGGTGAGCGTCAGCCTCTATGACAAGGGGCCGGGATCGCCCCTGCCGCAGATGGCCCATCTGCCGGTGGACCTGGAGGCCCTGGCCGCCACCTGCGCCCCCACCACCGCGGAGTCCCTGCCGCTCTCCCCCCTGTTCGAAGGCAGCTATGCCGACTGGCGCAAGGCTGTGGAAGCCCATCAGGCCGGGGTGTTCACCCTGTCGGTGGACGACATCGACGACCTGGTGCGCAAGCAGGTGGCCGCGGCCGCCGCCAAGGCCGCCGCCGCCAAGGCGGACACCCCCACACCGACGGAGCCCAGGCCATGACCTCCGACACCGAACGCTATCTGGCCAACCGCCAGCTGCTGATCGACGGGCATGCCTATGACCCGTCCATGGAGCGAGACGCCTGCGGGGTAGGCCTAGTGTGCGCCCTGGACGGTAAGCCGCGCCGGGAGGTGGTGGAGCTCGCCATCCGCGCCCTGAAGAGCGTCTGGCACCGGGGCGCGGTGGACGCCGACGGAAAGACCGGGGACGGGGCCGGCGTGCTGGTTTCCGTGCCGCAGGACTTCTTCGCCGACCAGGTCGCCCGCACCGGCCACAAGCTGCGCCCCGGCCCCATCGCCGTCGGCCAGGTGTTCCTGCCGCGCACCGACCTTGGCGCCCAGGAACAGGCCCGCACCATCGTCGAGACCGAGGTGCTGCGCTTTGGCTTCTACATTTATGGCTGGCGCCAGGTGCCGACCGACACCTCAGTGATCGGCGAGAAGGCCAACGCCACCCGCCCCGAGATCGAGCAGATCATGCTGTCACCCCCCAAGGGGCTGGACGGCGAGGCCCTGGAGAGGGCCCTGTTCATCTGTCGCAAGCGGATCGAGAAGCGGGTGGCCGCGGCCAATATCCAGCATTTCTACATCTGCTCGCTGTCGGCCAAGTCCCTGATCTACAAGGGCATGTTCCTGGCCCAGAACATCGACGACTTCTATCCGGACCTCACCGACGAACGGTTTACCGCCGCCGTGGCGGTGTTCCACCAGCGCTATTCCACCAACACCTTCCCGGAATGGCGGCTGGCCCAGCCGTTCCGGATGCTGGCCCACAATGGCGAAATCAACACCCGCAAGGGCAACCAGAACTGGATGAAGTCGCACGAGATCCGCATGGCCGCCGACGCCTTCGGCGAGCTGGGGGACGACGTGAAGCCGGTGATCCAGCCGGGCGGCTCGGATAGCTCCGACCTCGACAACACGTTCGAGGTGCTGGTCCGCGCCGGCCGCGACGCCCCCATGGCCAAGACCCTGCTGATCCCCGAGGCCTGGCAGGCCCGCTCGGCAGAGGTGATCAAGCCCGAACACAAGGCGCTCTATGCCTACTGCAATGCGGTGATGGAGCCCTGGGATGGGCCCGCCGCAGTCTGCGCCACCGACGGGCGCTGGGTGATCGCCGCCAAGGACCGCTCGGGCCTGCGCCCCCTGCGGGTCACCTATACCGATGACGGCCTGCTGATCATGGGCTCGGAGGCCGGCATGTGCCGGGTGGACGAGGCGCGGATCGTCAAGAAGGCGCATATCGCCCCGGGCCGGATGATCGCCGTCGACCTCCTGGAGGGCCGGCTCTATGGCGAAGAGGAGATCATCGACCGCCTTGCCGCCCAGCACCCCTATGACCAGTGGCTGGGCAATATGGTCGACCTGGAGCCGGAGATCGGCGCAGGCCCCGAACCCCGGGCCTATGGCCGCGAGGAGCTGACCCGGCGCCAGGCCGCCGCCGGCATGAGCCTGGAGGATCTGGAGCTGATCTTGGCCCCCATGGTGGAGGACGCCAAGGAGGCGGTGGGCTCGATGGGCGACGACGCGCCCCTGGCCGTGCTGTCCGAACAGTACCGGCCGCTGTCGCACTTCTTCCGGCAGAACTTCAGCCAGGTCACCAACCCGCCCATCGACAGCCTGCGGGAAACCGCGGTGATGAGCCTAAAGACCCGGTTCAAGAACCTGGGCAACATCCTGGCCCAGGACGAGACCCAGACCGATGTGTTCGTGCTGGAGAGCCCGGTGCTCACCACCGGCATGTACCAGCGCATCCAGGGCTATATCGGCGAGAAGAACATGGCGGTGATCGACGCCACCATGCCGATCCCGGCGCCGGAGGCCCGGCCCGGCGACGCGCTCCGGGCCAATCTCGACCGCATCCGCTCTGAGGCCGAGGACGCGGCGCTTCGGGGCTGCGCCACCATCGTGCTCACCGACGAGGCCTGTGGGCCGGAGCGGGTGGCACTGCCGATGATCCTGGCCACGGGGGGCGTTCACGCCTGGCTGGTGGCCAAGGGCCTGCGCTCCTACGTGTCCATCATTGTGCGCTCGGCCGAGTGCCTGGACACCCACTATTACGCGGTGCTGGTGGGGGTCGGAGCTACGGCGGTGAACGCCTACCTGGCCCAGGAGAGCTTCCAGGACCGAATGGAGCGGGGCCTGACCGGCGATCTCTCGCTCCGCCAGGTATGCCTGAACCACAAGCACGCCATCGAGGGCGGCTTGCTGAAGATCATCGCCAAGATGGGCATCTCGGTGATCTCGGCCTATCGCGGCGGCTATAATTTCGAGGCCGTTGGCCTCAGCCGCGCCCTGGTGGCGGAGTTCTTCCCGGGCATGCCCTCGCGCATCTCCGGCATCGGCCTGGCCGGCCTGGAGGCTAAGGCGGTGGAGCTGCACCGCAAGGCCTGGAACCCTGCGGCCCTCAGCCTGCCGGTGGGCGGGTTCTACAAGGCGCGCCGGGCGGGTGAGAGCCACGCCTTTGAGGCCCGGATGATCCACACCCTGCAGCGGGCCTGCGACACCGGAGACTACGACACCTATCGCCGGTTCTCGGAGGGCATGGCCGCTCAGCCGGCGATCCAGCTGCGCGACCTCCTGGCCTGGCGTTCGGCCGGCAAGCCGGTGGGCCTGGACGAGGTGGAAAGCGTCAACGAGATCCGCAAGCGCTTCGTCACCCCGGGCATGAGCCTGGGGGCCCTGTCGCCGGAGGCCCATGGCCTGTTGAACATCGCCATGAACCGGATCGGGGCCAAGAGCGTCTCCGGCGAGGGTGGCGAGGATTCCGCCCGCTACAAGCCCCTGCCCAATGGCGACAACCCCAATTCGGCGGTGAAGCAGATCGCGTCCGGCCGGTTCGGGGTCACCGCCGAGTACCTGAACCAATGCCGCGAGATCGAGATCAAGGTGAGCCAGGGCGCCAAGCCTGGCGAGGGCGGCCAGCTGCCTGGCTTCAAGGTCACCGAGATGATCGCCAAGCTGCGGCACGCCACCCCCGGCGTGATGCTGATCTCGCCGCCGCCGCACCACGACATCTATTCCATCGAGGACCTGGCCCAGCTGATCTACGACCTCAAGCAGATCAACCCCGACGCCCGGGTCTGCGTGAAGCTGGTGGCCATGACCGGGATCGGGGCGATCGCCGCGGGTGTCGCCAAGGCCAAGGCGGACGTGATCCTGATCTCTGGAAACGTGGGCGGCACAGGCGCCTCGTCCCAGACCTCGATCAAATATGCCGGCGGGCCCTGGGAGATGGGGCTCAGCGAAGCCAACCAGGTGCTGACCCTCAACAACCTGCGCCACTCCGTGCGGCTGCGGGCCGACGGCGGCATGCGCACCGGTCGCGACGTGGTGATCGCCGCCATGCTGGGGGCGGAGGAATTCGGCATCGGGACCGCCAGCCTGATCGCCATGGGCTGCATCATGGTGCGCCAGTGCCATTCCAACACCTGCCCGGTGGGGGTCTGCACCCAGGACGAGGCCCTGCGCGCCAAGTTCACCGGCACGCCGGAAAAGGTCATCAACCTCTTCACCTTCATCGCCGAGGAGGTGCGCGAGATCCTCGCCTCCCTTGGCTTCAAGGCCCTGGAAGAGATCGTCGGCCGCACCGACCTGCTGCATCAGGTCTCCCGCGGCGGCGAGCACCTGGACGATCTCGACCTCAACCCCCTCCTGGTGAAGGCCGATCCGGGCCAGAACGCCCCCTATTGCACCGTGGCCGGCCGCAATGAGGTGCCCGACACCCTGGACGCCCAGATCGTCCGAGACGCCGCCCCCCTGCTGGAGCGGGGCGAGAAGATGCAGCTCACCTACACGGTCAGGAACACCGCCCGGGCCATCGGTTCGCGCACCTCCTCGCACATCGTGCGCCGCTTCGGCATGACCGGGCTCGCCCCCGGGCACCTCACCGTCCAGCTCAAGGGCTCGGCCGGCCAGAGCCTGGGCGCCTTCGCGGTCCAGGGCCTGAGGATCGAGCTCACCGGTGAGGCCAATGACTATGTGGGCAAGGGACTTTCGGGGGCGACCATCGTCATCCGCCCCTCTCCCCATCTCGCGGCGCCTGAGCAGAACGCGCTGCTGGGCAACACCGTGCTCTATGGCGCGACGGCCGGGCGGCTGTTCGCGGCCGGGGTGGCCGGGGAACGGTTCGGGGTGCGCAATTCCGGCGCCGTCACCGTGGTCGAGGGCTGCGGCGCCAACGGCCTGGAATACATGACTGGCGGCTGGGCGGTGATCCTGGGGCCGGTGGGCTTCAACTTCGCGGCCGGCATGACTGGCGGCATGGCCTATGTGCTGGACCTGCACGACCGCTTCCTGCCGCTGCTGAACAAGGACTCGGTGGTGGTGCAGCGGATCGGGACGCGGGCCTGGGAGGCCGAATTGAAGGGCCTGGTGGAGGAGCATGCCCGCGAGACCGGCTCAGCCTTCGCCGCCGGGATCCTGCGCGACTGGGACCGGCATCTCGGCAAGTTCTGGCAGGTGGTCCCCAAGGAGATGGTCCACCGCCTCGACCTGCCGCTGGCCGAGGAAGAGGTGGTGCACCACTGGGCGTGACGGGGTCCATCCCCAACATCGTCATCCTCCGATCAGCCGAAGGCTGATCCGGGGGACCCAAGCCGCCTCGCCAGATCTGCAGCTCGGCCTGGGTCCCCCGGATCGTCTTTCAGACGACCGGAGGATGACGTTGGCTGGAAGGGCCGCGTCTTGCGCTTCTCACCCCAGCGGATACGCCCGCTCCAGCCGGTACTTGGATCCCTCGTCCGACGGCCAGCTGGAATAGAGCCCGAAGCTCGCCACCGTGAAGGCCGGCGAATGGAGCAGGTTGTTGGCCTGGATCCAGTAGGCCACCCGATCCGGCTCCGGACGGCGCAGATAGGCGAGCGTCACATGGGGTTTATAGACCCGGGTGTCGGCGGGCAGGCCGGCGCGGCGGGCGGCGGTCTCGCAGGACCTGGCCAGGTGGCCCAGGGCCGGACTGTCCTCCACCCCGGCCCAGACCGCGTGGATGTGCTCCCCCTCCCCGAACGCCCCGACCCCGGCCAGTTCCAGGGTGAGCGCCTCGCCGGTGATGGTGGCGAGTTCGGAGTCGAGGTCGGCGGCCAGGTCCTCGCGCACATCGCCGAAGAACCGAAGCGTGATGTGGAAGGCCTCGGGCGGACGCCATCTGGCGGCGGGAAGCCCGTGCTGGCGGCGAATCAGGCCCTCGGCGATCTCGGGAGGCATGGCCAGGGCGGCGAACAGACGGATCATGGTCCCCTAAGCCTTGGGGTCCACGACCTGGGCGCGCAAGGGGTTACGCAGACGTAATTCCGCATTCGCTTGCGAAAGCCCCGCCCCGGCACGATATTTGGGCCTGCGCCCGCTTGGGGCGTCTTGAAAGGGTTTTGCTCACATGAGCGACTTCAACCGCGGCTTCTCGCGCACGATCCCGATCGATCGCGCCGACATGTCGGTTGACGCTGGACTGCGGAGTTTCATGCTCGGCGTCTACAACAAGGTCGGCCTGGGCCTGGTGCTGTCCGCCGCCCTGGCGTTCCTCACCGGCGCCTATCCCCCCGTTCGCGACCTGATGTTCTCGGTCGCCCCCAACGGCCGGATCGGCTTCACGATGCTGGGCATGATCGTGTCCTTCGCCCCGTTGGCCCTGATCCTGGGCTACGGCTTCATCGTCAAGAACCAGACCAGCCGGGCCTCCGGCATCCTCTACTGGGGCGTGGTCAGCCTGATCGGCGCCTCCACCGGCGTGGTGGTGCTGCTTTATACCGGCGCCTCCATCGCCTCGACCTTCCTGATCACGGCAGCGGCCTTCGGCGGCCTGTCCCTGGTGGGCTACACCACCAAGAAGGACCTCACCGCCATGGGATCGTTCATGATCATGGGGCTGCTGGGCCTGATCATCGCCTCGGTGGTGAACATGTTCCTGCACCTGGCCGCCATGGCCTTCATCATCAACGTGCTGGGGGTGCTGATCTTCGCGGGCCTGATCGCCTGGGACACCCAGAAGCTGAAGATGACCTATTACCAGCTGGGGGGCGACCAGACCTCCATGGCCGTGGCCACCAACTACGCCGCGCTCAACCTCTATTTGGACTTCATCAACCTGTTCCGCTTCCTGCTGGCCCTGCTGGGCAACCGCCGCTAGGCGAGCCCGCAGACCACAAAGACAAGAGCCCCGGCGGGCGACCGCCGGGGCTTCTTGCTAGGCGGGTATTTCTCGCCGACAGGATAACAATTCCCGTGCGGCCGGCGGCCGCCGAAGCGATATGCCTGGACTTGTTATCCTGTCCCCGAAATACCTATTCCACCACGCGGAAGCGGCGGCTCTCGAACACGGTGAGCACCTGCTCCAACTCGTGACCGCGCTTCAGCACCATGCCGCCCTCGCCGATCACCGCCCAGGCGCCCTGGCGCCGCGCCAGGGCCGGCCGCTTCTCGATGCGGTAGGCCGGCGCCTCGGCCGAGCGCCGGAAGACCGAGAACACACAGGCCTCCGACAGGCCGTCTATGGCGTAGTCCCGCCACTCGCCGGCGGCGACCATTCGACCATAGAGCTGAAGGATGCGGGTGAACTCCCGGCGTTCGAAGAACACCGGGGCCAGACGACTTGGCTGCGGATCAAGGGCCATAAGGGGAGGCTAAACCCAAAACCCGGGCCCGGACAATTGGGCGCGTGCACGGATTTCATCTCCGCCGTCTTCGCCCTGCGACCGACACGGCGGGCGTCATTCTGAACGGGCCGTAATTTAGCGCCGTGAAATGACCTCAATTTGGACCTGCCCGCGCCTGATCCCCCCTCGATATTGCGATGGTCGGTTGGTCGGAACCACCTCGGTCCTGGATCCTGAACAGCCCCCCCAGCCCCCCCTGGATCGCGGGGTCTCGGCCAGCCGACGCTTAAACCTCCAAGACGTGTCGCCCGCGCGGTTCCCCCCCAATCGCGCGGGCTTCATCTTTTTTGGGGCGGACTTCAGCCGGTCGCCTTGACCTTCTCGGCCTTGACCGGCGGGCCCTTCATGCGGCCGACCCCCAGGATGCGGCCGCCTTTGGCGCCCTGCACCAGGACCACGGTCGCGAGGCCCTCCTCGCTGGCGGCGGGCAGCCGGTAGGCGACAGGGCGGCCCTTCCAGCTTCCCAGACGGGTGATCTCGCGCACCACATTGATGTGCTCGACGGTCTGGCCGCGATTGTCGCCCTTCTTGACCATCACGTCCTGTTGGCGCGGGTCATAGCGCACCAGCCAGACCTCGGCGCCGGGCCTCGGCGGGCGGCCGGCGCCCACATCCACGCGTTTGCCGCCCACAAAAGCGATCTGCGGCGGCTTGGGATGTTCTCCCGCCGCCTGGTCGATCAGCTTGTCCACCTTGTCGGTCTGCAGGCCGCCGGCCTGGGCGCGGCCGTCCACCACCACCTGGGGGGTATAGGGCTCGCGCAGGGCCAGCTGCGCCACATAGGCCTTCTGCCGGTCGGCGAATTCCGGCTTGGCGAAGGTGTCCGGCCAGCCGAGATAATCCCAGTAGTCCACCGGGAAGGTGAGGGCGAGCACCTGGGGCCGCGAGGCCAGCTTGATGAGATTGGCGTTGGCCTCGCCGCAGGAGGCGCAGCCCTGGGCCGTGTAGAGCTCCACCACCACAGGCGGCGGCTTGGCGGCCGCCGTGAGGGGAAGGGCGGCCAGGGCCAGGCTCAGAAACAGGAATCCGCGCATCGGCGCGCACTTAAGCGGAGTTCTGTGCCGATTGTGGTTCAACAAGGTGTGACCCCCAACTCCGTCATCCTCCGGTCGTCTGCAAGACGATCCGGGGGACCCAAGCCGAATTCGACGCATTCGCATAGGCCGCTTGGGTCCCCCGGATCAGGCATCGCCTGACCGGAGGATGACGATAGGGGAACAGCGATCAGGCCTCGGGCTTGGCCAGGTTGCGCAGCACGTAGTTCAGCACCCCGCCATTGCGGAAATATTCCAGCTCGGTGGGGGTGTCGATCCGGCAGCGCACCGGGAAGCGCGCGATGCGGCCGTCGGAGGGACGGTACATCTCGATGGTCAGCTGGCGGCGCGGCGACAGGTCGGAGAGGCCGCGGATGGAGACGATCTCCTCACCGGTGAGGTTGAGCTTGTTCCAGCCTTCCTGCAGGAACTGCAGGGGCAGGACGCCCATCCCCACCAGGTTCGAACGGTGGATCCGCTCGAAGCTCTCGGCGATCACCGCACGGACCCCGAGCAGCTTGGTGCCCTTGGCGGCCCAGTCACGGGACGAACCGGTGCCGTATTCCTTGCCGGCGAAGATCACCATGGGGCGGCCTTCGGTCTGGTAGCGCATGGCCGCGTCATAGATCGCCATGACGTCGCCGGAGGGGAAGTGCTTGGTGACCCCGCCCTCGATGTCGGCGGTGATGCGGTTGCGGATCCGGATGTTGGCGAAGGTGCCGCGCATCATGATCTCATGATTGCCGCGCCGCGCGCCGTAGGAGTTGAACTCCGTGGTGGGGACCTGGCGTTCCTTGAGATAGACGCCGGCCGGGCCGGAGGCCTTGATCGAACCGGCCGGGGAGATGTGGTCGGTGGTGATGGAGTCGCCGAACACCCCCAGGACCCGGGCCTCGATGATGTCGGTGACCGGCGCCGGCTCCATTTCCATGTCCTGGAAATAGGGAGGGTTCTGGACATAGGTGGAGCCCATGTCCCAGGCGTAGGTCTGGCCGCCCTCGATCTTGATCCCCTGCCAGTTCTTGTCGCCCTTGAAGACGTCGGAATAGCGGGTGTTGAACATCTTCTGCGTCACGTGCTTGCGCTGCAGGGCGGCGATTTCCTCCGAGGAGGGCCAGATGTCCTTCAGGTAGACCGGCTTGCCGTCCTTGCCATTGCCCAGGGGCTCATGGGCCAGGTCGATCAGCATGGAGCCGGCCAGGGCGTAGGCCACCACCAGGGGCGGCGAGGCCAGATAGTTGGCCCGCACGTCGGGGTTCACCCGGCCTTCGAAGTTGCGGTTGCCGGACAGCACCGAGCAGGCCACCAGGTCGCCCGCCGTCACCGCCTCGGAGATGGCTTCCGGCAGGGGGCCAGAGTTTCCGATGCAGGTGGTGCAGCCATAGCCCACCAGGTTGAAGCCCAGCGCGTCCAGGCTCTTGGTGAGGCCGGCGGCCTTCAGATAGTCGGTGACCACCTGGCTGCCGGGGGCCAGCGAGGTCTTCACCCAGGGCTTCACCTTCAGGCCCTTTTCGACGGCCTTCTTGGCCACCAGCCCGGCGGCGATCAGCACCGAGGGGTTGGAGGTGTTGGTGCAGGAGGTGATGGCGGCGATCACCACGTCGCCGTTCCCGACGTCGAACTTCTCGCCCTTCACCGCCACCCGGTCGCCCGGACCGGCCTTGCCGAAATCCTTGATCAGGGCCGAGTTGAACTCCACCGCCGCGTCGGACAGCAGCACCCGGTCCTGGGGACGCTTGGGGCCGGCCAGGGACGGCATGACCGTGGAGAGGTCGAGTTCGAGAGTGTCGGTGAACACCGGCTCGGCGTCGCCGGGCTCATGCCACAGGCCTTGCGCCTTCGCATAGGCTTCCACCAGGTCGGCGCGGGCGGCCTCGCGGCCGGTGGCGCGCAGATAGTCGATGGTAGCCTTGGTCACCGGGAAGAAGCCGCAGGTGGCGCCGTATTCCGGAGCCATGTTGGCGATGGTGGCCTGGTCTTCCAGGGTCAGGCCGCCGAGGCCCGGGCCGAAGAATTCCACGAACTTGCCCACCACGCCCTTCTTGCGCAGCATCTGGGTGACGGTGAGCACCAGGTCGGTGGCCGTCGCGCCGTCCGGCATCTCGCCCAGCAGCTTGAAGCCGATGACCTCGGGGATCAGCATCGGGATCGGCTGGCCCAGCATGGCGGCTTCCGCCTCGATGCCGCCCACGCCCCAGCCCAGGACCGACAGGCCGTTGACCATGGTGGTGTGGCTGTCGGTGCCGACCACGGTGTCGGGATAGGCGATCGTCTCGCCGCCCTCGTCATTGATCCACACGGTCTGGGCCAGGTATTCCAGGTTCACCTGGTGGCAGATCCCGGTGCCGGGGGGCACGACGCGGAAATTGTTGAAGGCCGAGGAGCCCCAGCGCAGGAAGCGGTAGCGCTCGATATTGCGCTCGTACTCGCGGTCCACGTTCTCGCCGAAGGCCTTGGCGGTGCCGAAATAGTCCACCATCACCGAGTGGTCGATCACCAGGTCGACGGGGTTCAGCGGGTTGATCTTCTCGGGATTGGCGCCGAGCTTGGTCATGGCGTCGCGCATGGCGGCCAGGTCCACCACCGCCGGCACGCCGGTGAAGTCCTGCATCAGGACCCGGGCGGGACGGAAGCTGATCTCGTGCTCGACGGAGCCCTTGTTCTCGACCCAGGCGGCGATCGCCTTGAGGTCGTCGCCGGCCACCGTCTGGCCGTCCTCGTTGCGCAGCAGGTTCTCCAGCAGCACCTTCATCGAGACCGGAAGACGCGAGATACCGGCAAGACCGGCTTCCTCCGCCGCCGGAAGGCTGTAGTAGACGTAGGTCTTGGAGCCCACCTTGAGTTCGCGGCGGGTTTGCAGGCTGTCCATGGACGCCATGGTTTAGGGATCCTTCCTCTGTTCACGGCCCAGATACGTCTGCTTCGGGGATCGCGCGCTCTTGGAGACGGACACACAGCGTCCGGCCCAGCGCCGCGTACGTCCCCCAAGGCGACGTCGGCCGCGCGCGTCATAGACCCTGGGTCGAATTTCGTCCATGCGCACGGCCGCGTCTTTTCGGCCGCGCCGGCGCCGGCGGGGCGCACAGCGTGACGGTCCGGCTGCAAATCGACGGCCTGGCGGTGCGCCGGGGCGGCCGCCGGCTGTTTCAGGGACTGTCCCTCACCCTGGCCGCCGGCCAGGCTGCGGCGCTCACCGGCCCCAACGGTTCGGGCAAGACCAGCCTGTTGCGGGCGGTGGCGGGGCTGATCGCCCCGGAGGCCGGAACCATCGGATTCGGCGCGATCGATCCGGCCCGGGCCCGGGCCGAGGACCTGCACATTCTGGGCCACCTGGACGGGTTGAAGCCCGGGCGCACGGGGCGCGAGGAGCTCAGCTTCTGGACCCGGTGGATGGGCGGGGACACAGCCTCCCTGGAGGCCGCCGCCGGGCGCCTGGAGATCGGCGCCCTGCTGGACCTCGAGGTCCGCCGGCTGTCCGCCGGCCAGAGGCGGCGGCTGGCCCTGGCCCGGCTGATCGCCGCGCCGCGACCGATCTGGCTGCTGGACGAACCCCTCAGCCCACTGGACGCCCGCTGGCGGGTGCGCATGGGGGAAATCATGGCCGAGCACCTGAAGTCAGGCGGCGTGATCCTGGCCGCCGTCCACGACCCCCTGCCGATCCCGGCCCTGTCGCTGGAGATTCCCGAGGAAGGCCGGGTCGTCGCATGAGCCGCGCCTATGAGCTGCTTCGCCGCGAGGTGGCCCTGGCCTGGGGCCGCGGGGGCGGGCCGCTGGTGTCCGTGGGCTTCTATGCCGGGGTGGCGACCCTGCTGCCCCTGGCAACCGGGCCGGAGCCGGCCAGGCTGGCGGCCATCGCCCCCGGCGCGGCCTGGACCACCCTGGCGCTCGCCGCCCTGCTGAGCCTCGACCGTCTGTTCGAGCGCGACTACGAGGACGGGGCGCTGGACCTGTTGTCCCTCTCCCCCCTGCCCCTGGAACTCGCCTGCGCCATCAAGTGCCTGGGCCAATGGCTGGCCACCGGCGCGCCCCTGGCCCTGTTCGCACCTGTCGCGGCCATCGCGCTCGGGGCCCACATCACCCTCGCGCCGCTGATTTTCGCCAGCGCCCTGGTGGGGGGGCTCGCCTTCGCCTTCACCGGCGGCATCGGCGCGGCGCTCAGCCTGGGCGCCCGCCGCGGCGGCCTGCTCACCGCGGTGATCGTCCTGCCCCTGTTCGTGCCGCCGGTGATCTTCGGCGGCGGCGCGCTGGACGCCTTCGTGGCCGGCCTGCCCTGGCGGGCGGGCTTCACCCTGCTCTGCGCCTACACCGCCGCCGCCGTGGCCCTGGGCCCCGTGGCCATGGCCGCAGCCTGCCGGAATGCGCTGAGCTGAGCGGGGCCAAGACGCGTGAGCGCGGCGCCATCCCAGCTTCCCCCACCTCGTGGGGGAAGTGTCATGAGGCGCGGAACGCGACGAATGACGATGGGGGTGCGTATCTGAAGCGCACGGACTGTCAGATTTCGCACCCCCATCGACCCTCCAGCGACGACGCTGTCGGGCCACTTCCCCCACAAGGTGGGGGAAGCTGGGATGGCGACATGACAATGCCTCCACCCCGCCCCTACCCGCCCTTCGGCCGGGTCACCTGGGTGAAGATCACCTGCCACTTGCCGTTCCGCTTCGCCCAGATGTCAGCGAAGTGGAAGGTCACGGCGAAGGGCTTGCCGCCGTCGGTTCCGCGGGCGTCGACAATCCCGGCCATCACCGCCCCGTCCGCCCAGACCCGGTCCACAGGATCGCGCACCACGAAGGGCTCGAGCCGGTAGCCGGGCGCCGTGAAGTCGGCGATCAGCTCGGCCTTGGTCTCCCGCTGGGCGGCGGAATTCACCAGGGTGTAGTCGTCGGCCAGCCATCGCTCCAGGGCGGCGCGGTCGCTGTGGATCTGGGCCTCGTCATAGCCCTTCACCGCCGCGGCGAGGTCGGGAGGCAGCCCCCCGGCGGCGGCGGGGAAGGCGGCGAGCAAGGTCACGGCGCAGGCGGCGAGGCGAAGCAACATCAGGTTCAAGGCTCCCAGGCGGGCCCATCGCCCGCGCTCGGCGGCCTCTAGCTCGCAATACCTGTCACCTTCCGTCAGGAACCGGACATCCTCAGGAAATTAAACCTTGGTAATGCCCGACGGAACGCCGTTCGCCACGCCGTTGCAGGCGTAGGAACAATCCCACGGAGTCCTTCGATGATCTTGAAATCCCTTCGCGCCGCCCTGCTTGGCGCCACCATTCTGGCCGTCGGCGGCGCGGGCGTGGCCATCGCCCAGGCTCCGCCGCCCAAGCACGAGGCCATGGGCGAGCGTCATATGCATGCGGACCCCGCGGCCATGATGCAGCGCCATGCCCAGCACCTGCGCGACACCCTGCAGCTGACCCCCGCTCAGGAACCGGCCCTGCAGGCCCTGCTCAGCTCCATGAAGCCGCCGGAAGGCATGCATGACCATATGGGCATGAAGGGTGATCACGACGAGATGGCCAAGCTGACCACGCCCCAGCGCCTCGAGAAGATGCGCACCAAGATGACCGAACACATGGCCGCCTTCGACCAGCACGCCCAGGCGGTGACCAAGTTCTACGCCCAGCTTACCCCCGCCCAGCAGAAGGCCTTCGACGCCCTGTCGCCGATGATGATGCATCACGGCATGCATGGCGGCGGAATGGGCGGGCACGAGATGGGCGAGCATGGGATGATGGAAGGCCATCACCCCGGCGCCTGACGCACCGGGCGCTTGATTCAATTGCAGCGGGCCGCGCCGGGCGCTAATCCCCAGGGATGATCCCGGCGCCGGCCTTCCTGTCGAATCCTGAGCGCTTCATGGCCTTTTCGCGCTGGGCCGCACCTGGCCTGGCGCTGATCGCCACGGCCCTGGGCCTTGCAGGCCTGTGGTTCGGCTGGACCGCCCCGGACGACTACCAGCAAGGCGCCACGGTGCGGATCATGTTCATTCACGTGCCCGCCGCCTGGATGAGCCTGTTCGTCTATGCCTGTCTGGGAGGCGCCAGCTTCCTGGCCCTGGTGTTCCGTCACGCCCTGGCCGACGCCGCCGCCCAGGCCGCGGCCCCGCTCGGCGCAGCCTTCACCGGCCTGGCCCTGGCCACCGGCTCGCTGTGGGGCCGGCCGATGTGGGGAACCTGGTGGGTGTGGGACGCCCGGCTCACCAGCGTGCTGGTGCTGTTCCTGTTCTACCTGGCCTATATGGCCCTGCGCGCCAGTCTGGACGACGAGGTCAAGGCCGCCCGCGCCGGGGCGATCCTGGCCCTGGTGGGGCTGGTGAACGTGCCCATCGTCCACTGGTCGGTGGACTGGTGGAACACCCTGCATCAGGGGACCACGGTGTTCGCCAAGGGCGGCCCCAGGATGTCGGCGGTGTTTCTCACCCCCCTGCTCCTGATGGGGCTCTGCTACATGGCCGCCTTCGGGGCCCTTTGGCTCACCCGCATCCGCGGCGAAGTCTGGAAGCGGCGCGCCGAGGCGGCCGCCCTGCGCGCGGCGAGGGCCTGATGCTGCACCTGGAAACCGGCAAGTACGCCGCCTTCATCTGGCCGGCCTACGCCATCACCGCGGCGGTGTTCGCCGGCATGATCGTCTCCAGCCTGGGCTATGCCCGCCGCTGGCGGAAGAAGACCGAGGCCCTGACCGACCACCGCGCGGACCCGCAGCCATGATGCGCTGGCTGGCCCTGGCGCCGCTGATCGCCCTGGCCCTGCTGGGCGCGCTGTTCGGCCTCTACGCCCTTGGCCACGACCCCCATGTCCAGCCCCACGCCCTGGTGGGCAAGCCGCTGCCTGCGGTGACCCTGCCGGCCCTTACCGACGGCCGCGCCGTGGCGCTCAGGGACACGACCGCCCAGGGCCCGGTGCTGGTGAATGTCTTCGCCTCCTGGTGCGCCCCCTGCGAGCTGGAAGCGCCGGTGCTCACCGCCATGAAGGCCCGCGGCGTACGCATGGTCGGCGTCGCCTATAAGGACGCCCCGGACAACACCAAGGCCTTCCTGGGCCGGCTGGGGGATCCCTATGCCCAGAGCCTGGTGGACCGGGACGGCCGCGCCGGCATCGAGCTGGGGGTGACTGGGGTGCCGGAGACCTATCTGGTGGATGGCGAGGGGGTGATCCGCGCCAAGCATACCGGCCCGCTGACTGCGGCAGACGCGCGCGACCTCGAAGCACAGCTCGCCAGACTCGCCCGTTAACCCTATTTTGAGTCGGCGGACGCGATGGTCGCGTTTGGTTAACCATGTCTCGAGGGCCCGATGGCGACCCCGATCCGTCCCGGCTTCCCGAATCCGACGGCCCCCCAGCCGCGGCCCGATGCCGCGCGGGCCGCGGCCCAGAAGGCCTTCTTCCAGGCCGCCCTCGGCCAGACCTCCGGCCCCGGCCTGTCGGCGCGCCCTGCGGCCGACCCCACCGCCCAGCGCCCCCAGAAGATCCCCACCTCGCTCCCCGCCGAACCGCCGACCAGGATCCTGCGTCCGGGCTCGCTGCTGGACATCAAGGTCTAGGGGCGGAGGACCTTTAGGTGCTCCCCTCTTGGGGGAGCTGTCCGCAACGCGGACTGAGGGGGCTCGTAGAACTCAGTCGTCCGCGGGCTTCAGCCCCCTCCGTCTCGACGCTCCGCGCCGATCCACCTCCCCCAAATCGCGCTGCGCGCTGGGGGAGGATCTGGGATCAAGCCGCCTTCTTGGCCTTCTTCTTCTCAGCCTTCGCCGGCTTGGCCGCCTTATCGGCCTTCTTCGGCTTCTCGGCCTTGACCTTCTTGGCAGGCTTTTCCGCCGCCGGGGCCTGGGCTTCGTCACCGGCTTTCACCAGGTCACGCAGCAGGTTGGTGAGGCTGTCCCGCTTGCCGCCGGACAAGAGCTTCAGCAGGCGGGCGTCGGCGGCGGCCATGCGCGGGCGGGCGTCGGCCAGGGCCACGCGGCCAGCCTCGGTGAGGTTCACCGCATTGGCCCGCGCGTCGGCGATGGAGCGCTGGCGTTCCAGCAGGCCCTTGACGATCATCCGCGCGGCCATGTCGGCCAGGGTGGACCTGTCGATGCCGGTCATCCGCACGAGGTCCGTCTGGGTGAGGCCCTCGTGGGTCTCCACCGCCGCCAGCACCGCGTACTGACGCTGGGTGAGGCCGCCGGACCCGAACTCGTCCGCATAGATGTCGAGCGCCAGTTGCAGCGCACGGTGGAGCAGGTGGCTGGGGGAGCGGTCGAGGGCGGAATGACCCCCGGATTTGGCGGCTGATTTGCTCTTCGCCATCGACCTGCCTGCCTTCCGTTGGGAGCCGTTGTCGACCCCGGAAACTATAGGCCCTTCGCGTCAATTTGACGACAGACGGTCCGTAGGCGGCGCAAGCCTATTCGAGCGGCGGCTCCAGCAGATGGTCCTGGTGGGCGTACTTCATCATCAGGGGCGCCTGGGTGAGCGCGAAGGCCACGGTGAGGATCATCAGGCCCGGAAACCGGAACAGCACCCAGATGGTGTCCGGCTGGGTGCGCCAGATGACTTCGTTGAGCGCCGCCAGGGCCAGGAAGAACACGCCGTAGCGCAGGGTGAGCTTCTTCCAGCCCTCGTCGGCCATGGGGAAGGAGTCCCCCAGCAACAGCTTCAGTGGGTTCTTGCCCAGGGCCAGGCCCCCCAGCAGGGCGATCCCGAAGGCCAGATTCATCACCGTGGGCTTGATCTTCAGGAAACGGGCGTCGTGGAAGGCCAGGGTCAGGGAGCCGAACACCAGCCCCGCGCCGCCGGCGATCAGAGGGAAGGGGGCGATGCGCCGCTCCACCACGAAGCCGATCACCAGGGCCACCGCCGAGCCAGCCACCAGGGCCCAGGTGGCGTTCACCAGGTTCTTGCCGCCGAGAAAATAGGCCGCCAGCCAGCAGGCCAGGCCGCCATAATCGACAATGGCGCGCACCCACTTGTGCGCTTTTGGACTAAGGGTCATGCGTCCTCCAGCCCCACCAGGGAGCGGGCGAAGGCGCGGGCCTGGAAGGGTTGCAGGTCGTCGATCCCCTCCCCCACGCCGATGAGTTTGATCGGACTGTCCGAGGCCTGGGCCACTGGCACCAGCACCCCGCCGCGGGCGGTGCCGTCGAGCTTGGTCATCACAATTCCGGACACCCCGATCTGGTTGCCGAAGATGTTCTCCTGGGCCAGCGCATTGCGCCCCACCGTGGCGTCCAGCACCAGCAGGGTTTCATGCGGGGCGTCCGGATCGACCTTCTTCACCACCCGGATCACCTTCAGGAGCTCGTCCATCAGGCCCTGCTTGTTCTGCAGGCGCCCGGCGGTGTCGATCAGCACCACGTCATAGTTCTCGGCCCGGGCCTTTTCCACGGCGTCGAAGGCCAGGCCCGCGGCGTCGGAATTGGGGGGGCGGGACATGAAGTCGGCCCTGGCCCGCTCGGCCCAGACCTTCAGCTGCTCCACCGCGGCGGCCCGGAAGGTGTCGCCGGCCACCACGAGCACCTTGGCGCCGCGCCCGGTGAGGTCGGCGGCGATCTTGCCCAGCGTCGTGGTCTTGCCCGAGCCATTGACCCCGATGAACAGCACCACATAGGGCCGGGGTCCGCCCAGGGGATCGAAGGTCCCCTGTCGCGCCGCCAGCTCCTCGCCGATGGCCTCGGCGAGCGCCTCCTTGATCTCCTGCTCGTCGACGCTCTTGCCAAACTTGGCGTCGGAGAACCGCTGGGTGATGCGGGCGGCCGACTGCGGGCCGAGATCGGCCTCGATCAGCATCTCCTCGAGCTCGTCGAGCTTATCCTGGGTCAGGGGCTGCTTGGTGAAGGTGGCGGCCACCTGCTCCGTCATCTGTTTGGATGAGCGGGAGAGGCCGTCGGCCAGGCGCTGGAACCAGCCCTTCTTCGGTTCGGTCATGGGCGGGCTTCTAGCTCGCGATCGCGACGCGCGATAGAGGAGGCCGCATGCAAGCGATCCCGAGCGCCCTCGTCGGTCTGGACTACGCCGCCGTGGCGGTGTTCGGCGCCACGGGCGCTCTGGCCGCCGCGCGGCGCAAGCACGACATCGTCACCTTCGGCTTCTTCGCCTGCGTCACCGGCGTGGGGGGCGGGACCCTGCGCGACCTCTTGATCGGCGCCCCGGTGTTCTGGGTAGCGCGGCCCGGCTATCTGGTGTGCTGCCTGGCCGCCGCCCTGGCGATCTGGGTGCTGGGGTCCGGCCGCGGCCGCCAGCGGGTGTTGCTCTGGCTCGATGCCGTGGGTCTGGCGGCCTATTGCGTGGTGGGGGCGGCGAAGGCCGAGGCCATGGGGGCGCCGGCCTTTTCCGCCATGGTGATGGGAGTGCTCACCGCCTGTTTCGGCGGGGTGATCCGCGACGTGCTGGCCCACGAGCCCTCGGTGCTGCTGCGCCGGGAGATCTATGTCACCTGCGCGGTGCTGGGTGCGGGGCTGTTCCTGATTCTGGAGATCGCCGGGATAGCGCCCCTGCCAGCCGGGATCGCCGGCGCCGCGGCCGCCTTCGCCGTGCGGGCCGGGGCGATCCTGTGGAACTGGAGCCTGCCGGCCTTCCAGCGCGGCGTGGAGGACTGAATTTCGGGGACAGGATAACAATTCCCGCGCTCACCGGAGGTGCGGAGGCCCGGAGGTTCGAATTGTTATCCTGTCCCCGAAACGCGGCGCGCCACCGCCTTGACGCCCGCCACCCCGGTGATCCGCAACGGAACGATCGCGCCCACCGTCGCCTCGCCCTCGAATTGGATCTCGGTGAAGTCCTCCGCGCGGGCGGCCCCGCCTCGCTCCACCAGGCCCGGCACGATGCGCCCCACCTGGCGGGCCAGGTGCCGCTGCAGCGCGGCGTCCCCCGCGGCGCGCAGCCGGGCGGCGCGGTCCTTGACTGCCGGACGGGACAGCTGTGGCATGCGCGCCGCCGGGGTCCCGGGGCGCGGGCTGAACGGGAAGACGTGCAGGAAGGCCAGGCCCGCTTCTTCCACCAGCTTCAGCGTGTTCTCGAACATCGCCTCCGTCTCGGTGGGGAAGCCGGCGATCAGGTCGGCGCCAAAGGCGGTGTCAGGCCGCACGGCGCGCACCTGCGCGATCAGCCGCAGCGCGTCGGCGCGGCTATGGCGACGCTTCATCCGCTTCAGGATCATGTCGTCGCCGGCCTGCAGCGACAGATGCAGATAGGGCATCAGCCGGGGCTCTTCCGCCAGGCATCGCATCAGGTCCGGATCGATCTCCGCGGCGTCGATGGAGGACAGCCGCAGCCGCGGCAGGTCGGGGACCAGCTTCAGGATCCTCGCCACCAGCTGGCCCAGGCTCGGCTGGCCCGGCAGGTCGGCGCCCCAGCTGGTGATGTCCACCCCGGTGAGCACCACTTCCTGATAGCCCTGAGCGCTAAGCCTTCGGATCTGCTCCACCACCTCCCCCGCCGGAGCCGAGCGGGAATTGCCGCGGCCGAACGGAATGATGCAGAAGGTGCAGCGGTGATCGCAGCCGTTCTGCACCTCCACATAGGCCCGCGCCCGGTCCTTCAGCCCGTCGATCAGGTGGCCGGCGGTCTCCCGCACGCTCATGATGTCATTGACCCGCACCCGCGGCGCGTCGGGACCCGCAGCGGCATAGGCCCCGGCGGCGGACTTCTCCGCATTGCCCAGCACCAGGTCCACCTCGGCCATGCCGGCGAAGGCGGCGGGGTCGATCTGCGCCGCGCAGCCGGTGACGATCAGCCGGGCGTCCGGGCGCTCCCGCCGGGCCTTGCGGATCGCCTGGCGGGCCTGACGCACGGCCTCCCCGGTCACCGCGCAGGTGTTGAACACCACCGCATTGGTGAGCCCGTCCTCGGTGGCCCGGGTCCGGATCACCTCGCTCTCATAGGCGTTCAGCCGGCAGCCGAAGGTGATGATCCGCACGCCTGCGTTCGGATCATCTTCGCTCACGGGCTCGCCGGCGGCGTGGCCGGGATCCAGCTCCAGGACGGGGTCTTCGCTCACGGCAGCACCCCGGTGAACTCGGTCTCCACCGCGCCGGTCATGATCACATGGTCGTCGTCCCGCCACTCGACAGTGAGGTCGCCGCCGTCCAGTTCGACAATCGCCTTGCGGTCGGTGAAGTGGCGGCGGCTGGCGGCCACCAGGGCGGCGCAGGCGCCAGTGCCGCAGGCCCGGGTCAGGCCGGCTCCCCGCTCCCAGACCCGCAGCCGGATACGGTCGCGCGCCTTGATCTGGGCGAAGCCCACATTGACCCCTTCCGGGAACAGCGGGTGGTGCTCGATCAGCGAGCCCGCCTCCCGCACCGGGGCCACGTCCACGTCGGGCACGAAGAACACCACATGCGGATTGCCCATGGAGACGCAGCCCGGGGTGTGCAGGTGCGGGGCGTCGATGGGCCCCACCTGCAGCTCCACGCCGCGGGTGTCCATGGCCTCGGAGAGCGGGATCTGGTCCCAGGCCAGCCTGGGGGGACCCATGTCGACGCTCACCACATGGTCGCCGGCCTTGGTGGCGGTGAGCAGGCCGCCCTGCGTCTCCAGCACCGCCTGGTCGCGGCCCGTGGCCTCCATCACCAGCCAGCCCACGCAGCGCGAGGCGTTGCCGCAGGCCCCCACTTCCTCCCCGTCGGCGTTCCAGAACCGCACCTTCGCGTCCGCCCCAGCCGTGGGCGAGGACTCGATGGCCACCAGCTGGTCGCAGCCGATCCCATCCTTGCGGCTGGCGATCGCGCGCACCTCCTCCGGGGTCGGCGCGAACGGCGCAGAGCGGGCCTCGACCACGACAAAGTCGTTGCCGAGCCCGTTCATCTTCAGGAACGGACGGGTCATGGTGGCGGCTATATAGGGGAGAAATCCCCCAGGAGCACCTGCGGCGTCCGGTCCGCGCTCACTCCCGAGGACGCGGGGGGTTCGGGACGGCCCTGTTCACCACGTGGGCACGAAGAAGCACGAAGGTTCACGAAGGCGCCGCGGGCCTGACAGCGTCCGCGAGGAACAATCGATGGCCGCGCCGCGGCCATCCCTAATA
>Ga0265327_10001562_pt1 | contig 28109 bp, 22 predicted proteins | sample 41621metaG_FD_202089 | JGI IMG/M metagenome (GOLD analysis project Ga0265327, IMG submission 202089) | Rhizosphere microbial communities from Carex aquatilis grown in University of Washington, Seatle, WA, United States - 4-16-21 metaG | ecosystem: Host-associated > Plants > Roots > Rhizosphere...
CCCGGCGCAGCGGCTGATTTTCGCGTCATTCAGCGCCTGGAGAACCCGCGACTGTGTCGGCTCGTCGACCAGGGTCATGATTCCCTTGGTGAATTCCAGTTGCATCAGCAAATCGTCATCGACCTTGGCTTGAATGTCGACCAGGGAATTTCCAACGCCGTAGACATCGTAGCTCATGCTGTACTGTTTCCTGCCTGAGGAGTTTGTGTTCCAAACCCTCATCTACCAAATCGAGGGCCGTCCTGCCACCTCGCTGGAACCTGGATCAACTTGGATGGTATCTCGTCGCCCCAGCGAGCCACCACCACAAGGGATGGTGGGGTTTGTTTGACCATCGGCAGCCAGGCAGGGTGCGTGGAGTCCTCGGAACGCACCACGGTTGTTGCCGAAACTTCACTCATGGTGCGTTCCGAAGACTGCACGCACCCACCGCGAACTCGACGCTCAATGAGACCAGAGCCCCGGTTTTAGCGGAATGAAAGAGGACTCGACTGAGTCTAATCATCACATGTCACTGGCTGGCACCTTGATCCTGGTGACCTTTTGAAGGGACTCCTGAATCAGGTCTCGCAACTCCTTTTTCTGATCGGGGCCCAGCGAGTTTTTCCGGATCAGGTTGAAGTTGGTGCTGAATTTCTTTCTCAAGTCGGGTTCCCATTTTTCGGTGGAGACTCCGGTCGATTCCATCATCGACTTCAGTCGAACGCTGCTGATTGTGACTTCGTCCTGGCGGGCGTGCGCACGATTCACCACGTGCAGGAATGTTCCGATGGATCGGTCGAGCAGGATCCAGGGGAAATTGACCGCTGTGTACGGCCCCACCGAGACTTCCATTCCCCCTAAAGAAACGCCCTGCGACCGGCCAAACCACTTGGAAGTTCCAGGAATGGCGACTGTGACATCGGGTCGATTTTTCCCGAGAGCGTAACCGGACAGGGCGCCGATCGCGGTCCCGATGGCGGCGCCCGCAAACAGGGTGGAACCGGCCGTCAACAGGTCGGTGGCTGCGCCGACGGTCGCCCCGATCCCCGCGCTGGTTGCGACAAGCTGCTTCTCGTTAAGGCCGAATAATTTGAACGTTTCGTCGCTGAACAGTTCTGAATCGAACAACGAATCGGGTGCTGATTCGGCTTTGACTCGACGGTGACGGAATTCCTCGATGATCCTGCGGTGAGCATCCACTTCGCGGGCGCTGATCGTTGTCATGAAATGCTTTTTCAATTCCTCGCCGATCTGCTTTCGATCGACATCCTGAGCCACGGTTTTGGCTTCACGGTGCTGAAGGCAAAAGACCAGCAGTTCGACCATGATCTCGGCGCATTCCATCAGCCGGGTCTTCAGTTGCTCCTCAAAAATCGCCACGGCCTGCATCAGATTCGGCTTCCACGACTGCTCGATGCTGGCCAGGGTTTCCAGGAGTTCCAGCCGATCCGCATAGTTCGCGGAATGGGCGTTGAATTCGCGCACGGCGTTGAAATGCGACCCCAGCTTTCGCTTCCAATCTTCCAAGTAGTAGTCGTCGCGGGTCCGGTTGATGACGGCCAGTCGCGGCTGGCCGGTCAGACGCAGGATCTCCATCTCGGCCTCATGCAAGGGACTGAGCGGTTGAGATCCGTCGACGACATAGACGATCCCGGCCCCTTCAACGATGGGCTGAAGCAGTCGGCACTCGGCGTCAAAATCAGGATTCGACTGATGCCTGGCCAGGAATTCCTTGAACACTGCCATGGGCGTGCGTGTGTTGCGCGCCGCCTCCAGTTCAATCAGGGCATCGCGAGCATTCTGAAAGCCTGGTGTGTCAAAAAAGCGAAACAGGCCCTTCCAGTCAAATCGCCGCGATTCGACTGTCGACCCGGGCATGGCGCTGATGCCGATTGAATCATCTTCGGAAAGCGTGGAGACGACGGAGGATTTGCCGTGATTCACCGCGCCGACGATCGCAAACGTGGGTGTTGAGTCGGTCATGCCAGACTCCATTTTTCCAGGCTGACTTTCAGTCCGTTGATGGCTCTGAAGTTCTCCCAATACTTGTACATTTCAGTATCCACCTGAGCCGCGCCATTGTCCGGCCCGAGAAGCAACAGGATCACCTCCGTTCGGGTTCCTACCGCGGCTGATAGTTTTTGCAGGAATACCGCAATCGCCCTGATGGGGGCCCGCCTGGCTGGCACGACAACCACAACACCGGCGAGGTGCTCGTTCTTGCCGGCCAATGAGGAAAACAGATCCGAACTGCCGCCGGGAAAGTCCACCTGTGCAAAATGAGTGGATGCGAGACTCCATCCGTAACTGCTGCGAATGTAGGAGGCCAGTTGTTCCTGGGGAACATTTGTCTCCTCTGCCACAATGGCCACCGAGACGCCGCTTTCCAGACGTTCCGGCTTGCTGGGCTGGACGTCAGGGATCACCAGAGATTCCGCGGGGCCCTGCGCTTTGACGATCGGCCCGGTCAGTTTTCGATAGAGCCAGTTGCATCGGTCGTGATCAAATCCAAGTTGCATCAAGGCCTGATGCCATCGCACGCGGATCAGTCCCAGCAATCCGATTCTCACCAGCAGCCCGTAGAACAGGATGCAATAAGTGATGAATGGCCACCACGACTTGTTGGACTGATGGTGATTGAACGAGAAGTGGCTGCTTTCCACTTCAGATAATGTCGGATGGGGATGAGGGGCCAGCCAGCTCCATGGCTTCGCGACCGTGGAAACAATCTGGAAAGCGGACTGGTCGCTCTGCTGAAATGTCGACTGCCAGCCAAAGTCGATGTCCTTGAAGGCGATATGAGACAGGAAGACTGCCAGGATTCCCAGGTTGAAGCAGACGCCAAACAGTTGCGTGACCGCAACGACAGGCCAAGTGGCGACCGAACCATAGATTTCGCGGCGCGTCGAAAGTCGCTGCAGAACGATCTGGATCCGTTGCCGCAAATCGGTCGGCAGCTTTCTCAGTCCGACTCCCGCCGTCCAGAGCAGTCCGGTGACGAGTGCCTGCAGTGGCCGGAATGAATCCAGCATCCGCGTGGTCTTGCGGACGATTCCCAACGCCATTACCGCGATCAGCGACAGAATCTGGATCCCCAGCGTACAGGCCAGGAACCATGGGACGTTGACCGGTTCTTTGCCGCGATAATAAAGCAACGTTGAGGTCAGCGACCCGCCCGTCATTAAACCCGCAACGATGCTCAGAATGACCACCAGTTGCCAGGCGGATTGAAGGGGGCCTCCTGGGAGTTTGCGGTTGGGCGGCTGGCGATCGGGATCTCGCCGCATCTGCAGCCACGCGTGAAACACCGCACGGCGGGATGTCATGTTCGCTGCTTGAAGGGCCGGAAGTTCGTCCTTCTGAAAGGATTCACAATCCCTGTCGAACGTCGGGTCATCCGGCGTGCCCGCTTCCACTTCAAGTAGATATTCGAAGTCGATGAGATCCGTGATATTCCATGTCTCGGTGGGCTTCACGGGAATGCTCAATCCATTCGACAGTGTGGTGAGATCTCAAAACCGCGCGTTGATCACATGAAATTGGCATGACGGAGAATGCCATTGCGTTGTCATTTTGATACCAATCCGGCTGGCCCCCGACAAGTGGCGCGCCCGAGCCCACCGTGTCCGTTTGCCCAGGTGTCGCTCGCGAGCGGATTGTCATCTGTTGGCTGATATTCGCGATTGCTTGCGCGATCTCCGGGACTCGCGATCCAACGGGTTTTCACGGCAAACGAATGTCCCGCTTCGTCGATTTGCCTGACTCCGCCGGGATTGGCAGAGATTGGCACGGGGGCCGCTTTGAAATGTCACTTGCGGCGGACTACCATGCCCGGTGGCGCGGATCGGTCTGTCCCACCCCGCGTCGCAGGAATGTCGTTGTGGGATTTTCGAAACTGCAGGCGGGTCAGCCATGGCGGCGACCCGAATGAGAGACTCCTATGCTGTCTGACTCCACCGATCGGTCGTATCAACTTCCCCCGCTTGGTCAGAATCCCTCAACACTCGCTCAAGGTACGACACCCGGCAGTTTTGCCAATCGCCCTCAACTTTTCCCCGGCCGTGCGGGGGCGCTGACATTTTCGTCCCCCGATACCCCCGGAATGCCCGCTGTCTCCGAAAAGTCCGCCTGGGACTTCATGCCGCTCGACTGGACTCTGCGTCCTGGCTTTGGGCCCGGCGCCGATCAGCAGAGCTACGAACAGCCTGCGGCCTGGCAGGCTCCGGCGGGGTTTGAACCGGTGACGCAACTGGAATTTGCGCGGCTCGGAATCATTACGCCGCAGATGCGCCGCGTCGCCGAGCGGGAATCGCATTTGACGCCCGAACAGGTCAAAGACGAAGTCGCTGCCGGTCGAATGGTGATTCCGGCCAACAAGAATCACTTGAAATATCAGCTTGATCCGATGGCCATTGGCCGGGCGTCGAAGACCAAGGTCAACGCAAACATGGGGGCCTCGCCTGTCTCGTCCAGCACTGACGAAGAGGTCGAGAAGCTGAAGTGGGCGGAACGCTGGGGAGCCGACACGGTCATGGACCTGTCGACGGGGGGAGACCTGGACGCCACCCGCGACGCCATCGTCCGCAACAGCACCGTCCCCATCGGGACCGTCCCCATCTATTCGATGATCATCGGCCGGAAGATCGAAGAACTGACGCCGCAGATCATCCTGGATTCTCTGGAGTTCCAGGCTGCTCAGGGAGTCGACTACTTCACCATCCATGCCGGCGTGCTGAAGGAACACCTTCCGTACATCGCCCGCCGACTGATCGGGATCGTGAGCCGGGGCGGTTCATTGCTAGCCAAATGGATGCTTGTTCATGGCGAACAGAACCCGATGTACCAGTACTGGGAAGACATCTGCGACGTGATGCGAAAGCACGACGTCACATTTTCAATTGGCGATGGGCTTCGGCCGGGGGGACTCGCGGACGCCAGCGATCAGGCCCAGCTTGCGGAACTGGTCACGCTGGGAGAATTGACCGAGCGGGCCTGGCGCAAGGGGGTTCAGGTGATGGTCGAAGGTCCCGGGCACGTCCCGTTCGACCAGATCGAATTCAACATGAAGCTGCAGCGGCGACTGTGTCACGGGGCGCCGTTTTACGTCCTTGGGCCGCTGGTGACAGACATCTTCCCCGGCTATGACCACATCACCAGTTGCATCGGCGCCACCGCGGCGGGATATCACGGAGCGGCGATGCTCTGTTATGTCACCCCCAAGGAACACCTGGGGCTTCCCAAGAAGGATGACGTCAAGCAGGGCTGCATCGCCTACAAGATCGCCGCCCATGCGGCTGACGTGGCGCTCGGGATTCCCGGCACGCGCGATCGCGATGATGAATTGACCAAGGCCCGTGCCGCCCTGAACTGGCAGAAGCACTTCGACCTCAGTTTTGACCCGGACACCGCCCGCGCCTATCACGATGAAGACCTGGATGTCGACACCGACTTCTGCGCGATGTGTGGTCACGACTGGTGCAGCGTCCGGATCAGCAAGGAGATCGTCGAATTCACCTCGGGCAAGGACGCCAACTACCAGTGGGACAAGGCGAAGGTCTCGGCCGCGTTGACGGCGGAGCAGCAGGAGATTCTGGCCAAGCGCGGCGTGCTGAGTCCTGAGGAAATCCATCGCCTGGCGGCCAAGACCAAAAAGGTGATGACCACGGAATCGGCGGACAAGGCTTCCTGTCACAGTGACTACGTCGATCCCGCCACGGCGCGGCAGCTTCAGGAACAGCAGGAGGCGCTGGTCCAATTGACAACGCCCTGATGAGGGCCGTGCCCATGACCCCCTTCGAGAGATCGCTCGGGATCTGTCGCAGCCGTACCTGGTGATCGCTCATAAAACGATGCGCGCCTGTGTCGCTCATCCCATGAAAGAATCAAACGTACACGTTTTGTAATCGGGAGTGATGACATGGTCCGGGTCCTGGCGACTTTGTGTTCCTGCGCGATGGCGGCGGCGGCCGCTGTGGCCTTCGCAGCCGACTTTCCTCCCGTGGCGGATCTTCCGGCCCGGCCCGAACTGCCGGACCCGCTGACGATGCTCGACGGGACCAGAATCACCACGGCGGCGGAGTGGAACGCGAAACGAAAGCCGGAACTGCAGGCCCTGTTTCAGCACTACATGTACGGTGAATTGCCCCCCAAGCCGGCACGCTGGATCGTTGAAGAAGTTCTGTTTTCGGACAAGACGTTCCTGGGTGGCAGGGCGACTCTCAGCGAAAGCCGGATCGCGTTTTTTGGCCCGGACCTGAAGCAGCGACTGCACGTGCTGCTGGTGGTTCCCAACCAGCGGACCGGTCCCGCGCCGATCTTTGTCGGCATGAACTTCTGTGGAAATCACGCTCTGGCCGCACATCCCGGGATTCATCTGCCGGAAAGCTGGGTCTACAAATCGTGTGCTCCGAAGGATCTGCCGGCAGGTGCGAATCCCGAGCGGGCGTCGGAGCAAAGTCGCGGGAGCCAGGCCGATGTCTGGAACCTGGATCTGATCGTTGATCGCGGATATGCGCTGGCCTGCTTCTACAGCGGAGACATCGATCCTGATACCGCGGATTTCAGTGACGGGATCGAACCGTCCTTTTACAAGCCGGGGCAGACCGGACCCGGTCCAAGCGATGCCGGCGCGATCGCCGCCTGGGCCTGGGGCTATCACCGCGTCGTGGATTTCCTGGTGGACAAGCATTCGCAGGCGATCGACGTCAAGCGGATTGCCGCCGTCGGTCATTCCCGCAATGGCAAAACAACGCTGCTGGCCGCCGCCCTGGATGATCGGATTGCGCTGGCGATTCCTCATCAGGCCGGGTGTGGCGGGACGGCGCCAAGCCGCGTGGCCATTGATCGGAAGGATGTGGAAACCATTCGACGGATCAACACGGTGTTTCCGCACTGGTTCTGCGACAACTTCGTGCTGTTCAATGAAACGCCGGAAAAGATTCCGTTCGATCAGCACTGTCTGCTGGCATTGTGTGCGCCGCGTCCCGTGCTGTACTCGAATGCCCAGGAGGACCAGTGGGCCAATCCCGATGGTCAGTTTGAGATGATGAAGGCCGCGCAACCTGTCTATCGGTTGCTGGGATCAACCGGTCTGGGCTCCTCGGAGCGGCCCCCGATGCGGATGCTGCTGAACAGCCCGCTGGGTTATTTCATTCGACCCGGCAAGCACTCGATGGACCGCGAGGACTGGGGTGTCTTCCTGGATTTCGCGGACAAACAACTTGGGACGAAGTGATCGACGTCGGTCGGCCTCATCCCACGCCACGGTGTTGAAGTGAGATTTGTGAGGTCACGCCTAAGTGAGATCCGTCCGGCATGAGTTCTACATCGAACGTCTCGCCGCCTGAGCCAGTGCGTGGCTGGTCCCTTTGGCTGGATCCCCGAGTTGCAGCGTTCTGGGAATGGTGTGCACGGCGCGAGACGCTCAGGATCATGCCGCAACTGGCGATGGTGCTGCCGGTGGTGTTGTTTGACTTGTACTTCTGGTTCTTCTGGCCGGGGGCCTGGCAGAGCAGCCATGGCGCATCGCTGGTGAGCGCCATGACCGTTCTGGCGGGGTTCATCCTGGTGACGGGGGGGATGTTCCATGCTGCGCCGGCGATTTACTGGGAAGTCTCTCCGGAACTGCGCGAGCTTGTTCGGTTGACCGGGATCGGACCGCTGGAATTGCTTTGTTGCAAGTTCGTGGCACGGTGGCTGACCATCGTCAGCTCGGTTCTGCTCCTGGCGCCCATCGTGTTCTTTGCAGTGACGCTGGGCGGTGTCACGACGGCCCAATTGTTCAGCGGCGCGGCGGTGCTCGTCATGCTGGCGGCCTTGATGGTGTCGATCGGACTTGTTGCGGGTGTTTCCGCCACGGACTCGCAGAATTCCCCCTCGGTCGCTTCGACCGCCACGTTCCTGTTGCTGCTGGTCTATCACCTGGTGTTCTGGCTGAGCGGTTCCCTGATCTACTGGACGTATCAACTTGGCTTCAGCGGCGGGCGACTGACTCCGCTGACCTCGTGGTGGAGAGTGGCATTTGATACGGCGGTGGAGTCGGCGCCCGCGACGGTGTTTTTCAAGGCGTGCAATTATCCGCTCGCTTTCTCGCCACTCGCTCCGTCGTACTGGATTCATTTCCTGATCGCGCTGGCGGGGATTCGCATGGCGTCGATCGTGATGGTCAATCGGTTTCGATCACTGCGGGTTCGAGTGGAGGCGGACGAGGAATCCAGCGGTGCAGCCCGGCAACAGGGAAGGGGAGTGACTCGGCCGCGCCTGGTCTCTTCACCCTTTTTCTGGAAGGATGCCTACATTCTGTCAGGGGGGACGCGCAGCCGTGCGGTCTGGACTGCCTCGTATATCGTCCTGGGTCTGGCCTACCTGGTCGGCGCCGCGCAGATGTCGTCGGACTTTGCCCTGGGATTGGCGATGATTTCCCAAGCCGTGTTTGCGGTCATTTTTGCCGTCCGCGTCGATGCGTTGCTGGGAGCCGAGTTCCGTCAGCAGACCTGGCAATGCTTGATGCTGCTGCCGATTGATCGGCGGCAGTTGCTGTGGGGAAAAGTTCAAGCGGTCGCCTGGGAACAGCGTGCCGCGTTGTTTCCGATTGGAATTGCCGTTCTGATGTCGCTGTCTCGCTGGGGGGGAGTCGTCCTGATGTCAGGGGGGATTGCGGCACTGTCAGCAGTGCTGATGTGCCAGGTTTCCGCGGTATATTGCCTGGCGCCGAAGTCGTGGTTCGCCGGTGGGGTCCAGGCGGGGTCGATTCTGGTGCTGGTGGTGGTCAGCGTGGTGATGTGGATCTCGCTGCCGCAGTGGATCAGCTTTGTGCTGACGATGCTGTTGATGTCCACCCTGGCGGCCGCGTTCCAGACTTATATTCATGAGAAATTGAGGACCTGGACCGAGTGAGCGGTGCAGGGAAATGAGGGTGGCCACGGAATGTCGAATGAGTTTTCGTCCCACGGATACCGCAAGCAGAATCAGTCGGCCTGGAATCGGCTTTCGGATGGGAGTCAGTTTGCCAAGGTCGCATCCGACGAGGAGTGTCGTGATCCGCTGCCGTCGCTCGACGGCCGCGGCTGGCTCCCTTCGAGCGTCGCGGGGCTGGATGTGCTGTGCCTGGCATCAGGTGGCGGCTGGCAATCGATCCTGTACGCCGCCGCCGGGGCACGCGTCACGGTTCTGGATCTGAGTCCCGGTATGCTGGTGCTGGATCAGCGCGAAGCGGCACGCCGCGGCTACACCGTGACAACCGTCGAAGGATCCATGGACGACCTTTCGATGTTGCGTGATGAGAGCTTTGACATCGTCCATCAGCCCGTCAGCACCTGCTATGTTCCCAGCATCATCACGGTCTACGAAGAGATTGCCCGTGTGCTGCGTGACGGGGGGCTGTACATCAGCCAGCACAAGCAGCCGACGTCCGCCCAGGTGACTCAACGGACGGAGCGGAACCAGTTCATCGTGGGGATTGAGTACTTTCATGAGGGGCCGCTGCCCAAGGTCGAAGACACGTCGTATCGCGAGGCAGGGGCGGTGGAGTACCTTCATCGCTGGGATGAACTGGTGGGGGGACTGTGCCGGGCCGGGTTTGTGCTGGAAGACCTGCGCGAACCACGGCGTGCCGATTACAAGGCGCCGGTTGAGCACTTCGGTTACCGCGGGCGCTTCATCCCGCCGTATGTCCGACTGAAGGCTCGACGAGTGGCACGAACCCGGACAGGCGATGGAACTTCGAAGTTGTGGCTGCCATAGCCGGTCTTCAGGCTGATCTGATGTCATAAAAAAAACACCCGCGAAGCGCTGGGCCTCACGGGTGCTGTGGGTTATTTCGACCCGGCAGGTCAGTTCACGATCACCTGGACCCAGCCATCAATCAGGTTGATGGCCGAGACATTCGTGACGACGGTGTTCTTGGGGCCTTTCAGTTCGACCTTGCTGTCAACTTCGCGATCGGGCAATGCGGACTGAATCTTCTTGCGGACAACGCCGTTGATGGCGATCCCGCCCCCTTCGCCACCTGCCGCGGCGACAATGATGTTTCCGCGGGTGATCACGATCTTCTTCCCCTTCACTTCGAAGGTCATGGGAACCGTGATTTCACGCATCGGAATGTCATCTTTGCCTTCCTGCTTGAAGCTGGCGCGGATCACCAGGATCAGCTCGCCCCCTTCAAACCGAACTCGCATTGGATCGGCGTCCGCGAAGACGATGGCGCTGGGACCCTTGTCGTCTTCCTCACCGTCGGCGGCCGCGGGGGTGCCAGCTGGCTTGGGAGGAGGATCCAGCTTCACAGGTCGGTTCAAGGCCTTCGTGAAGAACGCTTCCAGCTTTTCTCGCAGCTGGGTTTCGTTCAGCGTCTGTCCCGCCAGACCCATACGATCGATCGAGTTGTTGACGGCGGATTCGTGCAGCATCAGGGCGGCGCCGCGATCCAGGCTGGCATGAGTTGCCGGGAAGTCCGCACCCAGTTCGGTGGAGCCCATCAGCCGGGAGTTCAGCTTCAGGATGTTGTCGCTGGTTGTGTAGACGAAGGCATCCGGATACAGGCCGGTCGCCTTGAGTCCCGAGAAGACGTCCGCTTCCAGTTTCGGACCGGCTTCGGCAAAGTTCTTGTCGACTTCGCTGTTGAACTTGGGAAGAACATTCGTCCGGACTCGATCCGCAGCGATCGCTTCCGCCGCGCCACGTCGCTTTTCCACTTCCTGCGAGGCGATGTTCTGGGCAATTCCGCCGAACAGTCCGCCGCTCATCGCGGTCGCGATTCCGGTGGTTGTGTTGTGCGGATAGACATTGATCGTGGCGGGCGCGGTGACAAACCGAACGCCGTCGAAGTTGATTTCCTTCCGTGCCAGGAAAGTATGGTTCCCCTGGGTATAGACGGTCGCTTCGCTGGTCACACCGACAGTACTGGATTGAATCGTGCCGTTCAGCGTCAGATCGAAGCGGGCGGTTCGTCCGCTCGGTCGCAGATCGATGCCGACGCGGGTGACGGTGGTTTGATTTCCGCTGACGTTGGCGCCCAGGACGAAGTCGACCACGGGGCCTTTTTCCGTTCGCGCTTCGGACAGCAGACGATTCAGGAATTCTTCCGTGGCAACGACGCGGACGTTGTAGTTGAAGATGTGCTTCTGCAACGCGTCGCTCAAACGGTCGCCACCATCGGCGGCCAGCTTGCTGATCGCGACGAACGCAGCCCGAGCCTTGGCCGAGTCTTCGCTGGAACGGGTTGCGCCGTAGTTGTCCGCAGCTTCCAGCAGCGCCTTGATCTGGGCTCGCAGTTCCGCCTCGTTCGGTTCCGGTGGCTGCCAGGCGGCTGCCGCCAGGTATTGATCGAGTGATTCTTCATAGCGAACGAAGGGGGGACGGCTGAGGAAGTCTTTTTGCTTGGTGTCCGACATCCCCGCGCGGCTGGCAATTCGTTCTTTCGCGTCACGAACGGTGGCCACGGCTGCTTCGCTGCCGGTTCCGGCGGCGACGGCTTTCAGCACGCCATCCAGTCGCGCCCAGGGGACCCACAACTCGCCGTTTCGAATACCAGCCAGGTAGGTCTTCAGTTCGCCAATGCTGGCGGTGACCGCCTTGGACTTGTCGGCGACTTTCGTGAGTCGAACCTTGGCTGGATCGAGTTCGAGGGTATCGAGGACCGCTTCGGCGAAGTCGACTCGCTGGGCGAGCCGGGCGTGCAACAGCGTCAGCGGGGCAATCAGCGACTTGTAGCGGGGATCATCAATCGCCCGCTGCATGACGTCGAGCTTGGTTTTCAGGACCTTCAACGCGCTGCGCTGGCCAGCAACGTCTGCCGTTTCGAGCTTCGCATAGAAGTCGGCCACGGCTTCGCCGGCACCCTTGGACCAGGTGGCCCAGTTGCCGTCGAGCCTGGCGAATTCTTCCGCCGCCAGATCGGCCGGCGCCGCGCTGGGGAGAATTCCCCGCAGGCCGACCTTGGTGGATTCTTCCACAGCCCATGTCAATGTGGCAACGCAAGCGACAACACCAAGTGCTGCAGCCGCGCGAGCGAGGTTCTTGCCTCGCAGGAACTTGCGTGGTGCGGTGACCGCCCGAGCTGGTTCATTCATGTTGAAAACACTCCGTTGAAGAATCTGTTCCGTCAGGAAATCGAAGGCTGGGGCGCAAACTTTGAGGGGCGATTGAACCAATCACCGCGCTTCACAGAAGCAGGAATCAGGACGTCCATGCCGCGCATCGCGTCTGTCGTTATCGTCCGGCAACGAGGATGAAGCGCAACTCGTCGTGTTCGGACTGGTTTTGTCAGCTCGTGATTCTACCGCTGTCTTGCATTCCCGGACCGATCAGCCAACTCGACCCAGACCGCAAGGTTTGCCACACTATCGCAGTCTAACTTGCGATGGGGGTCGATTCAATCATCAGTCGCAGATGGGTGGGGTGACCGATATCATCGGACGCGATTCGCAATCTTTTCTTCAGGAGACAGAAGATGTTCCGTCAGCGTAACTGGGTGGTCGTCGCGGCGTTGTTGTTGGGTGGACTCTTGGGTTGGACGACGGCATCACTGCGCGCCGAAGCGGAAAAGCCGGCGGCGATGGTGTATGAGCTGCGGACGTACACCACGCTGGATGGGCGGCTGCCTGCGTTGAACGATCGCTTCAAGAATCACACGCTGAAGCTGTTCGAAAAGCACGGGATGACCAACATTGTTTATGGGACCCCAATCGACAAAGAGGGGAAGCCGATCGGGAACAAGCTGGTCTATTTGCTGGCTCACAAGAGTCAGGAAGCGGCCCGAGCTTCGTTTGCGGCATTTGGCAAGGATCCCGAATGGATCGCCGCTCGTGAGGCGTCCGAAAAGGATGGCAAGATCGTGTCACAGGTGGAATCGCAATTCCTGGTGCCGACAGACTTTTCTCCAATGAAGTAGATCGTGTCGGTTTGTTTCCCCGAGACTGTTGTGAAAGTTTTTTATGTCCGCTCAACCCGCGGTGGCCTGGGTCGGTGACGCAGCCACTGGACACCTGCAACTGATTGATCAAACGCTTTTGCCCGTTGAGTATCGGGAGTTACAGCTGCAAACGGTGGAAGGTGTCTGGGAGGCGATCAAGTCGCTGCGGGTGCGGGGAGCACCGGCCATTGGGGTTGCGGCCGCCTACGGGGTTGTCGTGGGAGGGCAGTCGGCGCAGAGCGGATCAGGGGAATCGCTGATTGCGCGGCTGGACGAGGTGCTGGATTATCTGGCGACGAGTCGGCCGACCGCCGTCAATCTGTTCTGGGCGCTGGATCGGATGCGTCGGACCGCCCATGCCGCAACCGGGCTGTCCGCCCCCCAGTTGCTCTCTCGATTGCTGGTCGAAGCACAGCAGATTGAACAGGAAGACCGGGAAATGTGCGCTGCCATCGGTCATCATGGCGCGGCGTTGCTGAAGCATTGTTCCGGGGTCCTGACCCATTGTAATACGGGAGGCCTGGCCACGGCCGGGGATGGGACCGCGTTGGCTGCGATCTTTGCCGCGGCGCGAGAAAATCCGTCTCTGCAGGTGTATGCCGATGAGACCCGGCCGCTGCTGCAGGGGGCACGTTTAACGGCCTGGGAATTGATGCAGCGGAAGGTGCCGGTCAAGTTGATCTGTGATTCCATGGCCGGGTGGGTCATGAAGGAACGCCGCGTCCAGGCGGTCATTGTCGGCGCCGATCGGATTGCCGCCAACGGCGATTCGGCCAACAAGATTGGAACGTATTCGTTGTCAGTCCTGGCCCGCTATCATCAGATCCCGTTTTACGTCGCCGCCCCGTCAAGCACGTTTGATCTGACGATTCAAAGCGGTGAGGAAATTCCGATTGAACAGCGAAGCTCGGTTGAGATCACCAATGCGTTTGGAAAGCAGACCGCACCCGACGGATGCGAAACCTACAATCCCGCATTCGATGTCGCTCCGGCTGGCAACATTACGGCCCTGATCACCGAAAAGGGCGTCATCCAACCGGTCACAACAGCGCAGATCGAGACCGTTCTGGGGCAGTCGCCTCGCTGAACCTGACTGTCCTGTAAGGATTGTCTCGCGGTGTTTCGCGAGGATCCTCTCAACAATCTGCAGATGCATTCAACGCGTAACCGATTTGATGGCAATCGGTTGTGAGTGGCACTCGGTGCTGGTGAAGGTTGGACTCCGCATCGAAATAGAATGTGCCGCAAGAAAATCTTGCAAAACCTTAAGTTTCATCGTACATTTCTCCGATCTGATGACATTCCCGTAATACTCAAGTCGCTCAATCTTGGATAGGAGATCTCACATGAACGGAATTCGATGCTTTGAGCTGTTGGAAGATTTGCGCGTGGGGGGATCGGCGAAGGCGGTTCTGCTGCGATGGCACGATGGTCGATACGCTCGCACGACCGAGCGGATCATCGTCAACGATTTCGTCAGTACTCACGGCAACCGCGGGGATCGAGGCTACGCCTTCAAGTCCGAAGAGTCGGGACATTGGGAAGCGCTGTCGGGGCTGTATCAGCAGTCGCCCAGCTGGAGTGCTCTGTAACACGAAGCGGCCGATTGCCGAACGGAATCCGTACGAACCCGAGTCGTGCGGATCCGGGTTGCAACGCCCCGTGTCCGACGCAACGCCTCTTGTCCGATGAAAGAAGCCCCTCTTCTCATGAACGAAGAGGGGCTCGATGTTGCGCTTCTTGACAGCGGACGCAAGTCGTCGCGATCACGTCCCCTTGGAAGCCGGGGTGCCCCGGTTGCGGCGGACGAACAGGATCAGGCTGACGACGACGATGAAGACTCCATTCAAGACCAGCAGGATGAGCGTGTAGGAGTTCTTCTCGGGCAGGAAGGAAACGCTCATGATTGGGCGAGGTCGGCTAGTAGGGTGTGTGCAGTCTTCGGAACACACCATGACGAGGATTCGGGCATCACTCGTGGTGCGTTCCGACGACTCCCTACAGGTCTCATCGGAGCGTCGGTGATCGCAATGACGTTCTTGCTGACGCGTCGGGAGAAAAGCCCCAGCCACGCCCCAGCCACCCCAGACTGAAAAAGGCGATGCCCCTGACGTCCCGGGCGGCGAGCCGGGTGATGAACTGCCAGAGTTGCTATCGTACCGCGCTGGGCTTTGCTGAACTCCGGGCGAAGTCCGCCTGTTCGGATCTCGTCCTTCAAAGCCTGTGAGGAATCCATGAGCCATCGGGTCCTAAGCGTTGCCGTCATTGCACTCGGGATTCTGGTTCCAATGGCGATGGCGGGCAGGGCCGAAGCCCAGGAGGGGCTCCGTCCCAGTCAGAAGACTGCACTGGCGGAAATTCAGCGGCGTGAGCCAGAATTAAAGTCCATCAACCGGCAGATCTGGGAATTTGCCGAACTGGGGCTCGAGGAAACTCGGTCCTCCGCGCTGCTCATCGAAAAACTGAAAGCGGCCGGATTCGATGTGCGGGTCGGTGTCGCCAATATGCCGACTGCATTCATCGCAACGTATGGATCCGGCAAACCCATCGTCGGAGTCCTGGCGGAATACGACGCCCTGCCGGAACTCTCTCAAAAAGTCTCGCCGCTGCTCGATCCGGTGGAAGCTGGCAAACCGGGGCATGGGTGTGGCCACTGCGGGCTTGGAACCGGAGCGCTCGGATCCGTTCTGGCGGTAAAGATGGCCATGCAGAAGCACAACCTCCCTGGGACGTTGCGTCTGTACGGAACCCCCGCCGAGGAAACACTGATCGGCAAGGTCTACATGCTGCTGGAGGGGGAATTCGATGACCTGGACGTCTGCCTGCATTGGCATCCCGCTGCCAAGAACGAAGTTTGGAACGGCAGTTCGAAGGCGATGGTCTCTGCCAAGTTCACATTCCAGGGGGTCGCGGCGCATGCCTCGGGCAGTCCCGAGCAGGGGCGCAGCGCCCTGGATGCGGTGGAGCTGATGAACATCGGGGCCAACTTCATGCGCGAACACGTGAAGGAGGATACTCGGATTCACTATGTGATCACCGGTGGCGGCGGTGCTCCGAATGTGGTCCCGGCCAGCGCCACCGTCTGGTACTACATCCGGGCAAACGAGCACCAGGATGTCGAGGCGGCGTTTGCCTGGCTGAATGAGATTGCCAGGGGAGCGGCCTTGATGAGCCGCACAAAGGTGACATCGGTTATCGACACCGACTGCCACGAATTGCTGCAGAATACGCCCCTTTCCGAGGTCATTCATCGAAACCTGCGACTGGTGGCGCCGCCGAAATTCACCGCGGAAGAGCAGGCTTTCGCGAAGCGGTTGCAACTGCCACTGGTCGAGGAATTCCATTCGACTTTCTCGCAGTCGCTGGATGATTCGGTTCATCCTCTGGCGGCGATCCCCGAGATCAGCAAGGGCTCAACGGATGTGGGGGATGTCAGCTGGTCAGTGCCAACCATGGGATTGCGGACCGCCTGTTTCGCGGTCGGCAGTCCGGGTCATAGCTGGCAGAACGTCGCCGCCATTGGATCCACCATTGGCGAGAAGGGAGTGATTTACGCTTCCCAGGTTCTGGCCGTCAGCACGCTCGATCTGATCGAGCAACCCGCAGAAATCGCGGCGGCGCGGTCCGACTGGCAGCAGCGGATGAAAGACCGCAAGTATACGACGCTGATTCCGAAGGGGCAGAAGGCGCCCGTCAAGATTCGTTGACTGCACCAGGTTTGGGACGCAGTTCTTCCAGAGCGACTCGAATATTTCGCAGTGTCACCGGCTGGTCTGCCAGGACGCGAGCCATCGGGGACTCGGCGAATTGCGAGCGGATCTCGCGGTGTTTCTTGGCGAGGACCAGTACGACGGGGGTTCCCGATTTGCGGCAGGCCGAAACTGCCTTGGAGTAGGCGGCTACGGTCGCGTCATCGGTGGCCCCCAGCGAGTCGGCCATCAGCACGATTCCATGCGGGGGATCGGTTTCGATCCGCTTGATCGCACGTTCGACATCGCGCAGCAGCAGCACGCGGTAACCATGCTTGTTGAAGTATTCTCGCAGGGAATCCTGCTGCTTGATGCGATCTTCCACGCACAGCAGCGTGGGGGTGGCATTGTTTGTGGCTGGTGCGGCAGGGGCCTCATTGGCCGATTCCACAACCGGCGCACGGTCTCCGACGATCACTCGCAGATCGCTGATCACCTCGGTGGGCGTCTGGTATCGGGACTGCGGATGAATCTCCATCAGGCGCGAGACAATCGCGACAATGGCAGGTGGCAGTGACGGGTCCACCTGGCGCAGGGGCTTCACGTGACGGTAGCGGCTGGACTGCTTTCGCTCGGCGACATTCTTCGTGGGCGGATAGGGGGGCAATCCGGTGAGCAGTTCGTAGAAAATGGCCCCCAGAAAATAGAGGTCGCTGCGGGGATCGTTGTCCGGGGCATTGGTGCTCCGTTCGAGCGTGGCGTATTCGACGGCTCGATCCACCTCTTCTTCGGACGTTGTCAATCCGGCATCCTGGCCCGCCAGTCCGAAGTCAACCAGCTTGGCAACCCCCTGGGCGCTCAGCAGCACGTTGGTCAGCTTCAGGTCGCGATGCGTCAGTCCCAATTTCAGGGCGTACTCAAGCCCCTCGGCAATATCCATGACGTAGCGGGCGGACTCCTCCGGAGAGAACTTGCCGCGGCTTTTCATCAGTTCGCGGAAGTTGCCTCCTTCGACGAACTCCATGGTCAGGTAATGCTGGTTGCCGTCGCTCCCCACTTCATAGATGGGGACGATGTTCTTGTGTTTCAGTCGTTTGCCAAGTTCCCCTTCGCGGCGGAACAGGCTGACCGTTCGCGGATTTTCGGCCCAGCGCTGGCGCAGCATCTTGATGCCGACCATGCGTCCGTCATCGACGGACACGCCGCGGAAGACTCGGGCAAAGCTGCCGGACGCATTGCGGTAAAGCAACTTGTAGGGGCCCAGCCGCAGGCCATCGGTCTCCCGCTTTTTCAGCTTGGAAAGCTGGTAGGGGGTCAGCAGATGCCGTCGTTCCAACTCGGCCAGCAGCGTGTCGACAGTGGGTGCCTGTGTTTGAATGGCGGCCAGGCACTCCTGCAGTTGCTCTGGTTCAACGAATTTCCCCTGCAGCAGGAACGACTGGAACTCGGTGAGCGTAGTTAGCGGCATGAGGAGTGTTACAACAGCTTGCAAGTGAAAAGGGGAAGTTCCCCGTGTCGACGGATATCAGAAAACATCGGCGGCACGTGTGCTGTAACTTCTTACAAAGTTGAGAGTTGTACCACCGCGAGTCTCGGGTTTGCTTCAAAATGAAACAGCCCCCCGCCTACGATAATGCCGGTGGGAATTGGCCGCAAGAGTCGGTCACTCGGGTGACCGGGCGTCCGAGACGATTGAGATCGCGATTCCGGGAAAAGCGGATCTTCGGGCGGGAAATGGCGATCAGCAAGACTTTTTGACACGCAACGGCAGGCCATGCTACTGTCAGACGCGGCGGCCCGCCGCGTCTGGACCCCTTCAAGGTGAGGTGATCGTTCCAGCAAGCTTTCGTGGAGGTTGTATGCGTCGTTCGTCCATCCCTCTTGTTGTGCTTGTCGCCCTGTCATCCGCGCTGGTTCACGCCCAGGAATCTCCGGAAGTGAAGGCGCTCAATGAGGCGGCGGACGGATTCCGCGATGCCCTGGATCAGTACCGGACCCAGCGCAAACGCGATGGTCGCGAGTTAATGCCGACCGTTATCAAGGTGGAACTTGCCGCGACAAATGTTTTGCTGTCCGGAAACGATGACGAAAAACGGAGTGCTGCTCTTCGGGCGATGAGCATGTTTGATGAAGCTGCACAGGTCGACCTAAGCTTGTACTTCCCGCACCTCAAGCGAATGGCGAGATATGTTGTCACCAATTTCCCTCATTCTCGTGAGGCGGCTCTTGGCGAACGGTATGTCTTATGCCATGAAGTCTCCACAACGGACACGGGCGACTTTCTGGAAAAAGTGAAGACGTATCACAAAACCTACTCTGACCTCGACAAGAAAGATGGTTTGCCCTTCCCGAATCAAACCGGAAAGATACTCAAGGCATACGCGGATCATCTGTTGAAAAAGGATCCCAAAGCCGCCGCGGAATTCCTGGGCGAAGGGATTCAGATTTACAGCGGTGATAACCAGATCATTTCGTACAAACGGGCCATCGAACGCATTGGCACTCCGGTCCGTCTCCATGGCCGTACTCTGGAAGGGAAGGCGCTCGATACCGACGACAGTCGAGGAAAAGTGATCGTGGTCCACTTCTGGGACATCACCCCGGGAACGGGTGTTCGCATTGGAATTCCAGAAGAGCTTTCAAAGTATGGAGGGAAGCTGAGAAACGCAGGGATCGAACTGATCGGGGTGGCGCTGACAGATGACGAAGCGGGTTCCCGAGCCAGGATCCGTGAAGATGGGATCGACTGGCCGCAACTGTATCTGGCCGATCCCCGGGAGAGAAAGGCCCTGCGAGAAGAATGGGCCATCTCGTACCTTTCGCGGATGTTCGTCATTGGAAAGGACGGCAAATTATTAACCGCCGGCGCCGGTGAGTTTGATTTTGGGGATGTGATGACTGCAGTCATCAGCGCTTCGGAGGTCAAATAGACAGGACGAACTGGAACGGACGAGACCGCACCTTGCTCGGAGTACCACGGCGCACCTGATCATCAACAGTTCAGGGCCGGTCGGGCAGATCCCGACTTGGGACAAGATCAACGTTCAGATCCCCAGTTACTTCGGTTCGAAAGTGGAGAATTCAGACGCTGGGACGTGCCTGGGGTATTCCCAGCGGCCGACATTGTCGCGGACCCATTCGTAGTAGAAGCGGATTCCGCGATCATTCGGCCCTGTGCCGTAGCCTCCCATTTCTGCATGCGGAGCCGTTCCGCTATAGCCTGTAATCCCCTGCACATAGCCCGCATGGAGCATGAAGACTGCGTGCGGAGCATCGAGGTAGTTGCGGCAATTCGTGAAGATGTTCTCGATGTTGGTCGCGTTGAAGATGCCGTCATTGTTGAAATAGTCTTCGCGTATTGGTTCGGCGTTGACCACGAACCCGTCTCTGGGGATCGCCATCCCTTTTTGAATGATCCGCACATCCATGCCCGGATATGTGTCGGCCGTGCCGGATTTCCAGTGCGGCCCAATGCCCGCTTCAATGTCCGGGGCGATCGCTTTGAACCAACTGGTCATCATCGCCTTCTTCTTCTCCCCGTCAGGTTCCCGAACGAGCAACTTGTCCGCGCGTAGCGGATGATTGAATTCATCGCACAAGTTGACGAAGACATTGCGCAGCTTCTTCTCCTGGAGGAATCGAGCAGTCTCTTCAATCGCCGTTCGCATGTCTTCTTCGGCATAGAAGTCCTGATCCTTGCGAGGGGCCATGACGCCAATCATGACGACCATTCCGCGCTTGTCCGCCTCCCGTACGAACCATTCGACTCGACGAGCCACTTCGGGCAGCAGTTTGCCATGCCGGGTGAATCCGTTGAGGCCCGCGTCGCCGTCGGGGTGTCCCGCATTCACCCCTTGGATAAAGGCTCCGACAAAATTGATTCCGTGCGCGTTCATGTTGTCGAAATTGCGAATGTATCGTTCGGTTACGGCATCACTGAAAAACGCATTGCCGCACCGCAGGCCCCACAGGTCTACTTCATGGCCCCCCAGATAAGGGCGGTTTCCCCGGATCTCAAACTCTTTCGTCTCGGCGACAGGCTCGGTCGGTCTGGGGACGAAGGCGTTTCCTTTGGCGGTCAGGTTGTCGAAGTGCGTCTCGGCATCGGATTTTGACCACAAGCCAATACGGCCGAAGCCGCGTATCGAAGAGTCTTCTGCTTCGAGACGAATCTTTCCGTCCAGTTCACAGGTAATCTTTGTCCCCTTCATCGCGACCTGTAAGGTGTGCCATTCGTTGTCGCCGGCGGCTTTCATGCTGCCGAGTTGAAATCGTTTGCCGTCCACCACCTTGTAGACTCGGAAGGAGTCTTCCAGCGGATTGAACCTGGCAACGTAATAGGTCCTCGTGTTCTTGGCTCGCCAGACAATGCCCCCTCCCTGATCGACAGTCCCTTTGATGGCCTTCAATCGGACGCTCACATCGAGGTCGTCATACAGGACATCGGTCCGCAGCACGACGTTGAAAACCGAATCGGCATTCTGAGCGGTCTGTGTCAGCACGCGATTGTTGCCGTCCTGTGCGACAGTCCACGCGCCAGTGGCCGTCAGAAAGCCCGCGGCCGGCTTGCCGACAGTGTCCGAATCGAAAGTCCACTTTCTCAGGCCATCGTTTTCCTCGGCCAGCACGAACGAATTCACCAAACCAATTGACACAACCAGGGCGGCCAATCGCCTCATTGCAGGTCCCTTCTACTCGAAGTCGAATCACGACTAATTGTCACTTCGTTGCACGGTGATCGGATCAATCCCGACCTGATACGTCGCTTTCTTCTGAACAAGTTTGCCCTGTGAATCGCGGAGAAAAAGCAGAACGTTGACATCCTGATACGGAACGATGACCGGTACGGGCTCGATCATTTCATACTTCGTCAGCTGCCAGCCTGCCCGGTGATCATCGTCCTGAAAGCGAACGGGTGGTGTGAGGCCGGGAAGTTTGTCGGTGTTCCCCTCTTTCCACGCATCGAGCGTGTTGAGCAGAATAAATCGCGCCTGCTCCTCCTGGGGGCCTTCTGTCGGACGCGACAGCAGCCCGCATCCCGTGATGCAGGCAATTGCCAGGAACAAGAATGATGCGATTCGAGTTCGCATGGGAATTCGACTTCTTATTCGGAGATGACTTCGCCACCGGCCACCGTGCCCAGTTTTCGCCAGATCCAGCCATCGATCGAGGACGAGACGAACCGCACGGTCCCATCCCCCATCAAAGAATGGACGCCCCCCACGTGATGGCTGCGCGAAGTCACTGCGGCGAAAGTGGGGCCGCCAATTCGCTCACGTTGACTGTTCAGGTCCACATCGGGAGTTGCCATGCCCGGGCCTCCGGGAGTCACCCTGTTGGGAGGCCAGGCCGTGGTGAAGCCGTTGTGATGGACCGTCAGTTCCGCCCATTGCGAATGAGCGTTCAACAGGAATGTGCATCCCGAGGAACTGTACTCGGGCGCCACGGTCAGCGGATCCGCATTGGGGGGCGGTATGGTATTCGGATCTTGAACATTCGACAGAACTCCACAATCGCGAATGTACGGCTGATAGTTCTTGACTTCGGACATCAGCAGCGTCTGACTCAACCCGTCTGAGAAGTCTCCCATGCGGCGACTGAGATTCACTCCGAAGGCCGATCGAGTGATCGGGCCACCATTCGGCCCGGCCCACACGTACCAGTCTCCCATGCTGAATCCGTAATTCACGCCGCCGATTGTGCCAAACGACGCATTGACGACGGGTTCCGTGTGCGGTTCGCTCGGGCAGAGGAACAGGCCGGTGACGTGCGAGACCGACGGGAGATTCGCCAGATCGCCGTAGGCCAGATTGACGTTGATGGCGTTGTAGGTGTTCCCCTGATCAATGTACGGCAGAATACGGCCGTGCGGGCCCAGGTAGCTCGTCCAGAGCGCACCGCCGGGCAACTTCACCACAACTGCCGTCGGCGGCAGGTTGCCCATCGTCGATTCGTAATTGTGAATCGCCAGACCCAACTGCTTCATGTTGTTCTTGCACTGAGTCCGCCGGGCGGCCTCTCGCGCCTGCTGCACGGCAGGCAGCAGCAAGGCAATCAATGCCGCAATGATGGCGATCACCACGAGTAGCTCAATCAGGGTGAATCCACGGCGGCGCATGAGCATCCCCTTGGGTCGAGGCAATCTGTCCGGACAGAGACATAATGTCTAGTCGATTAGATTATTAGAAACAGTTAATGATCGCAAGTGCCGAAAAGGCCTGAGCCCGCCGGGGCAGGAGATTCGGCTGGACAGCGCCATCACCGGTATGGCGAAGTTGCAAACCGCTAATCAAATTGCAAATCATCCCGTCGTGAAACAGACTTGGCACGAAGGCCCAATCACTCCTTGACTCACCATCAATCCGACCGCAGGATGGGCGAAACTCGCTCGCAATAGTCTTCGGATCTGTTGGAAACTCGTGCTGATCGGAGGAAACCCCTTGTTTTTCACGTGGCCGGTTCATGAGCACAGGATGAGGATCTGTTAATCCATGCCGGAAATCCTGATCATTGAAGACCAGAAACGACTCCAAAGCAGCCTTCGCCGTGGACTGGAGGACGAAGGCTATGAGGTCCTTTCGGCATTGTCCGGGGAGGAAGGGTTTTATCTCGCCGCGACAAAACCGTGCGACGCCGTCATCCTGGATCTGATGCTGCCCAAGCGGGACGGGCTCAGCGTCTTGAAGGATCTGCGAGCCCATCATTTCAACCGACCGGTTCTGATACTGACGGCGCGCGACAGCGTCGAAGACCGTGTGGCCGGACTGGATGCCGGCGCGGACGATTATCTCATCAAGCCATTCGCTTTTGCGGAACTTGTTGCACGCCTGCGAGTGATGCTGCGTAGAAACATCTCTGAGCGGGAAGTCTTATTACAGGCAGACAACCTGGAACTCGATCTCGTCACTCGTCGCGTCGTTCGCGGCGGCCGGGTGGTGGAATTAAGTCAGCGGGAATTCGAACTTCTGGAATACCTCCTCCGGTTCCGCAATATGAACGTGACCCGGGACATGATCGGCCGTGATGTGTGGAAATCGCCGGATGGAGTCTGGACGAACGTGATTGATGTCTGCATCAATTCACTCCGCAAGAAAGTTGAAGAATCGGGGCAGCGGAAATTGATCCACACCGTGCGCGGTGTCGGATATTCTTTGAGGGACACATGAAAAGTCGCCTCAAGATTCGCTGGAAGCTGACCCTGTGGTACGGGGGTGTGCTGGCTGTCGTGCTGTTTGTGTTTGGCACGCTGGTTTTTACCCTCATGCGCCGTCACTTGCTGGAGCGAATCGACCAGGGGCTGAATGAGGAACTTTCCGATGTCCTTTCGGAAGTGAAACGGGCGAAGACGGCTCCGGATCTGACAGTCTGGTTGAATCGCCGATTCGCCGCCCATGCCGGATTCGACTTCCAGATTTCCCGGGAAAACGGCGAGCGATTCTTCTATAACCCCCGGCTTGAGACGAAGGCTTGGCCGTTGCCGGAGAACCGTTCCGAGAAGCCGGGCTTTTACAACCTGCCCGTGGAGGCGAGTGTTGACTGGCGGGTTGTCCACGTTACCGCCGCGGGACCGGAGGGCGAACTGACAGTTCAGGTGGGACGGTCTCTCGCGGCGTTCCATCGGGAATTGAATGAACTCCTCGTGACGTTTTTCCTCGCCGGGCCGGCGACATTGCTGGCCACGATTTGTGGAGGATATTTCCTGGCAAGTCGCGCACTGGGCCCGATGCAGGAAATGACTCGGACCGCCAGGGCGATCTCCGCGGATCGCCTTTCAGATCGAATTGCGATCGTCAATCCGCATGATGAAATCGGTGAACTGGGGCTGACGCTGAACCAGATGATCGAACGGCTCGAACGATCCTTCACCGAAATGCAGAGATTCACCGCGGATGCCGCCCACGAGCTGAGAACTCCGCTGGCCATCATTCGCAACGAAGCAGAGGTGGCGCTTCGGTCACCGCGTTCTCAGGACGAACATTGCCACGTCCTGGCGAATATCCTGGAAGAAACAAATCGCTTGTCGGGAGTGACCGATCAGCTGCTCTTTCTGTGCCGACACGATGCCGGTCTGTCGGCTCCGGGTGAGGAACGGGTGGATATTGACCAGTTGCTGCTGGAACTGGTGAATAACATGCGCCTTATGGCTCAAGAAAAACAGCAGTCCATCCTCCTCACGGAAAACCCTGTCTGCCACGTTGCTGGCGATCGCCAGCAGTTGCTGCGTGTTTTCTACAATCTGGTTGATAACGCCATCAAATACACACCCGTGGCGGGCCAGATCACACTCACCAGCATCGCCACTGAAGCCACGGTGACCGTTCGTGTCACCGACACCGGGATCGGCGTGGCTGCGCACGACCAGCCTCGCATTTTCGATCGCTTTTTCCGCGTGGATACCTCCCGGAGCAGTGAAGTCGCCGGTGCGGGACTGGGGCTTTCCATTTGCCAGTCGATCGTCCGCTGTCATGGTGGAAGCATCAGCGTCGAGAGCGCCATCGGGAACGGAACCACATTTACGGTTCAACTTCCACGCAAGCTCTGACGCACAGACGGACGAATTCAATTCGCAGTAGGCTCTGGCAGCCGTCGAAACCCGTCCGCAGCAGCAATGTGATCCGTGAGAATTCCTTGTCGATATTGTCGTCACACACTTTCTCAGGCCCGTCGCACCTTGATCCACTTCAACGAGGTGTGAACGCTGGCTTCCCCAGCCTACCCCAGGCATGTCTTCGTTATCACAGGTGCTTTTGCGATCATTTTTAACCAGCCCACTTGTTGATCAAGGTCTGAGACTTTGACTTTGGTATGCGTGAAGATCAAAGGGGTCATGACTCTTTGGTCGTAGATTGGATTTAAACAAAGAGTCCTGACCCTTTTGACCTGACCTCGCTTTGCCCACGCATCAATGGATAGAATCTGCGTGGCTGCGGCCGTAGCACGGCACTGTCACTCGCGCAAGGGCACTCAATGATGACCGAAGATGAATACCTCTGGGATCGGATCAAGCACGAAGAAAACCTTTTTACGAGTCGGGCGAACTTCTTCCTTGTTGCCGAAGCCCTCCTCGCGGCAGGACTGGCCAACGACAAGTTGGCCCGTTTCTTCTGTTGGTTGGGAGTGGGCATAAGTGTTCTCTGGGTTCTTGTTGTCGTGTTGCAGGGAACCAAGACATGGCGGCCATTACAGAGCCGTATTCTGCAAATTCAGGAAGATCGCAACAAAGCAGGTGACACAGCGACTAAGGATGTCGCCACGTATTACCATACAGCATACAAAAAGGGATGGCTCCGCAGTTGGCTGGTCATGGGCATCATGGTTCCGGCGCTACTCGCCATTGCCTGGCTTATCGCGGCACTGTTCCTATTAAATGAAAAACCCCGCCACAAGGACGGGGTTCACAAAGTCTCGATGGAATCAGTCCAGATTGATGGGAAGATTAAATGGGTCAGGAGTCTTTGATGTTAGGTTGGATTCTGACCCCTTTGATCTGATGCGTCTTTGCTTCCATTTTGTTCAGGGAATGGCAAGCATTGTGGTTGTTGAGGTTTCGATCAACTTTATTGAAGAGGGCAGATGATGACTGTTGAAGAGCGACTGGTGCGACTTGAAAAGTCTTTGATCCGATGGCGAGGCGCAACAATAGCATTGATTGGCGTGGCGGCAGTCGCTCTGGTTTGTGGAGCGGACACTACTTCCGCGGATTTGAAAGTGAAGTCGCTTACGGTTGTCGGTGATAAGGGGAATGGTGCTGTTTTGGGGAGACTTTCCGAAGGTGGCTTTGGACTTAAGGTTTTTAAAAGAGGCGAGAACGGCAAAGACCAGATCAAATCTGTCAGTTTAGAGATCGACCTTCAGGAACGGCCAAGCCTTTTCCTGCTTAACGAGGCTGCGGGGAAAACACTGTCTGTTGTTCAAATAGTTGGGGAAGACAACGTGGCTTCTTTTTCGATGCGTTCTGAATTACCCGAAGGGCGAAAGGGGGAAGCGATGATATTCACTAACTCTAAGGAAGGAAAACCACGGATACTCTTGGAACAAAACGATAAAATGACTTGGGGCGTCGAGTAGCAACCGTTCACGGGTCGGGGACTGACGCATTTTCACGGCGAAAAACAAACACTTTCCATGAACGCACTGCGACTCCGAAACGCCGTTTGCCCGTGAAAATGGGTCTGTCCCCCTCGCTTGCCCGTGAACGGTTACGTCGAGTAAGCGTAATTCAAATTCGGTGTTGTTCAGATATTGCATTACCTGTCGTCGCAGTAAATCCGAACGACTCGCCGAAGAATCTGATTGCGAAGATCAAAGGGGGCAGGACTCTTTGATGTTCCCCGTGGAGGGGTGCAACGTCGGCAAAGTTACACGTGTTGGCACCCGTAAATTGTTGAGAAATTTAGATCGCTTTTCAGTCTCAGATCAGATTCGAAAGAAAGCATCACCAATGGGAAGACCGCACGATGTCGCAAATCTCATCCGAGCAGGCAAATCAAATGATGAGATTGCTATTGAATTGAGGATCAGTGAAAAGAGCGTCGAACAATATGTCCATCGGGCCATTGGCGAAGGCTTGCTACGTGAGTCGGACGTCTACAACAGCCCAGAAGCGCTTTTGGGCGACTTATATGAGGACCTTCGCCGGATTGAGATTCATGTTCACGGCAGAATTCATCACGCTTTAGTTCAATCCTACGGCGACGGTGAATCAGGTTGGTGGCGGCAGGGAATTCCTGAACGAATCCGGGTCAAGTGCCACGAACGGCGCGAACGGGACGTCGACGAACCCTGTGCCCCATTCTGCTACTGTGATCTACTTGATCTTGACGCAATTATGGAAGATCAATGGACACACTTAAAGGACTTGTTTCCTGATTATACTTCAAACCGAAAGCAACTCAGCAAAGATCTGCGGCAGTTGAATGGTATCCGAAATAAGGTCATGCACCCCCTGCGCGGATTGGTTCCCGGCGAAGACGAATTTGCGTTTGTGCGCAAGCTGAAATCGTCGTTCGGCTGCTAAGGTTATCCTTCAGCTCGATGAATAAGACAAAGGGGGCAGGACTTTTTGATGCGCATTGTATCTCGAATGGTGACTCCGTCGATAACAAAGAGTCCTGACCCCTTTGTTTTGCGCCGGTATTACGGCGGTTGGTTCATGCTCGCGTTGCTGCGGGACCTGGGAGTCGACTTCGTCTCGCGTTTGCATCAATTTCGAGATGCCGACTTCAGCAAGGGAAAGCGCCTGGGTCATGGTGATCACATTTTCGCCTGGGCCAAGCCACAGAAACCCAAGTGGCTCGATCAGGAGACGTACGATCGGTTACCTGATGCACTCCATGTGCGCGAGATCGAAGTGAAGGTTGATATTCCGGGCTTCCGCACGGACTCGTTGGTGGTAGTCACGTCCCTGTTTGACCATCGCATCCATACACGCGGCGACATCGCTGCATTGTATCGTCGTCGCTGGGTCGCGGAGCTCGAACTACGCGACATCAAGTCGACCATGAAACTCGGCATACTCCGTCGCATGACAC
>Ga0265327_10001563_pt1 | contig 28087 bp, 24 predicted proteins | sample 41621metaG_FD_202089 | JGI IMG/M metagenome (GOLD analysis project Ga0265327, IMG submission 202089) | Rhizosphere microbial communities from Carex aquatilis grown in University of Washington, Seatle, WA, United States - 4-16-21 metaG | ecosystem: Host-associated > Plants > Roots > Rhizosphere...
GTAGGTGGGGACACCCAACCACGGCAGGAGGAGCGATTCAATCCTGCACATCCCTTAATCCTGCAAATCCTGATTCAGACAAATAAGTGGTAGGTGGGGACACCCAACCACGGCTGGAGGAGCGATTCAATCCTGCACATCCCTTAATCCTGCAAATCCTGATTCAGACAAATAAGTGGTGCTCCCAAATCTTCCAATCAACTCAATCCCCACAAATCCTTTATTTTGCATCTCATTCATTTCATTCTTTATCAGGGTATTTTGGCCTGGGGAGTGGAATTATGGCTCAACCGGTCTTATAGGGAATGGTGACCTTTATCGAATCAGCTATAGCACCGGAAACCGACATGTTAACGATCCTGTCCATTATAGGCGCGCGGCCCCAATTTATCAAGCATGCGCCGATGCAAGTGCAATTGCAACGGTATTTCAGGTCCCTGACCCTGCATACCGGCCAGCACTATGATTACAATATGAGCCAGGTATTTTTCCAGGAATTGGGAATACCCAAACCGGATTATATGCTGGAATCCGGCACCGGGAAACCTCAGGCAGAGCAGACGGGGATGATGATGACCGGAATCGAGCGGATCTGTTCCACCCTGAAACCGGATGGCATTGTCCTGTATGGCGACACGAACAGTACCCTGGCTGGTGCCCTGGTCGCATCGAAGATGGGCATTCCGATCTTTCATGTGGAAGCAGGGATCCGCAGCTTCAATCGGGCCATGCCGGAAGAGATCAACCGGATCATTGCAGATAGTTTCTCCAGTATGCTTTTTTGTCCGGTACCCGAAGCCGTTGATAATCTCCGGAAGGAAGGGATCGTGATGGGGCAGGTGTTTATGACGGGCGATGTCATGTGCGATGCCTTGCAGATGATCCGTCCCAGCATTCATAAAGCATTGGAAAGCCCCTACTATTTTGCCACTATTCACCGCCCTTATAATACTGATGAACCGAATCGCATGCAACGCATCCTTGCCAGTCTCAATGCGTTAGCATACCCGGTGATCTTCCCGATCCATCCCAGGACCCTGGCACGGATTCAGGCGGCAGGATTGAAGCAGGCCGACTATCCGAACATAAAATTCATCGAACCTGTTGGATACATCGCCAGTATATCCTATCAATTGGGAGCTCCATGTATTATTACAGATAGTGGGGGGATTCAAAAGGAGGCCTATATGCTGGGCCGGAAATGTATTACCCTACGAAGTGAAACGGAATGGAATGAAAGCCTGGAACATGGTTGGAATACGCTGGTATTTGAAGATATTGAGTCCATACCCAAATTGGTGATGGAGCAACCGGGAACTTATATAGCGGATATGTTTGGGGATGGAAAAGCGGCGGAGCGGATAGCACGGCTCATTTCCGGCTATTATTCCCGGAGTAAACTGCCTCAGAATCAGGAAGCTGAGCGCTAAAGCATTCAAAACTTTGCCTTGCACTGTTTAAGGGTTAATTTCGCGGCGCGATTGAAGCGGTGAATACATGAATATTTCAGGAAAAAAGGTTCTTATAACAGGTGCTGATGGCTTCATTGGAAGTCATTTAACAGAAGCTTTGATCGATGCTGGATGTAAGGTCAAAGCATTTGTCTATTACAACTCCTTTAATTCATGGGGCTGGCTGGATACTATTGCACCTGATAAACTTTCTAAAATTGAAATTTTTGCAGGAGACATCCGAGACCCAAATGGAGTCAGGACTGCAATGAAAGACACGGAGATTGTGTTCCATCTTGCTGCACTTATTGCTATTCCTTTTTCATATCATAGTCCTGATTCTTATATTGATACGAATGTAAAGGGTACATTAAATATAGTTCAGGCTGCAAAAGATTTGGGGATCGAACGTGTTTTGGTCACTTCGACCTCCGAAGTTTATGGCACAGCACAATATGTGCCAATTGATGAGAATCACCCTAGGCAACCTCAATCGCCGTATAGTGCATCTAAAATTGGGGCCGATTGTATTGCAGAATCATTTTATCGAAGTTTTGATTTACCACTCACCATCGTCAGACCTTTCAATACGTTCGGTCCACGTCAGAGTGCGAGGGCGGTAATACCAACAATCATTACCCAGTTACTGGCAGGTGTCAATGAAATAAAACTTGGTGATGTCCGTCCAACACGTGACCTAGTTTATGTAAAGGATACGGCAGCAGGGTTCATTGCCATCGCAGAAAGCCAGGAACTGATTGGACATGATTGCAATATTGCCACACAATCAGAAATTTCAGTTGGCGACCTTGCAGATATGCTTATCCGGAAAATAAATCCTGCAGCAAAAATCATTCATGAAGAGCAACGGATGCGGCCTGAAAAAAGTGAAGTATTCCGTTTGTTTGGATCTAATGCTAAAATCAAGGCACATACTTCGTGGCAGCCAAAATATACTTTTGAACAAGCTATAACGGAAACGGTAGAATGGTTTTCCAAAGAGGAAAATCGTAAAGGGTATAAAGCGAATATTTACAACTTATAAAGATGGAAACGAAGATCTCTGAAACAAGCGTTGCAATTGGCACCGATGAAAAATTTGGCAACATTATCAGTAAGATCCGATCACTATTTTCAAAGGAGATAGGTTTCATTCCATTGCATGCCCCTTATTTTGGAGGCAATGAAAAGGCATACGTCAATGAAACTATTGACAGCACTTTTGTGTCATCTGTTGGTGCATTTGTAGATCGTTTTGAATCTATGATGCAGGAAATAACAGGGGCAAAATATGCGGTAGCTACAACTAATGGTACCATAGCCTTACATCTTGCGTTAATGGTTGCAGGTGTAAAGCAAGGGGATGAGGTACTGACTCAGGCATTAACTTTTGTGGCTACAGCGAATGCGATCTCGCACGCAGGCGCAAAACCGATATTTATTGATGTTGACCGTTCCAATTTGGGTATGTCACCCGAATCACTTGAAACCTGGTTAAAGGCTAATGCCTTGAAAGACCCGGAGGGGAACTGTATTAACCGACTCACCGGAAAGCGAATTGCAGCCTGTGTTCCGATGCATACGTTCGGGTTTCCTCTTGACATAATCAGCATTGCCTCTATTTGCAAGAGATATGGAATTACATTAGTTGAAGATGCTGCCGAATCACTTGGCAGTTATGTAGGAGAAAGGCATACAGGCACATTTGGGCTGCTTGGAACCTTTTCGTTTAATGGAAATAAAACAGTAACCTGCGGTGGTGGAGGTGCTGTGATTACAAATGATCCTGCTGTAGCAAAACTAGCAAAACACCTTTCCACAACAGCTAAAGTTCCTCATAGCTGGGAATTTGCCCATGATGCAATAGGTTATAATTACCGGATGCCTAATCTTAATGCTGCACTAGCTTGTGCTCAATTAGAACAACTACAAGTTTTCCTGGCTAGTAAGCGAATGCTTGCGACAGATTATGCTCAATTTTTTAGTAAAACTGATATCGAATTTGTTCAGGAACAATTTGGAACAACCGCAAACTATTGGCTTAACACAATCATTTTTAAAGAGCCGGAGGAGAAGGAAGCCTTTCTTGAATATGCAAACAAGAATCAGGTGATGTGCAGGCCGATCTGGCAATTGATGAATCATTTACCAATGTATGCCGAATGTGCTGCAGGAGATCTTTCTGTCAGTGAATGGTTGGCATCAAGAGTAGTTAATATTCCTAGTTCATATCGACCATGATCGATCTAATCCTTATAGGAGGGGGCGGGCATTGTAAAGCATGTATCGATGTTATAGAAAGCATTGGTACCTATTCCATCAAGGGTATTCTTGACCTGAAAGACCAAGTGGGAAAGCAGGTCTCGGGATATGAAATAATTGGAACTGACGATGATATAACTCCTTTCATAAATGGTCATCAGTTTCTCATCACTGTCGGACAATTAAAATCTTCAGCAATAAGAACCCGGATATTTAAATTTCTAACCGAAAGTGGAGCGCAGTTGGCAACAATTATTTCTCCCACAGCATATGTTTCAAAACGTGCGATAATCAATCAAGGCACTATTGTTATGCATCACGCAACTGTCAATACTGGAGCGGTTTTAGGAGTAAATTGTATTATCAATACCGGATCAAATATTGAACATGACTGTTCAGTGGGAAATCATGTTCACATTTCTACGCATGCTGTTGCAAATGGAGATTGTAAAATCGGAGATGAATGTTTTGTAGGTAGTAATGCTGTACTTTCAAATGGAATAATTATTCCTTCAGGTACAATTTTAGGGGCAGGGACAGTAGTTTACAAGACTCTGGATAATCCTGGGGTCTATGCAGGTAATCCCTCCCGGCAACTTACATAGTCTATGCAACATACGATCATCATAGCAGAGGCAGGTGTAAACCACAATGGAAGTATAGTTGCTGCCAGGCAATTGGTAGATGCGGCCGTTGAGGCAGGTGTTGATTATGTAAAGTTTCAAACGTTCAAGGCAGAACAGCTCGTTAGCAGAAATGCAGAAAAAGCAGATTATCAGCTAGCTCATACAGATGCTTCTGAAACCCAGTTACAGATGCTAAAGAAACTGGAACTGAATGAAGAGGATCATCTGGAATTAATTGAATATTCCCGCCAAAAGGGGATTCGATTTCTTTCCACAGCTTTTGACCTGGATAGTATTGATTTACTTAAAAAGCTAGGTATTACAATCGGTAAGATTCCTTCAGGTGAAATCACCAACCTGCCTTATTTAAGAAAAATGGCAGCGACCTTCCCAGAAATTATTTTCAGTACTGGTATGGCGGGAATGGATGAAATCGGTCAAACTTTGCAGGTTCTCCTGGATAATGGTGCTGTTAAAGAACAAATAACAATTCTTCATTGCAATACAGAATATCCTACTCCGATGAAGGATGTGAATCTTTCTGCAATGAATAATATCCAAAAGGAATTTGGTGTTTCAGTTGGATACAGTGATCATACATTAGGTATCGAAGTTCCAATTGCTGCAGTTGCACTCGGTGCAAAAGTTATAGAGAAACACTTTACGCTTGATAAAACATGGGAAGGACCCGATCATAAAGCATCACTCGAGCCTGCTGAACTGAAAGCCATGGTAACAGGAATACGCAATATCGAGTTGGCGCTCGGTTCTGAAATAAAACAGACGTCACCTTCAGAGCAAAAGAATAAAGCTATAGCAAGGAAAAGTATTGTCGCCAAACGGCATATTCATTCCGGGGAATTATTTACGGAATCGAATCTGACTGTTAAAAGACCAGGGACTGGCATAAGTCCAATGCGGTGGGATGAAGTAATAGGGAAAAAGGCAAACAATGATTTTGAACCCGATCAGCTCATAACATTATGATACGTAAGGTTTGTGTTTTTACAGGTTCCCGGGCTGAGTACGGCCTTTTACAGCCTTTGATGAAAGGCTTGAAAGAAGATCATGATTTTCAACTGCAATTGCTGGTATCGGGAATGCATCTATCCCCTGAATTCGGACTGACCTTTGAACAGATAACCGCAGATGGATATGAGATTGATGAAAAGGTGGAGATGTTGTTGTCTGCGGATACGGATACAGCAATCATCAAATCAGCAGGATTAGGAATGATTGGATATGCCGATGCATTAGCTCGACTTATGCCAGATATGCTTGTAATCCTCGGCGACCGTTTCGAAGCATTTGCTGCTGCCACATCAGCATATCTAATGAAAATTCCGATTGCCCATCTTCACGGAGGAGAATTAACTGAAGGGGCTAGTGATGATGCATTGAGACATGCTATCACTAAAATGAGTTACTACCATTTTACGGCAGCAGAAATTTATCGTGACCGGGTTATCCAATTAGGAGAATCACCTTCCAGGGTTTTTAATGTCGGAGCAATCGGTCTGGATAATATCAGGAATCTGAAATTGCTTTCTTTAGCGGAGCTTGAATCATCCTTGAGTATCAAATTGAAGGAACGACTATTTCTGGTAACATATCACCCAGTAACTCTTGAGCATTATACGGCAGCAAGGCAAATGAAATGTTTGCTTGCTGCCCTGGATCAGTTTCCGGAATATCAGATCATTTTTACATTACCGAATGCAGATGCGGATGGTCGGATAATATCTGAAATGATCCGTGAATATGCATCTGAAAGAAGCGGCCGCATATCGGTTTTTACAAGTCTGGGTCAATTACGGTATTTGAGTCTGATCCATTTTGTTACTGCAGTTATTGGAAACTCATCTTCTGGGATTATTGAAGTTCCTTCGATGGGAAAACCAACCATCAATATTGGTGACAGGCAGGCAGGCCGCATACATTCAGCTACTGTAATTAATTGTAGTACTGACGCTGAAAGTATCTCGGCGGCAATAAGATCTGTGCTTGAGCCTGAGTTTCAGGAATGGTGCAGGAACCAGTCCAATCCGTATGGGTCGGGGAAGACTGCCGCTGCCATACTTGATATCCTTAAGGCATCGGGAAAACCTGATTCCATTAAAAAGAAATTTTACGATTTGACTCCGCAGTAATGAGTAATTATCAAAAACACATAATTCCGCATAGTACCACCATCAGAGAAGCACTTGTTTTACTGAATGGCCTGGATGATTCGCTGATGATCCTTTTTATAACGGATGTTTCAGGAATTATGAGAGGTACCATTACTGATGGCGATATCCGGAGGGCTCTGATAAATGGTATATCTGTTGATAGCCCTGTTGAGAGTGTGATGTTCCGCGATTTCAGGTCTATCCGAGAAGGGAATTTCAACCTGGAATTATTTCATAAGTACAAAAGCCAGGGAATTAATTTATTACCTGTCCTTGATAAAGTCGGATGCATTATCGGTATCAGAAATCTTGCAAATCTGAAATCGATGCTGCCTGTGGATGTGGTAATTATGGCAGGTGGTGAGGGGCAGCGTTTACGCCCTCTGACTGAAAAAACGCCTAAACCATTATTGGTAGTCGGCTCAAAGCCGATCCTAGAGCATAATATTGACAGGCTTATAAAATTCGGGGTACAGCATATTCATATCACCCTGCGTTACTTGGGTGAACAGATCGCTGATTATTTCGGAGATGGTAGTTCCAAGGGTATTCATATCAGTTATGTATATGAGAACCAAATTCTCGGCACATTTGGAGCTGTAGGGCTTGTGGAGGAGCTAAAAAATGAGAATGTGTTGGTCATGAATTCCGACTTGCTCACCAATATTGATTATGAGGACTTTTACCGGAGTTTTGTTGATACCAGGGCAGATATGTTGATCGCTGCGGTTCCTTACCAGGTCAATATTCCCTATGCAGTTTTGGAAACCACCAATGGAAAGGTGGAAAGATTTGTTGAAAAACCAACATACACTTACCATTCCAATGCGGGAATTTATATGATCAGACGAGATTATCTGATGCTTATTGATGGGAAGGAAAAGTTGGATGCAACTGATTTTATGCAGCAATTGATTGAAAGTAACAAAAACGTACAAACGTATCCACTCCTACAATATTGGCTGGATATTGGTAAACATGATGATTTTGAAAAGGCACAAGAAACCATTAAACACCTGGCATTATAACCGCCTGTTAGATTGATAAGCAACATTGCCATTGCATAAATTATTTAATAATGAAGAGCTCAAACGAAACATTAAGCTATAAAGAACGCTTACATCAATTCATACCTGGCGGTGCCCATACCTATTCCAGGGGTGATGATCAGTTCCCATCCAATGCACCAGAGATTTTGGAATACGGAAGCGGAGCATATGCTTTTGATTGCCAAGGAAATAAATTCCTGGATTATGGGATGGGTCTGCGGTCTGTCAATATTGGCTACGGAAATGAGGAAATAGCGAATGCGGCTTACGAAGAGATACTTAAAGGAAATAACCTGACTCGTGCCTCACTAACTGAACTTAACGCGGCAGAATTATTCGTGGATCTCATTCCGTCCGTGGACATGGTAAAGTTCGCTAAACATGGATCGACAGTTACCTCAGCTGCCATTAAACTTTCAAGGGCATATACCGGCAGAAAGCTGGTGGCAGTGCCCGAAGAACAACCATTTTTCTCTTTTGATGACTGGTTTATAGGTTCAACAGTAATGAATCGGGGTGTGCCAGAAGAAACAAGCGCTCAAACGCTTAAGTTTAACTACAATGATATAGATTCCTTAAAATCACTTTTTCTTGCGAATCCAGGTAACATAGCATGTATAATTCTCGAGCCTGTTACTTCTGTGGCCCCATTGAATAACTTTTTACAGGAAGTTAAGGATTTGTGTAAAAAGGAAGGTGCCGTCTTCATTTTGGATGAAATGATCACCGGATTCAGATGGCATATCCAAGGGGCACAAACTTATTTTAATATAGAACCAGATCTTTGCACTTTTGGCAAAGCAATGGCTAATGGGTTTGCACTAGCTGCGTTGGGTGGCAAGCGGGAAATTATGGATATTGGTGGTATACAAAACGAAGGTAGCGAACGCGTTTTTCTTACATCTACTACTCATGGTGCTGAAATGAGCGCACTAGGTGCATTCATTAAAACTGTGGAAATCCTGAAAAGGGACCAGGTGATTGACCATTTTTGGAGTTATGGGCTACGTTTGATGGACGGTATGAATGCAATAGCAGAAAAAATGGGTGTTCAGGATTATTTCAAAGTCGAAGGTTTTCCCTGTTCTCCTTCATATATCACCAAAGACAAGGAACAAAAGGCTTCAATGGCTTTTAGAACATTGTTTAGTCAGGAAATGATCAATAATGGAGTATTGATGCCATATCTTGCACTATCAGCATCTCATAAGGAGGGAGAACTGCAGCATACACTTTATGCAGTGGAGAAATCCTTGGAGGTTTATACGTTAGCACTCAACAATGGATTGAAAAACCTTTTAAAATCACCCATTATTAAACCAGTATTTCGAAAATACAACTAATGTTTACACTTGAAAATAAGGTTATTGTAGTAACGGGAGGGAATGGATTATTGGGAAAAGCAATCATTGAAAGATGTCGTGCAGCAAAAGCCATTACAATTTCTGCTGATTTATTTATAGAGCCTAATTCAATAAATGATATTGTATTGGATATTACTTCGGAAGAATCAATTTCAACCGGCATTGAGCGTGTCGTGTCAAGATTCGGAAAGATTGATGGATGGGTAAATAATGCCTATCCAAGGACCAAGGATTGGGGTGCTAAATTTGAGGATATACCATTTGAGTCTTGGAAAAAAAATGTGGATATGCATTTAAATGGATATTACTTGTGTTGTCAAAAGATTCTTGAGCAAATGAAAATTCAGGGATTCGGTTCTGTAATCAATATGGCATCAATTTATGGTTTTATGGGACCGGACTTTACAGTTTATGAGGACACACCTATGACCATGCCTGCAGCATATTCTGCGATAAAAGGTGGGATAATCAACTTGTCCAGATACCTTGCTTCTTATTATGGTCCAAGTAACATTAGAGTAAATTGTGTTTCACCAGGAGGTATTTTTGACAATCAGCCTCAAACATTTGTTGATAAATATGAATTTAAGGTTCCAATGAGAAAAATGGGACAAACCTCTGATATTCCAGGCTCGATTCATTTTCTGCTATCGGATGACTCGGCATATATTACTGGACACAATCTTGTGGTGGACGGAGGGTGGAGCATCATTTAGATTAATAGCAGTATATTATATGTTGGTGAAGAAAAAGATTTTAGTCTACTGGTATTATGGAAGAAAAGACCTTTTGGTACCATTTATTTCCTTGCAGGAAACTTTTGATTGGGTTTTTATTTGTTATGGGGATAAAGTATATGATCCAGTAGTTGATTTCCCCTTTCCACGTTATTATTGGGATGAATTCCATTCACCTAAAGCGTTGATCAAGAAAATTAAGCCAGATGCTATCATATTCCTCGAACTAAGTAATATGTATTCGCTCAGCTTGAATATATATGCTAAAATAAAACAAATTCCTACCTATATTTTAGAACATGGCCTAAAACTATCATACGAATATTATGCAACTCTGGCTAAAAATAAAATTGAATCTTCTGCAAAATGGAATGAAATTCCTAAACCTAAAACTTCTTCCATCAATCGAAAATTAAAAGGCGCGAGTTTCTTTCTTAAATCGTTGGACTTTGCACACCTTAATCATCTCCCATTATTAATTAATTACGCATTCAATGTATATACTAAAGAAACGGATACGATATTGCCAAAACTCCATTTCCCACTTCGTAAAGCCAGTAAATACCTCTTGTTTTCTGCTCAAAATTTCAATTATTACGCAACACGAGATGGGGTAACCGAATCTGATGTTTATTATTTTGGTAATCCTTATCTCGATAAACTAATACAGCAATTTAGAACAACCGATAATAAAAATGAATCTGAATATTATGTTTTACTAGATGATGGACATCTTGATACTTATGGGATCTCGATGGAACAACGAAATAACTTTCTTCAGAAATTAAATGAGTATTCGAGAAAAAATAACTGTCAATTATACATTAAGCTACATCCAAGTGATTATGGAAGAACAGATCTGATATTAGATGATAATATAAAATATTTAGAAGATTGTGATATGAATATTGTATTTAAAAATTCAAAACGCAATTTTGGATTTTCTTCCACAATGGCTTTGCCATTGGTATCCTTACAAAATATCGTTTTATTCAGCCTGAATGGCTCAAAAATCCAAGATTTATTAAAGCAATTTGGAGTAAAATTTATGGATTATTATAATTGGTCTCCCGTAGACCTTGATCATATGACTTCTTCAATTGACAAACAAGATATAGAAATATTTACAAAGCAGTTTCTATATATTAATGATGGAAAATCACTTCAGCGATTGGCAGAAATCTTAAACAATTAATATGGCGCATCAGCCAAATACAATGAAGTCAATTGCAATTATTACAGCACGTGGTGGGAGTAAAAGAATTCCTGGAAAGAATATTAGGAACTTTCTCGGTAAACCAATACTTGCCTATTCTATTGAAACAGCATTAAAATCGGGAATCTTCGATGAGGTTATGGTAAGCACTGATAGTCAAGAAATTGCCGAAGTCTCAAAAAAATATGGAGCAAATATTCCTTTTATGCGCTCTAAAAAAAATTCATCCGATACTGCGACCACTGGTCAGGCACTATTTGAAGTGATTGAATTCTATAAAAATATGGGACAGATATATGAATATGGATGTTGTATTTATCCAACCGCACCTTTTATTACACCTGCCAGGCTAATTGAAGCTTATTCGATGATTCAGAGGCCTAATACAAATGTAGTTATACCCATTGTAAAATTTCCTTCTCCAGTAATGTGGGCTCTCGAAAAGAATAATGATAATGAAATTCGTTTCAGATGGCCTGAAAATGAATTCAAAAGGTCTCAAGAATTAGATGAACTGTATTATGATGCAGGGCAATTTTATTTTTTCAATATTGATAAATTTTTACTGACTAATAGTCTTTACACATCAACTTCAGTCGGCTTGACAATTTCAGAAAATGAAGTTCAGGACATAGATACAGACCATGATTGGCAGATGGCAGAAATGAAGTATGTTTTGTTGAATAATAATAACGGAGTTTAAGATAGGTATCAATAATTGGTAATGTTACGTTATGAAGTCAATCCTGCATCTATCTATATATACGTTTGTAGGCTTTTTTGGCGCAGGCATTAATTTTCTATTACTACCCTTATTATCGCATCACTTAAGCCCAGCCGATTATGGGATTAGTGCCATTTTAAGCACTTATGTTGCCTTTATCATCCCAGTCGTTGGGCTCCAGGCTTCAAGCCTTATTGGTGTAGAATATTTTCATCTGAAGGATAAAAAAGAATTTGCATCACTCTTTAGCTCCATTCAACTTATTCCTATACTCCCAATCTTATTCTTATTCACTCTGTTCATTGCTTTTTATCCTTCGATTGCTACTATACTGGAACTACCACCTCATGATAAATGGTTAGCGCTGAGTATTTTCCCGATTTCATTACTATCAATCTATTATGAGTCAGCCCTCGGATTTCAAATCATTACCAAAGACTCAAGGTTCTATGCATTTTTTAATATCAGTAAGGTATTAATCGAGGTGGGTTTAACCATTTTATTTGTTGTATGGTTAAATATGGGTTGGAAAGGACGGGTAATGAGCTGGCTAATAGTTACAGTTTTATATGCCCTAATCTCGCATCTGTATTTCATACGGAAGCAATTAATAACCAGAGTCATTCAATGGAAATATGTCCGTCAAGGGATTCTATTCGGTATGCCTTTGATCCTCCATGCCATCGGGAAGATCATTGTCAATCAATCCGATAGAATATTTATCGCCAAAATGGTTTCTATTGATGAAGCAGGTGTATATAGTATTGGGTATACAATTGGGACCGTCATCCTGATTTTTGCAACGGCGTTTGCCAATATGCTTTCTCCAAATATTATGGAGAGTTTAACCAATCCAACCCTGACAAACAAACTAAAAATTGTAAGGTTAAGTTATGTGGGTATTTCCATTTTAATCCTGTCAGTATTTGGTTTAATGTTGGTTACACCCTTTTTGTTTCATTTTTTTATTGACCCCAAATATGCAGGTGGTGTGACTTATGTGTTTTGGGTCAGTGTAGGATACTTATTTTGGGGTATCTATATGATATTTGTTGTTTATGTATTTTACTACAAAAAAAGCAGCTTTTTAGGTTGGCTGGCATTATTAAATGCCATCGTCAATATCGGATTCAATTGGATACTGATTCCTATTTACGGAGGTTTAGGAGCAGCATACGCCACCGCCATATCCTTTTTTGTAATAATGGTTTTAGTAATTGCTTATTCCAGTCGACTTATTAGCCTCCCATGGTTTGATTTTCGGCGAATTATTGGAAGGAGCAAGAATTAATGATTGCCATAGCAATTATGCTACTATAATTATGCTAAATATATGATTAACTTGCTAATTTATAAAAATATAGCAAATATAAGAAATGTTTATTTGAAGATAACCATGATAGGTATATTGGCAATTTCAACATTTAAATGTTTGCCGAATCCCATTTTCATTTAGTATGGCTATACGCATAGGAGAGATACTAATTTATTTGGGTGGATTAACTCAGGATACTGCAATATAAATCAAACTAATATAATTAAAATCATTTTGGGTAATTCGGAATATCTTATATCTTTGGTTCAATGAAAAGGTTGCATACTCTTGACTATTTAAGAGGCACGGCTGCTCTGGGAATAATGATATTTCACTTTTTAATTTCATCTTCTTATAAATTTCATGCAGAAAGTTTTCTTGGAAGAGTTGGAATTTATGGAATTTGTGTGTTTTATATATTAAGCGGATTAACGTTATATTATGTATACCACGACAAATTGATTGCCACATTTCCAAGTGTTGTAGAATTTTTAAACAGGAGGATTTCTAGAATTTTCCCTCTGCTCTGGTTGGTTACATTGGTATTTATTATACTATCTAAAAGTATTCCTAATCTTAAAGTCTTACTTTTAAATATAACGGGATTATTTGGCTTTTTTGCCCCTAGAGCATATCTATCTGAAGGGCAATGGAGTATAGGCAATGAATTAGTTTTCTATTCTCTTTTTCCAATTATACTTTTGACTGCAATCCATAAAAAAATATTATATTATAATTTTTCGTTTATAGTAGTTTTGCTATTTTTAGTATTCACCTTTTCGCTATTATCTCCTGGCATAAATTTAGCAAATCAATGGATTATTTACATAAACCCATTTAATCAATTATTCTATTTTATCGCAGGAATATGGATTGGTAAATTATTTCTGAATACGACATTTGCTTTGAAAGAGGTATTAATTCTTTCTACATTAGGCTTAGGGCTTTTTATTTTTTGGCCTAGTTATGGGGATCCAATACACCTGGTGTCTGGAGGCACGCGTTTGATATTTGCTATTTCCTGTATATTGATTTGTTTTTCTGTATTTAAAATGCCAGAAATTCGAATAAAAAGCTTGCATTGGCTGATGTCAACATTGGGTGAAATTAGCTATTCAGTGTATCTTCTTCATCCTTTAGTATTTGGTGAGCTTAAAAATATTATTATTAAATATAATTATGAAATGCCTGTTATAATGGAAGCAATATTAGGAATTATTATTGTTTTGCCATTAAGCTATCTTGTTTATAGATTTTATGAGAAGCCATTTATGAATATTATGAACAAAATGTTTGCTTTCAATTCGAAATCACATATGATATAATATGAAATATTGGTTTAAATATAATAATCCTGTATTTTATTTCAATTCGAAACTTTGGATAAGAGATTTCTGGGGAACTGGAAACTTCAAACCAGTTGACCCACCACTAACGGTTTAAACTGAAAGTCACAGCCATTTCTTTTCTGATAAACCTCCTGCTGCTCCTGGTAAATGTGAAGCAATTGGCCCCCTGGCTGGGTTTCCGTCGTTCGGATTTTTCTAAGTCAACTAAGCCTGATTTTCGAAAATAAATAATAAACCCAATTTTAAACGATGCTCTAATTTCGCCTGTCTATACTCCGGAATGTCCAACGATCACAAAGCCATTATCCTACACGTCATTAATTCATTGGGGAGGGGTGGAGCAGAGGTATTATTATGTAATACCATAGCATTATTACCACAATACGAACATGTCATAGTCACACTTTCCGGGCCGCATGATCAGCTGGAGCAATTAATTCCCTATATAAAGGCACATCATTGTCTGCATGCGAGTTCAGTCCTGAAATGGGGCTCCGGAATTGTTCAACTTCGGAAATTAATCCAACAATATCAACCGATCCTGGTGCATGTGCATTTACAGGTAGCTGGTGTTATTACCAAATTGGCTTGTCCCAGGCAAATCCCACTTTTTTACAGTTTGCATAACCCCTACAGTATTGACGCCTTTGCCGTGAACCGTTATGCAAAGTTCATCGAGAAGCTAACCGCAAGATCCTGGCACCACCTTATTGGGGTCTCCCGGCTGGCATTAGAAGACTACCAGCATTTAATCCCAAACTCCGGAACCGGGGATGTTGTTTACAATATGGTGGGAATGGAATTTTTCAAAAGTCCTGAACCAGAACCATATGTTCCGGGCCAGCCCCTTCGACTGGTATCTGTCGGTAATCTCAAGAAACAGAAAAACTATCAATACACCCTCCGGGCGATGCAACAGCTTCAGGATTTGCCAATCAGCCTGGATATTTATGGGGATGGGTATGAGCGTACTGAAATTGAAGCCTTTATTAGCAAGCATCAACTTAAAAACATTCAATTAAAAGGCAAAGTGCCGGATATCGCCAAGCGACTCAGGAATTATGACGCTTATATAATTTCATCCGTGTACGAAGGTTTTGGGATTGCACCACTAGAGGCAATGGCTATTGGACTTCCCACGCTGGTGTCTGATATACCGGTCTTCCGGGAAGTAGCCGGGAATGCGGTGCCTTATTTTAATATTAATGACCCGGATGCTTTGGCCAGGATGCTAAGGGAGATCTATTCAGGAACACTTTCGATCGAGTCATACGGGAAAGCAGGAAGAGAACAGGCCAACAGGATTGCACTTCCGGATGTCTATATCACCCAATTATTGAGTGTTTATGGAAAATATCTACCGGAACATTTGAAAGCCTCCTGAGCTATAAACTGGAAAAAATTTAGTTGCAGAGCTGAAATATGCACTGAAAAATTAGCAGTCAGTTTGATTTAATCCTCGTAAAGTAATAATTCAAATGTTATTATTGCCCAATTCGCAATTTGAAATACCCAAAGAGTAATTATTGGTAGTTTATTAACTGTTTCTAATTAATCGATTGCAGTACGTAGGTTAACAGTAAGATTACTGTGCCATGTATTATGCTTTAGCAGATTTCTTTTAATAAATAGGCTGTGAATAGTTATATTTGCGGCTGATTAACACTGATACCTAGCATTTTGATGAACAATGTATCCTGTATCTTTTGCAAGTCAAAAGATATTATTCCCGCTGTATTTCCACAACCCACGCATTTTAATGGAAAAGAATTTACCTATAAGAATTGCAGGGCTTGTGGACTGATATTCATAGATCCCATTCCAAATGAACAAGATCTGCAGGCGATGTATCCTATTGGATATCATGAAGCCTTTTATTTCCATGAGACACCTGCTGACTATGGCTTTCTATATAATAAATTAAAGCCTGTATTGCAAAACGGTACCTTGTTGGATTATGGTTGTGGTGACGGTTCCTTTCTTCAGTACATGAGCGGAAAGGGGTTTAAGAGTATTGGCACAGAATATAATCCAGTATTGGTCACCAAATTACGGGAACAATATCCCGATTCTGAATTCAATACCATTGATGATTTTTGGAAAAATACCCAACAACAATATGATGTAATTCATCTGGGCGATGTGCTGGAGCATATTACTACACCCCTGGATCTTTTAACCCGTTTAAAAGCTCGTTTGAAACCAGGAGGGATATTATTGGTTCATGGACCGCTCGAAAATAATACCAGCCTAGGATTAACTGTGCGTAAAGGACTCAGCAGGATCATGTCAGCCGTCTCAAAACGTAAGATCACACATACGCCTTACCACATCATATTCTCTGCCAGAGCCAATCAAAAAGCGGTATTTGAACATACTGGTTATGCGAGCCTGGTCTATGATATCTATGAAACGCCTTGGCCTTATCCTTCGTCCTGGTCCTGGAAGCCCGGGATGGCAATCAAATACCTGATCGGGCAGGTTTCTGTAGGAACCAGTAAGTTATCAGGTAATAAGCTCGGAAACCGATTCGTATATATCGGACAGAAGGCGGCTTAAGTCGTAAAGTGATTTATTGGAATACTAATTCGCCTTGTTATCAGAAGTGATCTCTTTAATAGGATTTCAATAAACATGATTGATTTAATTACCCGTATATTTGCCCAAACGGGTTTAATTATTATATATACATACATATGAAAGTTTCTGATTATAACCAATCTCCAAAAGAAACTTATGATACCCCCACCCGTAAAATAGCCTCCTTCGAGAAGCCAGCTGAAAATATTGATTTTTCAGTAGTTAATTCATTTGGGGAAGAATGGAAGAAATTTCATCAATTTAGTGATAGTGAAATCAATAAGTTGGGAAGTGAGTATTTTGATATTATTGATGACAAAATAATCAACAAAAATACCTACGGAATAGATATTGGCTGCGGAACCGGAAGATTCACGAAATACTTAGCCGACAAGATTGGTTTCATGGAAGTGGTGGATCCAAGTGAAGCTCTATTTACGGCCAATCAATTGCTTTCGGATGTCGACAATGTTCGATTATCGATGGCCTCGACGGACAATATTCCATTCAACGATGAGACGTTTGATTTTGGAATGAGTATCGGGGTCCTCCACCATATTCCCAATACCGGAAAAGCCCTCGCTGATTGTGTTAAGAAAATAAAAATAGGTGGTTACTTTTATATCTACTTATATTATAGTTTAGAAAATAGAGGCATGCTGTTTAAGGCTTTATTGAGTATCGTAACGATGATCCGGTATGTTGTTAGCCGATTGCCCATGCGACTCAAAAAGTTTGTTTGTGACCTTATTGCTATCGTATTATATATGCCGATGGTGTTACTGGGCCGCTTCATGAAGAAAATTGGATTAACCAAGCTTGCCGAGAAATTACCACTGAGTGGCTACCAGAACTATACCTTTTTTATAATCAGAAACGACGCTTTGGATCGCTTTGGGACCACTCTGGAACAACGATTTTCAAGAGCGGAAATCACCGACATGATGGTTAATGCAGGCCTGGAAGACATCCGGATTTCAAATGGTATTCCTTACTGGCATGCTATTGGGAGGAGGCGGGTTTGATAATTTGGTGATTTGATAATCAGTGTTGTCCGGTAAACTTTTTGTTCAAAATTGAAAAGAGGCTGTTTCAACTGGAATACATCTTTGTTAGTAGAAAGTCGAAAGATAAAAGTATAAAGCTGGTTTTCGGATGTACCTGCAATTGGTAGATACTTTAAACAACAGGTACATTAGATAAAATGTGGAAGGTTCCCACCGTCGCTAGAAGCTATGGTGGGCGCGGGTGGCTAGACCCCGTCTAGTCACGACTGGATTTCCAATCCTTGGCCGCCATAGCTGCAAGCGAAGGAGGGCCCTTATTGGGGAGTGGATTGTTACTTCAAGTGCCGATGGATTTCTCCGCCATCAGGGGGCCAGCCGTCGCTTGCAGCTATGGCCGGTGAAAATGGCAAATCCATAAGTTCTTAGACGGGGTCTAAGAACAACTTTTTACTGTTGGTCTGAAGTAAAAGCATACAAAGAGCATCATTACCTTGGGGGGGGCTTACTTTTCAAAAAGCAATTAGACGCATATGACTATCAAAACGTTATGAGCGAAAATTAACCGGTTTCAATTTTAACCGGGCAACAATGATTTAATCATTTGGTAATGGGGCCTCATACGTGCTTTGCGCTACGGCGGCCAAGTGAGCGGGAACCGTTTGTCCCCCTCAAATGAATGCAGGAGCGCGACCATAGTTCCGATCCCGGTTCCGGTTCCGGTTCCGGTTCCTGAGCGGAGTCGAAGGAGAGCGGAGTCGAAGGGTGCGCCGCCGCGAGAAACCGCCCCTTTGCGCCCTTCGCGTGACCCCCCCCGAAAATTCTCCTGCCCACAATTCCATAGGAAGTATTTTCGCAGTTCATTACAGTAGTGCCTCATGTGTGGAATAGCCGGGTTTATTGATTTCAATCACCAAAGCAATCTTGAAAACCTGCGCGCCATGGCCAGCTGCATGCCGCACCGAGGTCCGGATGGACAAGGCGAGCAGCTTTTCGAGGAATCAACCGCTCAAATCGGATTCGGACACCGCCGCCTTTCCATTATCGATCTTAGTCATGCAGCGGATCAACCCATGCACTTTGAAGATCTAAGCATCATTTTTAATGGGGAGATCTATAACTATAATGAGATCCGGAATGAACTGCTGGCCTTGGGCCACCAATTCCAGACCCACTCCGATACGGAAGTCATCCTTCATGGTTGGAAAGAATGGGGTGCCGAATCCATACACAAATGGCGAGGCATGTTTGCCATCGTCCTCCTCAATAGAAGCGCCCAAACCATCACTTGTATCCGGGATCGCGCAGGGGTAAAACCTTTTCACTACTATTTTAAGGATGGCCTTTTCCTTTTTGGTTCAGAACTGAAATGCCTGATGGCTCATCCGAAATTCGAGAACATATTGGATCCTTCGGCGGTGGCTTCTTTTCTACAATATGGCTATATTTCTGCGCCTCATTCCATCTTTAGAAACACGCAAAAATTATTACCAGGACATATCCTGGAACTGGATCTGCAATCACGAGCGATAAAGACCTCCCAATACTGGAATGTTTATGATGCCTACAATAAGCCAAAAATAAAGATCAGCTTGCCCGATGCCATTCTGGAAACAGAACGGATTCTGCAGGAATCCTTTGAATTCCGGATGGTGGCAGATGTACCCGTTGGTGTATTTCTAAGCGGTGGTTACGACAGCACTTGTGTCAGCGCACTCCTTCAGAAAGGACGAACGGAAAAGATCAAAACCTTTACCATCGGAGCTGCTGACAATAAACTCGATGAAGCACCCTTTGCGCGGGAGATTGCCCAGCGACTTGGTACGGAACATACCGAGTACTATTGCACGATTCAAGAAGCGCTGGAAATACTGCCTACACTCCCGGAATATTATGATGAACCCTTTGCAGACAGCAGTGCAATTCCAACGATCCTGGTAAGCCGCATGGCCCGGGAAAAGGTCACGGTAGCCCTTTCCGCGGATGCTGGGGATGAGATCTTCGCGGGTTATAACCGCTATGATTATATCAGCCGCTATGGCAATAAATTGTCTTCTATTCCGAAGCCAATTCGAAAAGTAGCAGCGGCATTAATGGGCGCTGTTTCATCCGAGCATATTCCGGTACTGAAACACAAGGCCAATTTTCATAGCCGCTATGATAAGCTCAAAAACCTGCTTCATGACCCTTCCCCGGAGGAGTTGCTCAAGAACCTCAGTGTGGTTTTTAGTGATCGTGAGATCCAGGCATTGATGAGCCAGGATTTTCAAAATCTGCCGACGGCCCATACCAGTAAGGAATTGCTTCCGGAGTTCTATGATTCACTGTCGTTTATGATGGCAGTCGATTATCAGACCTATATGGCGGATGATATCCTTCAAAAAGTGGACCGGGCCACCATGAGTGTATCCCTGGAAGGTCGCGAGCCCTTCCTGGATCAGCATATCATTGAATGGGCGGCAACCTTGCCTTCCAATTATAAGTATCATGAGGGCACCAAGAAATTTATACTCCGGGAGATTGTTCATAAATACATCCCAAAAGAGATGATGGACCGGCCAAAAATGGGATTTGGGATTCCAGTGAATGACTGGTTGCATAAAGAACTCAAACCTTTGGTGATGCAATATCTTGGTCCGGATGCCCTGGCGAAGCATGGGCTGTTTCGGAATGGTGAAATTGCTTTATTGATCCGGGATTTTTATAATGGTCGAACGGAAAAATACCTGAAAGTCTGGTACCTTCTGATGTTCCAGATGTGGTATGAAAAATGGATGGCGTAATTGATGGATAAACAGATACTCTACCTGTCGTATGACGGGATGACCGACCCGCTCGGACAAAGCCAGGTTCTTCCTTACTTAAAAGGCCTGAGTCAGAAAGGTGGCTATCGTTTCACCATTCTTTCTTTTGAGAAGAAGGAACGGTTTCAACGAGAGGGGCCCCTTGTAAAAGCGTTAATGGAAGAGGCTGGTATCGATTGGGTACCGGTGTTCTTTACTAGCAATCCTCCCGTCCTGTCCAAGATCTATGATCGATGGAATATGCGTCGGACAGCTCTACGATTAATGAAAAGCAAGCGTTTCGATATGCTTCATTGCAGGAGCTATATTGCCGCGGAATTAGGTTTGCGATTTAAAAAGCAATTTGGTTCCCGTTTCCTTTTTGATATGCGTGGTTTTTGGGCCGATGAAAAAAAGGATAACGGGCATTGGGACCAGCATAAACGCTTTTTTAGAATGGTTTATGCCCATTATAAGCGCCTTGAAAAAGCTTTTTTGCAGGAGGCAGATGGTGTCGTATCACTGACTCAGGCGGCAGCGGATGAGATGCACACCTGGCCCGGTTTTTCACAATTGGCAATGGATGTCATCCCATGTTGTGCCGACCTCGATCACTTTGATTTTCATAAGGTCAGTTCGGAGCAATATTCAGCACTCCGGAAAAGCCTGGGGATAGCTCCCGGCAATAAGGTTATGACCTACCTGGGCTCTATCGGCGGCTGGTATATGACGGCGGAAATGTTTGCTTTTTTCCGACAGTTATTGGATCAGGATCCGAACTACACGTTGTTGTTATTGACCAAGGAACAGTTTGAAAAGGTCCGCGCAGAGGCGCTGGCCGCTGGTATTCCGGAAGAAAAGATCATTGTAACCTATGCACCCCGGCAGGACTTACCGGTTTACCTGAGTGTGAGTGATTGCAGTATCTTTTTTATCCGTCCATCCTATTCAAAAATAGCTTCTTCACCCACCAAGCATGCTGAGTTGATGGGTATGGGCATTCCGGTGATCTGCAATGCTATTGGCGATACCGGGAATATTATCCGTCAAACAAAGACAGGATATGAGATCCGGGAATTCAGTCCGTCAGCTTATGGTGCAGCCATTGCGGCGATGCCGGAGATCCTTTCGATTCCGCAACAACAGATCCGGGATGCGGCTTTCCAGTATTTTGATCTGGCTATGGGAATTGAAAGGTATAGTCGATTATATCAACGAATTTTTGAGAAGGGACATCAATAGCATGGATGGGTTTTCCCCGGCCTTAGTGCAGCTTTTGAGGGACAATGAAATCCTTCGCTTTTGCGATAATAATATCCTGTAGTTCATTGCCAAGTCTACGGATCGTATCAGGATCCTCATCTTTCGAAAGATAAAGGGCCAGGTAATAACACAACTTAAACTTGTCTTTATCGATCGAAAATAACTCCTGTTCAAATAAAGAGAGCACCAAATGATAGTATTTTAAGGAGATCAACCTCATTATAAACTGTTCAAACCATGGATCGGTGCGCGTTGCTTCAGTTCTGTCAGTATTGATAAAATAATAAATTTTGCAAATGGCCTGGGCAAAGTTGTTTACCTGATCGGACTTTGCGAGCTGGTCGAGTTCCCTGGAGGAATGCCACAATAGGTATTCTAAATAAAGGGTGGGAATTGTTTCGGCTTCATCCATTGAATATTCAGCCGCGTAGGGCTGATTCTTAGATTCTATGTAATGGCTAAAGTCCGAAGAAGAAATGTAGGCAAGGCTTTTGAATAATCGGTCGCTTTGAGCATTTGTTTCCGGTTCAATTTTCTGTAGGTATTTGCTTAATTGTTCCCATTTCTTTTTTGAAATAAGTTCGTCAATTACAGTAAATACCTGTTCAGTAGGTCGGATGATTTTTTTGCTGGCGTACCCAACTTTTTCTTCATTTTGTTTTTGTTTACCTGGAGGGTAGGTTCGTTCAAGATAGCCAGCAATTTCCCGGAGCGATTCCAGCTCAGTTGCCATTAATTTTCCAGTATCCCATGTGGTGACGGGTGGATTTATTGTTTTTAGATCTGGTTCATTCGACCATCGTTCCAGCAATTTGATAAGCCCGATAACCCGTTGGTGATCCTGTTTTTTCCCATAGCGCATCAGGTACCAGATATTGAAAAACCGGTCTTGCAATAGATAAAGATGGTTCTTGGTATTTGTTGGTCGTTTTTCAATGACCTCGTTCTTCTCCAATTGCCCTAATTGTGCAGAAATGATCTTATTGTCCATTCGTAGGATCTCCTTTAATTCTTTCACACTTATGGCATCCCAGTTCATAGCCACTGCATGAACGATTTTTTGTTGTTGTGAAGAGAGATCATCCATCCGGTGTTTATAAAATGGCGTAAGAACATCCAGCATCAATTCGAGATCATGGATAACATCCCCCTGTTGAGGGTTGATATAGATCTGGAATAAAAGGGCAATGAACCGGGGAAGCCCGCCAGAAATAATTCGAATCGCTTCAAGTCTGGCAGGAGTTTTTAATACTATGGAAGCAATATTTTTAGTCCCTCCATGTATTTCTGCAAGCTTTAGAAGGAATTTTTGGGATTCCTGATACGTGAGACCTTTTAATTGAAATACTTTGAAAAATTCAAAAAGAGGGTGCCGGTAATCATGTAGGCCTTCCGGGACGGTGGTAGATCCGGCAATAAGACGAAGCTGCTGGCGGGTTTGTAAGATTTCTCTGAAGCGGTGGATTTCTAATCGGTCGAATTTGGCCAGAAGGTCCCCAAAGTTGTCAATCAACAATAGGATATTTTTCTTTTGTTGATCGAGTGTATTCAGGAGCGTTTCAAATGCTTTGGATTCAAAATCCGGGTGATCCACCTGTTTTAGTATGGCTGTTGTTATGCCTTCGAACCCGTAATGTTCTTCAAGGTAGGCAGCTACATATTCCCATACATTGCCCAGTTCGCTGATTTGATATTGTTCCTCTGTAAAAGGAATTGGGAGTAGCCGTGAAAAAAGTGCAGGATCATCCTCCACGGCATATCGGATCCGGCTGAGTAAGGTGGATTTACCACTCCCTCTCTGACCTGTTATCAGATAATGTTGCTCCGGATGTTGCATGGAGCTGTTTGCCAGGTCAGAAACAATTTGTTCAAAAATTTCTGTGCGCAGGACGAATTCTCCAATAAGTTCTTCCCGCCGCTTTTTGTCCGGGTTATATAATGTGATACTCATTGCTCAGCAGATAAATTTTTGCCACCACATTCGTACCATGGGTGAATTGAATCGATATTCTTCCGCTTCTGTAGATAAATGAATATAACCATCGTAGATCAGGCTTTCCAGGATGCGACGGTGATCATCGCTTACCTTGTTTTTTATGGCGAGGTCGGCGGCTTCTGCTTTCAGCAAAGATCCTTTGACGGCTATCCGTTTCAATAGTTCATCCGAATAAGTAAAGGCCGCATCTTTAAATTGTGCTCTTAGGCGGCTGTAATAATGGTCAAAATGGTTTTGGTTTCGTAGGTCAATGATCTGTTTAATGGCATATTGGATGGCCTCCCTATTGATGGTGCTTCCTACGGGGTAATGATTCAGGACTTCCTGTGCGATCAGTTGAATATGAAATGGAATATACCATTGCAAAACTTCCTGTAATTCCTGGATTCCGGAATCATCTGCTTTCATTTTTTTTGCCTGCAATAATTTCTGAAAAAAATCATTGGCTTCACTTCGGGTCAATGGTCCTACTTCAATGGAGTTCAGATCATTAATAGTGGCGGTGGCATTTAAAAGGGCAACTGTATAGTTTAAACCAATAGAACCGGTGTAAATGAATTTTACTTTTCCCTGCAATGCAGGGTTCAATCGGAGGCTACGGTTACTTTTTAAAAAAGATCGCGCCAGGTCTTCGTGTTTTTGTTTGAGGTTTTCAATGGTCTGCGGAAACTCATCGATAAGAAGGATGAGGTCCGTTTGTTCTGATTGAGCATATCCTTCTAGGAAATTTTGAAGCTCTTCAAAATAATTTATAATGGATGGCTCATGGTTAAATTCCAGACCTGTTCCGGCTATTTTAATCGACTTGATCTTTTTAAGTGTCTTGTGCAATCCCTGGTTAATGGCACGGTGCAAGCTTTGTGACTGCGATACCTTGGCATTTCTAATGATTTCTGAAAGAATCTTTTTATAAAAATCATCCTCGCTATCGATACTTTCTGTGTCTACATAAATATAATTCCGTTGAGCTATATCATTATCCAGGAGGTGCCATAGAATCGATGTTTTTCCGACTCTTCGGGGTGCTGTGATCTGAATATTATTTCCATTACTGAGGCTTTGCGTAATTCTGGTAATTTCCCGGTTACGTTCATAAAAGTTTGTTCCTCGTGCGGGTATTCCAATAATATTCCTCATAACAATAAAATTATTGCCAAAATTATTGCCAATTATTTTATTGTCAAAATTTTCCTCAATCTTTTTTTTGTCAAAACGTATAACCCGTGCGTTAACTGTTTTGATGAAAAGGCTATTTTTCAATCCTTAAAGGCTAAATGCCTACATTTGCGCGCCGTTTTAAGCCCGGTTTTGCTTTATCTTTTATATCATTTTCAGCGTTCCCATTTGCTGTAATGAAATGATTATAAAGTTTCCCAATTAGAATGGACCACCCTTTTCTCGTCAGCATGAATTATCTGACAGCTGAGGAAAATATTTGCCTGTGTCATCTACAAAGAAGCTTTTAATTATTTGCCCATTTCCACAGGGAGTTGCGGCGGGTCAGCGCCTGAAGTACGAGCAATATCTACCGGAATGGAGTGCCGCCGGATATGATATCACCGTCTTTTCATTCATGGATATGGCCACGTGGAAGATCGTATATACCCAGGGGCATCTGCTCCGCAAAATTGCAGGAACCCTTCGGGGCATATTCCGGAGTTGGTGGATGCTTATGACGGTACCGCTGTATGATGGGGTATATGTGTTCATGTATGTTTCACCCGTTGGAACCTCCCTTCCGGAACGCATCCTACGTTTGTTAGCCAAAAAGATCATTTATGATATTGAAGACAATGTGATGCTTGGGCAAAAGGGGAACGTGCATTTCTTTAAACGCTTGTTGCGTGCCAAATCGAAATTCGAATTTCTGATCCGCAAATCGGATCATGTGATCACCTCCTCTCCTTTCCTGAATGATGATTGCCTGAAACTGAATGAGCATCATGCCAGTACCTATATTTCTTCCTCCATGGATACCCGCCGTTTTACGGTAACTAATTCCTATGATAATACAGATAAAGTCGTTATTGGTTGGACAGGGACCTTCAGTTCCCGGGTTTATCTCGATCTCCTGCGAAATGTATTGATTGAACTTAAAAAGCAACGGGATTTTAAACTGTTGGTGATTGGTAACTTCGACTATGAATTCCCGGAAATGGACCTGGAGGTCATTCAATGGACCAGTGAACATGAAGTTAGAGACCTGCAACGAATGGACATCGGTGTGTATCCTTTGCCGATTGATAATTGGGTACTCGGCAAAAGTGGCCTCAAAGCCATTCAATATATGACCATTGGAATCCCGGCGGTAGCAACAGAAGTAGGAACCACGCCCTTGCTCATTTCGAATGGAAAGAACGGTTGCCTGGTAACTACAGAAGCCGATTGGGTAGAAACTCTGAAAACCCTGATTGACAATCCTGACTTACGCCGACAAATAGGAACGGCTGCCAGAGAAACCATTATCCATAATTATTCCAAAGACGCCATTGGCCACCAGTATTTAAACATCCTCAACACCACAATACACTAGCACTATGTCGACGCAAAAGAAAGTTTATATGGCCGGCTCCGGAGGGATGCTTGGCGAAGGGTTTTATCAGGTTTTCAAGGATGATTATCAACTGAAATGCAGTGATATCGATCTGAATGCTCCCTGGTTATCTTTTATGGATTTTCGCGATTTTGATGCTTACCGGAAAGATGTTATTGACTTTGGGGCTGATTACCTCTTTCACCTCGGAGCGCACACTTCTCTTGAATACTGCGATACCCATCCGGATGAAGCCTATGAGACCAATACGCTGGCTGTTGAAAATGCAGTGCGGATTTCCAATGAACTGAATATTCCGCTCTTGTATATTTCCACTGCGGGCATTTTTGATGGGGCGCAGGATACCTATGATGATTGGGATATTCCGAATCCACTTGGACACTATGCCCGTTCTAAATGGGCGGGTGAAGTCTTTGTTCAGCAAAATAAAACCGAGCATATCATATGCCGGGCTGGCTGGATGATGGGTGCCGGGCCTGATAAGGATAAGAAGTTTATCCAGAAGCTGATGAAACAACTTAAAGAAGGGAAAAAGGAATTGTTTGTTGTGAAGGATAAACTGGGGACACCAACGTATACCCACGATTTCGCTCGCAATGTGCGCCTGCTCATCGAAAAGGAATACTGGGGCCTGTATAACATGGTTTGTGGTGGAATTACGGGTCGCTTTGAAGTGGCTGAAGAGCTGGTTCGTGTTATGGGCCTGGAACATGAAGTGAAGGTCTCACCGGTTGATTCCGATTATTTCAAGGCCGAATACTTTAGCAAACGCCCTCCTTCCGAACGGCTCATCAATAAGAAACTAGACCTTCGGAAACTGAATATCATGCGTGATTGGAAGGTCTGCCTGCAGGATTACGTTGATAATTACTACCAGGATTATTTGAAATCCTGAGGAACCGGATCGCATTTTAGTCCTATACAGCGCTGCCCTTAAGCGGTGAGATTGCTTCGTCGTCGCCAAGCCTTCTCCTTGCAATGACGAAAGCTTTGAGCGCTTTGTATCTTCAAAATAGTTGCCCCGTGCCTTTAGGGTTCCCCGCCATAGCTATTTAGCGAAGGCCTCCTACGCCGATGGCTTCGGCGGCCAAGGAGGGCTGGGGATTAGAAATCCCCCTAAAATGTTAAGGGCTTTAGCCCTTTTTTTATTGATGATTGGGGTGGCAAGTTGCCCCGTGCCTTTAGGGTTCCCCGCCATAGCTATTTAGCGAAGGCCTCCTACGCCGATGGCTTCGGCGGCCAAGGAGGGCCGGGGATTAGAAATCCCCCTAAAATGTCAAGGGGCTTTAGCCCTCTTTTTATTGATTTTTTGGGGTGGCAAGTTGCCCCGTGCCTTTAGGCCGGGGATAGAAATGACCCCAAAAATGTCAAGGGCTTTAGCCCTTTTTTTATTGATTATTGGGGGCCAAGTTGCCCCGTGCCTTTAGGCCGGGGATTAGAAATGCCCCCAAAAATGTCAAGGGGCTTTAGCCCCTTTTTTATGGAGTATTGGGTGGCAAGTTGCCCCGTGCCTTTAGTGGCTGTTGCACGACACCGTCTTTGGGAGCCCATCTTTTTTTTCAAGTAAAATTCGAACCCCCATATAGGCTCAACAGTCGATGCGGATTTTATGTCCGACTTTTTAGTCGATAAAAAAACAAGGG
>Ga0265327_10001564_pt1 | contig 28086 bp, 29 predicted proteins | sample 41621metaG_FD_202089 | JGI IMG/M metagenome (GOLD analysis project Ga0265327, IMG submission 202089) | Rhizosphere microbial communities from Carex aquatilis grown in University of Washington, Seatle, WA, United States - 4-16-21 metaG | ecosystem: Host-associated > Plants > Roots > Rhizosphere...
TGCGGAATGTCTTCTTTGCGCTCGCGCAGTGGTGGCAAATGAATAGTAAATGTGCTCAGTCGGTGATACAAGTCTTCGCGGAATATTGCTTTATTACTAATATTCTGATGCGTGGCTGCAATTATTTTTACGTCGAATTTTAATGGATTGTGTTCGCCGAGTTTAGTAATTTTTTGGTCTTCAATTACACGTAGCAATTTTCCTTGATGACTTGCCGGCATGTCTCCTATTTCGTCGAGAAACAGGCAACCGTTATTTGCAATTTCGAACCATCCGGGTTTGTCGTCTTTTGCGTCGGTAAAGGCGCCGCGTTTGTGTCCAAACAATTCGCTCTCAAAAAGACTTTCGGGAATTGCCGAACAATTAACTGCATGAAAATAATTTTTATTCCGTGCACTTAATACATGAATTCCACGTGCCACAAGTTCTTTGCCGGTACCGGTTTCGCCGGTTATAAGCACCGGTGTTCTGTCGGACTGCGCAACTTTGCTCATCAATTCGATGACGTGTTTCATCGGTTTACTTTCGGCGATTAACACATATCCGTGTCGTTTTTGAAGTTCGCTGTAAACAAGATTGTAATTTTTTTTGACGCGGCGGAATGATTCGCTGAGTGAAATAAATTTTTTGGTACGTTCGATGGACGCATACACATCGCTTAGACGAAATGGTTTGTTGAAAAAATCGGAAGCGCCGTTGCGCATTGCATCAATTATCAGATTCATGTCGCCATGTCCGGTAATCATGATGACTTCAATTTCTGGGTATTTCGATTTGATGTTTTTCAAAACCGTTATTCCGTCTTCTTCGGGTAGTTTTAAATCGAGGATTACAATATCAATATGTTTGTTTTGGAGAATGCAGTAAGCTTCGGACGGCAAACCGGCTTCGTCAATATTTAAATCGTAACCGCTGAGAAATTCAATAATTTCTTCGCGCAAACGTTTTTCGTCATCAATAATTAATATGCTAAGTTTGTCGAACATGTTTATTGAAATTTTGGTAATTTGACGCTCATTTTTGTATATTCGTTTTCTTCGCTTTCTACGGTTATTTCGCCATTCATTTCGCGTATAATTCCGTAAGAAATTGACAAACCGATGCCTGTTCCTTTTTCGGCACTTTTGGTAGTGAAAAATGGATCGAAAATCCGTTTTAAATTTTCTGCAGGAATACCGTTTCCATTATCAATAAAATCGACAGTTATCCAATTATTTTGAATGTATGAAGTAATTTTGATTTCTTTCTTGCGCGTAAAGTTTTCGAGATATTTGAATTTTTCGTCAATTGCCTGTTTTGCGTTCGACATTAAATTTATAAACACTTGTTCGAGTTTATAACGGTTGCCCAAGGTGTAAGCATTAAAATCGTCAAGCTCGACAATTAAATTAATATTATGATTTTGGTATTGAACCTGCGTTAGCATCAATGCGTCTTTTATGATTTGATTTACATTGATTTTATCGAATAAAATAATTGATTGATCTCGAGAAAATATTCTGACATGTTCGATAATTGTTTTGATGCGGTTGATGTCTTCGAAAAAAGAATTTATTTTTCGGTTAAGATATTCGTCGTTTAGTTTTTGATTGTTCAGTTTTATTTGAATGTTTTCGAGTCCCATTGAAATTCCGGTTAATGGCTGGTTTATTTCATGCGCAATACCGGCAGCCAGTGTTCCAAGCGATTCGAGTTTCGATTTATGCACAAGCAATTGTTCTTGACGGCGGCGGTTATCAACTTCGTCGTTTATTTTTTTCTCGAGGTCTTTATTTAATTCGTTGAGTGTTACGTTTATTTCGCGATAATTTTCTTCTGCTATTTTTCTAAGTTCAATTTCGTTATTAAGTTGATCGTTTTGTCGCAATATTTTATCTTGTATAGTTTTCAGTTCAAGTTGTGTTTTTACTCTTGCTAATAATTCAAGTCCGTCCCAAGGTTTGCGAATAAAATCGACTGCTCCTGCATCAAAAGCTGTTTTAAGACTTTTGGGTGCAACATTTACACCGGTGCAAATCATCACCGGAATTTTAACTGTAACATCATTCTGTTTTAGTAATTTGATTAATTCAATACCCGACATTGACGGCATCTCCCAGTCGGTTATAATAAGTGTGGGGTTAATTGTTTTTGCTTTTTCTAATCCTGCTATTGGGTTTGTTGTCTTTTCGATACAGCAGTTTTCTAAATTATTGCTGATATATTGCGTCATTAATTCAAGCTCAAGGTCTTGATCGTCTATAATTAGAATTGAGTAATTTGACATTGCTTTAATTTTTTAAAACATATATTTATACGAATCTTTTAAAATAAATGTTTAGAAATATAAATCATTTGTTTATAAAAAAAATTCTACTGCGTAATATTGTTTTTTTTCAAGACATCAAATTGCTGATTATTTGATTCGTTAAGTTTTAAGATTTCTTTCCGGTTTTCAAAAATTAGTATCGAAATAATTGCAAATAGTAAAGTTGACAATGACGAAATAAGGACAATAATTGTTCTGTTGGGTGACGATTTCTTGTCGGCTGCAAAAGGCGCTGAAACAATCTGCGTGTAGGAAATGTTTTTATTATATTCCTGCATCAGTTGTTCGTAATCGGTTTTAGCCTGAAAATAAATAGAACGGGCATTATTGAGTGCGGCATTCAACGCGAGGAATTCGCCGCCTTTGAGTTCCAGATTTTCTAATTTTTGTTTTATTTCTTTTATATACGCTGTGTTTGCGTGCGTTTCGGTCAATAATTTTACGTAACCTTCGGTCAAATGTTCCGATTGTTTTTCGTAATCGATGATTCCAAATTTTTGGCGTATTTCATTTTCGCAGATTTGTAGCGAATCGATTAGTTTTTTCTTTTCGTTCATCTGGTTTAGTTTGCTGTCGGCTAATTCCATGATGCGCTGTTTGTGCATCTCTTTAACTGTCTGATTGAAAAAACTGATTATTGAATCGGCTAATTGCTTGGCGAAAAATGGATCGGTATCATATACTTCTAAAAGAATCGAATTATATTCGGTTTTTGAAAATTTAATGTTTTCGTCAAACACTTCGTATAAATCGCTTCTGAATTGACGGCTCATACTGTCGATATTGTAATGTGTTGCGAGTGGAAAATTTTTTATGATTTTATTCCGTATTTCAACCGATTCGAATAATTGCAACATTTGTTCGGTTTCGAGTTCGCCCGAGTATTTTACTAAATTGATTGGATACAAATAGGCAAACGATTTATAGCGCGGTTTGATAAACCAATGCGATGAAAAAAATGACGATAACATGATTGATAAAATAATGACGCCTGCAAGTGGAATTTTCCATCGGAAAATTAAACGCAATAAATTGGCGCTATTAAAATAATCGATTATTTTTTTTTGATCGTCCATTTCATTCTGTTCCTAATTTTCGTTGCGTCTAACTTGCTTCAAAATGTCGAGAGTTATTAACAACAGCAGCGTTATTACAAAAGTCGAAATTGTAGAAACCGAAACAATTAACCACCTTACCGGATAAGATTTGCGCTCGGCTTTGAAAGCACGGTTAACGATAAACTTGTATGGCAATGTTTGCTCTGCGTCAACTTTGGCTTGTGCGTATTTTGCTTTTAGAAGACTTAATCTTTCATTTTCCCATTTCAGAAAATTTGTCATTGATTGATAAGCGCTGCCATATTTCGATAAAATTGAAATTTTTTCTTCCAGCGATTTTACAGCGTGCGCATTACCGCTTGCTAATGCTTTTGCAAGTTCGGTATTGAATACCTGCGATTGTGTTTCGTAATCGTTGATGCCGAAATTACGAATCATGGTAAGCGAATCGTCCAATTTTTTCATCTGACTTTTCAACGAAAAATATTCTCGTTCTACAATTGATAAGGCTTTGCGTGCTCGTTCTTTTTGCATTCGGTTCATGGTTGTATCGAGTTGCGACGCTATTTCGTTTGCAATGTCGGCAGCCATTTGCGGTTCTTTATCCATGGCATCAATTCTGATGGATTGATATTCAGTCCGCGCAAAACCGATGTTGGCGTTAAATTCGTCTGTTAAAAGTGTCATCGGATATTGAGCCGTTGTATCGATTTTGTAATGTTCAATCAAATTAAATTTTTTGATAATCTTACTACGTATATCGTCCGATTGTAAAACTTGCAGCAATTGTTCCAGCTCTTCTTCTTCACCAAACTTGCGTACGCTTTTGGGCGTTGGATTTTCCGATAATAATTCCTGCGAAATAGATGCCGATGATGCAGGAAAAAATATGACAGATGATTTAAATTTGGGCGTTATACGAAATGACACAATTATCGAAACGATTGCTCCAATTATTGTCAACAAAAATAATATTTTTTTTCTTGTATAAACAAAAGTAAAAATGTCGAACGATTCGAAATTATAATTTTTTCTGGTTGTTGGCTCCATTAAATGAATTATTAATTATGTGAATTATGAATTATTAATTTTCAATTAATAATTATCAAATAATAATTTTTCTTTCCTTTTTGAACTAAAATATATTGTTGATTGATTAAATGATTTGTATTGATGATTGTGTCTTCGCTTTCGACTTTGTGCTTGTTTATATTGACGCCACCGCTTTTCAACATTCTGCGCGCTTCGCCTTTTGACTCGAAAATTGAGGTTTGTACAGCAAACAATTCTAAAATATTAATTCCGTCGATGATTGTATTTTTTTTTATTTCGAATTGCGGCACTCCATCAAATACATCAAGGAAAGTTTGTTCATCGAGTTTTGCCAACGATTCGGACGTTCCTTTGCCAAATAAAATTTCCGATGCTTCAACTGATGTTTGATAAGATTCTTCGCCATGTATCATTATTGTCAATTCTTTTGCCAGCGATTTTTGCAATGCGCGCAAATGCGGCGCTTGTTGATGTTCCGCAATCAATTGTTCAATTTGTTCTTTAGACAAAAAGGTGAAAATTTTTATAAATTTTTCGGCGTCGGCATCGCTGGTGTTCAACCAAAATTGGAAAAATTGATAGGGCGACGTTCTTTTTGGGTCGAGCCAGATGTTTCCTTTTTCGGTCTTGCCAAACTTGCCGCCGTCGGCTTTGGTTATTAACGGGCATGTCAATGCAAATGCTTCTCCGTCAACTTTGCGCCGGATTAATTCTGTACCGGTTAAAATATTTCCCCACTGGTCGGAACCGCCCATTTGCAGTTTGCAGTTTTTGTTTTGGTACAACCACAAATAATCGTAACCTTGCACCAGTTGATAAGTAAATTCTGTAAACGACATTCCGGTTTCGAGACGTTTTTTAACCGAGTCTTTTGCAATCATATAATTGACAGAAATATGCTTGCCGATGTCGCGGATAAAATGCAGAAACGAATAATCTTTCATCCAGTCGTAATTGTTTACAAGTTCGGCATTATTGTTCGGTCTGTCGAAATCCAATAATTTAACAAGTTGCTCTTTAAGCTTTTCCTGATTATGACGCAAAGTCGGTTCGTCAAGTAAATTGCGCTCTTCCGATTTGCCCGACGGATCGCCAATCATGCCCGTAGCGCCACCAACCAAAACAATTGGTTTGTGTCCGGCGTTTTGAAAATGTTTCAACAGCATAATTCCGACAAGATGTCCAATGTGTAGCGAGTCGGCGGTTGGATCTATTCCAACATAAGCCGATGTCATTTCTTTGTTAAGTTGCTCATAAGTGCCGGGCATAATATCGTGTATCATGCCACGCCAGTGTACTTCGTCGATAAAATTCATATAAGTAAAATTTTGTGTCAAAGATAAAAAAAGCTTTTGGCTTTGCAAAACGTTTAAGTAGTATGCTTATGGAATCGTAGATTGTAGGCAAATTTGAAATTTGATAATTGATATATTTGCATGATTATTGCGACGATTTTTTAAATAAGTATTAATTTTAAAATTGACATCTATGTTTGATAAATTTACCATTAAGCGAAAACTATTTACTGTCGGTGGTTTACTTTTGTTTACTGCTATTATTTCAGTTTTTTTGATGTACGAAATGGGTAAGGTGAGCGAAATTCAAAAAATGGAACGCGACCATATTGAAGTTGCAACCTTGCTCGAAATTAGGCTTGACTCATATTTTGATTTAGTTGACAAAGGTGAATATGAAAAAGCCGATACTTTGTTGAACGCAAAATCTGATGTGCATAGAGAAATGGGTATAATTGCATTGCACAACAAAGGCTTTGCCCAACCTCTGAATGCCTTGAAAATGATAAGTCCACCTGAAGAAGTAATATTTACCATGCTTGGCTATGGCGACCTCTTCAAATTGATCCGTCTGGATATTATTGCTTTTCAAAAAATCGAATCCAATCTGGCTGATTTGTCCAACAAAAATAATTTGGCAAAAAACAAACCGATTGTTATCGCAGCAACCGATGAAATAATTGGATATTCAACCGGTTTTGCACCTCGTATCAGGTCGGCAGCCGAAATGGTTAAAAATTTAATGGATGGAGTGTCTATATTATTTTTATCGTTAACAATTATTTTATTGTTTTTTACATCGCGATCAATTCTTAATACCATTAACCGGTTATCGTTGGCAACGAAAAATTTGTCTAAAGGAAATGGCGATTTGACGCAGCGTTTAAATATAACTGCTAAAGACGAAATTGGTGTCGCAGCCCAAAACATTGACGATTTTATTGACGTTGTTCAGAATATTCTTTTGAAAATTAAAACAGGCGCTGACCAGATTAAAAACAATGGAGATTATATCAATCAACTATCCGAACAAATTTCACAAGGAGCGTCGGAGCAAGCATCGAATGCCGAAGAAATTTCATCGTCTATTGAACAGATGGCAGCTAACATTAACCAGAACTCGGAAAATGCTCAACAAACCGAAAGGATTGCAATGCAAGTGTCCAATGATATTGCTATTGTTAATGAATCGTTCATTCAAACTGTCAAAGCGATGAATGAAATTGTTGAACGTATTATGATTATAAATGAAATTGCTAATAAAACAGATTTGTTGGCAGTAAATGCGGCTATCGAAGCTGCAAGAGCCGGCGAATTTGGTAAAGGCTTTGCTGTTGTGGCAAACGAAATTCGTAAGCTTTCCGAGCGCAGTCAAAAAGCTGCAAAAGAAATTAGTGAAATATCAGTTAAAAGCGTTAAGAAAGCCGAAGATTCCGGGCAACTGCTCCACGATATTATTCCGAGCATTCAAAACACTGCAAAACTTGTACAAGAAATTACTGCTGCCAGCATGGAACAAGACACAGGTGTAGATCAAATTAACAAAGCAATACAACAATTAACTACCGTTACTCAACAAAATGCAATTTCTGCTGAAGAAATGGCATCGGGTTCTGAAAAATTTGTGAACGAAGCTGAATCATTACTCGAAACTATTTCGTTCTTTACGCTTGGCGCTTCCGATGTCGATAAAAAAATTGATAATCTGTCAAATCAAATAGAAAATCTTTTAATGACAGTTAATGAAATGAAACAAAGCAAGGAAAAGAAAGTTTCTGAAACGCATTCAAAACTAAATTTTCAACATAATGATGTTCCAAAAAAAGGTGTCAATTTAAAAATGGCTGATAAATTAGATGATGATTTTCAAAACAGTTAGACGTGTAATGTTCGTTGAACGAGTGTTCATGCTACGCACACAACTTTTGCAAGCTTGCAAATGATGTTGTTCAACTTGCACACACTACTGTTGCAAGCTTGCAAATGGTGTGTTCAACTTGTACACACAACTGTTGCAAGCTTGAAAATGATGTGTTCAACTTGCGCACGCAACTGTTGCAAGCTTGCAAATGATGTGTTCAACTTGCGCACATAGCTGTTGCAAGCTTGAATTTGCTTCCGGGAAAAGTTCCCGGTACTATATGAAGCTTGCAAACTGGTGTTTTCGTTGCTACAACAACGTTTGCAAGCTTGCAAAACCACTTTTCAGACAAAAACACCATGTTTGCAATGTGTATTTAGTGTGTTGCACAACAAAAACATCAAAAACAATGTTGAAATAGTAGTGTGCGCACTAAAAAACAACTTTTGCAAGCTTCATATAGTACCGGGCGCATTTTCCAAGGGCAAAAGCAAGCTTGCAACAGCTATGTGCGCAAGTTGAACACATCATTTGCAAGCTTGCAACAGCTATGTGCGCAAGTTGTACGCATTTATTTGCAAGCTGTCTTAATTCGTTGTACAGGTTGTACACACATTAAAACGCAAGAAACCGAAATAAGATCTGAAATACGTTTAAAAAACTTGTTTACTCTTTTTTCGATTTAACAAAGAAACTAAAAATCAATAAAAGCCCGACAACAATAAAAGAAACACCGCTTAATAGATGCGAATCGAAAAGTGTTCCGAAGAAAATAATTGCCAACAAAATTAAAATTCCGGCAGGAATCAAAAATTCAGATTTACGCGTCAAATAAAACATGACGACAAAAGCAATTCCGGGACCGAGCAAAAAGTTGGGCCAAATAAAATTAATAAATCGCCAGTCGGTATAATTGCACACGATAAAAAATGCAGCGTAATAAGTCAAAATAACAATCGGAATCATTACGCCGACAGCTTTTTTCGGCTCGCGTACAAAAGCCATTCCCATTGGAATTACCGGAATGAGCATAAACAGGGGCCAGATATAACTTATTCCAAGGAAATGCAAACCCAATGCACTTAATAGCAAACTGCAACCAACAATAATAAATGCAGCCGCCAGAAATATTTTAAAAATTCCTTCGGGTTTTTCTTTTTGTTCTTCGCGATTAATTACTTGCATATTTTTATATTTTTATTTGAAACCCAAATCTACGCGTTTTTTTGATACGTTAAAAATTTGTAGGGATATTTATTTTTATCGTCGGGCTGAAACGTTTGACTTTCAACAAGCGACCATTTCGAAAAATCAATTTCGGGAAAATAAACGTCGCCATCGAAATCTGCGTCAACTTTTGTCAGATAGATTTTGTTGACATATTCAATGGATTGACGGTAAATAGAATCTCCACCGATAATAAAAATTTCAGAATCGTCTTTTGCTAATTTTATTGCATTTTCGATTGAATGTACTATCCAACAATTTTCGGCAACAAAGTTTTTCTGCTTGGTGATTATTACCGAAGTCCGTCCGGGTAAAGCTTTGCCAATAGATTGATAGGTTTTTCGTCCCATCAAAATAAAATGGTTCATGGTAAGACATTTGAATCTTCGAAGATCGACGGGTAAATGCCAGATTAATTGATTGTCTTTACCAATCACGTTATTTTTTGCGACAGCAACAATGATTGAAATATTCATATTAATTAAGAATTACGAATTACGAATTAGGAATTAGGAATTACGAATTAAGAATTAGGAATTACGAATTTTTATTAAACATTCGTAATTCCTAATTCGTAATTCGTAATTGATTTTGGTAGCCAATGTCCACCAAAAACAAACCTTTTGCCGGCACTGAAATTCCAGCGTCGCAACGATTTTTATTTTCTATAATTTGTTTAAAATCTTCAATCGAAATTTTATTCATTCCGACGTCCATCAAAGTCCCGACAATTGCACGAACCATGTTGCGCAAAAACCGATCGGCTTTGATGTTGAAAATGAATAAATCATTTTGTTTTGACCAAAGTGCTTCATAAATTTTACAAATATTGGTTTTCGCGTCGGTATGCAATTTCGAAAAACTGGTAAAGTCAGAATAATTAAAGAGCAAAGCGGCGGCTTCATTCATTTTTCCAACGTCGAGAGGAAAATGATAATAAAATGCAAACTCCCGAACAAACGGATTTTTAACTTGCGAAATTTGATAATGGTACGTCCTGTAAGTTGCATCGAAACGTGCGTGCGCGTCGGGTTTAACTTCAATTATTTTTTTTATCGCGATGTCGTGTGGTAAAAATCCATTGAGTCTGTAAACCAATTTTTCGCAATCAATTTTATTTTGACAATCGAAGTGCGCAACGTAATAACTTGCGTGAACGCCGGCATCGGTGCGTCCGGCGCCGACAACTTCGGTTTTTTCGCGTAACAATACCGATAGTGCATTTTCAATCACACTCTGCACACTGGTTGCATTGGGCTGGTTTTGCCAACCGCAATAATTTGTGCCTTGATATGAAAGTTCGATAAAATAACGCATTTGTTCGATTTTATTCTTGCATAATTTGTTGGGCAAACTTTTTCAAATCTTTGCCCGAAAAATTACCGGAACTCATCAACAATAAATTTTTGTGTTGCCAGTCATAAGTCAGCAGTTCGTCAAAAAGTAAATCGGAATCGGTAAATATTTTTAAGTCTGGTCTTCCAAAACCGTTTAAAACTTGTTCCAGCGAAATTGCCGGCAGTTTTTTATGTTCGATAGTTTGTGGATTGTAATACACATAAGCAATGTCGGCGGTGTTTAAAGTTCCGTCGTATTGCGGCAGAAAATCTTTGTTCAGACTGCTGAATGTGTGCAACTCCATACAGGCAATCAATTTGCGGTTTGCAAATTGTTCTTTGACGGCTTTTGTTGTTGCTGCAAGTTTCGACGGTGAATGTGCAAAATCTAAAAACACAGTTGACGTTTCTGATTTACTTAAAACCTGCAAGCGTTTTGCCGCGCCGTTGAAAGTTGCAATGGCGTTGTAAAATTGTTCGTCGGTTAAACCAAGTTGATTGCAAACATTTTTAGCGCCACTGATGTTTTCCAAATTATGATTCCCAAAAATTTGCAACAAATATTTTCGCGAATCATTTTTTAGAAAAGTTTTATCGTCAACAATTTCGCTTTCGTGCGCTGTGTATGCAATTTTCTTAATGTCAGATCTCGCTAAATTTGCAATGGTTTGTAAATTCTCGTCTGCGTTAAAATAAATCAATGTTCCGTTCGGTTCAATTTTGTCAACAAATATTTTGAATTGCTCCATATAATTTTCGAATGTCGGAAAGACGTTGATGTGATCCCACGCAATGCCACTAATGAGCGCTATGTTCGGATTGTAAAGATGAAACTTCGGACGCAAATCAATGGGTGATGTCAAATATTCGTCGCCTTCGAAAACTGCAATTTTTGCGGAGTCAGTCAGTTTTACCATTGTTTCGAAACCGTCGAGCGCTGCGCCAACCATGTAATCGAAATCTATATTATTTTCTTTCAGGACGTGCATAATCATCGCTGTGGTTGTCGTTTTACCATGACTTCCGCCAATAACTACGCGCGTTTTATTTTTCGTTGCTTCGTAAAGATATTCGGGATACGAAAATATTTTAATACCCAGTTCTTGTGCAGCCAATAATTCGGGATTGTCAGCGCGCGCGTGCATTCCCAAAATTACGGCGTCAAGTTCATTTGTAATTTTTTCGGGAAACCAACCAATCTGCGATGGCAATAAATTATATTTGGACAGATTGCTTTTTGCGGGTTCAAAAATTTCGTCGTCGGAGCCGCTGATGTAGAAACCTTTTTTGTGCAATGCAATCGCCAGATTGTGCATTGCACTACCACCGATTGCTATAAAATGTATTTTCATTTGAAACGCTAAAATTTTTCGAATAACTTGCAACGACAAAATTAGATATTTTAACGAAAAAGATATATATTCGTAGAAAAATTCTTAGTTTTATTTCGTTCAATCGACCAAGCGGTTGAACAAATAAATTAAATAAAACATCAAATAATTTTATGAGCATTCGCAAATCAGCAGTTTCGGGTAGATTTTATCCGGCAACTAAAGACGAAATCGTAGAACTTTTCGAAGATATTGCCGCGCACGAAAAATCAAATATTAGCAATCAATTTGCCGGTAAAGAAATTATTGGCGGTGTGGTTCCTCACGCGGGTTATGTTTTTTCTGGGTATCATGCGTTTCATTTTTTCGATGCCGTCAAAAAAAGCAACCAGCATTTCGATTGCGTAGTTATTGTCAACCCAAATCATACCGGCTACGGCGTTGAGATTGCACTCGACGAAAACGATTTCTGGCAAACGCCTTTTGGTAATATCGAAATTGATAAAGATTTTTATCCCTTGCTCAATTTTAAAGTATCACCGGTTGCTCACCAACACGAACATTCAGCCGAAGTGATGTTGCCATTTATTCAACATTTTATGCATTCGGGTATTAAGATTTTACCTATTACCATGTCATACCAAAATGTTGATAATGCACTGACGATTGCCAATGCGTTGTTTAATGCAAGTCAATATTTGAATAAAAAAATATTGTTGATTGCATCTTCAGACTTTTCGCATTACATCGAACCAAAACTTGGTAAAAAATTAGATGACCTTGTCATTCACGAAATATTAAAATTCGATTCGCAAAACGTTTATAAAACCGTTAAAGATAATAACATCACGGCTTGTGGTTTTGGTCCGATAATGACTTTACTTGAGTACGCAAAACTTGTTGCGCAAAAACCTGTGGCTACTGTTTTGCGTCAGGGAAATTCTGGCGAAACAATGCCGTCAAACGAAGTAGTTGATTATGTCAGCATTTTAGTTTGCAAAGATTAAACCAACATCCAATGAAGAAAGCTGTAATACTTACAATTTCCGGCATTGTTCAGGGCGTCGGTTTTAGATATTATATTTCTAAAATCGCTGCTCAAATGTCAATTAAAGGTTTTGTGGAAAATTTGCCAAACGGAAATGTGTACATCGAAGCCGAAGGCGATGAAGAAAATATTGCAGACTTTATTGACTGGTGCCGGCAAGGTCCTGCCCGTGCAATTATCGAAAAAGTTGAAGTTAAAAAAGCTGTTCCTATTCATTTTAAATCTTTTGATATTCGGTAGCGTTTATTGTGGCAATTTTTTGGGTTCAGTTTTAATTTTGTACATCACGTCGAGCAAACCATTTTGCGGTTTGTCGCATGTAAGTTCCCAAAACATAATGCCGCCAAGGTGTTTATCTTTTGCATAACGGGTTTTTAGTTCTATTGACTTTTCATTATCAACACTTGCAAAAGTTTTTTTGCTTTCGCTGTAATAATACGGCGACATTGTCAGCGAATCCCAATGATAAACAAAACCTGAGTCAGCAGAATAACTTGTTTCATATTCTCTATAAGTATGTCCTACGCGATGTTTACCATGTTGATACAATCCGTTGTCAACATTTTCAATTTCTTCCCAGCTTCGCGAATAAAATGCGGCGCCAATAATTAATTTGTTTTTCGGCAAATTGTTTTTCTCGAAATATTGAATGACATTGTCAATCGATTCTTTTTGTTTTGGCAACGATGAATAGAGCGGCGTGTGATGTCCCGAAACTTTGCTATAACCGTTTACTAAATCATACGTCATTAAATTTATTTTGTCAACCAATGGAATGACGGCTTTCCAGTCAATCGAAGCTTCGAGATAATGTTTAAAACCACCGGCAGCAAAACTCAGTTCATAATCTTCGCCAAAAGCTTTGCGCAAACTTGTAAGCAAAGCAGTGAAATTATCTTTGTCGTTCAACGAAAAATGATGTTGCGGAAAACCAGCAATTGTTGGATATTCCCAATCCAAATCAAGTCCATCAGCTTTAAAATATTTTAGCAACTCCATGACCGATTGCGTAAATTCCGTTCTGCCTTTTTCGGTCGCAAAGACGTCGGAACAAGTTTCGCAACCGCCCCAACCGCCAAGCGACAAAATAACTTTCAAATCGGGATTGCGTTTCTTCATCGAAACCAAATGCGAAATCGTCAAACTGTCATCTTCCTTGTCAACAGTCAGGCGGTTGCCTTTTAAATGACAAAAACTAAAAATGACGTGCGTAAGTTTTTCGACCGGATAATCGTCAATCAATTCGTTGTCGCCGGTATAATAAGCGATAATTGAAAAATCGTCTTTAACATGACGTTTGCAACTCGTTGCAAAAATAATAAAACCGAAAAGGAATAGTACAATATACTTCATAAATTTTTTTGTTGTAAACCTAAATAAAATTTTTAAACAACGTCTTATATTTTTTGATAATTTTGCACAAAATAATTATCCATTGTCAATTATCAATTATCCATTTGAATTGTGATTTATCCAAATAACTTCGAACAAAAAATAGGTTTCGACAAAATACGCGACATGTTGCGCGAACATTGCATCAGCGACCTTGGCAAACTACTTTGCGAACCCGACGAATTGTTTTTTCATACCGATTTCGATTTGCTGCAAATATCGTTGCAATTGACCAACGAGTTCAAACAAATTTGCGAATCGGACGACGAATTCCCGACAAGTTTTTATTTTGACGTACGTCCGTATTTAGATCAAATTCGCATTGAAGGAACTTGGCTCGATGTGCAGGAATTGTTTGACATTCGACGTTCGTTAGACTCAATCCGTGCTGTCGTGAAGTTTTTAAAAGACAAAGGCGACATTTATCCAAATCTTTTTAGTTTGACGGAAAATGTTAAATTGTATCCGTTTGTTATTGACAAAATCGATTCGGTCATCAATAAATTCGGCAAGATTCGCGACAATGCGTCTTCCGAACTTTCTAACATTCGCCGCGAAATGATTTCGAAAGAAATGTCAATCTCCAAAATTCTTTCGCACATTCTTAAACACGCGCAAAGCGAAGGTTTGGTTGATGCCGACGTTTCACTAACCATGCGCGACGGCAAAATGCTTATTCCGATTAACTCTGCTTACAAACGCAAAATAAAAGGCGTTGTGCACGACGAATCGGCAACCGGAAAAACTTCGTACATCGAACCCATCGAAATTGTCGAAGCAAACAACGAACTAAAAGAATTGGAATTTGCCGAGCGTCGCGAAATAATAAAAATATTGGTTTTGCTTTCGTCAGACATTCGCCCGTACATTGACGATTTAAACGATGCGTACAATTTTTTGGCGATGATAGATTTTATTCGCGCCAAAGCTTTATTCGCAATTCGCATCAAAGCATGTTTGCCAGCAAAGTTTTACGACCAAAATGCAATGCGCTGGTTTACGGCAGTTCATCCATTGTTATTCCTGACAAATCAAAAAGAAAACAAAAGCGTTGTTCCGTTGGACATTGAATTGAACGACAAAGACAGAATCATTTTAATTTCCGGTCCAAATGCCGGAGGCAAATCGGTTTGTTTAAAAACTGTCGGATTGTTGCAATATATGTTTCAGTGCGGAATGTTGCCGCCGGTAAACGAAATGTCGGTCATGGGAATGTTTAAAAATATTTTTATTGACATTGGCGACGAGCAGTCCATCGAAAACGATTTGAGCACATATAGTTCGCACCTGAAAAGCATGAAGTTTTTTGTGGAAAATGTAAACGAAAATACACTTATTTTGATTGACGAATTCGGAACAGGAACAGAACCAATGCTCGGCGGCGCGATCGCCGAAGCAATGCTTGACGAAATGAATATCAAAAAAGCGCGTGGCGTTATTACAACGCATTACACCAATCTGAAACATTTTGCAACATCGGCGCACGGAATTGTAAACGGCGCAATGTTGTACGACACAAACAAAATGCAACCTTTGTTCGAACTGGCAATTGGTCAACCCGGCAGTTCGTTTGCATTTGAAATTGCCAAGAAAATTGGTTTGCCGAATGTCATTCTACAAAAAGCGACGGACAAAATTGGTAAAGACCATATTGACTTTGATAAACATCTTAAAGATATTGAGCAAGACAGACGGCAACTTGAAAATCTGAAAAAACAAATGTTGCAAAAGGAAGATGAACTTGAAAAAACAATTCAGAATTATAACAAAGAAATTGATTTTTCGGTAAAGCAACGCAAGAACATTCTCAAACTGACGCAAGAACAGGCAAAAGACATTTTGGGTTCGATTAACAAACAAATTGAGAATGCTATTTTCGAAATAAAAAAGTCCAACGCCGACAAGGACAAAACCAAAGAAGTGCGTCAACAGATTGATGAATTTAAAACCGGCGTCATTGACAATCTTAAAATTCAGGAAGACCGGCTCGAAGAAAAAATAGAACGACTGAAACAAAAAAAGGTAGAAGCTGCCAACAAAAAAGCTGAGCGCATAGAGTTGCCCGAAGAATTTGACGAAGAAGTTGTTGATAAAACCATTTCAGTCGGCGATACTGTGAAAATAATAAAACAAGATGCAATAGGAGAGGTGCTCGAAATTAAAGGCGAAAGTCTGGTAATTTCGTTTGGATACATGCAAACCATGTTGCACAAAGATAAAATTGAGAAAGTCAGTCGCAACGAAGCAAAAAGATTGGAAGGGAAAACCGAACGTACTTTATCAAATATCGGCTGGAAACCGGAGAAGCAACGCAGCAGTTTTCTTTTTGGTCTCGATGTGCGCGGTATGCGTGCCGACGAAGCGCTGCAAAAAGTCATGCACTATATTGACGAAGCTATTGTTGCCGATGCGTCCGAAGTAAAAATATTGCACGGAACCGGCAACGGCATTTTGCGCAAACTTATCCGCGATTATTTGCGCTCGGTTGACGTAGTCAAAGATTGCAAAGACGAATCAATTGATTCCGGTGGTGCAGGTATTACGGTTGTAACGTTGGAATATTGAAATAAAACCAGTTTTTGTTTTTAGTTAAGACATTAGCTCATATTTTAATTGTTTGTTGAAAAGTAAAAATGAAAAGAATAGATAGTTTAATACATTTGCGAAATGATATTTACAGCTGGGCTAAATTTGAATTGGCTGGTCAAACAGTTTTTAATGAAGACGCTAAAATGGAAATATTAATCAGTTTGCATGGGATAAAACACACATTAAAAGGGAAAAGCTATAAAGATATTGATCTGGTTGAAAAAAATGAAGCGCTCATTATGTCAGTAAAGCATCTCAAGTATTTTCTGGAGACGTCAAAATATATAGGTTTTGAAAAAGACAAAAGAGAAAGAGATAATGTTTTGGGATTTCATGTACTTTCAAACATTTTCCGGTATAATTATATCGAATATGATGTAAAAATTTTGATTAGAGAAACAACAGAGAAAACGTATTTTTATGATCAAGCGCTTTTGGTAAAAAAATAACCCGACCACCAGGCACTTGCGTGTATCCGGTTAACAGGGTCGGGCAAATTTACCGGGCACTTGCGTGTATCCGGTTATTACTATAACAAAGATACAATGTTTTTTATTAAAAAACAAATATGGTATTTAATTTTGAAACTTACTCAACGAAAAGTTTTTTATCGTAGAGGTACTTTGCCAATGTTTAATATTTTAACTCTCTAAAAATGGACGAACAAATTATCGCTTTAGCACAAACATTTACAGCGCACACAATAAATAAAAATTCGTATCTGCAAAACTTTTATAATTTGCTGCACGGATTTGACAATGGTTCGCAAAAGAAAATCATGTTGCTGATTAAAGTTTTGAATGTATTTTCTATGATTCGTTATTTTAAACAAATCCATGAAATAAGTTCAATAAGACGAGATGCTTTTCTGAAATTTTTTCACAACGTGCCAATCAATATAGTGCGCGGTGGAATTACCGGATTACGCTCATTATGTCTGCTTGCGTTTTATTCATTGGACGAAAACTGCGCATTGGTTGGAATTGAGAAAAAAATAAAACATGAAAATATAAATTAAAAAGGCGAAACACAAAGTAAGATAAAGTTTATTATTTTCTGTTTTACTTCGCGTGCCTTTGTGAAATCCTTTGTGTTACTTTGTGTTTAATATTTCATTTTAGATTTTTAGCAATATGTTGAAACTCGAAAAAAAATACGACGCAATTATTGTCGGCAGCGGCGCCGGCGGCGGAGTTGTTGCTGATATTTTGTCGCAAAAAGGTTTGAAATGTTTAATTATTGAAAGTGGTGCGTACCGGAAAGCTGAACATTTCAATCAGAACGAAAGCGATATGTCGGCAATTTATTACAACCGCGGCGCAGTTTTCTCGAAGAATATGCACTTGGCGCTTGCAGCTGCAAATGCTGTCGGTGGAAGTACATCAGTTTATACCGGAGTTTCTTTCAGACCGCCGCAAGACGTACTTAATAAATGGAAATCGGAATTTGGGCTTGACTTTTTAACCGACGATTTTGTTAATTCGACTTTAGATTCTTTTGACAGCGATTTAAATATACACGAACTACCGGATGATGAAATTAATGAAAACAACAAACTATTTAAAACAGCGGCAGAATCGCTTGGTATTAATGTTAAGAAATTAAAACTGAATTTAGTCAATTGCAATGGTCAAGGTTTTTGTAATTTGGGTTGTACACAAAATGCCAAACAAGGAACATTGGTTGTTCAATTACCAAGAGCAATTGCGAATGGTGCAGAATTGGTGCATCATGCAACTGTTGATACAATTTCGGAAAACGCGGTTTATTTTTCGGTTCGTGAAGCGACCGCCGGAGTCAAGGAAAATTTATTACCAACCGGAACTTACGCAGCGTCAGCAAAAGTAATTATTTTAGCAGCCGGAGTTCTTAACACACCGGCAATATTGTTGCGCTCGGTTAAACAGTTGCAAGTTAACAATCCGAACATTGGTCGTTTTATTACGTTGCATCCGGCGTTTAACTTACATGCTGTCAACAAAAATAAAATAACCAATTATACAGGTTTTCCAAAAGCATATTATATTGACCAATATTCCGAAACCGAAGGCTATTATTTGGAGACTTCGTTTTATTATCGCGGTATAACATCTAAAAATATTCCCGATTGGGGCGAACAACACGCCGAACTGATGTCGAACTATAACAAAATGATGTCAATCTTAATTCTTTCGCACGACAAAGCGAAGTACGAAAACAGGATTACGATTAACAAAAAAGGACAGCCCGTAATTAATTACAAAGTTGCACCGGAAACTAAAACAAGTTTAGTAAATGCAATTCGCAAAGCTGCCGAAATATTTATTGCAGCCGGTTGTACTTCGTTTCGGCTGCCCGCAACAAAACAAATAATTACTCAATCCGATAAAAATAATTTGAACGAATTAATTCAGGAAAAATACTTGGATTTTGCACAAACGCCTTTATCAACAGCACATCCGCAAGGTGGTTGCAGAATGGGAACTTCTGAAAAAACTTCGGTCGTTGATATTAATGGAAAACTGTGGGGCAGCAAAAGCATTTATGTTGCCGATGCATCGCTGTTTCCGACATCAGTAAAAGTAAATCCTTATGAAACAATTATGCTGCTGGCAACGCACGTCGCAAAGCAAAACTTTGACAAAGCTTAAAGCTTTGTCAAAGTTTAAATGGGAAATTATTTTTCTATACTGATACGCACATCGCCCGTGCGTCGGCGAAAAATGCGTTTATGGATTACAATTTTATGTTAGGCACTTTTGTTATTTTTTTTCAATTTATTACGCAATTCTTGTATTTGTTTATCAGTCAATTTTGTGTATTTTATTATTTTTTCATCTGTTTCACCGTCACGTATCATATCGATAGCAATTTCAATTTTTGTATTATCAATCGCATTTTCGACCGCAGTTTGCATGACTGCGTCTCTATCACGCATTACTTTTTTTTCGCTTTCATAATATTCTCGTTCTTTTGCATTTAAACTCATAGTATCTATTGTATTCATGGCTTGTATTATTTCAGGGTCATTTAATTCATCGGGTAAATTATCTCTATCAAGTTCCGTTGCTCTGTTTAAAAATGTTATCCAACGATCTAATGTTGTTTTGATGTGTTTAAATTCATTATCAAATTTTCGGAGTTCCACAAAATATAAATCCGCGAAATCCAATTCGGGATATAACTCGCCAGTATCAAAATCTTTATAGCAACAACGCCTGAAATACCTTTTATCATTTAGAAAGTAATCGAAATCTAAAATACTTATTATTATCGTTTTTCGTAATTTATCATAACTATCTTTTTCATTTAATTGATTGCTATAAATTTCGGAGAGATAAAAAATCGCTCTTTTTCCATAATATTTTTGTTCTTTAACTTGTATTTCAATATCATACCAACGACCTTTTTCATCTGTTGCCTTTATATCAACAACCGATAATTTATCTCCTTCAAAATCTGTTTCGTTGTATGGGTTTTTTATTGTAACTTCTACAATTTGCTCATATTTTGGAAGAATCGAATTTATCAATGATTTTAAAACATTCTTATTTTGTTCTGTTCCAAATATTTTTTTAAAGACTAAATCAATTTTCGGGTTTAATTTGCCCATAATTTTACAATTTTAATATTTATGCAAAATTAATCATTTTTCGAGAACTAATCAATTTTTCAATTTTGGATTTTTCCATTTATAAAATTCTAATATTATGACTTTGACCGATAACGCCTAACGAAAAAAAATTGCAACAGTACCCGCATTTTTTCATGCACGTCGCCCATTCGTCGGCGAAAAATGCGGGGATGGATTGCAATTTTATGTTATGAGCATTTTTTTATATTTTTCATCTGTTTTGTATTTCGTTTTTGGTTCGGCAAATAAACGCGTTTGTCCAGTTTCTACACGATATGAACCATTTTTGATATAATTTGATATAAATATTTCCTTTCCGTTCTGGTTTGAACTTTCTGTTTGATTTCTCATTCCATACATTAATTCAAATGGAACGATATGAGCAAAATCAAATAAATTTCTTATAAATTCTGAATCGTCATAAGTTATCAACCATTTGTGCATACAGTTTTTCATTACGTTTGCAAATCGTACATGGTCAAATTGTTTATGTAAATTTCCATTTTTACCATATAATGCTGATTTTGTTGCGGAATAATAGGGTGGGTCTAAAAATAAAAATACATTATCGCCTTCTTTTTCAATTACATTTTGATAATCAAAATTCGTTATTTCTGTATTTGGTAACACTTTTGCTAATTGTTTTAACCGCTCAATGCTCGAATCTGTAAACCGACCTAAATACGCTTGATTAGAAAAACCGCCAGATTCGGTCGTTCCAGAAAAAGTTATACGGTTAAATATAAAAAAAGCGCTTGCTAATTCAATATCATTAAAATTTCTTTTGTTATCAATCAAAAAACGATGTAATTCTTTCCCATCATTAAATTGATTACGCCAAATGAAAATTTGCTCAATTAATTTATCTATTTGCTTTTGTGTTACTTCCCAAAATTTATATAGTTCAAAATAAATATCATTTATCCAAAATTGTTTTTTAGGATAAGATTGTTTTAAATGAACAAATTATGACCATTCTCCCGCATCTCTATCATTATATAATTCTTTGTTTAACAAATTCAACCATTCCGCATCATTAAATGCTTTAATAGCTTTGTCGTAAATTTTTATACCTACCGACTTATTAATTTCAATTGAACTTTCAAAATCATTTGTTTTGATATATCTATTTAAAAGTTCAGAAATAATAAAATTATGGTTTGTAATGCATGATTTTGTATTATCTAAAATACAAATTGCGGATATTTCAAAAATTGAACAATCATTGCAATCAATCAAATCAATAAAAAAATTAAATTCTTTTGTTCGAACTATTTTTCTCATAAAATTAAATGTCACTTAAATATTCTCTTGAAATTTCATCAAAAACTATTCTTAAAACTTTCATTCTTTCTTCAACTTCAAAAATCGAAGCTAAATTTAGAATTTCTTCTTTTGAAATAGACTGTATTTTCATGTTAATTAAAAATGTTCGTAGTTCGCTGGTAATATCATCAATTATTAGTACGACATTACCGTCTTTTATTCTATCTTCTGAAAAATTGGTTTGTAATTCTTTATAAACGCTATTAACAGAATCTTGAGTAATTAATTTTAATTTTTTTATTTGATAAACAACTCCGAAGTTTGTGCTTAAATCAACACCTTTATCATGTGCAGAAGTTCTTGTATCTCTGTATATTTTACAGGCAAATTTTTCTAAATGTATTTTAAGTACAGCAAAAGCAAAAACTTCAAAATTCGTAGCATTTATTTCAATTTGTTTAGAAATAATTTCTATAAAATCATTGGAGTCTTTGACTGCATGTAATCTATTTTCCATAATACCAAATGAAGGAATTATGCCCATTTTTTGTTCAATATGATTTTTGACTAAATCGGGAATTTTACTAATTAACTGTTTTGCAAATAATTGGTAAGTAATAGATAATTCATAGCATTTATTATTAACACTTTTTAATACACCATATTTTGGCAAATTTCTTGAAGGATAAGCATCATAATATTTTCCACCAATATGAAAGGAATGTCCCAGTAAAGTTTTAAAAAGATTAACAGTTTTTTCATAATTATCTTTTATTTCTTTATCTGAAAAAATTGTTTGTTTAGTTTCTTCAAATTTCACTAAAAGCCCATAAGTCATTAATGGAAAAATTATTTTTGTTTTCGAACGTATTATCATACTTTCGATTTGTAAAATACAAAATTCAATGCCTTCTTCCATGATTTTATGCTATCATTTTTATTAAACCATCTTTAATATCACTAATGCCCGGTAATAAAGTTGATTTACTGTGTTTTGATTCGATTAATGAAATTGTATTTTTAGTAATTGCAACTTCATCAACCGTTAGAAAATATTTGCCACCCAAATAGTTAGTTATGGTTATTTTGGCTTTTGTAAGTGTTTGTAATGATTCTTTGGGTTGATTGGTAAGAATTTCTCTTGCTTGTGCGTCTTTTGCTTTTTGACGAGAAAACTCCATAAAAGCATTGACAGCGCTTTGAATTTTAGTTTTAAAATCATCTAAACCCTGAAATCCATGCAATTTAATATTAAGTTTCGATGCAATTGACGTGTAAGATTTCTTTACATTATCAATGATTGTTGGCAAATTATCATTGATTTCTTTTAAGTTCCAATGTAATGCAGAACTATGATAATTTTCAATTTCTTTGATTTTATTAATAATAAATTCGTTATCAAATTTTTGATTTGTTATTTTATCTTTTTTTCTTTTATGTTTATCTGCTGAATTATAATAACCTAAAATAACATAAACATCAAGTAAACTCATTAATGAAATCGTGTCCCACTGAATAAAATCTCTATCACCTTCAAATCCTTCGTCTTTAACAACAGGAATTACTGTTATTTTTTTTGCAACTGATAGCGTATTGTAAACTCTTTCATAAGGATAACTTCTTGTCCTTTTTGGTGAAACCCATTTTGAAATTGCGAATAATTTAGTTTTATCTGAAATTAAACAACTTGAAGGTGATTTATTTATATCAAATTCAGAAAAATCAATCCTTTCGAGTTCGTTTGCAAGATTGATTTTATACTCAATTCCAGTTATTTTAGCGATTATTTCCATTTATATTTTTTCTACAAATTTAAGTCATTATTTGAATCTATCAAAATCGTATCTGGTTGCATTGCTCATAACATTCCAATATTCGCCATTATTCATTTTTGCTGCACGACTGTAATTACGATCTTTAGAATAATTTCCGTCATTGTACTTCACACCACTCCGAACTCCATTTCGAGTCTGCAAAATTGTTCCCGATTTTCCGCGAACTCCATTTCGAGTCTGCAAAATTGTTCCCGATTTTCCGCGAACTTCATTTCGAGTCTGCAAAATTGTTCCCGATTTTCCGCGAACTCCATTTCGAGTCTGCATAACTGTTCCTAACTTTCCGCGAACTCCATTTCGAGTCTGCAAAACTCTGTCTTAACTCCGCATAACTTTGTCTTAACGCTGTGAAAATCTGTATTAACCGTGCAAAGTCTTTTTATAACCATGCAAAACGCTATCATACCTGTGTGAAACTCCGGCTTGACACTGCCGTTTAAAAAAAAACCGGTGATTGCCTGTCAATGTAATAATTAATAACAATACAAAATTTAAATGTGTAGCTACCGGGTTTTGTGTGATTAAGAATGCGTGTTTTCACGTCTTCCAAAATAGCTAATTGATATTGCATCTTTTCGATTTGCGGTCGATGATTGGTATTCATCAAATCGAAACACGAAGCTATCGAATATTTCAAATCCATAATTTTATCATCAATGGCGTAAATGTCGCCAGTGTTAACCAACTCGCTTATATTTAACCTGCTGTTCATAATTTAAATTTTTAAATTTAGACATTCATTGTTGGTAACTTATTTTTTCATGCGTATCAATTTTTAATATTTACTAAACGGCAAAAATAACACCATGAATCTATACAGGTTTTTATTGTTGACAGACGACATTTAATGCGGGTTGACCATTCTATTTGATTTGACAGATGCGGCTTTTCGGCGGACTGACAAATTTTCATTTAACTTTGCGTTTTTTTTTGTAAATCGTCATGTTATTAAACATCAATTTAATAAAAGATAAATTAATCTTTATATGCAAAAATTGATTTACATCAACTTTATAAAAAAAATTATATTTTTGGACTTTAATTCAACAATAAAATTAAACAGATATGCTACAATTTCAGGACGACATAATGAAAGTCAAACTAATGGTTATTGATTTGGAAGAAAGACTTACAAACAAAATAACAAGTCTCGAAGAAAAAATAATTCAACTCGAAAACGAAATTATTCGACTCAAAAATGGAAAGAATAACGATTTAGATAGTACGTTGGCGCAAGGATGATTATTTTTGACTATTCATTAACACATCATGCTTTTCAATTCATTTCAGTTTTTAATTTTCTTTGTTGTTGTTACGACTGCGTATTTTGCGCTCCCGCATAAATTCCGGTGGATGTTACTTCTTGCGGCGTCGTGTTATTTTTATATGGCTTTTATTCCCATTTATATTCTCATTCTTGGTTTTACAATAGTTATCGATTATTTTGCCGGAATATTTCTTGAGAAAATTGAAGGTCGCAATAAAAAAATATTTCTCATAGCCAGTTTGGTCAGCAATATTGGCGTGTTGGCAATTTTTAAATACTATAATTTTCTAAATTCTATTTTGGGCGACTTCCTTTCATTCGTTCACGTTTCGAATCCGGTACCTTTGCTACATATTATTTTACCTATTGGTTTATCGTTTCATACTTTTCAGGCAATGAGTTACACAATCGAAGTGTATCGCGGCAATCAGAAAGCTGAAAAACATTTCGGAATTTATGCTTTGTATGTTATGTTTTATCCGCAGTTGGTTGCCGGTCCCATTGAACGTCCGCAGAATTTATTGCATCAATTCAGAACTATACACACATTTGATTACGACCGAGTAATACATGGAATGAATTTTATAACCATTGGTTTGTTCAAGAAAATGGTTATTGCCGACAGATTGCTTGTTTATGTCAATCAGGTTTTTGGAAATGTCGATAATTTTACAACCATACCAATTATATTATCGGTTATATTTTTTAGTTTTCAAATCTATTGCGACTTTTCGGGCTATTCTGACATTGCAATTGGCGCAGCAAAAATTATGGGCATCGACTTAATGACCAATTTTAACCGTCCTTATTTATCAAAATCAATTTCTGAGTTTTGGAAACGCTGGCACATTTCTTTGTCGAGCTGGTTTCGCGATTATTTGTACATTCCGCTTGGCGGCAACCGCGTTGTTAAATGGCGTTGGTATTACAATTTGTTTTTTACATTTTTTATAAGTGGTTTGTGGCACGGCGCAAACTGGACATTTTTAATTTGGGGTTCGTTGCACGGAATATATTTGATTTCTGCAATATTTTTAGAAAAGCCAAAGTCAATATTTAAAAGCTGGATTGGTTTAAATAAATGGATTCTGTTAGACAAATTTCAAAATGTTTTTGTTACATTTATTCTGGTTGCATTTAGCTGGATATTTTTCCGTGCTGCAAATGTCAGCCAAGCTTTTCTTGTAATACACAAAATTGCCGAACTTCATTTGCAATGCAACTTGGCGATGCTTTGCGCGTATCAGGGACCGTTTAATTTAATTTTAAGTTTTCTGGCAATCGCGTTATTATTTTTATCTTACCTTTTACCGCGAAACATGAAACTCAAATATCCTTTGCTGTTTATTATTGTAGTTACTTTGATAATCTTAGTTTTAGGCAAAGGTGAAAACAACGAGTTTATTTATTTCCAGTTTTAATAATATTCTAATACCAATCTTTGTCAATTTTTACTAATGGAAATTGCTCTCGCATAAATAGTTCAAATCGGTACATCCTGTTTACTTCATCGATATTATTATATTTATTTAAATTACAATACTGAAAAAAACGATAATCTTTTTTTGTAGCTATTTCTACTGAAATGGTTAGTTTATCATTTGGATAATCAAAATTATTTTTGCCATTAATTTCAGTATATTTAGGAATAAATTCAATAGTTGGTAATTTCGTTATTTTAAGATTTTTAATCGTATCCATAAACGACATCCAACCAGATTTAGGTGTAATTACAGTATCTTTATGGCGATTTATTATTTCATATCTTCTCGAAACATTCCAGAAAATTCGCATTCTTATATATTTTGCTGAAATAGTTTTAGCAGAATCAACGTGCAATTCAACCAATTCGGCAAATTGATATATTCCTTGAGGATAAGTGTACCAGATTCTAATCAATAAACTATCGGTTCCATTTTCTGGCACAGACAATTTTAACTGTTTCTGTTTTTGTTTTGAAAGAATATAATATGTGAATAATTTATGGTTTTCATATCTTGGAATGTCTTTTATTATATTGTTGATTGGAATATCTGGCTCTGCTGCCGGAATATAGATTGGATAAATGGTATTATTACAGCTATTGAATATGATCAAACATAAAAGTACTGCGCTAATTAAAAAAGTAAATTTTTTCATATTACATTTTATTATTATTACAACAATTAATTTTAAAATGAACTTAAATATCTTAAACAAAGTAATAAAGCCCAACTATCAAAGCTCCGTAAATAAATGTAGCTGTAAGAACGCCGCGCGCAGAACTTAAAGCGTCGCCGCGCAGAAAAACAAAAAACAACAATAAATTTGGTATGACGCTCAGGCTTGCCAATTTGGAATGAATGTGATTCGAAACTAAAAAATCATAAAAGCCTCGTAAATTCCCGAACCTGTCTATGTAATACAAATAAAACAAAAATATTACAACCAATGGAATGAGCAATCCAAGTATTAATCCGAATTTTAAAGAATTTGTTTTGTAATTCATTACAATAATATTAATGTGCTAAGTTCCAGTTTTGCAAATGTCCAAGTGCAGAATAGTTTGTGTAATCAATTGTAACCGGCACAACGGCGACATAATTATTTTTCAATGCCCATTCGTCGGTATCTGTAGCGAGCGGCTCTAAATTATGATAATTGCCGCAAAGCCAATAATATTCTCGTTTGTGCGGGTCTAAACGTTTATCAAATTCTTCTTTCCAAGTTCCTTTGGTTTGACGGCACATTTTGATTCCCTTAATATCTTCAGGTGCGCAATATGGAAAGTTAACATTTAGCGTTGTACCTTCGGGCAAACCGTCGCGGAGCATGTTTTCGAAAATTATTTTCGAATATTTCTTTGCGACAGTAAAATCTGCGTCGGGATTCCAACTTAAAATTGAAAAGCCAATCGATGGAATACCGTTTATAGCGCCTTCGATTGCCGCGCCCATTGTACCCGAATAAACAATATTGATCGACGAATTGCAACCATGATTTATTCCTGACACCAGAAAGTCCGGTTTGCGCGGAACAATTTCGTGCAATGCAAGTTTTACGCAATCCGCCGGCGTACCGCTACAAGCATAAATTTTTACATTTTCGTCTGACGAAACTTTATGCACATAAATTGGATCGACCAATGTAACTGAATGACCTTTGGCAGAGTTTCCTCTGTCGGGTGCAACAACAATAATGTCGCCATAAGGTTTTAAAACATCAACAATTTCGCGGATTCCTTTGGCATGAACTCCGTCGTCGTTAGTAACTAATATTAAAGGTTTTTCTAACATTTTTCTTTTTCCTTGATTGTATTTTTGAAAACACAAAGATAATAATTTTTTTATTTCGAATTTCTTTTGAATTGGTTTTGTACAAGCTGAAAGGTAAAAGGTAGTCTTATAATACAATAAACGTCATCTAAACGCTCATACATCCTATCTAAACGTTTATACATGCAATCTGAATGACAAAAAATTGTTTCTGAATACTTATACATTCCTATCTAAACGTTTATACATGCAATCTGAATGACAAAAAATTGTTTCTGAATACTTATACATTCCTATCTAAACGTTTATACATGCAATCTGAATGACAAAAAATTGTTTCTGAATACTTATA
>Ga0265327_10001566_pt1 | contig 28046 bp, 27 predicted proteins | sample 41621metaG_FD_202089 | JGI IMG/M metagenome (GOLD analysis project Ga0265327, IMG submission 202089) | Rhizosphere microbial communities from Carex aquatilis grown in University of Washington, Seatle, WA, United States - 4-16-21 metaG | ecosystem: Host-associated > Plants > Roots > Rhizosphere...
CTGTTCGTCAGTACCGGTTTTTGCAGTCCCGCTTCCTTCAGTGCAGGGTCGCCCCAAACCACCTTGCGGCTTGCTAATAGGCTTCACCAACTTGCCTATAAGGGACTTACACCCTCTGGAAAAAAAATTGCACACACACTGCTTGGACTTCAATTTTTATTTGCATATTTGCAACCAAAAAGGAGCTTACACAGTGTGTGCGCTCCTGCTCATGCAGGGCGCACACATCAGCTTGCCAACAATTTGCCCAAAAGCGCCGCCCTTCGTTCGGCGGCAGACGGCGCTTTTTGGCAAACTGTGGCAAGCTGTTTTCGTTATCCGATAAAAATAATTGGTCATCTACGATGACCTAAAGCGCGATGTGCATTTTATTATTCTACAATAATTTGATGCTCTACGAGCAACTCCGTAGGAGATGAAATTATTGTAGAATATTAAGTAACCCCCATTTGAAACCTCGTAGCGGCTTAATAGTAATTTCAGGCATTACACGATTTTCGAAAAACTTTTACCGGACAACAATGAAAAATATTTTAAAAATAATTGTAATTTCGCCGTTTATAAAAAATGTCAAATTAAAAACATACGATGAAAAAATATAATTTGATTAACAACATCGCAGGTTGGATAATTTTTGCCATTGCTGCAACAACTTATATTCTGACAATTGAACCAACAGCAAGCTTTTGGGATTGCAGCGAATTTATTGCATCTTCCTACAAACTTGAAGTTGGACATCCACCCGGAGCGCCATTGTTTATGATTGTTGGACGTTTGTTTTCTCTTTTTGCGGGCGATAATTTAGCCAAAGTTCCGGTGATGATAAATATTTTATCGGCGCTGGCATCGGGCTTTTCGATTTTATTTTTATTCTGGACAATCACACATATTGCGCGCAGGTTTGTTATAAAAACCGAACAACTTTCAGAGGCGCAAATAATCTCAATAATTGGCGCCGGAGCAGTTGGTTCGCTGGCTTACACTTTTTCCGACACATTCTGGTTTTCGGCGGTCGAAGGCGAAGTTTATGCATCGTCGGCATTGTTTACGGCAATTGTTTTCTGGGCGATACTTAAATGGGAAGAAGTCGCCGACAAAAAATACGGAAACCGCTGGCTGATTTTAATTGCATATCTTATGGGATTGTCAATTGGCGTTCACTTGCTCAATTTACTGACCATTCCGGCAATTGTATTTATATGTTATTTCAAAAAATTCCCGACCACACGCAAAGGTTTTATCATAACTTGTTTTTTGTCTGTTGGTGTGTTAGGTTTCGTTATGTACGGCGTCATTCCTTGGATTATTAATTTTTCGTCATATTTCGAATTACTATTTGTTAACATTTTCAGATTGCCATATAATTCAGGCGCATTGTTTTATTGCGTTTTGCTAATTGGTGTTCTTGTCTGGGGAATTCTTTACACGCACAAAAAACAAAAACCGGTCTGGAACACAATTATACTTGGCGTCGCGATGCTTGCCATAGGATATTCGTCGTTTGCAATGGTAATCATCCGTTCGTCAGCCGATACTCCGATGGACGAAAACAATCCAGACAATGTTTTTAGTTTGCTGTCGTATATCAACCGCGACCAATATGGCGACAGTCCACTTGTTTACGGACAATATTTTAATGCGCCCTTGCAGTTTTATGAAGAAGGCAAACCAACCTACACAAAAATAAACGGAAGGTACGAAATTACTGACCACAAAGTAGAGCGTATTTTTAATCCCGAATGGACAACCATTTTTCCAAGAATGTACAGCGATCAATCGTCGCCAAACCACAAAGAAGGATACAAAATTTGGGCAAATCTGAAAAGTCTCGATAAAAAACCAACCTTTGCCGATAATTTATTTTACTTCTTCAAATATCAGGTAAATTACATGTATGTCCGTTATTTTTTGTGGAACTTTGCTGGACGACAAAACGATATGCAAGGCGACAAAGGCGAAGCGTCACATGGTAATTGGATTAGCGGAATAAAAGGTATTGATAACGCACGTCTCGGACCAATTGATAAACTGCCAGACGAATGGACAAAAAACAAAGCAAAAAACCAGTATTACTTTCTACCTTTGCTGCTTGGCATTGCCGGAATGATTTTTTTATACAGACGTAATATTAAATATTTTTGGGTTGTCTTGTTATTTTTCTTTTTCACAGGACTGGCAATTGTTTTATATCTCAATCAACCGCCATTCCAACCGCGCGAAAGAGATTACGCTTATGCCGGATCGTTTTACGCTTTTGCTATTTACATTGGTTTTGGAGTTCTTGCCATTTACGAATTGTTAGACAAATATTTATTCAAAGCCAAATCGAATGTCATCAATGCGGTTATAACATCGGCATTGTGTCTTTTGTTAGTTCCGGCAATTATGGGTGCAGAAAACTGGGACGATCACGATCGCTCAAACCGTTTTACGCCGCGCGATTTTGCATTCGATTATCTCAATTCTTGTGCGCCCAATGCAATACTTTTTACCAATGGCGACAACGACACATTTCCACTTTGGTATGCACAGGAAGTCGAAGGCATTCGCACCGACATCAGGGTTATCAATCTCAGCTATCTCAACACCGATTGGTATATCGACCAGATGAAACGTCGCTCCTATTTGTCAGCGCCTGTTCCGTTTGGTTTGACAAAAGAACAATATATTAACGGTAAACGCGACTGGGTGCCATTGCAAGATCAGATAAAAGACTATACAAACGTAAAAGATATTATGGATTTTATTGGCAGCGAAAATCCAAAAACAAAAATCACGCAGGGCAATAATCTTTTATCATATTCACCAAGTAAAAAATTTCGGGTTCCAGTCGATTCGTCAATAATCCTTAAGAAAGGAATTGTGTCGCCAAAAGATGCAAAACTGATTGTAAAAAATGTTGATTTCGAAATCAAGTCAAACTACTTGCACAAAAACGAATTAATGATAATGGATTTATTGGCAAATAACAAATGGGAACGTCCGGTTTATTTTGCAATAACAATTGGTCCCGGAAATAATTTAAATCTCGATGAATATTTCCAGCTCGAAGGACTTGCTTATCATTTGGTGCCTATCAAGACGCACAATGCTGATGGACAAACTGGTCGCGTAAATACTGAAGTAATGTATGACAACATGATGAATAAATTCAAATGGGGAAACATCAACAATCCAAAAGTTTATCTCGACGAAAACAACCGTCGGATGTTGATGAATTTCCGCAATAATTTTTCGCGTCTTGCCACAGCGTTGCTCGAAGAAGGCAAAAAAGACTCGGCAATAAAAGTTCTCGACCGCAGCACCGAACTGATGCCGAATAATCTTGTTCCGTATAATTATTATAACGTGCTAATTGCAAATGTTTATTACAAAGCCGGCGAAAACAATAAAGCCAACGCGATGGTAAAAATTATTGCCGGTAATACATATAAAGAACTCGATTATTATCTTGGTCTTGAACGCAGTCAGCAAACACTTGTAAAAGATGAAGTCCAACGTGGAATGTATATCATGCAGGATATTGTCAGAATTACGGAAATGTTCAAACAAGATGCGTTAAACAAAGAATTTAACGACAAGTTGCAGGGATTGGCTGTGAAATACAATCTTAATTAATTTTAAACCGACAAAGTATAATGATGACCGGAATTTTTTAGCGCCTGCGTGTTTAAAATTCCGGTTTTTATTTTAATCGCACAAAATATGTTTCTTGTAAAACCGCCATTTTTTGTACCATTTATTTTTCACAGGATTGTCTGGAATTTGCCATCAAAAGAAAAAATAATTTACCTGACATTTGACGACGGACCAATTCCACAAACAACCACTTGGATTTTAGAAACTTTAGAAAAATACAATGCAAAAGCAACATTCTTTTGCGTTGGCGACAACGTGCAAAAATATCCGGAACTTTTCGAAGAAATAAAATTAAAAGGACATTCCGTTGGCAATCATACATATCATCACATCAACGGTTGGAAATGTACAACATCAAAATATCTGAGCGAAGTTGTCAGAGCAAATAAATTGATTCAATCCAATTTATTCAGACCGCCTTACGGAAAAATTTCGCTTGTAACAAAACAGGTGTTGCTCAAAAAATATCATATCATTATGTGGGACGTACTTAGTCGAGATTTTAGTCAATCGATAACAGAATTTCAATGCTTGGAAAACGTCTTGTTAAATGCTCAGAAAGGTTCGGTGGTTGTTTTTCACGATTCTGTAAAAGCTTTCCGCAATCTTGAATATACCTTACCAAAAGTGCTGGAATATTATAACGAACGCGGTTATTGTTTTTCAAAAATCGAAGCCGACGAAATAAAATTAAAGCAAGCTAAAATTGACGCATTGATAAAAATGAAACCGGTAAAAACAATTTACAAAAGGGTTTACAAAAAAATATCGGAATATTTAATTTAAACCTGATAATAGATTTATAGATGTTACTTCGAATTTATAAAAGCACGCAGCCGATAGTTATCTTGTTGATAATTTTCACAGTTGCAGTTCTATGGATAAAACCATTGTTTTATTCGCCCTTTGCTTTTGCATTCGATGACAATGCAATGCCGTTCTACGAAACAATTTTACGCATATTGGTTTTTATAAATATTCGCATACTTTTTCCGTTGATTTCGTTTATACTTATTTTGGTACAAAGTTATTTACTCATCCGCATAAACAACAAGTACAGGCTCATCGATTCGCGGACATATTTGCCATCGCTTTTTTATTTGCTGATGGTTAGTTCAATTAATCCATTGTATATTTTTGGACCGGTATATTTTGCAGGCATTTTTCTATTGATGGCTATCGAGCGCGTTTTGGCGTCGCATAAGCAGGACATTGCCTTGTCGCATTTCTTCGACGCATCACTTTTAATTTCACTCGGAAGTTTGTTTTATTTTCATCTCATTTATTTCATTTTCATTTTATGGATTGCGCTTGTGCTGATGCGCACAATTAAATGGCGCGAATGGATGGTAACAATAATCGGTGCGTTGGTTCCATATTTGTTTGTTTTTATGGTTTACTTTATGGTTTACAATTCACCGGCACATTTTTTCGAAACAATAAAATCTCAATATACAAAAAGTACATTGACCGGATTTAAGCAACTATCAACCTCATATATTATTTTTGTTGTATATTTATTATTTTTAATGATAATTTCGAGTTACCATACATTTTTGGTATTTCAGGCAAAGAACATTAGCACGCGCAAATACACATCATTGTTGTTGTGGATATTTTTCATTTCGCTAATCATTTATGCTTTAGTACCCGGCGTGTCACTCGAAATATTTTTAATTGTTTCATTTTCTATACCATATCAATTGTCGCATTATTTTATTATGACGCGATTTAAAAAACTGGCAAGTTTATTATTTATGGTTTTGTTTTTGCTCATTATTTACATTCTGTTTTTTCAACACATCCAACTTTTGTAATCCATGCAATCAATTAAATCAATTCAAAAAATTATTGAAAAAGAGCTGCAACAATTTTTCAACAATGGATATAATCAACCGGCAAATTTATACGAACCGATTCGTTACATACTTTCAATTGGTGGCAAACGCCTACGACCGACGATGGTTTTACTTGCATGCAATTTATACAACGAAAATATAATAAGTGCCATTCCGGCAGCATTAGCAATAGAAACCTTTCACAATTTTACGCTGTTGCATGACGACATCATGGACAATTCGCCCATGCGTCGCTCGCAGCCAACGGTACACAATAAATGGAACAACAACGTTGCCATTTTATCAGGCGACGCCATGTCGATATTAGCTTACGAACTCATTGCAAAAGTCGATATAAAATATTTAAAATCGGTACTCGAAATTTTTAACAAGACGGCTCTGCAAATTTGCGAAGGTCAGCAATACGACATGGATTTCGAAACCACTGCTGACATCACAGTCGAAAATTATCTCGAAATGATACAGTTAAAAACATCGGTTTTGCTTGGCGCAAGTTTCGAGATTGGCGCAATAATCGGAGGCGCAGACAAAACAGAAGCCACAAAATTTTACGAACTTGGTTTGAATCTCGGTTTGGCATTTCAATTGCAGGACGATTATTTAGACACTTACGGCGACGCACAAACTTTTGGTAAGCGCATTGGCGGCGACATTGTTTCGAACAAAAAAACTTTTATGCTTTTAACAGCTTTACAAAAAGCCAACGAAAAGCAGTTGCGCGAATTGCAATTTCACTTAAATAAAACAATGATTCCCGACGAAGAAAAAATTATCGCAGTAACCAATATTTACAATACGCTTGACATACCAAATATCGCATTACAGAAGATTGATGCATATTTCGATAAGTCAGCACAAATAGTAGAATCATTAAATCTGACGCAGGAAAAAAAACAATTTCTCGCCGAATTTATTCAAACACTTAACGGACGAAAAAAGTAAAACAAAAAATTATGCAAACTTTCAACAGCGACCTGTCGAATAAAGAATTTCCTTTGCCCGACAAAATATCCGGTAAAACCATCAGACCATCGGTTTTCGAATTAATACAAAAAGATTATCCGTCATTTACTGTCGATAAATTTCTTTCGCTTAGCGAACTAAATTATTACCGTCAAAAGTATATCGAACATTTTTTAACCAAACAAATCGGCAAATTGACAGTCCTCGAAAAAACCGTTCTCGAAACGTTGAAAGACAACACAACATTGACAGACAAAATTGACAGCGACGAAAACCAACCCATGACTTTTGGACAAAGAATTGCCGACAAAGTCGCTTCGTTTGGTGGAAGCTGGACTTTTATTATTTCGTTTGGCGTTTTTCTTGTAATCTGGATTTTGTTTAATATATTTTGGCTGGCAAATAAAGCATTTGATCCCTACCCTTTCATACTTCTTAATTTAATTTTGTCATGCTTGGCAGCCATGCAGGCTCCGGTAATTATGATGAGCCAAAACCGTCAGGAAGAAAAAGATCGCGAGCGCTCAAAAAACGATTATATGGTCAATCTAAAATCCGAACTCGAAATTAGAATGTTACACGAAAAAATGGATCACCTGATTATAAATCAGCAGCAAGACATTCTTGATTTTCACAAAACACAAACTGAAATAATGAATGACATTCTTAATCGTCTTCCGAGTTAATAATATGTCTGGAAAACAAATAGCACAAATGTTTTGTAAAAATTAGATGTCATTTATACTAAGTAATAATTATTTGAAGTTATTATATCAACGAAATTTATTAATTTTGCGGCGAGATTTCTGTCGAAAAAAATGAATTCAATTGCTAAAATAATTCTACTGATTGGTATAATATCAATTATAGTATCGTCCGGTTTTGCGCAAACATACAGATTAGATACTGTACGTGCTTTAATAATCGGAGGGCGCGACACTGTACCATACATAGCGTTGCGTTCAATAACAGTTTATCCGCAGCGGGTTTTTAAAAACGACGCCGAATACAAGCAATACACGCGGCTAATGTATAATGTCAAAAAAGTTTATCCGTACTCGAAACTTATCAAAAATAAAGTGTACGAACTAAATGGCGAGTTGCAAAAACTTAAAACCGAAAAAGAAAGAAAATTATTTTTAAAATACTCGGAAAAAGTACTCCGTGATCAGTTCGAAAAAGAACTAATATCTTTGTCCATCAATCAAGGGCGGATATTGATGAAACTCGTTGACCGCGAAACCGGCGTTACAACTTACGAATTGGTAAAAGAATTTAAAGGGACATTCTCTGCAATATTTTTTCAAGGCATAGCGCGCATCTTTGGTTCGAATCTCAAAGCAGAATACAATGCCAAAGGCGAAGACAGCATGATAGAAGAAATTATTGCCCGCATCGAAAACGGACAACTTTAAACCAATTAAAAATTAATTCATTATTTCGGAAATATATTTTAAATATTTATATCTTTGAAATATAATTTTTCGAAAGATGAAAGATCAGGCATTAACAAATGAGTCATTTGATTTTCTTGGCGGCTCGTCCGGATTTCTAAACATCATACTCAATAATATTTCGAGTTGCGTTTTGTTGTTAAACAATCAGATGGAATTACAGGCGTATAACAATGCGCTTAAAACAATTTTCTCAAATCAAAAAGACGAAGACTTATTGTACCGCAAGTGCGGCGAAGTTATCGGTTGTTCTTACCACATCGAAGAAGCACAAAGTTGTGGCGCCACATCGTATTGCAAATATTGCGATTTGCGTTTGTCGGCACTTGAGTCATACATAAACAACACAAACATTTACAAACAACACTTAGTACGACCGTTTTACGATTATCATAATAACAAAGTTGAAAAACAGTTGCAGTTTTCGACACGCAACTTTTATTTCGACACGGAAAAATATATTATTATGATTATAGAAGATATTTCGCCACTCGTAAAACAAATAGTAGATATGTAAGGCATGATTTTTTTTATTCATCAAAATTTTTGTTTTCTTTGCGCGCTTTTTAAAAAAATAAAAAATGCTTTAAAAATTAGTTTATTTAAATTTAAATTATTTGTATAATTGCATAACGAATTAAAAAATTAAAAACATACAAGACATAAATCGAAAAAATTTCGAAAAAAGAATATAAAAATAATGAGTAAGACAAAAGATAACAATTTAACAGTTTACCTGAAAAAGTATTTCGGTTTCAACACTTTTAAAGGTACACAAGAACCTGTCATTAAAAGCATATTAGATGGCAACGATACATTTGTTCTGATGCCAACCGGCGGCGGCAAATCTTTATGCTACCAATTACCGGCGCTTATCAAAGACGGTACCGCAATAATCATTTCACCGTTGATTGCGCTGATGAAAAATCAGGTTGACAGTATGCGTGCATTCAGCACCGAAGACGGCGTTGCGCATTTCCTCAATTCATCGCTTTCCAAACAACAAATAATAAAAGTCAAAAACGACATAACAACAGGCAAAACAAAAATGCTGTATGTTGCACCGGAATCATTAACAAAAGACGAAAACGTCCAGTTTTTGCGCGGAGTAAATGTATCGTTTTACGCAATTGACGAAGCACATTGTATTTCGGAGTGGGGACACGATTTCCGACCGGAGTACCGACGCATTCGTCCAATCGTTGAAGAAATAGGACGCGCGCCAATTATTGCATTGACAGCAACTGCGACACCAAAAGTTCAACACGACATTCAGAAAAATCTGGGAATGATGGATGCGCAAGTTTTCAAATCGTCATTCAATAGACCAAACCTCTATTACGAAGTCCGTACAAAATCAAATGCAGCAAAAGAAATTATTAAATTCATCAAAAAGAATCACGGCAAGTCTGGCATTATTTATTGTTTGAGTCGTAAAAAAGTTGAAGAAATGGCGCAGATGCTCGATGTAAACGGAATCAAGGCACTCGCGTATCACGCCGGAATGGATTCTGCAACGCGTACTGCAAATCAGGATAAATTTTTAATGGAAGACGTTGACGTAATAGTTGCGACAATCGCATTCGGAATGGGAATTGACAAACCCGACGTTCGTTACGTTATCCACTACGATATGCCAAAATCGCTCGAAGGATATTATCAGGAAACCGGACGCTCCGGTCGCGATGGCGGCGAAGGTCAATGCATAGCATTTTACAGTTATAAAGACATTCAGAAACTCGAAAAATTTATGCAAGGCAAACCAATTGCCGAACAGGAAATTGGAAAACAATTATTGCTCGAAACCGTTGCATACGCAGAATCATCGGTTTGCCGCCGTAAACAATTGCTGCATTATTTTGGCGAAGAATATATGGAAGACAATTGCGAAAACTGCGATAACTGCCTGCACCCGAAACCACAATTCGAAGGCGAAGAAGCAATCAGCAAAACACTAAAAGTTATCGATGCAGTCAAAGAAAAATTCAAAGCCGATCATGTCGCTAATATTTTATCGGGCAACGCAACGTCCGCAGTAAAGTCTTACAAACACCACAAACTTTCTTTGTTTGGCGTTGGTCAAGATTACGATCCAAAATATTGGGGCGCAGTAATACGTCAGGCAATGATTGGACAATTGCTTACAAAGGATATTGAAAATTACGGTTTGCTGAAAATAACCGCACTTGGTCGCGAATTTATGGAAGAACCATGGCCCATCATGCTTTCGCAAGACCATACTTACGATGACGTGGACGACGAAGACGGTGAAACTTCGCAAAGCGGCGGTAGCAATGTTGGAGGCGCTGCGGATCCTGAATTATTTTCGTTGTTAAAAGATTTGCGTAAAAAAATTGCCAAACAAAAAGACATCCCGCCATTTGTTATTTTTCAGGACGCATCGCTCGAAGACATGGCAATTCAATATCCAATTACCATGGACGAATTGAAAAACATTCAAGGCGTTGGGTCAGGTAAAGCATTGCGCTATGGTACAGAATTTTTAAAACTGATAAAACGTTACGTCGAAGAAAAAGAAATAGAGCGACCACAAGATATGGTTGTAAAATCGGTTGTAAATAAATCGGGAATGAAAGTGTATATCATTCAAAGTATCGATAGAAAAATGTCGTTGGTTGACATTGCGCAGGCTAAAAATCTGGATATGGATGAACTATTGAACGAAATTGAAGCAATCGTAAATTCTGGCACAAAAATAAATATCGATTATTTTATCAACGAAGTTTTAGATCGCGAACATCAGGACGAGATTTACAATTATTTTCTCGAAGCCGAATCGGAATCAATTGAAGATGCAATAAAGGTTTTGGGCGAAGATGAATATTCCGAGGAAGATATCCGTTTGATGCGCATAAAATTTATTTCGGAAATGGGCAATTAATTCTGGCTTATTTTTTGAATGAATAAATTTGAGATGTAAAATTTAAATTGCATTTCTAAAATTTATTGTCGCTGTTTTCAATACTTTATATTATGAAAAAATTTGTTAAAGGACATAGACCCAATCTCACTTTTGAGAGAGCAATAAAAAAACCAATCGCAATTGAAGTGGTTCAGATAGACGAGCCCTTTACAGTCGAGACGATGGAAGGTCTGATGAAAGGCAAAGCCGGCGACTATCTGGTTTGGGGTGTAAACGGAGAAATGTATCCGATTGATTTGGAAATTTTTCATAAAACCTACGACCTTGTAAAATAGTCTGATTGTATTGAACTTCCGCTATTCTCAATAATTGCAATTTGTTTTGAATTGTTAACATTATTAATTAATTGTTTTTGTTTTTCAAAAAAATCTATATATTTGAGTGTTTAAATACCTCAATTTATGTCAAATATTTTTTCATTATCCGAAGCGGCGTCCATTGCAATACATGCTACAATAATTATTGCCAGATCTAAAGAACCTACTAATGTTGTTATGATTGCCGAAGCTATGGGTAGTTCAAAACACCATGTTGCAAAAATCCTACAGCGTCTTGTAAAAGATAATTTTTTATTATCCTATCGTGGACCAACCGGGGGATTTTTACTAAAAAAAAAACCGGCAGAAATTAGTTTTCTTAATCTTTATGAATCGGTAGAAGGTAAATACAACATTCCCGATTGTCCGCTTGATAAACAGGTTTGTCCGTTCGATAAATGCATTATGAATAATGTTGCAAAAACAATTACAAACGAATTTCTGGTTTTCTTGAAAACACAAACAATTGAAAAATACCTTAAATAAATTATTACATTAATTTATAGCCTTTTGAAAAAAATTATAAATAATTACTGAAAATTTTTTGGTGTAGAAATAATTTTATGCTTAAATTTGCGCATTGAATTACTTAAATACTAAAAAAATTAATGTTAAGAGAAATCGTAAAAATCGACCGCGAATTGTGCAATGGTTGTGGAAATTGCATTCCCAATTGTTACGAAGGTGCGCTCCAGATGATTGACGACAAAGCAACTTTGGTCAGCGAACTCATGTGCGACGGTTTAGGCGCTTGTCTTGGACATTGTCCGGTCGGAGCGATAACAATAGAATTGCGCGAAGCCGATGCTTACGATGAAAATATTGTTATGAAAGAAATGATACCATTGGGTAAAAATGTAATCATCGCTCATCTGCTTCATTTACAAGAACACAACGAAAATGCTTTTCTCGAACAAGGTTTACAATATTTACAAACACATCAAAACGAATATAAATTTAAAATTAATGAAATCATGGAAAAATTACATCACGCCCCACATGTGCACAGCCACAGTGAAGAAGGAGAACCACATGCTTGCGGTTGTGCAGGCTCAGCTCCTAAATCTTTCGAAAAACCATCGACTAACGTTGCAAATGCCGACGTCGAAATAAATTCTGAATTGACGCAATGGCCTATTCAGTTGCATCTCATCAATCCAATGGCAGGATATTTTAAAAATGCAGATTTGCTGCTTGCCGCCGATTGTGTCGCATTTTCGCTTGGCAATTTCCATCCGGCATATTTAAAAGGACGCAAATTATTAATTGGTTGTCCAAAACTCGATTCGGGAAAAGAAAGCTACGTCGAAAAGCTTACACAATTAATTGATGAAGCAAAAATAAATACTTTAACCGTTATGATTATGGAAGTTCCTTGTTGTGGTGGTTTGGTACAGTTGGCACGTCTGGCGGTTCAAAACGCAAAACGCAAAGTTCCGATTAAGACAATAATTGTTGGCATACAAGGCGGAATTTTGGAAGAAGAATGGATTTAAACAATTGTTAATTATCGATTGTTAATTGAAAAAAATATCAGAAAAAACTACAAACAAAAATCAATCAACCAATAATAGTTTTCATTTTCAAACCTCCGGTCAGAAAAAACAATATTTTTCAACGGAGGTTTCGTCATTTTTATATGTCCAAGTGGAATTGACTAAAATTAATTTGACAATTTTATCGGCGAAAAAATTATACTTTTGCATATAGACAAAATTGGATTTATATGATTCCGGATAGACTAACAATTCAGTGGCATTTGACAGACGTTTGCAATTACCGTTGCAAACATTGCTATCAGGAAAGTTATCAAGACAAAGGTGCGAACTTAGGCAAATTAATTACGTCATTAAATAAAATAGAAAAATTCGTCGACCAATTATCGACGCCACAGAAAAAAGTCAAAACGCATTTTAATTTTACTGGCGGAGAACCATTTCTTAAAGATAATTTTTTAGATTTATTGCGTGAGGTTGATTCGAAAAGAAAATTTTCGTTCGCAATTCTCTCGAACGGATTTTTATTGCAAAACAAAGAACTACAGTTGTTAAAAGAATTAAAACCAAGATTCGTACAAATAAGCATCGAAGGAAACGAATACATAAATGATTCCATCAGAGGAAAAGGCGCTTACCAAACAGCCATAAAAGCAATTAAAACTTACAAAAAATTTAAAATACCGGTATTCATTTCGTTTACTGCAAATGCAATTAATTACAAATATTTTCCAGAAGTTGTAAAAACAGGCAGAAAACTGAATGTCGATAAAGTCTGGACTGACCGCTATTTACCTTTTGGAAAAAATGACAATTTACTGATGAATACAAATCAGGTGAAGGAATTTTTTGCGTTAATTTTGCAAGAGCGAAAGAATAAAATATTCCATCCATTTTCAAAAACCGAAATTTCGGCAGGCAGAGCGTTACAATTTTTAATGAATGGCGGTCAACCATACAGTTGCAGCGCCGGAGCGACTTTATTAGCAATCATGCCAAACGGCAACATACTTCCCTGCCGCAGATTACCGATTAAAGTTGGTAATCTGTACGACGACGATTTAATGGACGTTTATCAAAACAACCAATTTTTAAAATCGCTGCGGTCAAACGAAAGTCTTGATAAAAATTGCATAAAATGTTTTTATAAAAACGCTTGTAAAGGTGGATTAAAATGTTTGTCGTTTGCAACTGCAGGAGATTATAATTTAAAAGACCCAAACTGCTGGATTTAGACTAAACAAATATACTAACTCGCTCAAACAAACAAAACAGCCGTTTTACTACAACAAATAAACCAAAAGCATAATATTTAATATAGTAACAATAGCGCCAATTACGAGTAACAAAACGGTTGTGCGTTTTTTGTTTACATATTTGCCCATCACTTTTTTCGATGACGTCAAATAAATTTGTAAAAAAATAGTAAAAGGTAACTGGATGCTCAGCACAGTTTGAGAAATGAGCAATGCAGTAAAAGTATTACCAATAAATAAAATAATTACAAACGCTAACAGCAGCGAAATAGCAATTCCTAAACGCGAGTGGTTGTCTTTTACATCGTAAGGTTCTCCAAAAAGTCCGGCAAAAATACTGCCGCCCGCCATTGCCGAAGTTATGGTCGATGCAATACCCGAAAATAATAAAGCAACACCAAATATGGTAGTTGCACTTTTGCCAACCAAAGGCGTCAGTAACGTTTGCGCCTGTTCGAGTTCGGTAACAGCAGTGTGGCTTTTAAAAAATGTCGCGGCAGCTAATAAAATCATTGCGCTGTTTATTGCCCAACCAATTCCCATCGACATTAAAGTATCGACAAATTCATAATCAAGACGTTCTTTTATAACAACATCTTTTTCCATGTTCCATTGACGGCTTTGAATAATTTCGGAATGAAGAAAAAGATTGTGCGGCATAACAACTGCGCCAAGAACGCTCATAATGACAAGCATTGAGCCGTCGGGGAAACCGGGTTTTATCCAACCTACAAGTGCGGCTTTCCACTCTATGTTTACCAGACTAAGTTCGTACAAAAAAGAAAGTCCGATTACCGACACAAATGCAATAATTATTTTTTCAATAAGATTATACGAATGACCAAACACAAATATCGACACAACAACAATTGTTATAATAGAACCGATAATGATAGGAATATGAAAAAGCATATTAAGCGCCAGCGCGCCACCGAGCATTTCAGCTAATGACGTTGAAACCGACGCAATCATTGCCGTTCCAATAATACTTCGCGAAACCCATTTGGGCGTGTACAATGTTGCTGCTTCGGACAAACACAAACCGCTTGCAATGCCAAGGTGTGCAACGTTGTGTTGCAAAATAATCAACATAATGGTTGACAATGTAACAACCCAAAGCAACTGATAGCCAAATCCGGCGCCGGCAGCAATGTTCGATGCCCAGTTTCCGGGATCAATAAACCCAACAGTTACTAATAATCCGGGACCAATGTAGCGCAAAATTTTATTCGCCTCGTAAATTGGGTGGTGGTCGGTGCGGCGTAAATCTTTTATGAACCTGAAAATATTTAAACTGTCTTTTAAACTCATTTGTTAAATAGATGACTGGTTTTTAAGAGAAACAGGATTAATAAAAACTACATTCTAACTTTTTAAAAACATATTTTCGATAAGCGATAAAATAATGTACGACGGAATAATAAATATAAATCCGGTTGTATGAAAAATTACCAATAACAAAACTATAACTATTAAAAAGATGTACCTGATTTTATTGTCGGCAAAACGCAAACTTTTAAATTTAAACGAAAACATCGGAATTTCAGAAACCAACAACAGCGACATTACAATTGCAACCGGAATCAGAAAGAATGGCGTCAATATTAAATTGTTTATCCAGACACTTGTTTGATTGTAATGCAAAACGACCGGAAGCGAACCAATAAAAAAAGCGTTTGATGGCGTCGCCAAACCAATGAACGATTCGGTTTGACGTGGATCAATGTTGAACTTAGCAAGACGCAAACCCGAAAATATTGCAAGCAGAAACGGCGAAAACAAAATTATCAATTGCACAAAGCTCAACGCCGAAAAATTAATTACCGGCGACGCTCCCAGAATTAATGGTTTCAACAATTGATAAACAATCACTGCCGGCGCTAATCCGAATGTTACCATGTCCGCAAGCGAATCAAGTTCTTTACCCATTGGCGAATACGATTTTGTCAATCGCGCAGTCATTCCGTCTAAAAAATCGAATATCATTCCAATCATAATCATTACCGATGCAAGATGCAAGTAATGGTAACTCTCGAATGCGAAAACAATTGCAATACATCCCGACAGAATATTCATGCAAGTTAAAAAATTGGGCAAGTGTTTGGTTAATGGATTCATGCGACCGATTACAATTAAATATTTATAAAAAAATAGGTTTCCATAATAAGAACTGATTTTATATTACTCCAAACCACCGTCTTTAAAACATTTCGTAAACTTTTTATCCGAGCCAATAATGTGGTTTGTCAGCCATTTTTGCAAAAATGTCATTACCTGAAAAGTAAGTGTAGTCTTATTGTTGTCAAAATCATCTTTAAAATTACCAACTGCTGTAAGAAAAGCATTGTGCTCAGCAATATGAGGTTCGGCATCGATATAATTAAATTGTTCAAAATATTTTTCTTCGGCAGCAAAGTGCATTACTGCGTATTCAGCCATCCGGTTAATGATGTCGCCTATAATCTCTTTATGCTCTTTTCGCATAAAAGCATTATAGAGGTCGTTAATTAGCTGCACTAAAATTTTATGCTGGTCGTCGATTTCTTTAACTTTAACGCTAAAATGGTCGCTCCAAACAATAAATAATTTTTCCATAAATAATAGTTGGTTAGTAAAAATGGATTATTGCAATCCATTGGCTTTAAAACAATTTACATATTTTTTGTCAGTTCCAGTAATGTGAGATGTTAGCCATTTTTGCAAAAACGCCATCACGTTAAAAGTCAGTGAAACTTTGCTGCTTTTAATGTCGTTTTGAAAAGAAGCAACTTGTTCGAGAAAGGTTTTGTGTTCTTGAATATGACTTGGAGATTCGGCATAACCGAATTTGCTGAAATACCTTTCCTCAACACTAAAGTGCATCGCCGCATATTTCGCCATCCGGTCAATAATTTCCTCAATTATGTCTTTGTGTTCTTTTTTCATAAAAGCGTTATACAAATCATTTATGATGTTTATCAAAACTTTGTGTTGATCATCAATTTCTTTAATTTGTACGCTATACTCGTTCGTCCAATAAATGAATGGCTTTTCCATAATGAATTAAATTATAAATTCACTGCAAAAGTAATATATTTTTTTTGTATTAAAATGGAATTGCCCGAAATTACACAACAATTTAAATTAATTTAACCTCGATTTTTCAAACTTTTTTTATCTAAAAAAAATTGCTTAATTTTACCATCTTAAAATACACATTTATGCGATTCAAAATCAAATTGTCGTTAAAAGACAAAACACAAAATTTTCTACCTTACAATTATCAGTATCCAGTGTCGCACTGGATACATAGTCTGATACAAAACTGCAAACCCGATTTTACAGAATGGTTGGTTAGTCATGGAATAGACGCAGAATTTAAACGCTTTAAGTTATTTACATTTTCTAACTTTGTGTTGTACAATCCCGATTACAAACGCGAAGGCATTATTATTTTTGGCGACGGCGCCGAACTAATCATTTCGTTTTACCCTTTCGATATCCCCGAACGGTTTATTACGCCGCTTTTTAAAGACGCCGTATTAGACATTGCAGTTAAAAAAACAAATATTGGCTTTACAGTTAAAAACATTGAACGTATGCCCGATCCAATATTTACGTCATCGATGAATTTCCGCACAGTTTCGCCGGTTTTGCTATCGCGACCGTCGGGAGTAAGAACTAAGCCGCCAATTTTCTTATCGCCCGAAGCTAATGACTATGGAAAATTATTAATAACGCATTTGATTGACCGGTATAAAATACATTGCGACACGCTTAAAATTCCGTTCGATTTGCAAAACCCCGAAACTATCGAATTTCAACTCATAAAGATAAACAAGGAAAAACATGTCGCAATAAAAGGCAAGGACGACAAAACCGTTAAACTAAAATGTTACGAGTGCGATTTCATACTAAAGGCGCCCGCATCGTTTTTGCGTTTTGGATATTTTGCAGGTTTTGGCGAAAAGACATATCTTGGACTTGGTTGCTGCATTGGCGCAGGAATTTAATCAAAGAAACAGCAAACTATTTTTTCTCAATTTTAATACGCACATCAACAGCCACTAATCTATCGCCGCGTCCCAGCAAAGGATTAAAATCGAGTTCCACAATTTCGGGAGCGACTTTTAATAATGCGCTCAAACGAACGAGTATTTCGGCAAATTTGTTTTCATTAATACCATCTTGTCCGCGAACACCTTGAATTATTTTGTACGACTTCAACGAACGAATCATTGCCAGTGATTCTTCCATCGAAACCGGCGCAATACCCGCGCTGACATCTTTTAAAACTTCAATAAAAATTCCGCCAAGTCCGCACAAAATAGTATGACCAAATTTTTCTTCGAATTTAGCGCCCACAAACAATTCCGTTCCCGACAACATTGGTTGCATCATAATCGCGTTGGTTTCAGGAATATGAATCATGCGGTCAAATTCTTTAAGCATCTGCTCGTCATTCTTAACATTCAATACCACACCACCAACATCTGATTTATGAACAGGTCCGACCACTTTCATCACCAATGGATAACCAATTTTTTTCGCCAAGTCAATTGTATCATCTCGCAAAGATGTAACACCTTCATTTACGCGCGGAATTCCTGCGCAGTCCAACAACGTTTGCAAATGCTTTGGAATCAAATAACCGTCTTGTGATTTATCGATAACTTCGCGAATACGCTTTATATCGACGTTTGGCAATTCAAAATCGACAGGAAAAGGTTTTGGTGTATTGACAATCATACCTAAAGCACGACCTAAAACAACTTCATCAGGAAAAATAATTCCACCTTTTGATAAGAAAAACGCTATTTCGTTTTTGGCGACTGAAAGCGAAGGAAGAACGGCAAAAATCGGTTTCTTCGAAGACTTCATCCGTTTATCAAGAACATCATACGCATCAAAAACGTCAAACAAACCGGGCGTACCAAAAATGACAATCATTGCATCAATTTCGTCAAATTTATTATCGACATAATCTATTATGGTATCTAATTGTTCAGCAGTTCCCGTCGCTAAAAAATCAATCGGGTTGGCGACTGACGAGCCGGCAAAAAGTTTAGCCAACAATTCATACGCAAACGCGCTTTTAATTTGCGGAACCAGCAAACCACCTTTCGATAATTCATCGGTAAGCATAACTGCCGGACCGCCGGCGTGTGTAATAATAGCGATATTTCGACCAGTCAATTCGGCGTGCATAAAAACCGATGCAACCGAAATCAATTCTTCGCGACCATTGCAACGAACAATTCCGGCTTTACGAAACAACGCATCAACGGCGACATCGCTGCTGGCAAGTGCACCGGTATGAGACGATGCAGCGCGACTCCCTGCTTCCGACGCACCGGCTTTAATTGCTGCAATACGGCAACCTTTGCGTATCAACGATGACGCATGTTTTAAAAACAATTCCGGTTTGTCAATCTTTTCCATGTAAATCATCTTGACGCGAGAACTGGTTTGCGGGTCAAAAGTTTCGTCCATATATTTTAATATTTCTTCGACGCCAATTTGCGCAGAATTACCGACAGAATAAATAGACGAAAATTTTAATCCTTTCGGAATTCCGGCTTCCAAAATAAAAACAGCTGTTGCACCAGAACCAGAAATAAAATCGCAACCTTTAGAATCGAGTTTTGGAATCGGCAAAGTAAATATTCCATGATAATTGGTATTCAAAACGCCGATTCCATTTGGTCCAATTAAACAACCATTCACGCTATTGACAATTTCAACAATTCTGTCTTCTATAATTTTTCCTTCGTGCCCAACTTCGCTAAAACCGGCAGAAATAATAATAAATGCTTTTGTATTTTTTTTGTAAACCAGTGTTTCTACCGTCGCGATGCAAAATTGGGCAGCAACAGCTATGATCGCCAAATCGGTATTTGGCAAGTCGTCAATATTTTTGTAAGACTTTATACCTTGCACAACGTCGTCTTTCGTATTGCTAACCATGAGCGTTCCTTCAAAATTGCCATCAATTAAATTTTTAAGAATTTTACCGCCGGGTTTATGAATGTCGTTCGATCCACCAACAACTACAATGCTGGATGGATTTAAAAGTTGTTGATTAATCATTTTTTCACGCGTTTATTTTTTATTATATATTTCCTTCGTCGGCAAAACTGTAATATTTATCAGCGCCAACAATTATATGATCTAAAACCGTCAAGTCTAAAAGTTTTGCCGCGTCCGAAAGTTTTTTGGTAATATTTTTATCTTCGCTGCTTGGCTCGCAGTTGCCCGACGGATGATTATGACAAAGAATAATGCACGATGCCAATTTCTCAACGGCAACTTTTAAAATTATTTTCACATCAATAACCGTATGACTGACGCCACCTTGACTGATGCGCATTTTATCGATAATTTTGTTTGCGCGGTTTAACAGCAAAATCCAAAATTCTTCGTGCGGCAAGTCGCCAATAATGGAATGAAAGATTTCGTAAATATCAGCACTACTCGAAATAGTTTTTTTATCAATTATTTCAGACAGTTTTCGACGTTTGCCTAATTCAAGCGCAGCAACAATTGAAATAGCTTTCGCCTCTCCTATTCCTTTAAATTGCATCAGTTCGTTAATCGATTTGCGACCAAGTTCATTCAGATTATTTTGTGATTCTTTTAAAATCCGTCTCGATAATTCAACTGCGGTTTCGTCGCGGTTACCGGAACTTATCAAAATGGCAATTAATTCTGCATCAGAAAGGCTTTGTATTCCCTTGCTTAGTAACTTTTCGCGTGGGCGATCTTCTTCCGCCCAACTCTTCAAATTGAGTTTTCTAAACTCTTCCATAAATGTCAAACTAAATAAAAAACAAAACTACGCCAATTACCGAAATAAACGCGCCTAAAATTTCTTTTACCGTAACTTTTTCTTTAAACAAAACGACCGACGGAGCAATAATCAGAATGGGAACTATTGACATCAATGTTGATGCGATTCCTGCAGAAGTATTCTGCACTGCAAGAAGCGAAAACGCAACGCCAAGAAACGGACCGAAAAATGTTCCAACAGAAAGTCTGCGCATTGCTTTTGCGTTTTTAAACGACTCGAAAACTTCATTCCAGCGTCGCAAAACTGTAAAGATAATTCCAAAACCTACAGCGCCAACCAGCACTCGAATCTGACTTGCAGCAAAAGCGTCATAATGTCCCATACCAAGTTTGCTCAACACCATTCCAATTGCCTGACCGAATGCACCGCAAAGTGCAAAAAGCAAACCTTTGACTGAATAACTGAAAGTAAATTTTTTCACGTCAGTTTCTTCGTCAGTTTTGCGTGTCAGAACAACAATAGCTATGCCGACCAAAGTTAGCGTCATACCAAAAAGATTTTGCAAAGACATTGTTTCGCCGAGAATTAACCAACCGGCAAAAGCAGCAATTGGCGGAACGAGTGACATGATTAACATTGAAATTCTGGCTCCGATAACTGTAAATGCTTTGAATAATAATAAATCGCCGAATAGAAATCCAAACACAGCCGATAATCCCAGCCAAAACCAAGTATGTAATGATGCGTCGATCGGGAAAAATTTACCACGCGAAAAATAAGTGTAAATACAAAAAATCAGGAAAGCAAAAAACAAACGCAAAAAATTAACTACCAACGAGCCGATTTTTTTACTTGCTGACTCGAATGCAAGCGCAGTGGTTGTCCAGAAAAAAGCGGTTGTCAATGCAGCAATTTCGCCAAAATGTGATTGAAAGAAATTCATTTACCTGATTGTATAACAAAATTAAAAGAAAAAAATATATCGGTCGCAAAACAAAAAAGGTCTTTCGTATTAAGAAAGACCTCTGTAATTATTTATCGTAATTCGAAAATTATAAGCTTTGTACGTGCTTCACTAAACTTGATTTAAGATTAGCAGCTTTGTTTTTATGAATGACACCCTTTTTTGCCAACTTATCGAGCATCGACGAAATTTTTGGTAACAAAGCAGATGCTTCAGTTTTATTTTTATTTTCGCGTAAATCGCGAACAGCATTACGAGTAGTAACTGCCGAATAACGATTTTCCAATCTGCGAACATCAGTTTGGCGAATTCTTTTTAACGATGATTTGTGGTTTGCCATTTTTTATTATTCCTTTATTATATTTATGTTGTAGCCCGTAGGGGATTCGAACCCCTGATTTTTAGAATGAAAATCTAACGTCCTAACCGACTAGACGAACGGGCCTCAAAAAGCGATGCAAAAGTATAAACTATTTTTATTCGACCAAAAGTTTTTCGAAAAAAAATTACAAAAAACTCATTTTATATTTAAGCAATCAGATTTACAATGACATACAATTATTATGCTAAATTATTTTTTTGCTTCTGCATCTTTCTGGTTAAGTTTTATTTTAAAAGCCGCTTTATATCCACGCACATTACCGGCGTCATCAAACAATTCGAATCCTACTTGTATGGCGTTGACTTGTTTTGCAAAACGTAAATTTTTGTCGTCGAAATACCATTCTTCTTCAAACTGCAATTTTGCCAAATTGCTTTTCGAAAAAGTTTTGTCATTCATCAATTCTTTCACTTGTGCAACAGAAAGAAGTTTTTCGTCAGGGAAACTGTAAGCATTTATTTTTCCGTCTAAGACAGCTTTTAAAACAGCGCCATATAAAGATTGGCAATCGACATTCTTCAAACATTCCGCAGTCCAATCGTCAGATTTATCAGGATTTTTTATAACAACATCGTAAACAATTTTGTTTGCTACCACAATTCCGCCGGCTTTGACGAAAAGAGTTGTGTCAATTTTTTTACGGACAGCAAGTTTAGTCGGGATAGTATCAATATTGAACGTTTTAACTTCATTATTCGTTTTGGGTGTGCACGAATAAAATAATGCGATAATAAGCGTCGCAAGAAAAAATATATTTTTCATAATCATAATGACTTAACAAAATGTTTTAAAATATGTACATCGATAAAACGAAAATTCGAAAAAAAAATTGTTACTTTGCTAAAGGATAAAAAGCATCTTCGAGATGCTCAATTTCGAAATTATTTCCTTTGTAAATAATTGAAATAATATCGAAACGGACTTCTTTGTCGATATTAAATTTGCGAATAAAAGCATCGGTAGCTTCGACAATCATTTTTTGTTTTCGTCGATCGACAGCAAAAACCGGAGCAATAACTTCGGCACTAAAAGCAGTGCGTGTTTTGACTTCGGCAATTACTAACAGATTTTGAAATTCTGCAATAATATCGAGTTCGTAATTCCGGTAATACCAGTTTTTTTGAAGAACTTTATATCCTTTTTCTGTCAGGAATTTTATGGCAAGTTCTTCGCCTTTAGTTCCAAGTTCGTTATGTTGAGCCATTATGAATAATTTATTTAAACCTTTTTATTTTTCAAACGTAAAAATAAGAAAAAAACCAAAACACAAAATAAATGTTCGTAAATTTATGTTTAGCTATTTAATTACTTTATTGACCTTTGCCGGTAGCTTCTCAGCCACCAGTCAGCCTTTCGAAGGCAGCTTGAAATTTCTGCAATCTACAGTAACAGACACATCATATTACACTTACTACGTAAAAGACAATCTGGTGAGAATCGACGAATTAAACAAAAACCTGAAACTTGAACGTTACAGTTTAATAAACATTCAAAACAAAGAAGTAAGCATTGTCGATCCGTTTCGTAAAATGTATTTGAAACTTCCGCCACAAAAAAAAAATCACGAAAAAGAAAAAGATTACCAAATTATAAAAACCGAAAATTATAAAATAATTAAAGGATATACTTGCTATCAATGGCGCGTACGCAACGAAACAAAAAATACCGAAATTTGTTTTTGGATTGCCAAAGATAATTTCAATTTTTTCGACGAACTGATTTCTTTGCTTGACAACAATCTTAGAATAAACGATTATTTTATGCACATTCCAGCCAACAACGGCATCATTCCGTTTGAATCGGTTGAACGCACGTTGCTTCGCGAAATGAAAAGCAAACTCGAATTGATTGATCTTAATAAATCGTCGCTTTCAAAAAGCCTTTTTGAAATACCGAAAGGATTTGTGCTGAAAGAATATTAAAAATATTGACAGCCAAATTTGCAATTAAAACGAAAGCCTATAACTTTGCAAAGACGGAAAATTTTCTTAAAACAAACCCGACGAATTGAAAATCAATAAACAACATGGCAGACATCATACGCTTGTTACCCGATTCGGTAGCAAACCAAATAGCAGCAGGCGAAGTAATTCAACGTCCGGCATCGGTGGTAAAAGAATTAGTCGAAAATTCCATTGATGCCGGCGCTACCAACATTCAGATAATTATAAAGGACGCAGGCAGAACACTTGTGCAAGTTATTGACAACGGAACCGGCATGTCAGCAACCGATGCGCGTATGGCATTCGAACGTCATGCAACATCAAAAATCCAAAATGCCGACGATTTATTTTCAATCCGCACTATGGGTTTCCGTGGTGAAGCACTTGCGTCAATTGCAGCAGTTGCACAAGTCGAATTAAAAACGAAATCAGCAAATCAGGAATTAGGTACATACATACAAATTGCAGGCTCAAATGTTGTCGAACAAAAACCGGTTCATTGTTCAGACGGAAGCAGTTTGTCTGTTAAAAATTTATTTTTCAACATTCCGGCGCGACGCAAATTTTTGAAGTCAGACCAAACCGAGTTTAAACATATTCTCAGCGAATTTATAAAAATTGCATTTGCTAATCTCAATGTCAATTTTTCGCTCATTCACAGCGACAGCGAAATTTATAATCTACCGGCTGATAATCTTAAAAAGCGCATTACGCAAATTCTTGGAAAATCGTACAACCAAAATCTTATCAATTTAAACATTCAAAGCAGCATTGTAAAAATATGGGGTTACATAGGCAAACCAGAGTTTTCGCGAAAGTCGAGCGCAGAGCAATATTTTTTTGCGAACAACCGCTTTATGCGACATCCCTATTTTCACAAAGCCGTAATTGCGGCTTACGAAAATCTGCTTCCACACGAATCTGTTCCAGATTATTTTATTTTTTTCGAGATTGATCCAAAAACTATCGATATCAATATTCATCCCACAAAAACCGAAATAAAATTTGAAGACGCACCATCGATTTTTCAGATATTAAGAGTCGCTGTCAAAGAAGCATTAGGAAAATTCAATATAGTTCCCGCAATCGACTTTGATACCGAAGGAATGGTTACGATTCCACGATTTGATAAAGACGCAGAAATTGTTGCGCCTTCAATCGAAATTGATAATAATTACAATCCATTTTCGTCCTTCGAAAAAGTCAGCAACAAATCGCTTGATGATCAAAATTTAAAAAACTGGGAAAAACTATATAGCGGTTTTGAGAATGAAGAAAAACATAATAACAAACCAAAACCCGACGAACAAAACATTAATGCTGACTTACTCAACAGCCGGAAATTTTTCCAGCTAAAAAATAAATATATTTTGACATCCGTCAAATCGGGTTTGATGATTGTTGATCAACGCCGTGCGCACGAACGCATTTTGTTCGAAAAATTTATCGATCAAATCAAGAATCAAATTATGCCGTCGTTTATTCAGCTTTATCCGGTTCAATTAGAATTTTCGGCTTATGATTATTTAAATGTTACGGAACTGATGCCCGACTTGCGATATGTTGGTTTTGACATTGAAGAATTCGGGTTAAACACTGTTGTCATCAGAGGAACGCCGGCTGATATAAACGTTGATGATCCCGCAGAATTGTTAAAATCAATAATCGATCATTACAAAAATTCTTCGGCAGATATAAAAATTCAAGGACATGAAGAAATTGCCAGATTAATGGCAAAAAAAACAGCCATACAATATGGACAATCGCTCACAGATTTCGAAATGCAGAATATAATCGATCAGCTATTTGCATGTACAATTCCAAATCACACCGCCGACGGAAAAACAATTATTCATATCATTTCGAATGACGAAATTGATAAAAAATTTTAGAAACAATTAATATACATTCTGTCAAAAGAAAAAAGTTTCAAAAAAAAATTATAATTTTACACAAGTTTTTATGTTCATTAACAAGAACTAAATTTTAGAAAATGGTTTTGAAACTTTATCACAATCCCAGCGATCAAAAATGCCTTGCTGCATTACATTACATTCAAAAAAAAGGTATCGATGTACAAATAATTCAATACCTTAAAAGTCCGTTCACCGAAACAGAATTGTCGGCAGTTATTCTAAAACTCGATGTCGAGATAGAAGACATAATTCGCAAAGACGAATCAATTTATATCCAAAAATTTTCGGGCAAGACATTTACCGAAAAAGAATGGATAAAAATCCTGCTCAAACATCCAACACTCATTCAACGACCGATTGTAGTTTCAAAATACAAGGCTGTTATTGCCGACGTGCCGGAAAAAATTAACGAACTTTTATAAAATTTTATGTTTACCAGACTCCATTATAAATGCCTTTTAGTATTTACTGTTTCAATGGTTCTGTCGTGTTCGAAAACAAGCTATACGCAAGATTTTTTTAATTCAACAATGGAAGAACAATTATTAGCGGATATCAATAACTATCGTCAAAGTAAAAATCTGTCAATCTTACAACTCGATAATATTTTAGAAAGTGAAGCTCGAAATCACTGCCGTGATATGGCTATTGGAAAGTCAAATATTGACACAACCGGTTTTAATAGTATGATTAGCAGGTTAACTTTGATTTACGGAGATTCCATCAACGTGGCTGAAAGTGTTACTTACGGACAACGTACGTCAAGCTCTTGCCTGACTTGGTGGGAAGGTCATAAAACCGATTTAGGAAACCTAACGGGTGATTATAATTTTGCCGGATGTGGAGTTGTTATAAATAATCAGGATATTTATTATTATACAACAGTTTTTATGAAAGTAAAAAAATAAAGATAAAATATTTAAACATGTTTATATAAACAAAACATCAATATGAAGCCCAGTAATTAATTAAAACCAATAATATAAATTAATAAATTATGAACGATTACAGAATAGAAAAAGACACAATGGGCGAAGTGAAAGTTCCGTCCAATGTTTATTGGGGTGCACAGACTCAGCGTTCCAAAGATAACTTCAAAATCGGAGGTCAATTGATGCCGAAAGAAATTATTGAGGCATTTGCATATCTTAAAAAAGCGGCTGCACATGCTAACTACGAATTAAAAGTTTTATCCATGGAAAAACGCGACGCCATTTCGCAGGTATGCGACGAAATTTTGGAATCAAAACTGACTGACCAGTTTCCATTGGTAGTTTGGCAAACAGGTTCTGGTACACAATCGAACATGAATGTCAACGAGGTAATCTCCAACCGTAGTCATGTTTTGCATGGCAATAAACTTGGCGAAGGTAAACCCGACATCCATCCGAACGACGATGTTAACAAATCGCAGTCATCAAACGACACTTTTCCGACAGCTATGCATATTGCAGCATATAAAATGCTCACTGATGTTACACTGCCCGGAATCGAAACATTGCGAAATACACTAGCTATAAAATCGAAAGAATTTATGCAGGTTGTTAAAATCGGACGTACGCACTGGATGGACGCAACACCATTAACATTGGGGCAAGAATTCTCAGGATATGTTTCACAATTGGATCATGCCATTCGTGCCATAAAAAATACACTTTCCCATCTTTCTGAAATTGCCTTGGGAGGAACGGCAGTTGGAACAGGAATAAATACGCCCAAAGGTTATGCGGAATTAGTCGCAAAAAAAATTGCCGAATTTACAGGTTTGCCATTTATAACAGGCGAAAATAAATACGAAGGTTTAGCAACACACGATGCTATTGTTGAAGCATCAGGTGCATTAAAAACTGCGGCAGTCAGCCTGATGAAAATTGCGAATGACGTTCGTTATATGGCGTCAGGCCCCCGCAGCGGAATCGGAGAATTAATTATTCCCGAGAATGAACCGGGCTCGTCAATTATGCCGGGCAAAGTAAACCCAACCCAAGTTGAAGCTTTAACAATGGTCTGCTGTCAGGTAATTGGCAACGATATGGCGATAACGATGGGTGGAACGAACGGACATTTTGAATTAAATGTTTACAAACCCGTTATGATATATAATTTTCTTAACTCCGCAAAATTAATCGGCGATGCTTGCATTT